>Ga0116231_10000480_pt1 | contig 69535 bp, 47 predicted proteins | sample S1TSphgellanicum_2_FD_89695 | JGI IMG/M metagenome (GOLD analysis project Ga0116231, IMG submission 89695) | Host-associated microbial communities from peat moss isolated from Minnesota, USA - S1T2_Fd - Sphagnum magellanicum MG | ecosystem: Host-associated > Plants > Peat moss > Unclassified...
AAAACAAAATAAAACAAATCTCGTGGCCCTTTCAACAGTAAAAAGTAATTTCCAAAAGTTACAAGCAATAAAAAAAAAAACAAAAAGTAACAAAAATGAAAAGAAGTCAACAAAAACAGCCCCCCACTACAGTGCGTTTTTGGTGGTCAAACAACCCTTAGCTCCATCCTTACGGGTGTAGTGGCGAGATTATATGTATAAGAAAAGGATCATTCTCCATTTCAAACATCTTGATTTGAAGGCCTGAGACATTGCTTGCTTGACATTCACAGCATTCTTTGTCCAAATGAAGTTGTGCTAGGTGTTCCGATGCCAAGCCTCAGCTCCATGAGGGATATCCAAAGCTACGAATGCAAGGTGAGTTAATGACATTGGAGGAACTCCTCTCTCTACTACTTGTGGCATACAATGCCACATCGGATAAAGTGGATTGAAAAATATTCGACCTAATGCATGAAGTGGAAAAATGTTGAAGGCCAGGTATGTGTTAGCATCTCTTCCTTTTCATTGGGTGTGTTTAGTCATGGACAAGATCCCCTAATGTGGATTTATTTCCTAATTGGGTGGTATTAGGCTTTTTTGAAACATCAAGTTTTGTGGGTCTGGAAAACATGGATTATTTGTGGGGGGAAGCTGTTCTAAAGAGGAAGGTGAAAACCAAAGAAAGAAAATTGTTAGTGATGAAGAAGGCACCAAAGTGGAGCAATAGGAGACATCAATAAAGGTTTAAAAAGGGACATTTGGAGAGCACATAACAATAAACCCATGCAAGTGTGGCATGTGTGTCTTGGGCTTTCTTGTAAACAACAAACATTAGTGGAAGGTGGATGTTAGGTCCACAAGATTTGAAGCAACTAACAAGGAAATCAACAAGGTGTTAGCACTCTCTTTTTCTACAACTCCAAAAAATAGCAAATAGTTGCGGCCTTGTAATGAATCTAAGTTTTTGCGTGTGTTTCAAGGTTTGTTAATGTCATCATTGCCATCTTTGTTTCGAGGTCTCATGGAAGGGTTCATGATGTGGAAGAGCAAGGATTGAGGGCAAGTGTAGCATTGATTGAATTGATTGTTCTTTACCAGCTGCATGGCATTAAAGATTTTGATCATCATTGATGATCAACATCTTTACGAACCAATTGGCGTTAAAGAACTTGCAACTATCTTTGCTTTGAAAATTTGATGGTTGTTGCATTTTGTTTTCCTCTTTCCTTGCTTGCATTTTTTATTATAAACTCTAACTTACCCAATAAAAAGTGTAAGGATGGTACGGATCAATTTGTAATCGTGGTCAGTGGATGAAACTAGAAAACCCTTATCTTTTGGCAACTCGGAAACATGATAAGCACATGGAGCAAAGCCAACTAATAAGCATTGAACTGTTTGGGGTGCTTCCAAGGTGTGAATTGTCATCGCATCGCCCTCGGATTTTTTCTTGCCAATTTATGATGAGCCAAGTTTCCCACCCTCTTCCATTCCATCTCTCTCATCACTTTGTATCCCATTTTTTATCATCATGGAATTCAACCCCCCCTAACTCAGATGTAGTTCAAATTACAACCTAACCTTAAACTCACCTTCAATAAGAAATTAAAAAATCTTTCATAAGATTGCCCCCCCCCCCTTAAATTTAATTTAACTAAGATTGAATTAGTAAAACTAACCCCACCGCCCCATAATGAATTTTAAAAAAAATTGACCCCCTCCCCTCCCCCTTTAACAAATCAAAAGAAAAAGAAAAAGAACCTTGACTCCCCCCCCATAATGAACTTGTAAAAAAAAATCAACCCCCTCCGCCTCCCATCCCCCTTTAACATATCAAAAGAATAAAAACCCTGACTCCCCTCCCTAGCCATTCAACAATGAAAAAAAGCAGAAAACTAACCCCTTTCCCCTCCTCCTTCCACATGTCGAATGAAGGAGAAAAAAAAACATTAACCTCCACCCCCTCCCCCTCAACAATACAAGAAATCAAAATAAATAAATAAAGGTGCACCCCCTCCCCCTGAACAGTTTTAAAAAAAAAGTAAAACAACTCACCTGGCCCCCTTCAACAGTAAATAGTCATTTACAAAAGTTACAAACAGTAAAAAAAGTAACAAAAAGTAACAAAAAATGAAAAAAAATCAACAAAAACAACCCCTCACTACACTCAAACAACCCCCCATTACAATGGGTTTTTGGTGGTCAAATAGCCCCCAGCCCTTGGCCTTACGAGTGTAATGCTCATATCATATGTATAGGGCAAAGTAGTGTAAAGGAAGGTAAACGAGGGCGAAGTAAACTACATTCAGGTGAATTAAGGGGCAACGAGTGAAATTGAGTTAAACTTATGACATTGTGCAAAATTTGGTGAAAATAACGTGATTATGGCTAAAGTAAATAAAGCAGATTAAGTACAAGGGTTAAAATTAGGGGATAGATAGGATGTTGGCATGAGACTAACATGGATGGGAAAAGTAGGTAGTTTTGGATAAAAAAAATTGAATGCAATGAAAAACAATTTGAACAAAGGGGGAGGCAATTGTTGTGGACATTTTTGAAATTTTGCGAGATTTTTTGAGTTGTGACAAACATTGGGATAAAAGGGCATAGGGATGCAAAAACGCATTATTAGAAGGACATAGTCAAACATGAATACATAAACATAATAATATATTGATGTAAGAGTGTATTGCACGAGAAACATAAATATTCGAATTACGATATTTTTAATAGAGGAGAGCGGGAAACATAGGAAGGAGAGAAGGGGTAGGGAAAGTAAGAGAAGTGAAGGATTTATTTGGAAAGGTGGTGAATTGGAAAAACGTAAGAGAAATTAGGATGTGGGGCATAAGGGGGGGCATAAGTTTGGCAAAATGTAATAATTTTGGCAAGAATAAAAAAGGGGAAAAAAAGTAGGAGAAAGATGAAGCATAAGCAGAGAAGTTTGGTAAAAATTGGAAAGTGGAACAAAAGTAGGAGAAAAATGGGGAAATGAGTTTGGGGAAAATGGAAAAGCGAAACATAAGTAGGAGAAAAAGGGGCATAAGGATATAAGTTTGGCAGAAGGGGAAGAAAAGTTGAGAGGTTGAGCATAAAGGGGAGAAAAGTTGTCACAACCCCACTTTGAAGGAAGTGTGAGGTCGCCACTCACACTCCCAAAAATGGGACTTGGGAGCCCTTCGGGACTCCCAAAAACTCGGAGCGCGATCGCAGGGGTCAAAACACCTCACATTCAGGCGTTCTTTATATCGTTGAAAAGGTCTTAAAGTGTAGATGTCCAAAATGGCCTTGCATGAGCCATTTGGACATCTGCAGCACAAGTTATGGTCAAAAGAAAGGCCGGGAGTCCAACTGGCAGTTTGACTCCCGATCACTAAAAGTCAGGAATCAACCCGATCTTGGTGTGTGCAGGTCAAGTGCGACACACCGGTTGGAAAGCTCTTGAGGAGAGCTACAACTTTGGTTTAGACCTCATCCCAATTCGAGCTCGAGGCAAGAAGTTATGAACGCCCAAAGTCCTAGGAGTCCAAACTAGGACAGTTTCGGGAGTCCATTTTGGGAGTCCTGGGAAAAAAAGCCATCTAAGTGTAGCGGAGAGCTGCAGAGAATACTATATGGGGGAAGGTGGTGGCTTCCCCCGAGTCCAGGCCGTGGTGAGTCAAGTGAGTCCAAGGTTGCCCGTGGCTTGTCCCAACACTGAAAGTGTGCAAAATGAGTTCTAACCAACTTGTTGGTTGGATTTGGATGCAGGACCGAATAACTAAGTAGCTTGTCCCTCTTCCTAGTCTAATCCCGGAGCTTTCAACACACCCCTCTCACCCCCTTTAGTGTTGGAAGCTGGGAGTGTGCCTCAAGTCCCCACATTTTCGTAACTTGAGTGACCTAGCCCCAACTTGGGCTACCTAGGGACTTGGGAGCGCGTCACTTGGTATCAGAGCTCTGGTTGAGCTCGAGTCACTTCTTGGGAGTTTCGGATGGCACCCAAGAAGAATCAGAAGCAAGCTCAAGAGACCATGTTGGAAGAACCTAACGAAGATCAGGAAGTCCCGCCGGAATCAATTGGGGAGGAGGAACCAAGAACCCGAGAGGACCAAGATGAGCCCGAAAGTGAAGAGGAGCAACAGAGCTCAGTCCTATTCACCCAGGAATAATTGGAAGTCCTCTTCAAAATGAATAGGCCCGACTTCAGTGAACTGGTTACGACCCTCAAAGGAGGAGCATCCAAGGATGCGAGGTTCCAACCAGCCAAACCCGAGACTTTCGATGGTGCCCGTGACCGAAAGGTTGTGGATACTTGGCTTGCCGAAATGGAGGATTATTTGCATGCTGCCAAGGTTGGACGGCACTTGGCTGTGGAGCTTGCCCAATCTTACTTGAAAAGCTATGTCACCACATGGTGGAGGACAGTGAGACAACAGGAAGGGAAGAACCATGGTTACACTTGGGAATTCTTCAAGGAACGCGTCGAGACCGAATTTGTCCCAAGGAACTCCAACTACATCTCAAGGTGCAAACTTGTGACCTTGTGAATGCCACAAATGAAAATTTGAGGCAATATGTGAGGGCTTACTCCGAACTCATGTTCAAGATCCAGCACATGCATGAGTTGGACCGTGTGTGCCAATTCATGATGGGACTTCCAACTTGGGCCAAGTGAAAGCTTGAGGAAAATTGACCCTCCTCACTATCTGAAGCCATCACGAAAGTGGAAGGCTTTTTGGATGTGGGGCGGAGTCAAAAATCCGGGTTCAAGAAGGATAACAAGTTCCTTCACAAGAAACTAAAGCATGACGGAGAATGGAACCGTGGGCAAGGAAGCCCAACCAAAGATAAGCCCAAACAATTCCAAGGCGCGGGGTTTAAACCCAAGGGGAACTTTGTGAAGAAGGGGGCTCCTTTCAAAGGGAGTCAACCCAATGGAAATGTTGGGGTGAAACCCAAAGGAACATGCTTCAACTGCAACGAAATGGGGCATTACTCCAAGGATTGCCCCGAGTCTAAAACGGGGAATGGGGGCTCTAAGGTAATTGCCCTTAATGCCAACCTAACCCAAGGTGAATGCAATCGACTTATCTTTTTGAAGGGGAAGATTGTTAAGCGAAATGTGTTATGTCTTTTGGACACAAGGGCTTTTCACAACTTCATAACCCGAAAAAGCGCCGAAAGTATGGAGTTCCACTTGGAGGAGCTCAAGGCACCCATCGAGGTGCATTTCGCGGATGGGGTTCCCCATTCCACTACGTCACAAGCAAAAAAAATGTCTTTCCAACTAGGAAATTGGAGAGGAAAGGCGGACTTGTTGGTTTCCGCCTTAGGTGGAATGGATTGCGTTTTGGGAATGGAGTTCATCACCCAAAACAATGTGCTCATAGAAGGGCACAATAGACTAGTTAGGATTCCTTCCAAAAGTGGGATCATGAAAGTGAAGGTGCATGAGATGCTTTGTGTGGGTGGGCCAACCATCCACTTTATGTTAGGAAAAACCTGGGAAAGAGAATGCGTGTGAAGTTACGGCATGTTGTGTGTCATGTGGGTGTTGGATGAGTATGAACCCAAGGAAGCCCAAAAAAACTTGAGTTGATGAAGGTAGGGGAAAAAAAAGACAATGAAAAGTGTGCAAGTTAAAATAATAAAAATCAAAATTTCATCCAATCAACGAAACCCACAAAAGGTTTTGTTATACTAGTGCATTGCTGGGTGTTGGGTCATTCTAGCCAATGCTGGTGCACTTTGGCTATTGCACATGTTCGTATTATGTTACAAGTAGTAGTATATGGCTTTACCAACCATATTTTCTTAGGTGGCCACCTATTCATTCCACTTTTAGTCTTATTCAATTGAATTGTAATGCAAATCGGTGGTGGAAGATGCGCCTAAATGTGAATCAATGATGGGAATAACTGATTACACTTGGGAACACTCCTTGGTCGAACTCATTACCACACAATAGAATGATGGAGGGCAATTTCATCGTGTTTTAAAAGGAACTATCCTTTCCATAGTACATTGGAACAATTAAATATTGTTTAAATTAGTGTTGGATTGGTATATGGGTTGCACTTAGATATTAATCCGAGTATCAATATGAATAGGAAAATACCCAACTAATCGAGTATGCTTTGTTCATCATATTGTGGTTGAGGTCATATTGCCATGGTATGTGAAGATTGGATACCGCAACTCATACCAGATGTAATTTGTAATAACATTTTAGGTATTTTGATCTATATTCATACACAACTATTTATGAACATCAATGCCATGGTATGAGTAATAATTTTTTTAGGGTGTAAGGTGTGAGTTTTAAATTGTAAGCTATGTTGTTCTTCAACATGGCGGGAATCTATTACATTATAGCTAAGGGCAGCTCTTCAATGTGGGTGGTGTGGTGCAAAAATCAAGCTTGGAAATCTAACATTACAAAAGAAAAAGTAAGTCCACTAGGTGCCTCAATGTGCATGGTTATTTGTTCCATAAGCTTAATAGGAATATCCAAGGTGGAAAAACAAAAAACAAACATTGTTAACTACTACCATTCACAATATTTTTCATTCTTCATGTTTTGAATTCAATATTTTCCCAAAATGTTGATTTGTGTGTGCATCATTTTAATCATATGGTGGTTGGTGTCATTGTTGTGGTGCTCATTCATTGCTTTAGTGATGTTGGCAATGATGGTGCTTAAATGGTAAGTCATCAACTAGTTTCAAGATTTGTGCATGGCCTTTTAGGTTTTAGTTTTTAGGAGCAATGTTCACAAGTCAAGTTTGGGTACATGGTGAAATGTATCCTACAGGGGAGTTCATCACAACTAATGAATTTTGTGATGTTGAGGGGTTAGACACATGACTTACAAAAGACTCCACATTTCAAATTTCAAAAACTTGAGTGCAGGTCTTATTTGCTGAAGAAAAGACAATTGGAAAATGCAACTATAGTAGTTAGAGGCAAACATGAAGTTTTGGTTCACAAACCATCACATTACCATAATGTGGGCTTTTTTTGTCCTAAACAAACCTCTTGAAAAAGTTTTGTTGAGGACACCGCAAACCATGAGGTGCATTATTTCCCATGTCACTAAACAAGTTCAAAGTTCAAACAACACCATTCATGAGCGCAAGGGCCTTCTCACCTATAATCCAACACATGGCATCACCTCCATGAAGAAACACATTGACAATGAACACAAGGCCATTGTTGCCAAGTATGCTTTGCATTGTAAGAATGAAGACGAAGTTTCCAATCTAAGTTGTGAGTATAATTAAGAAGTGCAAATGAATTACGCCTTTTGGAATAATTGAATCTTTTTTCGAACACTCAACCTTACAAAAGTTATGATCCCCTTCAGTTAGTCTTCATTGAATACCTAGTTTTATTCATTGCGAAGGGTTATGTGCCACTATTTACAATGGAGTCTTCTTAGCTGTGACACTTGTTCATGGAGCAAAATGGTAAAGTTCGTTTTTCTACTCATAAATAACTTGTCAAAAAACACATACCTTTTGTGCTTATAAATGCATGGATTGTTATATTATACCCTTGTTGTACAATGTGATACAATTTCTATCACATTTGATTTATGGATGAGTCAAATTAGGTTTGACACCTTTGTGTTTGTTGTGAATTTCTTGGATCAAGATTAAGTACCTTGCTATGTCACTATTGGCTTATTTGAAGCTGTAGATAACTAATGGAATTGCATTGGTAAAGCTTGTGAAACCTCTTTTGGTTGAATTTTAATTGACCAACAAGGTATTAGCTTGTGTGAAAGACAAAAGCAAGAATCTAACCACCTTGAATTTTGCCTTGTCCATTGTTGTGTCTTGTGATGTTCTTCAATTAAAGAAGCCCTTTTTGGCACATGTTTTGGACATGTGATGTCAAAGGTCTACTAGTATGCTACAAACAAAAAAAAGGTTTGTCAAGGCTTCTTTGAAAAATGCCCCATTTACCTTACAAAAAACCATCACCTAGACAAAAAAGTCAAACAAAGGGAAACAAAAATGGGAATTTGCTTGCCAAGAAGTAAGTTTGCTCTAAGAAAGTTGAAAACCCTTGTGAAAACTAGATTTGTTTCAAAAGTTGTACTTTTCCAAGAGACATTGGAGTATGCCCATGCCATCACAATTTGTTATAGTTATTAATCTTTGCATTTACAAGCATGTGTTTCGTATGGTTTGACTTAGGCTATTGCAAAGGGAGTGACTGAAATCTTGAACTTGATTGTTAAACAATGTGTTCTCATCTAAACTAGAGGTTATTGGTTATTGTTTGATGTTTTCTATGCTACAATTTCCATTAACATTAAGCTTCAAGTTTAGTACAATTCTAGGGTGTCTATTTTTCCTCATGTGACTTGTGGAAAGTTTGATGCATAGCTAAAAATCTTGTATGCTAAGATGGTAATAAAATCTTTACGTGTTTTACAACTTTTTCTTGCATTTTTCATTCATTTTGATGTAGCCACGACCCATAACATGATGGTGTTTGATGCACCCCCAAACTCCTTGATAGACTCAACTATGAATCCAAAGGTGAAAATAACGGAAGGAGTTGGGATACGCTCCTTAATTCGTAACACTTTGGTGTTAGAGGGGCGTGATGAAGCTCCAAGATGGGGATTAAGATGAGTGACAAGCGGGTCAATTATACACATAGACTTGCACAAACCAAACAACAAGTTGGTTAATGCGTAATTGAAACATTTTTGGTGCATGGACGAGCCACGGGCATACACAGATTAATAAGGTTCACCACGACCTGAACTTGAGGGAAACCACCACCTTCCCCCTTATAATATTATTTGTGATTAATCACAAGGGCTACATCCAAATGTCATCTTGTCCCAGAACTCCCAAGTTGGGAATCTCGAAATTCTTGAAATTAGGACTCTCGTGACTTTGAAGGACCATAACTTCTTGTGCAAACCTTTGACTGAGATGAAGTCTAAAGAAAAGTTGTAGCCTTCATCGAGAGCTTTCCAAATATATGTGGCACGCCATTTGCACACAAGTAAATCAAGGTGATTCTTGACTTTTAGTGAGAGGGAATCAATTTGGCACTTTGACTTCTAACCCTTCTTTTGGCCATAACTTGTGTTTTAAGTACTCAAATGGGTCATGTAAGCTCATTTTAGACATATACGTTTCAAGAGCTTTTTAATGATATAATGAACTCTTCAATCCAATGAGTTTTGACCCTTGAAATTATTCTTTAAAAATTTGTGAGTCCATCAAGACTCCAACTCCCAAAGTGGGAACCCACTTAGGAATGTGTGGGTTCATTCCTTCACATTTTCCTGCACTTCCGAAAGCATAAAATGTGATTCTCGGGCTTCACTCTCGGCTTGCACCTTTGCAAACCTTTGCCTTGGTCATAAGCCCAAGGTTAGGGTCATGACAGTGCTCATGTTCGACCTTAAATATAAAGGCTTAAAATGTGTGGCAGACCTAATTGGGAAAGATAGAGCTCAAGTTTTAGTGGAGGAGTATAACGAAAAAAATTTGGTTCCACTTTTAGTTGTGGTCTTCAAGTCCTTTAATCCTAGCCAAATCTAGTTGTTCTTGATGATTCATTGTTTGGTGAATCAACATCCATTAAAAAAAGGTAATGAAGGTTTGCTAAAATATGAATTGTTTTTATTTTGTTGAATTTGTGGTTTCACAAAAGGACTTGAAAAGTCCTCTTGCTTGGTGGAAGATGCATGATCCCAATTCCCAAATGTTGGATTCTTGGCGAGATAAATCTTTGGAATTTTAAGAAGTCAAATCGAAATTAAACACATTTTTAGTAGTGTCGGTGTTTTGACTAGTTTATAACATTGCCAATTGGGTCTTAATAATTTGGATGCCTTGGTGATGATTTACAAAAATTGGCCTAACAATGCATAGACGAATTGCAAAGTCACTAAAGAAGGCGTTGCCAAGTTTTTGTGTGCAAAAGACAAATTACTTGATGAACATGGAAAAGAACTTGAAGAACAAGGCTATTTTGAGGATGAGTAAAAAAACTTTGTGATTTCATGTTCATTCAGGTTCAAAATCCTCTTACAATGCTCTTGTTGGTTACTTTAACCTCCTTTTTTCATCAATTGCTGATTTTTTCTCCATCTAAAGGGACTTGGCTATGTTTTTAAAAAAAATTGTGATTGTGTTTGACCCCATGAACCTTTGGTCAATGATATACATTGTTTTAGGTTTTTGGACCTTTGTTGATCAAATTTTTGGTGATGCTCTAGTTGGTTAACTTACTTGATTCATCAAGTGACCACTTTTTTTTCCAAATTCGTAGCACATTGAGGCTTTGATATGATGTTTCATGCAATTGTGATAATTTTGGAACTTTTATAGATCAAAATAATTTGTAGTTATTGGTACTTGGTACCATGTTTTATGTGTCATCAAGTGATGATTTTTTTCAACTTGGGACTTATAAACTTGTAGATTAATATTGGTGTTTGATTATGTTCGACCTAGCCTTAGCCTTTGATTAATGATGTGTTAGTGATGAATTAAAAACCTCTTCAAATCAAATTTGTTATAATGCCTATTGTTGGTTACTTTACACGATTTACCAAATAAGTGTTTTTTTTCGAACTTTGGACCTACTCGCACAAATTAATTTATGCTTGACAAACTCTACTTCTTATCAATGATGCATTAGTGATGAATATAAAACCTCTTCAAATCAAAATTGTCATAATATTTTTTTGCTAGTTATTGTATATGACTTATCATATACAAGTGATGGTTTTTTTTCCAACTTGGGATCTACATGTGTAGATGAATTTTATTAATTTTATGCCTATGATAATATTAATAATATTAATTTTTTTCAACTTGGTAGCCTTAGCCTTTGATCAAGGATGCATTTGTAATGATTTTGGGACATCTACAAATCAATTTTGTTGGGACCAACGCTTTGTTGGTTTTTTTTTAAGGGTTCATCAAGGATTTTGTCCTTTCACCTTATGCAAAAAAGTTGCACTTATTTGTGGCATCACACATTTCAATACCATGATACTCATACCATTTAGTGAAAATTGTAAACTTCAGACATATTGATACCACCTGATATGAGTTTGAGTATTTTCGCCCCAATACCCGTACTACCATGGTCTATGAATTTCAAAAAAAGTCAAATACCCATACCAGATGGGTATGTTTAAAATCCAATACCGGTCCACTACCGGTCCAAACCTCCAAACCAATAGGGTTTAGTATTTCACCATCGCTCCAGTTTGCTGCAAGTCTGCGGTTTCGAATCTATGTGTCTTATTTGCACCAAAAACTCTCGATTGTCTCGTCTGCTAAGCTGTTTTTGGTTGCAATACTAGTGCGGTTGTGGTGGCATCGGCGAACTTGAAGTGCTTCAATTCAGCCGCTGCATCAATTCTTCGGTGATGGCACTGCGCCATCGACTCTCCGGACAGACGGTGACTTATGGCCACAGAGCGCTGTCAACGGGTGGAAAGGTTGGACCAACACCAGCGGCCCAGAGACATAAACTTTGGCGGCAATTCTTTTCAGATCCTGCTCAGTGGTGGGACTGTAGGTCCGAGAAGCTGAATGAAAGGTATCCAGATTTTAAGCACAAGAAGATGCAGGACGCTCTTTGGCTTCGGGACCGACGAAACCCCCCGTGGGTAGAAGCAAAGCTTGCTGAAATGGCACCAGAAACTGTACAGGTGAACGTCTTTTCCTGGAATAGAAGGCTTGCAAGATATGTCAAGGCTGGGCAACATGAGAAGACAATTCAGCTTTTCCAAGAAATGCGACAAAAGAACATAAGTCCTAATAGCTTCACCTTTGTTCCAGTTCTCAATGCATGTGCTAGTTTAGGAGCACTTCAAGAGGGCAGGCAGGTCCATGAACAGATAATTCGAAGCGGTTGTGAGGCTGATGTCTTTGTGGGGTGTAGCCTGGTTGACATGTATGCCAAATGTCGGCACATGAAGGATGCTTGGAGAGTGTTCAAGAATATGTCATCTCGAGATGTGGTCGCATGGAACACAATGATATTGGGGCATGTGAAATGTGGGCAGGGCGGAAGGCACTGGAATTATTTCAACAAATGCTGCAGGAAGGTGCACAGCCAGACTCTGTTACCTTTTTGGGGGTGCTGAATGCATGTGCCAGTGAAGCTGCACTTGAAGAGGGCAGGTGTGCTCATGAGTGGATCATTGCAAGGGGATGGGATTCAGATGTGAGTGTGGGGACTAGCTTGGTTAATATGTATGCAAAATGTGGAAGCATGGAGGATGCACAGAGAGTGTTCCTCAAGATGCCATCACGAGATGTGATCACTTGGACTGCTATGATATCGGGACATGTGAGATGTGGGCAAGGCCAGAAGGCACTGGATCTATTTCGACAAATGCGAGAGCAAGGTGTGGAGCCAGACTCTGTTACTTTTGTGGGGGTACTGAATGCATGTGCCAGTGAAGTTGCACTTCAAGATGGCAGGTCTGCCCATGAGCAGATAATTGAAAGGGGGTTGGATTCAGATATCTTTGTGGGGAGTAGCCTTGTTGATATGTATGTGAAATGTGGGAGCATGGAGGATGCTCAGAGCGTGTTCAACAAGATTCCATCTCGAGATGTGGTAACTTGGACTGCCATGATATTTGGATTTGTAAAATGTCAGCAAGGCCAGAAGGCACTGGAACTATTTCAACAAATGCAACATGAAGGTGTGCAGCCAAATTCTGTTACTTTTGTGGGGGTGCTGAACGCATGTGCCAGTGTGGTTGCGCTTGAAGAGGGCAGGTGTGCTCATGAGCAGATCCTTCAAAGCGAATGGCACTCAAATATCTTTGTGGGGAATAGCTTGGTTGACATGTATGGAAAATGTGGGAGCATGGAGGATGCCCAGAGAGTGTTCAACAACATGCCATTACATGATGTGGTCTCTTGGAATGCCATACTTGGAGGATGCGCCATGCATGGGCATGGCAAGGAAGCTCTTAGACATTTTGAACTGATGTGTGAAGAAGGTGTAAAGCCAAATGATATCACTTTTGTTTGTCTTCTGTCAGCTTGCGGCCATGCAGGTTTGGTGGATGAAGGCCTGTGCTGCTTTATTTCAATGAGCACAGTTTATAAGATTCCTGCAAAATTAGAACACTACACCTGCATGGTAGACCTTCTCAGCCGTTCTGGCCGTCTACAGGAGGCAGAGAACATGATCCAGGCATTGCCCTTTAGACCAGATGAGGCTTTGTGGACGGCTTTACTTGGTGCTTGCAGAATTCATGCTAATGTGGAGATGGGAGAACGCATTGCTAAATGAGTTCTTGAACTGGAGCCTGAAAATGCTTTGGGCTATGTGCTGCTATCAAACATATATGCAGCTGCTGGCAAAAGGGATCTCTGTAAGAATGTTGAACGGCAGAGAAAGGAAAGAGGTGTGAAGAAACCGCTGGGTCGCACCTGGATTGAAGTGAAGAATGAGGTGCATACATTTGTAGTGGATGATCAGGAACACCCTCAGATTAGTCAAATCCATGCACAACTGAAGAGATTGTCAGGGCTGATGCATGATGCAGGGTATGTGCCAGTCAAAGAATTTGTGCTGCACGATGTGGAGGAAGAATCAAAGGTCTTTCATTTGTGTCACCATAGTGAGAAATTGGCCATTGCATTTGGGCTCATCAACACAGATCCTGGTACTCCCCTCCGAATAATGAAGAATCTGCGAGTTTGTGAAGATTGCCACAATTCCACAAAGTTTATCTCAAAATTAGTTGGGAGAACAATCATAGTGAGGGATGCCAATCACTTTCATCACTTTCAGGACGGTGTTTGTTCTTGCATGGACTATTGGTAATGCCAGTAGTCTGTCTTGTCAAGAACTAGATTGAGTTCATTTGGTGTGGAGCACATCTAATGGTATTACTACACTGCCATAGCTGAACATCAAAGAATGCAGCAGTGTGAACCAAAGCTGGTCCTGAGGTGGTGAAGGATTTCTGTTTGCTTAGAAGTTGTCATTGTACAGTTGTGTTAAAATTATGAATGGCTTCTGTGGGTTTGAAACAGTGGAGGATTTCTGATTGCCAATATCTTTTAATCCAATCCCTTGGAAGAGTAATGTAGGGTTGACCCCCTGTACAGTGATATGGTTGACATAACCAAGTACATCCCTCAAGGATTAGGGTGGCATCTGCTCTGTAATATCATTAACACAATTGGTAGGAAGTGGATGAATGGTATTCATTTTGCTTTCAAGGTTAATCACAGCCCACTGTTGGTGCCAGCTGGCTCACATTGGTCTCTGGTGACTCTAAGTCTTCCCTGATCTCTTTCAGGCATCATACAAGTTGTGTTTTTGAAGCAGGCCTTTGCATAGCTTTCACAGCTGTTAGCTGTGAATGTTCGATTGTTCCAGAATTGTGGTACATATCCTAAGTATCATACCTAACCTTATTTCTTCTTTCTGTTGTTACCTTTTTCTCAAGAACTCTGCTTTTTGTTGTTATAGGGCCAAGGCAAGGCATCCTTGTGCTGTAGACAAGTTCAAAATCACAACTTCAAGGACCCGTTTTGAATATCCATGAAGGACCGATTTCTCAGTTTGAATAAAGTCAAGAAACATTTGATTGAGCGGGGTGAGCAGTCCAAAAAGAATTGAAAACCATCTTGAAGAACGATTTCATTGATGGAGGCATGTAGTGTCCAGGGAACATAAACCAAACAGTAAAATGAAAAAGCTGTATTCTGTTGCTCACAATTGGCGTGATGACGAAAAAATAAAGGAAGAGTTGGAGCAGGCAGGAACCCTGCCCATAAAACTGAAACTGAGACTTCAAAAAAGGTTCAGCAGACTTCGAATAGAACAGCACCAATGTGTTTTTTTAGCAGCAAAATCTCACCAGATTTCAACTTGGAATCTACCTCTTCTACCTCTATGCCTAAAAATTAGGGTGGAATTATCTTAAAGGCTACATACCTGTGAATGTGTTTCACCTATAGTTTCTCCTAAACCCTAATGCCTATTCATTGCACATGGCAGGCTTGAAAATTGTCTAGACGCCAAATGGCTCCATCGCACCATCCATTATTGTCAATATTTACATGTAGTTGTCATCATTTGCCCAAAAAATAACAATCATTACATAGGACTCACCACTTGACGCATACAAAATGGATGTTCCCACCATCTTCAACTTGCAATTGAGATCACCATCACCAAATTGTGTAGTTATAACTTAGGATGCTTATTTCTAAATCTAATGCTAGAGTTCATTGATTTGGGATGGGGGGCGGTGTCACAACTTGTAAAGTGTTGAAGAGGCTCAAGGGTTTTATAAAGTAGTAGATGCAAAGTTAATTTTTTAGGACTTTTACAATTCCTTGTTTTCCATTGCATTTAGGTGAGTCAAATGTTGTTACATTTAGGTGACTCAAACATTGTTGCATTTAGTCAATTTGCATTCCGTCAAATGTTAAGCATTCAATTGAATGTCAAGTTTAGGGTTTAGGTTTTGTGATCCTTTGCTCTTGTTGTCCCTTGCTTTCAATCCTTTTCATTGAACATGGCCCCTTTGTAACCTCCTCAAAACTCTAAATTCCATAGGTTTTTTTTTCAAACTAAGTCCAGTAATGGAACATCCTTTAGTAACAACCAAACCCCAAACCTCATCCCTTTTATTGAACTTGTTTTTCATGCAAGTCTTTGGATTTTTATTTTAAAAACTAAGAAGAAAAAGGAGTGCAAGCAAAATAAGGTGTTTTAGGATGTTTGGAGCACTAAACCTCCATAAGATGAGTATGTGGTGAATGTACAAGGGAAGGTGCATCAAGTAAAATGCAAGGTTTGTATCAAAATAAAAGGCAAAGATGCAAGGTTTATACCAAAATAGAAGGCAAGGAAAAGTTTTTAGCCCCTAAATTAGACAACCTTTGAAAACATGGTAAGAGGAGGAAAGCTTTAATTACGATCCCAAGAGTTTGCAATGTTGGTGAGTACCTCATGAACAAATGTTTTGTCCATGCCAAGAATGAAAGATGGTATGTAGTAACTAGGAACGATATAGTTCTCAAGCAAACATGTCATGCTACTTTTGGAGAAAGAACAAGATATTGGTGCAATTTTCTCTTTGTTTCCACATGTTATTTGAAGGTAGACAAACTATGGTGGATTATGAAATTATGAGCATATTGCTACATTTCCTTGATGCTAAGAACTTTCCAAAAACCTATTAATCAAACATAAGCAATTGGGTGATGGCATTTTACATGCATAAATTGGTTGTCAACAAAACCAACTCTTTGGTTGAAAGTGCTAGGTTCATTTTCCTTTCTTGTGATGAAATGGCAAACTCTAGTCAACAATCACAAGTTTCCATATTTCATGTTTACATTGTTGAAGATTGGTTCCATTGTTGTTGTCCTTGCAATAAATGGTTGATGGGGCCACTTTCAATAATTTGAAATGCATTTTGTGGATGATATGGCATCTTTTGGTGATTTGAATCAAGATATAATTACATCCAAATTGATCACATTTGGAGCTAATGGGGTGAGTGTTTTTCAACACATTAGAACCAATGTGACAATCTAGTTGAAAGATTAGAATGCACACCATTCATGATCAATGTGCATTCATGTATGAACCATTGCACCAATTTGGTGGTCCAAACTCTTTCCAAGTTGGGCATTGTGGGAAAATTTGAAGATTGTTGCAAAATTTGTATGCATATTTCTTTCATAGTCCAAAGAAAATTTAAAAGTTTGTTGTAACTAGCCAACATCATGGAAACATGGGGTCAATGGATTTTGAAGAATGTCAAAACTTGATTTCAATGTTGTTCCTAGCTAAGAGATAAATATTGTGCCATGGTTTTGAAGATGCATCTAGATGTCAACATTATCACCCAATTTACCCATAATTTGGAATTATTTTGCAACTTTGAAGTAATGGTGTGGCTCTCTTGTATCATGCCCATCCTTGAAGGGTTGAATGAGTTGATTATATTCTTCTAATCCCAACACTACTTTGTATGTGATTTTTTCACTAAAATCAAGTTGTGCTAGGTATATATTTACTACCAATACATTGACTCCCAATAATGTCTACATCAATGACATGTTCAATGAATATTGGAACTTGCTAAATAGGACATTAGATGTGGTGGTGCATGAATTAGCAAATGATGTGAAAACTAATTTGGAGAACTTGAATTTCCAAATTGTTGACAATTCCATCATGATGCATTTTTGTTGTCTTGAGACATCACTTCATGTGCATGTGATTCATGTTATCTTATAACAAACCATTAATAACATTCAAATACAATATTTTGAAGAAGTAGCCAAAGTTAATGATGAACTTGAAAAGTGGTTTCATACCTAATATGTGATGGATGTTTTAGGGCTAGGGTTTTCGTTTACTTAAATGTTTAGAACATATTGTCCTACACAAAAAAAATTGTGTAATTTTGTAATGGTCCTTTAGTGCTATAGAAATGTGATGGTATCCAAAAAACCATTTAAAAATGTATAATTACAATGTTAATAACCTCATCAGTAAAAAGTAACGGTTATGGATCTTTCTAAGTAGCAACGTTAAGCTTTCTGAAGTCCACACAAATTCTTAATTTCTTGTCTTTCTTAGGCACTACAACTATAGGTGATAATTAAGTAGCCTCTTCAATAGGTTTAACAAAAGTTACAACAAGCAATTTGTCAATATCTTGTTTGACAATAACTACATAGTTAAAATTCAATTGGTACCTTGTTTGATGAATAAGGGGTATCGATGTGTCCAACTCAATTTGATGTTGAGCTATTTTAGGTGGTATGCCCTTCAAATCCTTGTAAGTCCACATAAAGATGTCTTTGAACTCCTTTAACAATTTAATCGATTGGTAACTAACAATAGGTTCCAGATCAACACTAATTTTAATCTATTACAAGTTTTCTTCAAAACCTAAGTTGATCTTGGTTAATTGCTCTTCTTTGGTGACAGTCCATCCAACAACGTGAAGATTTTGAACTCTTATTCAAGTAGGTGTTTTGTCAATCTCCATTTCTCCTATTTAAGGTTGGAAAAAAAAAATTGGTAAATGATGTTTGAAGGTATCAAGGGGTATAACTATATGAATAGATTATACATATATCGATTTGACAAGTGTATCAAATAGAACATGTAGTACATATACAAGTTCAATAGATACATATACATGTTCAACCAGGTTCAAACTTGCTAATGCAATCAAATCACTAGGTTGTTTTAACTTGATTGGTATAGGGACAACTATGGTTCCTATTGAAAACAGTCCTAGTTTTGTAGTAAACATAAAATCCTTTTATTCATCAAATATTCCAAAATGGAAATCATAACAAACTAACACTTCTGGATGCTTAGTTGGTGCTCCAAGTTTCTTAGTAATAAGTATAGTTTTGAGTGTATTGGTTTTTTGTATAATGATAGTATTACTGCCCAATCATGATATAATTTAGTATCCCTTAGCCAAGGATGGCTAACAACATAGAATAGTTAGAATTTAACACACTATTCTGTATCACAATAAAAATTACTTCATAAAAAATTCCATGGACAAGAATCTTAAGATCTTTTATTAAACCTAAAGGTTTGGCAATGGTTTAATTAGCCATGTGTAGATTGTAAGGTGCAAGTTTTGGTTTTGACAAACCTAATTACACTCTTAGTTTTTCCGTAGTGATATTAACTTTAGAACCACCATCTAGAAGTACATATTCAATAAAATTCTTCCCTACTTGAAAATGTATCATTGTCATTTGATGATAAATGGCAATTGAAGTAATTGTCGGTTATGGTAAATTAGGTTTTAATGGTACCGAGTTAAGAATGTAACGTTTGACATCCGAGATCACTTGCAATATGACTTAAGTTCAATGTATACTTGGTCTCTAGGACTTGCTTGTTGATATCCTTTTTAAAAATTCTAAAGTTTTTATTATTGTAACCTATTTTGAAATCATAGGTTGCTAGTTTGCATTGATGGTTTGATTATTTTCAACTGGTTGAATTATAGTAGAATTATTAGGTAGTCTAGCCCAATTACTTTGTAATGACTCTTCATTGATGATAGTAGGTTGTTCATCAGTCCCACCATGTTGTCAATGTCTAATAATTTCAATAAATGAATCTTGTAAATGCTTTTATTATTGCCAATTTTTGACTTCTTTGGCTTTAATCAGCTCCCTTTCTTTAAACACCTGTTGTTTTAGTTATTGACTATTAATATTAATTGCAACTACCACATTGACTAGCACATTGTTAATTTTAGGTGGTTTAGGTGTTGTCATAGCATTAGAACTAATAACTTTAGTTCTAAACATGTTTTGTACCTCAATAATTTTAGGACATTCTCCAGATCTATGTTCTACACTAAAACATATTATGCGGAAATAATGAACATGTATTCTACCCAATTTGGCAAGTTGGGTTTTAGTTTTTGCTACATGTTCTGTAGACTTAACTATGGTGGTTAGTACAATTAATACCTTTTTTTTCCAATTATGACAAGTTTCTAATGTACGACATGTTTTACCACAATTAGTAGAGGTTAATGTTGATTTGGCTATAATAATAAATATTACATGTTTAATTATTATATTAGCCTCTAGTGTGGTTAGCAAAACATTGCAATTCAAACTAACAGGTCCACTTTCCTCACATATTATAATAACTTCCTTGTGTTTAATCAAGGTATCTCTCTTCATACTTGTAGTTGTTAACCTTAGGTAAGGTAATGAACCTACCTTGAAAATAGTGGTGAGAAAAACATTTGTTGCTTTAACTTGTAAACAAATTGTTAATTTCAATAGGCGTTCATAGTAAACCTCAATATGTTCGACAATTTGTTGTTGTATATTTAACACTTACATGTAGACCTCCTCATTGTTCATTACAATTTTGAATCACTTACAAAATGTTTGCTCCAACTCTTCAAAAGTGCAATTTGGATGGTCTTGAACATAGTTTTTTCCCCATTAAGAGATAGAATCCTTGAGAGTAAAACCAAAGAGGTTGATGATGTCAACTTCCACTATTTCACCATTCGCTTTAATGGCCTTTTCAAACATTATGATGTGAGCATTAGGATCAGTGTCTTTAACATAAGTTGGATATTGTAATTTCATGTATGGCAGCTTAATTGTTGGTTTTGGTACAAGTTGTACAACAAATGGTTGAGTCCATGGTGGTATAAACATGTATGGGTCAAGTGTTGGCCATCCATAAGATCTAATAGGTGGATCAAATGGTGGTACTCCAAGTGGATTTCTTATGGGTGAACTTCCTCTAGGTGAGTTTCCAGGTTCTCTTCCATTCGGTGGTTGGTGAATAAAACCTCTGGGTACATAAGTTGGTAAATTGGTATTAACATGTATAGTGGTTAGTATTAGTGCAATAATAGATTATTGAACAAGTTGTCTTTCCTTATTAGATACTAGTTGAACCATTATAGGAAACTGATTTCCAACAAATTGTGGTGTAAATATAGGTGGTACAACAAGTTGTTCAAGTACTAGGTATAGATACCCAAATACATAACTTGTATAATTCCTAAAGATCGAGGAATCAAGTCCTTTTGTTCCAATTGGATATGTTGGATACAAACTAAGATCTAAAGGCACAAAAGGGGTATGACATTATAGCACATTGGGTATGTTGAAATAGGTGACATACTAGTTTTGCCCAGTACAATTGGTGTAACAAATTGTGACCATGTTATTTGATAATTAACAGGTGATGTTGTATAACTTGTACTAAGATTCATGGCTTGAGTTCCTAATACAAACACATTGGGTACTATTGTTGTAGTGGTTGGAAGAATAGGTTGATGAACATTCATCACCTCCTCCCTTAATAACTACCTTAATCTATCATCAACAAATAAATAACAATTGAACAAATGTCCCACTTGTTGGCAATATGAACAAGTTAATGTTCCAACACCTTGATTTCCTCCTAAAATCGGTCTGTGATGTGGAACTTGTGATCCTTCATGTTGCAACCCTAACATTGGGTTTATGATGAAGTGTGAAGTGCAAGGGCCCATGAGGCCGAGAGTGTGTTTAGTTGTGAAACACATTTTCACAAATGGGGGAGAATGCAAGGGATGAAGCCCAATGACTCCCAAATGCATTCCCACTTTGGGAATTGCGCTCGTGCGAGAGTTGTGAATGTTCAGAGATTTGGTTGGAAAGGCAAACAAACACCAAATCGAGCCCCCAAGATAATTAGAAAGGTATTGAAGCATAGATGCTTGAAGTACTTTCGCATTGGTCATTTAGTTTTGATTTGCATGAGTTATGATCAAAAGAAGGGGCATGAGTCAAATTAGGCTATTTGACTCCCGACCACAAATCCTTTGAAATCAAGGGTCAAATGAGGTCCAATTCGATCATATTATACACCATTGGAAAGATATTTTGAAAAGATATAAGATAGTGTCCTCGCACATTCAAAAAATATTTTTTTTGAAAAAGATATGAGCATCCAAAGTTTTGGGACATTAAAAGTCCCAGTTTTGGGACTCCCACTTGGGAATCCCGGGGAAAAGTGACATTTGGATGTAGTCCTCATGGAGAGGCACAAAGTATACTATAGGGAGGGGAGTGGTGCCTCCTCCCAAAGGTTGCAAAGTGTGTAAAAATTGTGCTTGAAGTTGTCCTTACTAAGTCCATTGCACCATTTCCATTCAACTTGCATTAATTATCTTTTTTTTTTGGTTGTGTAGGTTGATCTCATCTTAAATTCTCGCTTATGAATTCATCTTAATCCCATTTCAAACTCTAACACGCCTTCCTACCCCCAAAGTGTTGTGAGTTAGGGAGTGTGCCTCAATTCTCTTCTTCTTCCATTGTTTCACTTTAGGACCCACCTTTGGGTCTCCTAAAGAGTTTGGGGGTGTGTCACTTCACCTAGACCAAATATTAATATGATAGGCCAAGTGCTTTATGGATATGTAACTCCTTGTCGAACAACTGTGGGTGTTACTTAGGGTTCAACATGCTTTAAATGTGCCCTAGAAACTGATTGATTGGACGGTCTTTAATCAATGTGACAAAGTTATTCCAACTTGTTGAGTAGGTGAAGTTGTTCCATCTTTAAATTAGTGGGTACCAAATTGATATTAATGCTTGGTGGGTGGTTTTGAAAACCAATAGATGTTGCAATTGGTGTAGATGCACTAGTTATGGGTAAATTGTAACATGGGGTTGCATATCACCGTGGTTGTTGTGTGGAGACAACTTCATCAAACAGTTGAACAAGTTCATGATTATCATCATAATAAAGATTCATTTCCTGTGGTTGGGTTATTGTTTGTGGTGTTTCACAATGAGTGGTTGAAAGCGTTGCTAGGTCTCTTTGCATAATCGATTCTGCTACATTTTGGTGTAGTTCATTAATTTTCCCCCTCTATGCTACATCCATGTTTGGTGCATTCACAAGTTCGTTTCCCATAGGTTACACTTGATGTTCATCTTATTCTTGTGCAAGTTCTAGAGCAGGTCAATGTTTCACCTATTTTAATTATTTTTTAAGACTTCTAGTAATTTCTCTTGACATTTTCTGAAATCAACAAGTTATAGGAAAACTTTTGCATTATTTTTTAACATAAAACTAAAACAACCTTTTTTAACATTTAGGAATTTATAAAAGATTTCTTTCATAATTTGGGCATTAGTTATTTTCAAAAACTTTGCGATAACTTCAACTTAGCTCCTAATGTTTCAAACTAAATTAAGAAGCATAAACTTGAATCCTAAAATTGACACAGAATAAAATAATATAAATCAAAATTTCAAGCGTGATTGCTTTTCAACCTAATCTATTAAAACTATTGAATTTTAATTAGATAGATATTCCAAGCATGATTGTTTTTGAATTTTAATCCACTACGCGGTTACCAAATGTTAACAAGTTTTTTTATTCCCATTAAGGTTTTCAACTTCTGATTTTTTTAGGAATAAGATCTTAAAACAACAAGTACATTTAAACTCTAACAATTTAAAACTAATTACAATCCTTAAACTAACATGTGCTATCGCAACCCTAGCTTTGGGCTTGCGAGCAAGGCAAAAGGGTTATAAGGTTGCGAGCCAAGAGGAAGCCCAGGAGTTAAGGCAAAGAGGCCGCAAGGGTGCGGGCCAAGAAGAAGCATGAGAGTCACATCACATATTCCCGGGAGTGTAAGGAAGTGTGAGAGAACATGAGGGAGTGAACCCTCACACTCCCAAGGCAACTCCCACTTTGGGAGATGGAGTCCTCGTGGACTCCCAAAATTTTAGAAAGCAATTTTAGGGGTCAAAACTCCATGGCTTGTGGCGTTCTTTATATCATTAGAAAGCTCTTGGAACGTAAATGTTTAAAATGGGCTTGAATTGTTCATTTAGATATCTGAAACACAAGTTATGGCCAAAAGAAGGGCTGGGAGTCAAATTGCCAATTTGACCCCCGACTAGAAAAAGTCAAGAATCGACCCGATTTACTTGGCTGTAAAGGGCGTGCAACATACCGTTGAAAAGCTTTCGACAAGAACTACAACTTTTCTTCAGATCACATTTCGATCCAAGGTCTGCTCGCAAAGTTATGGGGCTCCAAAGTCGCGAAAATCTCAACCGGCGCGATTTTAGGACTCCCACTCGGGAGTCCTAGGAAAGAAAAGCCATTTGGATGTAAGCTTCGTGGCTAACCACAAAGTATACAAGGTGGTGGCTTCCTCCAAGTCCGGGCTATGGTGAGTCTAGTGTGTCCGTGTTGCCCGTGGCTCATCTTAGCACCAAGGGTGTTCCAACTATGCACTAACCATTTTGTGTGTGTTGTGTGCAGGCCCGTGTGAGTGAATGAAGGTTGTTAACTCTTCCTAGTCCTATCTCAGAGCTCCAACACGCCCCTCTACCTTTCAAAGTGTTGTGAACTAGAGAGTGTGCCCCGACTACTCCCTCTTCTATTGTCTTCTACTTGGACTCACATTTGAGTTATTCAAGGAGTTGGGAGTGCGTCGTGCAAAAATTACTCAAAGCTTCAAAAAAATTGGTTGAAATGAAAATGCTTCATGTTCCAAACATGAAAATGAAAACATGTTCCAAAATGAAAATAGAAACACAAAATCAATATGAAATTAAAAGTCTCTTCTAAATAGGTTTATCCTCCTAGTCTTATACTAACTAATTCAAAAATGAAATAGTCATAACTGATTATTAAAATAATCATTAGTTAATATTTAAACTAACAGTTTAAAATTTCAAAAAATTATACCTAGTTTTACTACATGTTCAACTACATGTTTTACCACTTTGTTCTACAAATTATTAGTTGACTAATTTGTCCACATGTCTAATAACCTAATATAATATTACATATCAAGTTTAGTAATCGGTTAGGTTAATGCCATAGGTCAGGTTAAATAATAGGTTATATCACTTGTTAAGTTTAACGACCTACCTAAATTTATAACCTATTAAGTCATCTATTATTAAATTTGGGTAATAGAATGGAAGCCAAAGCATATGGGATAATTATTGAAGTTTCAAGTCAGTTTACAATTAGCAAGGTTAGTCATAAACCATTGCAATTAAAACTTTATTCCATATATTTCATTTTCATTCTTACCTTTATAAATTATGTAATTAATTAGGTAAATGAGTAATTAACTAAATATTAATTAACTAATAAATTTTCTAACAAATTAATTAATTAACTAACTAACTAATTAATTAAAAAATAGTGCTAATTAATTCATAGTACTTCATTAAAGGTACTTCATTACATATTATATAATTAAACAATCAATTATATAATTATGAAGTTAAAATGATAATATTAAATTAAAAAATTATTAGTTATTAACTTTAATAATCCTAATTATTAAATTTTTGCCATAATAAATCTAGGATTGTAATTCATGTAACTATTATAATTATTTCAATTACTGTAATCAATACAATTGGTACAATTAGTATAATTAGGGTAATTAGTACGATTATTATTATTATTTTAATTACATGAATTATAGTAATCAGAGTAATTATATTAAAATATATAATAATTATAGTAAATTTTAATATTAAAATAATAATGAATTATAATTTTATAATTTATAATTGAAATAAATTATTATGTTGTAATAATAATTCAAGTAAATAAATATTATTATCATTATTATTTGATTATAATTTTAGTTAAAAAGTAACCTGATGATGTTATCTATAACAATATTTTTATAATGTCACTTGTTGTAGGTGCTATTAACTATATTAATCAATATTTAATGATAATAATAATTACACAAAAATAATAATTCTTTAAAGCATAATAAACCTTGGATGAGCTTGCAATATGACTGTAATATATCCTTCGTATATTATAATTTTAATAATCTCAAGATATGCATATATACATTTGTTTATTATTGATGTATTACCACCCTTACATATACCTTAATGTGAAGTTATTATATTATGTAGTTTTTCCAACCAAGCCCAATTAAACCATGAAAATAATAATAATATATACCTTGTGGATGTAAAATAAATAATGTATACATAAGGCCTATTATACAACTTAATGTATATATAATGAATAGGTACTATCTTTTGGTCACTTTTGCAACAAATGGGTCATACATGGGCCTTCTAGGATGAAAATAATGCAAAAAAACATTCCATTGGAAAAATGAAAAAGCTAGTATTGTAACATTGTTGTAAATGTGACCAAAAGATATGTAATGTGATTTTTAATTGCAAAAATAACCAAGGTTAGTTGCAAATGACAATTAGTTGCATGTAATTTCAAATCAATTTGTTACATTTTGGGGTTTTTTTTCTGGTGGGCAAACCCATCTTTCAAGGTTAAACTATTCAAGAAAAATCTTTTTTTCACCATCTTCTTGAAGTCTTTCTAAGTCATTGAATGCAAGTTAATTAAGCTCCATTACTTTTCCTTGGCCCACCATTCCAAGGTGTGGCCTTGCAAAAGGGTTTGCACCACTTGAAGATGATCCACATCCCCATTACATCCTAAAAATCAAGATTCATTTCTAGTTGCAAGATTCAATGCCTTGCTACTTCCTTGAGCACTTAGTAATTGCTATAAAAAACTTTAATAACGTCATCTAAAGCATTACCATTACATTTGGCTCATGATTAGCATTTTTTGCCCTTTAGATGTCCTTTTCCAACTATGTTTGATCCCTATTTACTAGATCCTCCACCAACTTGCTAGTGTTGGTCCACCATTGTTTGACATGCATTAGTGGGTGTTAAGGGTAGAAATCCCTAAGCTAATTAGTACCATGGGGCATCTTAGTAACTAGTTGGTTGTTAATCTAGTAGATTTATCGTCCTTTACCAAAAGGATGAAACTAATGGGGTTAGTTAATTGAATGGTTGGTGGTAATTCACCAATCATCTAGTGGATTTTTAAGAAGGATTAAAATAAGGACCTATTTTTATGGGAAGGATATGGGCCTTATGTGATCTTGAGAAGGAGGGGGAAATAGTTGGGAGTTTTTGGTTATGAGATGACTCTCTTGTTAAAAAGGTTATGTGTAACATTAAGGAAAGGAGGAGAATATGGAGTCAAGTTGTGTTTTGATTCTAGCAATGGAAAATGGTTGATAGATTCCCAAGTATCTTGTGGTGTTGAATTACATTAGGAAATGATGGAGTATTAAGGAAGGTAGTCCCACTAGTAGAAAATGGCCATTTTGCAACTAGTCCCTGCAACTAATTTTTAGTTGCAAGTGACATTTGTAACTAAAATCTTAGTAATCACATTGGACAAGTGGTATTAACACTAGTTGCAAACAACAACGAATTTTGGATGAAAGAAAAATTCAATGAAATATGCCTTCATCCTTTGATTGGTCATATATGTATTATTGTTTGTAACTAAGATGAGATTTTTTTGGTGCACAATGGGAATAAGTTATGTGTTGCAACATGCAATTAATATCCCATGGAAATATGAAGAATTAAAAAATAAAGTTCCACATCATAAATTCATGGAATTTTATTGTAATTACATATTAGTACAAAATAAACCCTTACATGGATGAATGTATGCATTGTATATATGGTTTTGGTCAACTATGTTTGACTTTGTTAGCAAGTTGCATGAAAGTCACATATGACAACTATAATATACCTATAACAAATGAAACATTCATTAACAACATTTTTGCAGCTATTTTACAACTACTATATTGGATCTTTATGTAACTACCCAATTATTAGTTATAATAGTAATAAGTTTACTATTAATTTTTGTGTACAAATAACAATATTTAATATAAAATAATAATAATAATATTATTATTATTATTATTATTCTAAATTAGTATCTAGATTTGAAATTAATAGTTAATATTATTACTTATGAACTATAATAGTTAGTACACTTAGTATATAGACTATGTTAAGGTAGAACCGCCCATCACCAATCATTGGTTGGTAATTGAACAATCTTGGATCTTTATTGTTTCTTGTCTATTTTATGTGGTGTAAAACATCATGGGAATGTCAAGGTAGGCTTTACATTATATGTTTCAACTTTAAAAGCAAAGGAACAACATAGAAAAAACACAAAGCATGTTCAAATCACATAGTGTGGTTTTAAAGAAAATGACCTTTTATTTTTAAACTTCATATCTTCCTTGTTTCTTGTTTGAAATCTAAAGTGCTATGGGTGCACCAAATTAAAATCTACATTAATTATGTAAGTTCTAAAACTAAATGTATAACACAAAATAACCATGAAGAAGATGAATGTGTGTGTTGAATTTTAACATGTAAATTAGGTAAGTAATAATGCATGTTTACCTTAGACCTATTTACTTACTATGACTTAAATGTAACATGTTAGCATCTTATCAATCCTAAATTGAATGATTCAAATGAAATTAATAAAAAAATTACATGTCAAAATAAATTTTTAAAATTTCCACATGTCCATTGATGATTTGTCGACACATCATTGCCACATTAGCACATTGTTGCCTATGTAATTACATAGTAGTTGCAAAATAATGGTATACAAGTTATATCACAAATTTAACATCTCACAACTTAGTAATGGAAATCATGCAAAATTTGTTCATTCATAATTTATACATTTCACACACTAATATCATGCATTGAAAACACATTTGACACATAGATTTAAGGAAGATGCAAAATTTGTGTGACATTCACTCATTCATAGATTTATATTTCATTCATCAACACATTTATTCATGTGTTAAACATGTTTTCAAGACATGATATTTGTGTGTAAAATGTACAAAACTATGAACGAATTTTGCACAATTTTAATTATTAATTTGTTGTTTGTTAAATTTGTGATGTACAACATAATGACAAAATAATTATAATGATTTAGTTGCAATGAGTTGCATATGTATATACTTTTATATATAGTGAATTATGTTGTCACAACTTTTGCAATTTGCAACAATCAAGCTATAAAAATATGCTGAGTTGTAAATGGTCATTGTAGTGCAAGGTAAAAACACACTATAGTGGACTTTTTTGGAAGTCACAATGGTAGTTTTTTTCTAAGTGAGTCAAGTATTGTTGCATTGTATTCAAATCTATTTGAGAAACTTGGCAAAAGTGAGATGAAAATTTGAAACCTACATTTTAATATTTCAAACCCAATTTTTTTCTACCAAAAGGATAAATGTTCAAATCAAGGTGGACTTTCCAAAGGATGGTACATCTAATGTCACAATCCAAACTACCCCAAAAAAATTATCATTATGGATTTTTTTCTTCTAGTGGAGTTGGAAACTAAGTTTATAATTTTTTACCACCACACATTGAAGTACCATAACACTTAAGATGAAAAAATCAAGCAAGAAAAAGTCTCTCAAAAATTTTAACATTTAAAATGAAAATTTCAATTTCGTAAAGTCCATTTCAATATCTAATTGATTTTTTCAAGGCCCATATTTTTAGAGGTTTTAAAAAAAGGTTTAAATTATGGTGGTATGAACTTGGAAATGGAAAAATGTGTGAACTTCAACATCATTTTTGAAAAATCACTATATTTGGACCATAAAAATGGACTTTCATTTGCCATTTTTGGGTGAGCACAAGGTTTAGGGTTTAGGGTTTATTGCATCTAAAGCTCAATTGTAAGTTTAGTTGTAAAAACCTATTTTTTCATAATGAATTTTGGGTTCACTTTGGTGTTTGGGTTTTATATTTGGATTTTCACAAAATTAATGCCATCTAATATTATTTGAAAAAATGAAATAAATTGAAAGTAATAAATTCATAATCAATATATTTATGGTGTATATAATATAATATATCTCATTTTTTATTTTAGGTCATGCATTATTTTTTGGTTTGAATTAATAAATAAAAAAATGTTTGAAATGGAAAACCACCTCACTTTTCTTAGCGTCTTCCATTTGAAAATGATCGTTTGCAAAAAATCTAATTTACCACATAATTATGGTCATCACCCTAAAAACAATTCATTAATGATATGATAATTATCAAATTGTTCACCTGTTCATAATCCTATTCCAATCCTATTGAATCACAACTTTGTTTAATAGACATTATAAATTTCATAAAGATGAAAAATCATTTCAATCAACTTTTGAATATATTTGCATTTTTTTGTATGTTGTGGCATACATTTTTTTTGCGCCAACATCACAAATTTACAGGTTTCATGGGTTCATTCCAAATCCATGCCAAATATGTTATTTCATAGGTCTGTATTGTTTAAACATGAATGTCATGCATTATTTAAACATAGAAGTCATGTGCACGACTTTTGTGTGTAAACAACACAAATAAGTTCATACAACATCTTTGTCTAAACAATATGAATGTGCATATAAACATTCATGTTTAAACAATGCACACAATATAAATTAAATAAATGACATGCATGTTTATTCCATATAAACATATGAAAAACAAATTTCGCATGACTATTATTACCAAATTGTGGTCCATGAAGTTTGTGATGAATATATTATAACATCACATCATATGAAATAAAAAATCTATTTTTTTAGGCAATTCATTTCTTTGTGTTCTAACCTACCATAATATGTAAATACATTGTAAAAATTCTTTTTAATACTGACATGATTAAAGCTCAGACATGGGTACTTTAAAAAACAATAAAATGTGACAACAATCTTGGCCCCCCCATAGTATGATTTCATTTAGACATGGCTTGTTTGATGCTTCCTATCCACACCTTTCACCACCTTTATAAAATATTAGCTTTGATATTAATTTACATGTTTTTTTTTTCCAAGTTCCTACCCCATTTATTTAATACTCAAAGCACAACGCTTTGTAAACTACTTAGCCTACACATCCCACAACATATAATCATTAATTTAACACAATCTTTAGCTAACACAAGCTAGAATATGAGACTTTACATCATAAATTTAACATTTGACGAATTAATAATGAAAATTGTGTGAAGTTTGTTCATTCATAGGTTTATACATTTTACATATGAATATCATATGTTGAAAACATGTTTGACACACAAACAAATGTGTTGATAAATGAAATATGAACCTATGAATGAATAAATGTCACACAAGTTTTGCATTTTTTTATAAATTTGTGTGTCGAATGTGTTTTCAATGCACAATATCAGTGTATAAAATCTACGAATTATGAATGAACAAATTTTGCATGATTTTCATTACTAAGGCATGAGATGATAAGTTTGTGATGTAATAATTTTAACAAATATAAAATTGAATTGATGTAGATTTCCACACATGTCAAAGTTCCTTAATCACATGAAATCCCCTTGATCTTGTCACATAACTAAATCACATTAACTTCTTGAAGAAATTCAAAGTCTTGTTTTTTATGCAAACCCCCAAGACCTTGGCATCACCTTTAACACCAACATTTGTTTGCCATGTGATGTTGTTAGACACTTAAGCCATGCATATTAATTTGGTGTTTTAAAGGCAACAAGCTCTTTTAGCGAAACCTCTGGCACCAACTCAATGCTCTAGGACTTTCTTGGGCCAACATTAATTTAACAAGGCACTTTCCCATCCATGCCTTTGCATTGGCCCTTACCTTGGCCAATTCAATGAAAATTTTATAATGCCTTAGGCCCCTTTTAATATGGGCTTGAATTATTTAGGTATGCTTTTGGTTAACATTAATGGCATCAAGGTGAGACCTCCTTGGCTTCACCTTAGGCTCAACCTCCACATGGCCTTGGTGTGCCCCCACCGAGGAGTCCTCAACGTTCCCTTGCTTTGAAAGGCATGTCAACTCTCTTTTACACACATGAATCCCACATTGTTTTCCCATACCCATTTTCACATTGCAAAAATGAAAATGGGGATCGGAAATATGATTAACATATCACCATATCTACCACTTTTTCCTTCTCTCCAAATTTCTAATTGGGAATTGCATTGCAGGACACCAACCTTTACCACATCACAATCCACCAATGAAACCATATGCAAGAAAGAACAGTTAAAGGTCAACTTGCAAGACTTCATTGCAAACTTTTGTTCCAAAAATCTGAAATTTATGAGCAATGCTCCTATCATTAGTTATCTAATGATAACCCTAAATTGAGCAAACATCATCATTTTCATGAGGGTATGGCTTTGTCCTTTAAACAATCATGAAGCGAAGACATTTTATGCAAATTATTCTTCAAAGTGACTAACATTCAATTCATGAACCGATGATCACTTACAATGACTTGGCTATGAACATTGCAATTATTAGGCTTCTGGTTTGATGCTTGTTGGCTTGAAGTGGAGCACATACAATTTGCCAATGCTTGTGGATCACTTCCATTAATGAGGTCTCTGCCAGTGTTGTGCGTGTAAATGGTTTGGAACTTACACTCTGTGTAAGTGTAAATAAATTTATATAGTTGTACACGGTCCAATAAAACAATGTAAATGTAAATATATTTATATTTATATGATCTTACATGGCTATGTAAAAAAATGTAGATATATAACAATGTAAATGTAAAATGTAACTTGAGGAGGGGAGATTTCATATTTTTTTGAAAAGATAAGCTAGCTAAATGGCCCATTGCCAAAAAAAACCACCAAAATATAAAAACTCACAACTAATTAATATGACTTTGCAAGAAGGTCTGGTCATTCAAGATATATAATAAAATTATCTATAAAGTAAGGAAAACAACACTAGAACCCTGAGTTTGATCATACATAGGGCGAGATTCAAAAAAATTAAAAACATTAGCATTCAAGGGTGGGGGGACCTCAGTTTTTGTGATGAACTGAGTTTCACCTGTTTTTCCTTTGTTTTTTAGCGCCTTCACTGTTGCTGCATATATTTTCACTGCTCCTACTTGTAAAGCTACTATAATTGGTGTTGAACATTGTGCATTAAATGCTGATTTTCAGCATTTCATTCCTAAATTTAGTAAAATTTATTAATACCCTTGAAAGAAGGGTTTGGGGAGAAAGGAGGCCCAAAGACAGGGTGACCTTACAAATAATTTTAATATTTACACTTAGGCTTACATGTCCCATAAGCCCCAAAACATTTACATAGAATCATGTAAGTGTATTTGACAAGTATTTACACTGGCCTTGTGTAATTGTAAAAAATATATATACACTGCAACAGGATAAGTGTAAAAGTAAAATATTTGGACATGTAAGTGTAAATGATTTACACTTACACTGGATTTACACACCATATATAAGGCTATTGACATTTACAAGCACAACACTAGTCGGTTTTCCAGTTCTGATTTCTACGAGGACCTTCAGCTTTGAACTTCTCCTTTTGTTTGATATAACATCTAGTGTAATTGTGAAAACAATTTCTATAATTTTCTGTAAGTCTTCCTACTTAAGAATTGTCCAAAGAATTGACCTAGGACCTTGAACCTGCCAACATTGATAAATATTACATTTTGGTAAAGAAATTGATACTGGGAATGTTTTTCTCTGGCTAAATAAATGTGTTGCATGCATTTCGAGGTTTGAAACCCTGTGTATTAAGGCCTTTTGGTTACTTTTTAATATTTTACAAATTGTGCCCAAGTTTTAGTATTTTATTAGTGTATTTCATTAGTTAAATTAGAATTCCCACAATAACAACCGAAATAAATGAAATTTGTGGAAGCCAATTTGAAAATTTCACAATGAAACTAATAATCTAGCTTGTCATTTATTTGATATGATCAACATATTGTTGAAAGTCACTTCTTCCATTTTTTTCATCCTTTGATTATATTAATACATTCTGCATTGCATACATATATCTTTTTCCTAGTTTACATGAAATATTACTTGGATTTACCTCCTAAGAATACATGGACCTTATAAAATTTTCTCATTATGTTTATAAATTGATAAAGTGACCAAGGGTTGTAAATTTGTTTGATGCTCCTCCTTGAATTCAAAGATTCCATAAAGTCAAAATTTGCACCTAGCGTTCTTAAAGCATATATTGTTACAAATTGAACATTAGGTAGTTTTTGGACGTCCTCAAATTTGATGAGTTAAAACCTCATAACACTTCTCAGAGACCAGCTAATTCAAGTTGACAAATTTGCCTGGCATCATGCAAAAACAAAAGTTGGGTTCTGGTTGGTGCATGTTTTATTGGCAAAATTTTGCATCTTCTGGGTATTGTGGCCATCAAACACCAAACTTGACTTTTTTTATTTGCCTAGAGAAGACGCTGCCTCATGGGAGGGCCATATATTGTAAAATTATTTTGTGTGTATAGCCGTGTACAGGTGTCATGGTGTCGCCAAGCTGCCTTGTGGGAGGCCCATATATTGTAACACTGCTTTGTGCGAGTAGCCAGCCACCTGTACATGTGTCCTGGAATGTGGTTTTATAGGCTAGGGTGAACCGTCACCTTAGATGGTGCGCATACTTTCTTTTATTGGCAAAATTTCACCCAAAAGCGAAATAAAAAATTCTAAAATTCTAAAGTGAAGTGATTTAGGAGAGGTTTAGTAGCCAGAAGTGAGAAAATTAAAGTAAATACCGGTAGACAGAGAAAACGGTTTTCAGTATATAGTCATAAACATAGAAGGTCGATGAAACATTTGTACTTCACGTAGCCAGATCTAGCTGAATCTTTCTTGTGACGATTGCCATTTTTCCCTCATCGTTATATAAACTAGTGTGGCCTGTGCCGTTGGCCCAAGTGTTACCACGTCCTCAACTGATTTTTCCTTCCAAAACCTGGTTTTTGGGAATTTATTTGAATTTTCAACGGCAGAAATAATTTAAAAATCAGTATCTCCCACATTCTGAATCCAAATCTTACCAAATAAATTCCATTAAATCCTCCTCATCAAGAATTTTCCAACAACACCAAAGGCACATTCTAATTCCTCCGAAATTTTCAGCTACGATTTAATTTAATTTGCAGTGAAAAAATCATTCAATATTCAAGAACTTTTGCACCACAAGTCCAAACGTCATGGAACCAAGCCCATGCACCCCTTCTTGTGAAGAGCTTTCCAAAGACACCAAGAACATGATCTGAAGCATCCGGTTTGGTGGATCTCATCACTACAAAATAATACAAAACAAAATAAAACAAACTACCTTCCTTCATAGATAGATGATTCCACTTAAGCTACAAAACAAAATTCATTTGGAAACACTGATGGTGCCCTCACCTCCCTGAGGGGAGCCTCTTAGTGGCTATATTTAACCCTGAAAATGTTAAATTTTAACTCAGAGACCCTGATTTCAAATTAGCCCTGTATATGCATAACCTGTAGAGCAACCAGAAAAAATTGTTGTTTTTATCATTGGACCAGACTACCGGTGTAGGTATTGGATCATCCAAAGGCTGTTCTAACTTTTTACCTACTTGATCTGCCAGCTGAGGTGCACAGTAGGCACCAAGGCCACTTCCCAGATCCTTGAAGAAACAGTGGTTCTAGCTGCAAAGGAAAAAGTGTTAAAACTGGGCATCAATTTTATTAGTCTCAACCGCCATTGCATTTCCAAAACAACTCCTGTACATACATAAGACCAAAGAGGCACCAGACCTAAGTCCTACAAATGGCAGAGCATGAAACCAAAACTAATGGGAGGCTCCATGATGGCCACCTTTCCAGTGGTACCACAACTGATAACAGTGTTGCACTTTGACCATGTTACAATACCACTAGATGTGTACTGTAAAGAAAATGAGGTTGAGATAGTGGTTGACAAGAGAGACTACTGGCATCACCGATAGTCCATGCGAGAACAAACACCATCTTCAATGTGATGGATTTGATCCACATCCCTCATCATGATCGCTTTCCCAACTACTTTTGAAATTAACTTTGTGGAAGTGTGGCAATCTTCACAAACTCACAGGTTCTTTCTTATTTGGAGAGGAGTACAGAAGATGTGTTGATGAGCCCAAATGCAATAACCAGTAGCTCGCTATGGTGACACAAAAAAGAAAAACACCTTTTCTTCTGCTTTCACATCATTCAAAACAAATTTAGTACAAGGCACAAACCCCACATCATGAATGAGCCTTGACAATCTCTACAATTTTGCATGAATTTCAATCATTTGGGGGATGCTTGATCGTGTACTACAAATGTATGCACTTCATTATTCATTTCAATTTGGGTGTGACCCAACTGTTTTTTCATACCTTTTACCTTCTTTTGCTATTCAACATTTTCATAGAGGTGCCTATTGCCAATAGCAGCATAAATGCTTGATAACATCACATAATTTGTAGAATTTTTGGGCTCCAGTTCTAGAACCTGTTTTGCAACACATTCTCCTATCTCCACTTACCATGAATTTTGCAAACATGGAGCAAAGTCTTCCATGCAAAGATTTTATAAGGCATTGTCATGATAAAAAGTTCTACCTCATGTAAATGGCCACCATAGCCAAGAAGGTCAACCATGCAGGTGTTATGTTCCAATTTTGCAAAAATCATGTAAATTGTGCTCATGGAAACACAATCATGCATCCCTTCATCCACCAAACCTGAATGGATACAAGTTGATAGATGGCAAAAAAAAGTGGTATCATCTAGTTATACACCTTCTTCACACATTTGTGCAAAATGTCTAAAATCTTTCTTACCATGCCCATGCATGGCACTTCTTCCAAGTATGGCATACCAAGTGACCACACTTCAAGATGGCATCTTGTTGAACACTATGTGAGAGCACGGGCATCCTCCGTGCTCTCACATTTTGCATACATGTCCACCAAACTACTCCCCACAAAGGCATACAAATCCCATCCACTTTCAACAATTTGCACATGAGCACACTTGCCCTCTTCAAGGGCAACAATATTGGCACATGCAATCAAGACCCTCACAAAAATAATGATATTTCACCACACTCCTAGAATTTGTCGAAAAAGTTGCAATGATTTTTACCCTTGACCCCATTTCACATGTCCCACTATTAGAGCAATCCAAATGACCGCATCTTGAGATGGCATCTTGTTGAACACACCAAAGCATCCTCCATGCTCCCACATTTTGCATACATGTCCATCAAACTATTCCCCACAAAGATATATGATTCCAAATCACTTTGAATGAATTGGTGATGGATGGGGTGCCTTTTTCAAGCATAGCCACATTAGCACATGCATTCAACACCCCCAAAAAAAAAAAAAAAAAACTTAGCCACATACTTTCTTGGGTGAAAACATAGTCAAAGGAGCCAAGGGTGCCAAGGTAAAAATCCTTTTCCAAGGTGACATGTGACGTTTTTGTTTTGGTTTATAATTTTATAATTTGTATTTTGGGTACCCCCTTTAACACTACATTTTAGATATAAATACATTTTTTATTACAAATTGATTTTATATCATGTATATTATCCATTCATGCCCTCTATCAAATAAACATGAACAACTTTTATTAAAAGCACATTTTCAAAATTCATAATTTTTTAGGGTCAAAAGCACTTTTGAACTAAATGTGCTCAAATCGATTATAAAAGCAATTTTCATTAGTTCAAATCTTTTTTCCTTTCTAATTATCAATGTTAAAATCCTTTCCAATTTCCAAAAGGAATGGTTCACATTTGGTAAAGAAAAGGTTGTTTGAAAAAAAAATAGAGACTATCCACTTTCACCAATCTACTCCCCACAAAAGGCATCTAATTCCAAACCACTTTGAATGACATGTGATGAACACATGCACTTTAACACATTTAAACCTTGTATTAATGTTTCTTGTGTTTTCTTGTGTTTTAAAAACACATAATAGAATCACAAAACAACCATCATGTTCCCTCAATGTGCAAGTGAGTTCTTTTGATTTGTGTGTGCATGTTTTCATGTGTATGATTTTCTTCATTGTAACAATGTTAGGTGCCAGTCTTGTAATGCATGACAAACATTACAATAAAATGTGTCCATGTTCATTATGTGATTTCATTGGATTTTGAGTGAATCCATTAGTCCCCATTCAATGGGGACAAAGGATTCACTAGTCCATTGAACAAGAACTAGAGAACTACATCCACATTCTGTAGTAGTGAAATTGTGCACTTGTATTAACATCACAACAATTTGAATATATTGAAATTAGAACATTAAAATAAATGCTACGTATTTACATAATTCAAGATAACTTTGCCAATACAAATTTAGATTCATCTTATGTATTCTCTTACCCATCTCCAACAAAACATTGGGCCATTAGATTGAACATTTTACACTTTCAACATACCCACCATGTCAACACAAGCATAAAGCCTTTGCACCATTCTTTGATGTCTTTTCTTGTGAAATATCTCTATGGCAAATGATTGTTATGATAAGTTCAACTTCTATTACAAACATGGAGCCAAATAATTCCAAGCTTTTGTTTAATTTTTTGTCTCGACCAAAATTATTATTCATTTCGTTAAAATCCAACACCTTACTAACTCTTACACCCACTCTAACATTTTGGGAAGTTGAACTTATTTTTTTTGGGTTTTTGGATCATTTTCATAGCTTTGTAAATTGGCAATAAGATGATTAATGGTTTTTTGTTTATTTGAAGAAATTCACATTTAGTGAAAGCATAATCAATTACACACAAAAAGTAATTTTCAACAAGTTTTTATGAAATCATATGTTGTTTAACACAAATGCAAGAAAGTAAAGTTGAAACCTTTTCAATCATTGTTAATCCATCATGCCTTCCAATATAAGGTTTGAAAACCTTTAAAATCATACAAGTAGGTAACAAATATTTTTGAAATTAGTTGGTGAATACAATGTTCAAAAATGATTTTACCTTATAAGTGGGTAGATTCAAACTAAAAAGAGACAATATACATGTAATCAACGCTTGGTTTTTCATGCTTTTATTTTTAGAATTGTATTAATGTTGTAATTTAAAAAAAAATTCACATAACAATGTTTCAAATATTATGAAAACATGTGAAATAATTTGGAATGAAGATAATGAAGATAAAATATTCAAAAACATTCCTAAAACATTGTAGTTCTAGTTTTTTTATTTGTTTAATAAACTCCTAAATAATTCCCAAGTTTTGAAAATGAAATAGTTTTGAGGATATTCTTTAAACACATATTTATGTAATAGTATAATGCAACATCTTTTTGGGACATAAGAAAATTCTAATTTTTTTTCTCAATTTATAAATGAAACATTCCTAGGATATCTTCGGAAATATTTTAGAATAAACAATTAGTTAAGTAGTCACTAAAGGGGCACTCTTGGCTTTTTTTTAGCTTGAATGTACCCAAGTTTGATATATTATGACCATAATATGAAAAAGTTGAATGTACATGAAATACATTCTATTTAAACATTAATCGTAAAACTAGAAAAATCCACTATTTCATCTACTTGTATTTATTAAAAAATTTAAGAAGCTATTTAAATGCATATTGAACATGAAACTTTATAATATCATTATTATAATTTTTCAAAAAGTTCATATTGATCATTGAAATAAATAATATTTTAAAGTTTCATGTATCAATGTTATTTCCAATTAGGCTAACAAGGATCAAAAGTTTTTTAATTGATTGTGCATTTTCACCCTACCACATAGTAAAATGTTTTCAAATCTTGTTTTAAATAAATACTAAGTGTTTGAACAATTGGTTTTATTAATATCATGGCTAAACTCCATGAAAATGTTGAACTCTTCAATGATGTAATCCAAAGTGAGCATGCAATAGGTCTTTTTGTTTCAAGGCATTTATTTGCCTCTTGGAATTGTTATGACCACCTAAAGAACCCCATTGCAACAAACTTGACACAATAAATGACTACATGTAAATTTGTGAATATTTCAAATAACATATTAAATTCCATAAGCTATTAAATGTTTATCATATGGGTGTAATCACAATAAAATAAGCCAAATACAATTGTTGATTGAAATGAAAACCAGACCTACATTATTTTTAAAAATAACCATTTATTATATTTAATGAAATAATTATCCATCCTTTGGAATTGTGTTTGTTTGCTTGAGAAGTTGAAAACCCATGAATGTGAAGTCATGTCATTGTGTTTTTAAGGTCCTTTGTCATACACTAAACCCTTGTTGACATGGTGCTTTTCAACACCTTAAAAATTGAATATGTTATTTGTTATTCAAATAAACATTAAATGTTTTCAAATTTATTGTGAGTTCTAACATACTTCATAAGAAGGGCGACACATGTTGATTCTTTTAGGTGCATGTCCAAGGATGTTGCTAATTTTGATTTCAAATGTCTTTAATTATTACAATAGTTTTAACATTATGATCATGGTCAAATTTGTTTTGTAGATTTGATTATAATGTAAGGCTTGATGTAATTTTAAATTTTAAAATTATAATATGGGTCATATTTGGTTTCTATATTATATCAAATCTAAATATCTATTATTAAAAAAACCTATATTTAAAAAATATTTTTTGTGTTTAATAAATCAATACATGAAGACCACATGTACATTATAGTCCTTGGTAATGACTCTGACATTGTCATTAGGTATTCGCTCTGTTTATTGTGATTGTAATCATATATTTAATTTTGGCCTTATTTGTAAACATAAATACCAACCACATTGATTTGCAACTATAAGTTTTAATGAGTTGTTCAATGCATGATAGACCGATTGTTTTCTCTATCATAAACATCACTCAACATATTTTCCACGTCCAAATGTATTATTAACCAATTGTGTCAAAAACTATGGATCCATTGTGATAAATGGCATGCAAAGTATCTTTCTACACTTATCAAATTTGAATATTTTCAAAACCTCACAATTTTACTTTGATCATATGCATAACTATTTACAATATTTAAGATACTATGTGGCTAGTCACAATGCAAGATACATGATACATTTACAAAATGGTTTAAAAAACCATTCAAGATGCATGAACATGTACCAATCACATGGAAAGAAGTGGGTGGAACAACTTACCAATCAAGGACGGTTGAATAAAAACATGTTGTCAACATTGATAAAATTTGAGAAAAAGCCAACATTTCCATATTCTCAGTAGTAAAGATATCAAAATGCAACCTTTGAATTGGTCCGTGCAACCATCACAACAAGAAATTGTTCAAAAAACTCTAGTTCCTCCAATTCAGTTAGCTCTAACTGGCTTGTTATCAATATGTTTGCCATGCTACCTCCCATCCGCCCCAAATAGGTTTGGTGATGATAAACCCTAAAGCCATCACCAAAAATGAAACCCCCTTATTCTGAAAAGCATATACTTTTTGAACTAATACTAGCTCTCCTTATTGGCTGAGGAGGCTTTCTCTTTCTCACTTTGTTCCTCACCATTTTTGGCCTTTGCCACTGATAAGGGCCTGAATTGTGGGGACAGGGTCTAGTTTTCCAAATGATCTGGTCCAACCCCACCTGTTTAACCTTAAGAAAAGGTGCATGTTTCTTTGATTTTGTTCTTTCAATAACACCAGTTCCTAGGGAGGGCCCAACAAAGCCGAAATACTTTCACACAAAAAATACATGTACCTACCTCTCAAGTTCTCCAAGTAGGGGGCGGTGGGGGACCCAACACTAGCTGTGCAGCTTTATTGATGAAACAAATTAGTTCTTTTTCATTTGTGTCAAGAAAAAATGAAAGGAAAAAAAGTTCACAAGATGGAATGATTTGGAAGGGCCAGGGAAGTGGTGGCGCTGGATGAATATCACCACTGTTGTTGGGAAAAGATGGTAAGTACTTTCATTAGAAGAAGAATCTCGAACTTGAACACTATTCAACTAATTGACTAGTTTTAAAAAACCAGGGAGAAGCAGGTCGATTTGGTAGAGAACCCAAAACCCAAAAGATTGGCCCTGGAAGAAAGGGGCACAGTGAACCAGCACCCACCAGTGCACCCTCTACTGGATGTCCGTTATTACTCACTTGTGGATGAACCTCGACTGAGTTGATATTTGGTTTCACCTTGGTAACTAATTCTGTAAGAAATATGTCTGATATATAGGTAGATATGTAGGAAAATAGGCAACTGCCAGGTAAGTAGATGGTTTATACATATGTAAGGGCTGTTTACACTACCTGACTTCTAACAACTTGCTTGTGGGTTGTTAGTGGGTAGGTAGTAAAAAAAGCAACTGAGCCAACCACCATGGTTAGCTACCGAGCTGGAACCGAACAGAAAACTGTTTCCTGACCACTTAGCATCCATCCTTCATGGTGCGCTGGTGGGTGCTAGGTCACTGTGGCCGGAAGAAAGCAAAAACACTGTCAAAGACAAAGAGAAACAGGAAAAACGTGGGGGGCGGGAGGTAAAAGTGATGCCGTCGTTTCAGTTGTTGCGGATTTGATCATTCGACCTATGAGAAGGCAGACTCTTTAACAAACAAGATTCCAGGGGGGTATTGGATCAGAACAAGCCACCGATTGGTGGATACTCTGAAACCAGAGTTCATTCCACCAATAGAACTTGGGCTGTACCTTCTATTTACGTTCCAAAGTGCAAAAGCAAACAAGAAAGCTCTCTAGACAACAAGCCAAGAGGCCGGATGCTAGCTGTGACTTCACCCTCTGGTAAGATTGATGCTGTTGCCTAGATCCTTATCCGAATCTGTCCTATAAACAAAAAAACTAAGAATTTCTGATCTTATCGCGGCAGCTTTTGACTCATGATGCTATCCTTCCACATGAACTGCATGGTCAACTTTGTGTTTAGAGACTTAAAAAAAAATTAAGAGAAAAAACATTTTTGGGTTAAATGTTTTTTCTGGCATTGACTTCTTATCCTTCCATTCATTGGTCAAAGTGTGAAAACGTATTATTAAATTGGGATAAAACATTATATTCTAAGGGAAAAGCTTTCAAATGATATGAAAGTTAATCCATGAAAAGGATGAGTGTTTAAAAAGATTAGTAGGTGGCATAATATTATTGTTCTCAAATTATTAAATAATAATTTTTATTAGATCTATATGAAAGGGGTGAATGATTCATGAATTTTTCCTTCATGGGGGGTTGTGGGTGAAAATTTGAGATCATTCTTCATTTTCATGTTTTTACATTGCTATTTATTGTTTTAAAACATTATAATACAACTTTGTGTTTGACAAACCTATAATACAATAAATTCATATATTTTTGGGATTTTGAATGCAATCATAAGAAAAAGTAATAGAGTTTGATGAGTGTTTCTTGTAAGGTGAGCTTTTAAAGATTGTGATGAGCTCCTCTTTGAATGTACCTCACATAAAGACAAAGTTTTCAGTGCATGAATAATCCTAGTTCAAAGACATGCAAGTTTCACCTTTTGAATTGTGTGACATTTCAATCCTTTTAGTCTAGCTTTGTGGTAAAAGAAATTTATTTAAACATAACTCGTCCTTGGTTGCAAACATCCTATACTCTATTATGTGCCCATCAGATTATTAGTTTTTTTAAATTCCAAATTATAATAAGTATAAACAAATTATCTTCTATATTAGGGTTCCATTGATATATTTGTCCAAGGTTGGTCTCATCTAGGTTGCCTCTTTTTTGGGTTATTTGGAATAACTCTATGTCATAAAATTAAAAAAAAAGTTTCAATGTTGTACCTTATTGTTAGATATATATGGCCATTGTTAAACTAAGAATCCAAACTAGTGTTGGTTGGATGCAAATTCTTCATTAATTTTAAATCCCATTTTCAAAACTTGGATCGATAGTTTTTAATTTTGAAAAAGAAAAAAAAATTACCCACATTTGGATGGCAAACATTAAATAGGTGCAACGAGTTTGACACAATTATAGTACAATATAATACAATGCCCAATAGAAAAAAAAATTGTACTTGCAATGGGGGATGGTTAAATATATATATATAATATTATTTTCAAAGGAAAAAACTAATGCAAGGGTTAGAATTACCCTTATAGTCCATAGGTCTTGGGTTCGAACCTTTTCCTGAATTATCTTTTTCATTTATGAACGAAATGGATGAAAATAAATTCTCCAAATGTAAGTAAAAAAAAGGTTTAATTTGTTCCCTAGGGAACAACCATGTTCCCAAAGGAACAAGGTTTGAATTGCCATGAAGAGCAACCATGTTCTTGAGGGAAAAATAATTCTTCTCCGACGACATGATTGTTCCCCAAAGAAAAGCCAACTTCCCTTGGGGAAGGGCCCAAATTCCTTGGGGAAACATATGTTACAAATCTTTTAGCAATCACAATCATTTGATATATTTTTTTATATAGACTTTTGACCTATCATTGGAAAGGCCTCGAAGAGAATTAAAACTTTGTAGTTGGAAACACTTTAATCATTATTCACATGAAAAAATTATGTTCATACAAAGTTTCAAACACATTTGTTGCCTGAGGGAACATGGTTGCTCCTTGGGAAAACCTAAGGGAACATGGTGGAACAATTTTCTCAAGGAAAAACCTAAACCATGTTCCCTTAGGGAGAAACCATGTTTCCTCAAGGAGTAATTGTGTTCAAAATTTTGTGTGAACATAATGTTTTCATGTGAATTTTGATTGAAGTTCTTTCAATCACAAAGTTGTAGCTCTCCTCAAAAGGTTTCCATTGATAGGTCACAAGCTTATATAAAAACAAATATATAACAACTATGATTGTTAAAAAAATCACAACATATGTTTCCTCAAGGAATTTGGGCCTTTTTCAAGGGGAAGTTCATTGTTCCATAAGAAAGTTGGCTTTTCCTTGGGGAATAATTATGTTCCATGGGGAGGAGCTTAAGTTGCCTTGGAGAGCAACAATGTTCCCTAGGGAACAAATGTGCTCTAAATTTGGTTTGATCATAATTTTTGCATATGAGTTTTGATAAAGTTTTTTCAACTACAAAGTTGTAGCTCTATTTTAAACCTTTCCAATTATAGGTCACAAGACAATATATGACTATGATTACAAAAGAAATTCAGAACATATGTTTCCCCGGGAAACTTGGATCTTTACCTAGGAAAAATTCATTGTTCCTTAAGGAAGGTGCCATTCTGCCCAAGGAACTTGGGCCCTCCCCAAAAAAAATTCATTGTTCCCTAGGGAAGTTGTATTTTTCACTTGAGAATTTTTTTTATTTCATTGAGAAGTTGCTTGGGACTGGCACTTAGTCTTCTTTTGCTTGGGGAAGTTACTTCTTAAAAGCAACTAACTTTAAAAAATTATTTAAATGTTTTACAAAAAAAATCATCGATTACATTTGTTGAAAAAAAAAATGAAAAAAAGATTGCGCCTTGAACCTTTCTGTTGAAAGGAAGATTCTAACCGGTACATCATATGATTTTTTTAAAAAAAATTATTGTGTAAGAAATATATTTACAACATGAATATTGTGCAGGTACAATAAAAAGAATCTGATTTTCTGACATTGTATTGCAGATGCATTGAACCCATTTGCCACATTTAATTCGTTTCACGTGTTTAATGCTTGCCGATTTGGAACCAAACTTCAAACCAAGCATGTACTGGGTTGCACCTGAACCCATATGCCACATTTAATTCGTTTCGCATGTTTAATGCTTGCCGATTCGGACCCGAACTTCAAACCAAGCATGTACGTGGTTGGACCCAAAATGGAGAGTTGGCCTTTCTAAAAACCAGACGCAGACCCAAAATTGGCCCCCAAATTTGTCATAATATGCCATCCTTTTCTATCAGGGCCACTAACACTCAATTAGCCGGTTTTAAAATACTGCGTACCACCTCACAACTCATCATTTTTAGTAGCATGGGCAGTTGGATTCACACACAATGACCATTCCTACATTTTTTTAGAAGTTATCCAACATGAACATTTATGATTCACACATGTAATATATATTTTTTGTGGTGGTAGCTCGTGGCTTTTTTTGGGGATCATCATCACAGCATCGAGTGACACATATCAACTTCTACTACTAAAATTTGTCTTCCTCAGCACAATTTGTTGCTCCATTTCTTAGCATCTTCGGAATCTACACAATGTGATCTCTCCCTATGCTTCACTGCTCTTGAACTACTCACTCATGGGTTCTATTACTATACTACTCTGGATTCAAGAATTAAGCCTTACTCTCCTCTGATCACTCCAATTCCTCACTGTACCTGAACATTGAATTGTTGAATCCATGGTCAATTGCATCATTACCATCAACGATGTCTTCAGTGATAGTTTGTAGCAACAGAGGTTTGTTGCAATGCTAGAGATGGCACATACAGCTCATTGTGAAGATGTTGCAATGGAGCTGATGAGCCACAGAACAAATGAAGAGCTGAGGTGGGAGATAATGCTGGCTGCAAAAAAAATTTGATGACTTGTTGGGAAATATAAGGAACCAATTAGAACCTTGGTTTTTTCATTTCGAACGTGTATGGTTTTACATAACATTGAATTAAAACAACCCTTTTTGAGGTGCTACCAAACATTTGGATTTAATAGAAATCTAAGAATTTAGAAAATTTTCAATTTTATTACCACTGGCCTACCACCAAGATACCAATTCTTTTCCTTAGGTCAAAGTTTTAGCTTCGAGTTCACTACAACTCAAAGGATCCGACTTTTCTCTAAAGTGACTTTTTCATGAATGCGGAGTGGTTACAATAATGTAAATCTCCCCCACCACCCCCCTCTGGGAAGAGTTGGTCAAATGTCAATTATGGGTTAATACACCAATCAAATAATTTAAAGTGGGGTAGCTAAAGTTCACTTGGACTAGCATAATAGATGGATCAACAAGAGGCCAAAGTAAATAAGTGTGGTGATTTTTTACTGTTCTGTTAGTAACAATCCAAGATGTACAACAACTATTGCTTGGTAATCAATCAATTCAAGTCACATCACATCAAAAAGTTTAAATGCCCACATATAGCGAAAGAAAGCTAAACTGTACTGTAAGTGCCAATCACATTCCTATTGTTCAAAATGAAGAACCTTCATTGAAGGTAACTGTGTTTCACGCAACCTAACTTGGAAGATTTGCCATCCGTGATCTTAAGAATTTGTAGGACCCAAAAAGAGATCAGGGAAACAGGTGACAAGACATACCATAGCCCAAGGTCAGTTTCCAGATGGATAAGACGATTTTTTTTTTCAAAAACTAATTCGTTTTTATAAAATTGAAGTTATTGATTTTTCCTGATCTACAATTATATTGTCATATGAGGGGTGAAATTATTCAGGTTGTAGCCTGTGATAATTATGATGGTTTTCAACACCTTGTTTCATATTTTTCCCCGTTTCAATATTTTAAAAGATTAATTAATGACAAAACTCACCCTAAGGTAAAGTAAGTTTAGGCTACCTTAACAACTTGACTTCAAAATTAGATTTCCTCTCTCTAAGTGACCATGATGAAAGAGGGTGATATATAAATGCTGGGCAAAAAATATTGAAATAGACCAATATGGTTTATGGAGGGCCCAAGCATGGGCTGGCTAAGTAGTAAAGAAGAATATTCACTGTTGGATTCTTCCACCAGACAAGCTTCCAACTGGCCAGAAGCCTTGTAGGTACTGGTCTCTAACAAGGGATGCTAAAAAGTTAAAAAGAGTCCTAAAATGTTTGCACATACATGAATGAGTCAGGTTTGGGGGGGGGGATGCTCTGCTTCGACTCTGCCATAGTTAATTACAACTGGATTTATTTAAGCAGGCTCATCCTGATGAAACAACATACTCACCTAATTTTTCTTGTCTCATTCCATGAGAAAATGAGGCCAATTTCTTCCCTCCAAGATCATGGGAATGCTGTCGCACTCCACATTGTGGTTGTTGTTATGAAATTCTGATCACAGTTACCTTTTGGAAAAATAAGGGTATAAAGAACGACAAGAAGACTGGACCAATTCTAAGAAACCGATGAAGGGGGCCCAATCCAGACCCAGCTGATGGTTTCTTTGTGGCTGGAATATGCGTTACCTATGACTGATGTTCAGCACAAAATAATTCCAAAAGTTCTCCTTGAAAAAAGGGAAAATGCAAAGGTAAGCACCTTTGTGCTTTTATTTTGGGGAGTGCACAATGTTTCAATAGAAAATTGTGATGGGCTTATCAAAGTGACTCTTTAAAAAAAAACTAAAAAAAAGAAAAATTGGGTGCAACTCCCCCCCCCCCATCCCTGATGTTCCTCCCCTTTCCTTATTTGATATAATTCTCGTGACAGGAGGGTGTTCGGGAACTTGATGTTCCCTTTGTGGTTCGCCTTCTTAGGTGGTTCTTTTGTCTTCTTGGACGTGGGTCCATCCTTTTGTTCTTTATATTCCCGCCTTTTTGTGTGCTCTGATTTATAGGCAGGTGCTTTGATTTATTTATGATTGGCAGGGTTTCATCATTTTGCTCAATAGTAGATCAAATGAATTTTGACACTGTTCCTTGAAACAAGGCTACTGTTAGTAATGTGCCCATCTCCACCTCTGGTTGCAATATGTTCAAACTGGATGAGAGTTGCAGAAATGTTTAGGTCAATTTTCTTGTCCTGAAAAAGGACAAGTGTTGACATAGAGTCCATGAACAGAGTGATGTACATCACAATGCACTGACACCTGCAAAGTTTATTGTTCTTGAGATCTTTTTTGGATTCTGGTGTTCCCACAAGGTTCCCAATGATGCCTTCCATGTGCTCTTCAAGTTTCCATGTGTTGCCCAATCTGTTCCCCATAGCACCACACTTTATCCCATCTTTTGCTCACATGTTTACCCTCATAAATTAAATAGCTTACCCAAATGAAAGGCTATTTTGAGGGTACTCTTTTCTGGGAATGCTCATAGTATGAATATTTTTTCGGTTTACAGCCAATAAAAGAGGCCCATAAAATTATGATTATAATTATAAAGGCACACTTTGAACTCGTCCCCACAACTAATTGATACCACTAACAATAGATACACTCATGGAAAGGTAGCTATGAAAAGCTCACACAAAAAGACAATAGGTAGGCCATAGCAAGATTGGATCAGTGATTCAGTGACCAGCCAATAAGCCACAAAGGTCATCTTCTAATTCACAGCCAGATGTAGTTAGTAGATAAGTTACATCAGGTCAGTTACTAACGAATGAAATCGGTGCACAGTTTTTTAGTTGCAGTTGCTGTTTTTCAGTTGCCTAGTTCTTAGTTACATTTTCTTTGGGCTTTCTTTGTCTTGTTCGAGCTTGGTACTCCGTGCTTATGTAAACTATTGGATGTTACAAGTTGTGGTCCATGTGAGTTTGGACACATAATTCCAAATTAGCTCGTGGGGATATGTTTGACACCAAAGACTAGATAATATTGCGACCATAGAGAAAGAATAAAATGGGGATCTTTGAGGAGGAAACCCACAAGGGGAAGCCCCAAAAAATAGGCCCAAAATTAGCAAAAGAAAAGGAAAATTGGGATGTTTGAAGACTAGATAACAGTGCAACAAAAAATAAGCCAATGATATCTCTCCTGATTCCAAACTGGCTTCCCATTGGTTAGATTCAAAAACTGGCACGTATCTTACTGTAAGCTTACCCGAGGGAAGCCTAGGGTGAACCAGCATGTACGCTGGTACAATCGTCAAAATGAGTGTTGGCCGGATATCACATTTCAAGGATCACCTGGGATACCAATAAGGGGCTGTTTGCACTAGGGGCCGTGGGCCATGGCCTACAGAACCTCATGGTACCTCACTTTTTGGATGAGACCTTGGGCAGACCCATGGGCCATGCCTCAAGGGCCTGTCTTCACAGTTTAAACCCAATTTGGGCCACCCACAGTTTTTAATAAGAAATATTTTGATAAAAAAAACTTTAGAAATCTGGTTGCCCTAACTTTTTATTCATCTCTTATATCTTCTTTTTCTCTCTCATTTCTTCTTTTTTTTTCTTTTTTTTTCATTTTATCTTTTTTTGTTCCTTCCTCATGTTTTGTACCTTTCATTAACAATCACATGCCATTGATAGAGAAAAATATGAATACTTGTTATCTTGACTACACATGCATAGGGTATGAAATGCATACTTCTTCATCGCATCTCTAATTTTAGGGTAAGAAATGGAGAAATATGCATTGTTTGTAGTCATGTGTGAATCCATGTGGAGGAAAAAACAAATTGTTTGGGCTTTTGAAAGGCAAAGTGGATTTATAGATCAATTTTTGCTTGGTTCTTACACTAAAAACATGTTCGAGAAAAGGATTAACGTTTCTCATGGTATTCACAATTAGGTTCCTATTTGAGAAAACAACATACATTTATTAGAAATCCAATTTTGATGGAAGATAGGGTTGCAATGTCCTTAATATGGTGAGGAAGTGGGAATGGTTTACAACTAGTGGGCAATCTATTTGGAGTAACCAAAGGTACTATTTTAGTGATTGTAAACGAGTTTTGTCACATGATAAAGTTGCATCTTCCAAAATTGTTATGCAATTTCCAAGTGAGTATCAATTTAGGGTTTTGTCAAAAGATTTTGAAACTTTACATGGAATTTCACACATCCCCATTCTAGCACCTCTCATAGGAGGAGAAGACTAGTATTGTAGGAAGTCATTTCATTCTATTCTATTACAAGGAATTGTTGATACAAAATGTGTGTTGTGGATTATGAATTTGGTTGGGTTGGTAGCATGCATGATTGGATAGTTTTCCAACTTACAAAAGTTGCAGAGATGTGTATTCAAAGCAAATTTCTACCATGCAAGTTGATTGGTGATGTAGCATATTTGGTGAGGACATGGATTTATTGCCCATTCAAGGGAGTATTTGATTTAGCTTTGGAAGAATACAAAGCAAATTGGAATTTTATTCAATCATTAACACAAAGGTTTGTTGAATGAACATTTGACATTTTAAAGTGTAGGTGGAAGATAATCATGAAACATATGGATTGTTCATTGTATTCTATCTCGGATGTTGTTTCTACATGCATAATTTTGCATAATATATGTGTTTTTGTCAAAGGATGCTTTTGATAGGAGTTGAATTGAAAAGGCTAAGAAAGAGTTATAGAATTGATTACCTCAAGGTGAGTTGAGAGAAGTATTTGAATTACATGGTGAAAGGGTTTTTCACAAGAGTTAGGGGCATAATTGAATCATGCTTACATATGGCAATTCCAAATGTAGAAGGACGATGGCTTGTGCATGAGAATGAAACCTAAGCTTGGAGCTTTGAGATTGGAAATTAAAGTTTAATGTGATTTTAATCCACTTACATGGATGAATATGTATGTAGATGAATGATTTCATATGGATGAATTTCATTTATGATTTGGATTAAATAAATAAATCATTGGATACATTTATCCATGGTTGGAAGATAAATAAATTCAAAATTATTTATGTTCATCCTCAGTTGTTGTCCAAATATTAATATCTCAAATTTGAATGTCATTTGATAATGATGGATATTGAAATTTTGATAGTAGGGGAAAATACGATGTTGGGACCAAAATCATTTAAAATTTTTTGTTTAAGAAATCATTTTCATGAACAACGTGAAGTAATTCAAAAAATATTTTCATGGAATGAGTGTCCCCCCCCCCCCAAAGCCCAATTGTTGTCAACAACATTAAATATGTTTACCTTGTGGAAAATTGGGTGCTTTGAAAATAAATGATTATTAAAAAACCCCCATTGTCATGTATGATAATAGGTTGTTTGAAAAAATCTAATTAAAGTGCTTAAAACTGAATTTTAATTTATTTCAAAGCCCATTATTACTAATGACATTGTGTGGTTTTAAAATATTTAAAACAATCAAAACCAATTGTTGTTGACAACACTGGTTAAATTTGAAAAAAATCATGGCACCCTTGACATGTAATGAAAAAAAGACACCCCTATTGTTGTTAATGATAGTTATAGGTAGGTTTGAAAAAAGTTGTGGCACCTTCGGAGGAGGGAGAGGAAAGAACCCAGTGTTGTCAATGACACTCCCCGTTAGTTTGCCCAAAATAATAATAATAATTTAAAAACAACAATGACCATGGGATGAATGCTAGCATAATAATGGTAACATAGTCAAAACATTTTTAAAATAATGACATTTTAAACCATAGCCATGAAATACATCTATAATGAAATTTACATCATATTATTCAACAAGTGTTAAATCATATATAATTAGATTATGTTCATGAAGCTTTAGTTAATTAAAATTATGGAAACAAAAAAATCCATAAAAATTTAATGGTAAATTAAAATATTCATCCATAATTCTAATGGAAGTTTTATTTATGAAAAAATGTATTAAATGCAAAAATTTTTCATCCATACATTAGATGAATGAAAAAAATTGTTCATCCATAATGAGGATGCTACTTACATTCATCCCCATGTTTACTTCTAGGTTTATTAGTATAACATTCATTTTTGCGGATAAATTCTTGGGTTTTACTTGCATGTGTATAAAGGAAAAAACATTTTACCATCCTAGGTTCCAACTCTAGGCTTTGGGCTAAGGCTTAGGCTCATGCAGTAGTTTGCCTCATGTAAGGATGTGAATACATGAATGCTCAAACATTCTTGATTAAAAAAGATGAAGTAGACGAAGATTTATTACATGACAAATCAACATATAGTTTTGCCAAAACACCTTGGAGTTACAACTGAAATATCAATCTACTTTGGTTTTTTTTTAATTCTAAAATTCATGTTAAAATTAAAAGCATGAATGAGTAAAAAGTTTTAACTTGTGTACAAATGTTGCCATATCTTCATCCATGTTCTTCAATAAAGTTGAAGTTGCTTGAAAGGTTGCCATTAACTTTTTGAAATTGGTGATGACTTGCTCCAGGAAGCCTTCCAATTTGTCGATCTTTCTTAAGCTTGTTTTCTTGTTAGCACTAAATAAGGCCAAGGCTTTTTAAAGGCCCCAATGGCCTCAATTGTAATTGTATTTTTACTAAATCACAAAAAAATTAGAAATGTATGTTAAAGGGGTAAGATGATTATATTATTTTGGATGAACAAGGCATTAAGGATAAGGATTGATCATTGGAAGTTTAAATTTTGAATTCTTGTTTAGTTTTGAATCATGTTGATGGTGACTTTGGGACTGCCCAAAAATGGGAATTCTGGGAAAAGGATTTTCATTCTTAGACACAATTTTGGAGTAAAGAAATAGATGTCGATATTTTGTAGTAGAAATTACACATTTTCTTTTTGATATATGACATATTTTATTTTGTTATTTTGATTTCATTTCAATAGAACATGGATTTTTTTGGTATTTTGATTGAAGTTTTTAGTAAACCAAAGAAGTACAGACTTTTGCAGTGATTTTCATATTTGTATTGTTATGTGACTTTTGTATAATATCAAAAATATAATGAAATGAATTGTAATTTTGTTTTTGGATTTTTCTACATTGTATTTTGAAGTGCAAATTTTGGTGTTTTAATGAACTATAGGGGCATGTGTGTTTAGAATCAAGGTAGGAATTATGAATGTGTGCATATTGTAGTGCAAATCTGTTGTTATAGTAAGTGTTGAATAATTTTGTAAGAATTCAATCCACATTTATCAACATACCTTGCTTTTTGGCACTTTTGGAAAACTTTGCATCCATTTCTCCTTGAATTGCAATCAAAGTGTCCACCTCAAGATCTTTCCACTTCACACCATTGTTTTTTTCTTCATTAGATTTTGAAAAAAAATCTTTCTTCTTGGTAGCCACCCTTGGTTTCTTTTCTTTGCCATTCATATTGGCTGGTTGACCCTTCTTTTTTTGTATAGGTTAGCTAAATTCGTCTTTCTTGATCTCCTTGATTTTTAAAATTTTGTCCACAAAATTTGAACATTGTGAAAACAAAATAGGGGCATGCACTTCAAAACATTTTATATGATTTTCATTACAAGGGATCCTCATGTGTGAAGGTTGGGAATTCCTTCCTATTGGTTGAAATGTATTACAATTAGACATTATAAAAAATGGTCCATGGTCGGAAGAGGCATCTTAAACATCTTTTGGAATTTTTGATTCCACCCTTGTGATTGTGAATAATTTTTATAATCCATGGGTCAACAAAAATGTAAAAAAAAATTAACAAGAAATGGTGCTTCCACACTAATAGGAGTCACGCTTCCCCATTTGGGTGATTACTTACACATAATATTCCTAAAATATTTTAGGAATCTTTCATTTGAATGTTGGAAAAAATCAAATCTAACTTAATAAAATGTTGCAATATATTATTAGGAAAATATTTGTTTTAAAAACCTCCTTCAAAATATGTCATGTTTAAGTAATCTCACTAAAAATAAAAATGGTTACAATGTCAATGAGTGCTTATGAATATTTTATATTCATTAATTTCATTTCAAATTATAACACATGTTTTTCATAATAGATGAGATCATTGTCATGTACACAAACTAAAAACTTCCAACAGTAGTATATTTTTGAAACACAAACATCAAAAACTAAGCACTAGTTATGCATCCCATGGCTTTTGCTATTGTGGATGCACCCAAGTTGCACTATACACAAACAATTCTAATCTAACAAGCTTCAATAACTCAAAGAACATCAAAAAGATGATTAGGGGAAAGAAACATGATCCTTTTGTTCTTATGGTGTTTAGGGTTTAAAGAGTTGTAATTTAAGGAAAGACAATTTTTTTTCTTCTAATAATGTTTAACTTACCTTCAAGGGCAATAATTTTGTGGGGGGGGAGCCACCAAAAAATCCTCCAAAGTTTTTCTAATAAAAAAATTAGAAAACTTAATGGGCAACAATTTTGTAGGGGGGGAATTCTAAAACTTTTTACCACATTTATTTTATTTTAAAATGGAAAAATGATTTTTTAATGATTGTGTTTAAATTTTAAGGGAAAACTTTTGTTGGGAGGGGCCAAGGGGAGGGGGGCCATTGTCTCATTTTACCTTTTTTGGTTTTGAAATAAGAAGAAAAATTTGATCCCATTTTGTTTCTTTTAAGGGTGGCAATTTTGTGGGGGTGGCCATTAAAAATTCCATCCAATTTTACTATTCAGAAAAAAAATGATTTTTAATTATTGTGTTTAAGCCTTAAATGGAAACAAAATTTGAAAAGCCACCAAAAATTCCCTCCAATTTGATCTTTCAAAAAATATATATTTAAAAATAATATCATAAATACCAATGGGTTTTTGCTATTTTCATTAGGCCCACCTTTTAAAGGTAGGCTTAGAAAATACCCCAAGGCCCTGAACAACATTGTCCACAACTATCCATGTAGATTTCCAACAAGTTTTTTCATCCAAAGTCATTTTCTTGGGCTTGGGCCCTAAACTACCTTAATGTAAACTCAAATTGACCACCCTTCATAGTTTGGACCAATGATAAATTTTAGATTTGGGTGGTCCCATGCTTAAACCATGTAGTGTAAACCATTCCTAACGCATAATTTGTAAAAACATTAACAAATGGATATGTGTTGAATTTTTTTCTATAATTTATTGTCAAGGTAGATATGGATTCAAGTCCTTTTTTTTCTTTTTGCTTTTGGCTGATATGGATTGTTGGATTTTAAACTCAAACTAACTATAAATACATACAAAGGTTGTGCATATTCAAAATTTGGATGCACCATTTTTTCCCAATGAAATAAGAGCATATTTTTATCTAATTATATATTGAAGCACCTTGTGAAAGAATTGAATTCAATAGAAATTTTCCCACCATAACACAAATCCCTTAGTTCAACCACACCCCATTCAAAACCAACTAATTACCACACACAAAAACCCACACCTTTGAAATTACTTGATCCATATTTAACTCCTATAAATCAAGTCCTTCCAAGCCTTCTTTTTATACATGTAATTTAACCATATGTTAATGACATCAAAATGAAAAAAACAATAAATGATTCATTTGTTGATGAAAACAAAAAGTTAAGCTGAATAGGAAAGTTGAATACTTGTGCATCCTTTTATTAACATATACATGCAACTCCTTGACATATTATGGTTCTTCAATCAAATCATAGTTGTCATCTACCAAAGATTTTTCAACTTTGAATCAATTCTTCATGCATGCATTATGTGTGTAATAAAGGTACAAATAATTGGGTCAATTTATAACCATTGTGATGATTTGATCAAGTTTCATTTGTAAACAACATTGTTGCAAAGTTGTCAATACCCAAGCAAAATTAAACATTTTTTGGTTTCTATCTACATCTTGGAATGCCAAGAATATGTTTGGCCAAAGATGCCATGTTTGGAAACTACCCTTCATGGTGATACTATGAAGCAAAAGGTCTTCACATGCAACTTGGAGTACAAATAACCTCTTGAATAGAGATAATTCTTTAGTGCCAAGTGCTCATGAAGACTCCTCAATGGATGCTCCAACCCTAAACGTGTTCCTATCATTTTCAAGTTCATCATTAAGTCTAGCAAGTGTGAATACTTCAACAATAAGGTTCAGGCAATCAAAGCATGTCATGATAAGGGGAATGAAAAATTTCACAGCATATTAAGAAGTAAGATAAATTGCATGCCCATGTTTCACATAATATTTTGCAGCTCATAATGATTTGGATCAAAGATACAATATTATGGCAAACATGTTATGAACTTGGTCCAAATCAAAAGTTTTCATAAACTAAAGAAAAGGTTTTAGAACTTGCATAACTTCTTGCCACATGTTTTTTTTGGAAGAAGAAGAATTTGGAATAAAATTGGTTTAGACCTTCTACCCATTTGATACTTGCACCATTTTAACTTCCAACTTGATTGTTAAGGTAATGGTAGTAGTTAAGGCATTAAATAATAGCCAATGACTCTAAAATTGGTTAATCACACAAGTTGGGACAATAGGGTTTAAGCATGATGTGTCACCTATCCAATAACCCACACATGGGCCTTAAATGTTCTTTCTTATAAAATGCCATCTTTTTTTTTTTTTGTAAAACATGATGATGGTAAATGTTTCATTTCAAGGTCTTTTCAACCATAATGACTTTGGATCGATATAGGGTTTGATAAGGGTTTTACATTTCCAATGCCACATCCCACTATCAATGCAAGCTTTTCCCCATTTTTGCCTCCTCTTTTTTGAGTTTCTTTGTCCATGTAATTGTGTTTTGTAAAGTAGCTTGTGCATTTTTCACACTCACATGTTAGACCTACAAAAATTGTGTCATTGTTTGTAACTCTTGAATTCTAGAAACATTTTCATCTTTTATAGTTATTAACATGCCCTATACATCACATGACAAAAAAAATATTTTCATAAACCTTGAAAAGCCTTAGAAGTTCATAATCAATGATGGATGCAATGTTGATGCCATGGCTATCATGCTAAACATTGTTTTTCACTAATGCAATCACACAATGCAAATCAACTCAAAATTTGACAACAATGATTCATTTGTTGCATAGTCATGTTATGTCCAATTGTTTGATTGACTTCAAATAAACCCATAATAACATATAGAGGGGTCAAACATCCATTCAATAAGTTTATCACCAAAGTAAATGAATTCACATTACTTCTAGACATCTAAAGATCAAAAACTTGTAGGAGCAATAATTGCAAATGCAAGCTTTGGGAGTACCTAAGAGTCCATGAATTTTTAACAATTGTAAGAAGCAATTCATTTATAAAGAAACAAAACAAGCACATTGACATAACACTAAATTTCTTAGCTAAATATATTTTTAGTGAAAAACACCTTCGAACCTTTACAAATGTAAAGAAATAGATCTTTGAGACACTTGACATTATCAAATGCTTGTTCTTATTTACAAACAATAAGTTGTAACATTTCTAAGTTTTACAAGGAAATCTTCATTCATAACAAAAAGAAAAATGACAAATTAAAGTTTAAACGTGTGATTTCCAAAATGCAATTTAAGGTTGTATAGTTGCAAGTTGTGATCCTTCAATTTTCATCAAGCTATCATGTTCCAAACACATGTTTTTTACATCCAAAATGCTACCCATGTCATGTTTGAGGTCACATCTTCAATTGCAAGTGGTCCATTAACCCCATTGACATTCTCAAGAATGATGACATTGACTTTTTGCATCCATGGTGTAGAGGTTTCAACCTCCTGTGAAAGTTTAGACCAATGTTGTGTAGGTATTAACTTTTGAACATACTAATTAGTCTTCATATTTGATTTTTTTTTTCATACTTGCCAAATATGGGTATTGAGCATTTAAAGAAATAAATCATACTAGTTTGGTATTGGTATAAGGCTAATAGTACCTGAAGTCATATTCAACTAATATGTTTTTCAATACCCATATTCATATCAATATTATATAACTAGGTTGCACCCTATATACCTACACAACACTAGTTAAAGTCCTTCCTGACAAAGTGCTTTATGATAGAAAGCTTGTTTGTAGCTCCTAACTGAGAATCCTTAGAAATCGTAAACCCTAGTAGTTCGTAATGGAAAACTTGGGTATCCCTAAATCTTAACCCATATATGCATATACATGTGCATGTCCAGATTCCGTAAACACTAAATAAAGAATATGCATAGGGTAGGATATACATATCCAAGATCCCATAAAATTTTAGCAATGCATATGCATGTTGCAAGTTGTCAATGACAGCAAATATACATATACACATAGGTCTATCAATTACCTATATCACCAAATATGGGAAAAGCACCAAAATCAAATATGCATTATGCATATCTAACATTTATGCATGTTGATAATTATAATTTTCAGTATATATGGTCAACATTAGGAAAAAACCCCAAATTTTTTGGGTTGTTTCTAAACATTATGAATACCATATTATCTTGGCAGCTTTGACACATGTCTATCATAAAATCAATTAATACTGAAATTTTCATTTTGACAAATAAAATATCCTTGAATCTATCCAATGTTTTCTTTCACACATTTTTCATTTGAAAAAATGAGAAATTTCAGCATTTCTGCAAATAAGATAATTAGTGTTGAAGCTTATAAGGTAGTAGGGTGTCCCATCCTAAGACTAAGTAAGGTCTCCAAGTACAAATTTTTATATTTTCGTGGGTTAAATATGAAAGCCTCAAAATTGTGTTGCTTCTCGGCAATACAAATATCAAAATAAGAATCTCTGAGTTGTAGGTCGAGTATTGCCACGAAGAGGCCTCACTGATCAAGAAGGGGAAGGTACTGGTTTAGGTGACAGTTCACCCCGACCAAGGTGAAAAGGGGACATTTACGCTTATTGTAGAATTTAAATTTAACGTACTATAATATAAAGACCAAAAACAAAAGACAATTGTTCTATGTGTTGATATTTCCATTTTCATTCTCTTTGTCTATATCCTCCTGCCCAAATATTGAAAATTCCACTGTCGTTGATGAGCTCCATTCTATCACAAAATCTATGCAATCAAGTGACCAGACTGACAAATGTAAGGACTAAAAATTCAATACCACTCTCTTCCTAATGAAACACCCCTCCAAGGAGATGTGGTGATACTACTGTACAATGATTGACAATTGGCACTTCTTTGTTGGCTATTTTATTTATTAAAAAAAAGTAAGGTTCTACAGTTTCAAATTGATTTTTTCAAAATTTCAAGATCTATCAGGAGGCTCTTTCAAATTTGAGATTGACCGAGGAGGGGTCGAAAATCTAGAAGGGTCTGCTGCTGATAGACCTTTTTTCTACACTTAAGGACAATGTTGCAATGACAGGGATAGTGAAGGACATGTTGAAAGTGAGGAGGGATAGGTTGGTGAAAAACTTCCAATTTGTAGAAATTATTCTGACAAGTTGGAGAGTATCTTTCGAATTGTGTAAGTTATTGTTCCTGCGACATTATTACAACATCAATGATTAAGATTTCTGCTATCCAATGAAAGATCAAAAGAAAACATAACAATGCTTTACATATGAAAAATACACTTTGTCTTGTGTATTTATAATAGAAACCTAATGGTTGGGACACTTTTTTTTAAAAAAATTCAACAAATATCAAATAATCACTTGACCTTTTAGAATTATTTTGTTCCAAACATCAGTTGTGGTTAGTACGGTATCATAGGATGCAGACAATGTGGTAAGGTTCATAATATATATAATCAAATCATCTCCCTATAGGAACTAAACAAGCCATATGCTATGCATGTACCAAAGATCAAGGAAAAATGAAAGTACATAAGATGAAGGAAAAAATCTTCGTCAGAAAAAGAAGAAAACCAACCGTACGTAGCACTTTACAGTTCAATCAGTGCTCCTGTTGGGGTACATAGTCAGAATTTTTTTGATTTTTTATCTCGTTTTTTGACGAAATTTGGCCAATTAAAAAAAGGCTGTGTTGAACATAGGCATATTGCCTATTCTGGTGGCAAGTCCATAAATGGTCAACTTTCTATCCCAGTGAAGTGAGGCCAGGGTGAACCAGCACCCTAGTTGGTAGTTGGCACCTTTACCTTTTAGACTTAATCCCAAAATATGTTAGATTTGAATTGAGAGACCATGATTTAGTGTAAACATGGGATATTTGTGGTATTTAAAAATAATTTAAATGAATTTTGGTAATTTAACCATGGTACCATCCTAGGTGCTGGTTCATGCAAGGCCTTGAGTGAGGCCTCTTAGTGGCCATATTAAACCCAAGCTATGTTAAATCTGGACTCAAAGACCCTGATTTAGTCTAAGCCTGGGGTGTTTACAATATTTAGAAGCAATTGAAATGAAAATTGGGGTTGTTAGTTGTTACCATGGTACCAGCGTAGGTGCTGGTTTACCCAAGGAGGTGAAACCAAACTCCTTCGTAGGTCGGTAGGTTTTTGGTGGATCATATTGGCTGATTCTTCTATGAAACGTAGCCATAAGTTTCGGATAAAGTAAAAAAGAAAGCCATTAAGGGGTCACAATAAATTTATGCCATGTGTACACCATTTAATTGACATCCTTTAGGAAAGACAAATTTTCATTTATACCTAAGTTATCCAAATCTTTTGTGGGGTCAGCCAAATTTTCATTTATACCTGTGTTATCCAAATCTTGTGTGGCCATTGCTCATATAAAGTTGATGAAAAAGAGGAAGAATAGGTGCAATAATATTATTAGAGCAGGACGTTATAGAATCCCCCAATCAAACTTTCTCTGGAATCAGCAGAAAAATCCCCTTTCTGTGGGCATGTGGCAATGTCCATACAGTTTTGTCAGAGTACATCGTGCATGAATTCAGCCAATGGGGACAGACAGGGGCAATATTGGGTCTTTCCCGCTTGCTTTCCTCCTTAAATCTGCAAGCACTTTCCCATTCCCTTGAGTATGTGATATATCTAACAATAGGGAGTCTCCAATAAATTTACACCTAGCAAAATAACAATCAACTCGAAAATGCAAGTCTCTGGATAACTTTCAACCTACATCATCCAGGGAAAGAACTCACATAAAAACAAAATAGTATTCAAATATTTGAGGAAAACGTAAAAAGGAAAGAAATGCCTCTGATTCATGTTAATTAGTTTTGTGGGAACACCCAAAGTTCAAATTTGTGTTTTGGGTAATGGCCTCTTTGATTGGCTCATCACCAGAGTTGCTATTCAAAATTACAATTTGGAGATTCCCAATATTAAATAATCGAAATCTTTCCCTTTTTGGGAACCATATGGAACACATTGAGAACAGAAACATCCCAACTCCGAACTCCTCCCCAAGGGAAAAACCTGGGGCTCTTGGGGTGCGTGCTGCCTCCCTGCTGTCTCCCCGCTGCCCCACCTCATTGGTTGTATAGAAATTTGTTTAGAATTTTCTTGGTCTAGGGTTAAGTCATTGGCTTAGTAGAATTGTGTTACCTTGACGTGGACATTTTGGAAAATGCATTTCTAACTGACTTGTAAGTGGTAACCCTTTGTTCTTGCCACATGTCAAACGTTCATTGACATGCATTTACATGTGTAGACAATAACCAAATGTATCAATCACTCCCAATTTATAATGGGGGCATTAGTCCAGGTTGAAAATGGTGACAAACCATTTTGGAAATAGAATTTTCATGCCCAAAACGATAAGCCACCTTCATGTGTCATAATCAGAGTCATTCAAAAATACATATGGCAAAATTGAACATGAGATTAAGGGTTTAAGGAGGCTTAAAAATGCAAATCACGTCATTTACTTACTAGGGTTGCCACGATTGCATTATGGTTATCATCCATTTACTTGCTAGGCTTGCCACGGTTGCATTATGGTTATCGTCCGTGAAATAACAACGGTACATAGTCCACATAAGGCTCTTGTTCAGCCGTCGTGTCATTGTTGTGTGCATATGGTGACACATGTACATGTAGTGTGTGGCAAGTTTGGAGTTGAAACTTGACACATGAGCCATTGTGACAGCTGCTAACTCTCTTTTGCGTTGGGGATTTTTTTCCCCTCGTCCTCCTCTAGGTGCTCAGGTTCTACGTCGCTTTCCTGTCCTCCTCTAGGTGCTCAATTCTACGTTGCTTTCCTGCCCTGTGCGTTAACAAAATTTGCATATGTGTCTGGGTTGGGATAAGTCCTACAAAAGAGCAGAGTGCCGCCAGTCAGTGACATGTGCATGAGTGAAATATGCATGCATGACGACAATATGAAGTGCACATGTCACAAGTGTTTTGCAAAAAGCACACAAAGCAAAAAAAATTGAAGAAACTTACAAGACTTCACCAACTTGTTTAACGCGCTTTCGGAAAGAAGTGCAAAATAATTTTCAAAGGTTTGTTAATCTGGTGGAACTGAAAAAGCATGTTTAGACTTATGTACCCAAAAAGTCCGTCCAACTAAATCCAGTCCAAAGAGCTTGCATTCCTAGAAGCTTGACATGGATTCAATAAAGCTTTGTGGACCAAAAGTGTTTTAGGCAACATTCTTGACCACTTTACACTGGATAAGCCCTCACCATAAGAAAAGAATGTTTGTATTCCATGTGGCCATCTTCCCAACGTCCTCCCACCTTCCCCTCGAGGTATTTCCACAAAGTTCTATGTAATTGAGCACGAATGGTGAAAGATCAAGTTGTGTCATTTTGACCCAAGTTTCATATATGGGCACAATTTAACAAAGAATTGAATTTGTTTTGGGTTGGTTTAAGTAGGTTGGCCAGTGGGGATTGCACTTGGAACTTGCAACTTGGGTGGCACTCCAAAGTGCAAAAGGGTGAAATCCAATGGAGCAAAAACCATGTGTAATTACTTTAATTGGTTAAGAAAAACTGAAGGGTTGAACATTTGTGTAAGAAAGCTGACATGTAATTACAAAAGTGAGGACCGGTGTGTTTAGTGAGAGATGGAGCATTTTAACAAAAGATGGACTAACGTTTGTTTATAAACCCAATAAGTATTCATGAAATTCCACTATCTCAGGATCACATCTAAATACTGTTGACCTTAATATGGAGTGCCACCTGAGGAAGCTAGGTTTTGGCCCCCATTATCCAGTAAGCGAGGACCTCAAAAATCCTGTTTGGGGGTTTTGGGTGATCTGCACTTCGAGGTTCTTGTAGTAACAAGTTATGTGTTGGGCAAGGCTCATGGGTGGGGGCATTCCCAACATAAGGGGCTTAGGATAAGGCCATAATATGGCTCCTCTTTTCTACAGGGTTACTCAAGAAACAAGGTGGCCTCTAAGTACATTTAGGATATTTGTCCAACTGCTTTAGGGTAGCACCAAAGCAAACCCAATTTCGTTATCCCAGGTATTGGGGAGAGAGTGGGAAAGTTTAAACGCCAATTTAAAACCTCATCCAAATTGGCTGTAATTGCATGTAATTTATATATATATATAGCATTTGGGGTCAAGATGGGACACCTTGCTTCCAACTTCTTCATCTAATAAGTTGAAACATATATAATTTTGGTCAGGATTCATATAGAGGCAATAATTTCTTTTTCTTATGGACAGTATTGCCCGTAGTTTTATTAATATGACTAACCCAACTAAGGATGTAAAATAAACACCATCATCCCATTCATTCATGACTAGAAAAGCCTTTCCTTTGGGGTTATGGAAAACCACACAATATTTTGTCATTTAATGACAGATCATTGCTATATGAGTAAATTACTGTATTTGAGTCATGCAGTTTGGGATTGCTTCTATAAGCAGTAACCATGTTATAAGTACCTAATGTGCAAACCAGGCCTTAGAATAAGTGGAATTGTCATCAGCTAATCGCCTAGTTTTTGTTTGTTTCCGTTTTGCTTTTTCTTTTTTTTTTAAAATTGCATTTTGGCATGTAATCATATTACACAATAAAAACCACCCTATAGTGCTCGACATGTGTCAAACTCAATGGCCAAGTATGATATCTTATGTCCTTTGTGGTTCATACTACTAGGTGCACCTCTTTTGTCAATACAATAAAAACCACCCTACAGTGCTTGACACGTGCCAAACTCAATGGCCAAGTATGATATCTCATGTCTTTTTGTGTGGTTCATATTAGTATGTGCACTTTTTTTGTGAATGCAATGAAACCCACCATGTAGTGCTCAACACCTGTTAATGTGGGGCGCTAAACATCCCCTAACGAGCTCTGTCCAGAGCATGTTTTTCTTGCCTTCTTGCACATGTTTTTCGGCCCTTCATGGTTTTGCATAAAACCACGCAGCACGGTTTTACGTGCATGGTTCTACATGTTCTTTTATTCAGCAAAAAAATAATCAATAGCATTGTAGTTCTGCACGAATTACTTTTCTGCTCTGCTGGGATGAAGTAAATTAGAAATTCGGATCTCCCAAGCATAGAACTTGGTACTAACCACTCGCATAGATTCAGGCGCTGAGGGAAGTACGATTTTTTTCCTATTTAATACCTCCTATAGTCCAAATGTCAAACCCTGCGGCGGAACAACGCAGTTCTCCGCAGGGCTGCACTGTCAGGCCCCACAGAGCTCGTTAGGGGGTGTTTAGCGCCCTGCCCTGTTAACCTCAATGGCCAAGTGTAACCGACTGAGCTTTGTTGGAGAGGATCTGGAACAGAATGGCATCGTTTACACTTGATACCTCATTTTGAGGAATGTTTCACAGGTGTCACTCAGAACCGTGAGTTCGTTACATATGTTTTTTATTGATAACTCTTGTGACAGAGCCTCACCTAATATGTTAATGGCAAAAAAATTCTCACTTGTCTAACTCCACCGCTAGTGAGAACAAGGGAGAGAGTATAATATGTTTCCTTCCTTTTCTTTGTTTGAGTGGAGGTGCACTGTGGATTGTAGGGAATTTGAGGGTCCGGTTCCCAAACTACACTACAAAACTTCACTCTAACATGACCCTGCAACACTTGAGCTTTTCTCCCCTACACTTGGTTTCTGATCTAATGTTGGACTACAATTCAAGGTCAAAGTAATTGCTATATATAATTTACCATCATGGGTAAACTAGGGTGAACGTGAAATGAATGCAGTCAATACAAAAGTGAGGTTACAAGTGCAAAACATGCCTGGGTGTCTGTCACTTAAGGAAATATGGATGGGGCAAATGGGCAGACTGAAGGAAAAAATCATAGAAGTACTTTTGTACTGACTGCATTCGTTTCCTTTGGCCGATTTAACATTTTCCGTGAACACTAACACTACCTCGACATTAAATCAGCTGTGGGTCTTAAATGCAGGAAGTACTTAACTGCATGCATTTCTTTTCTCATGCCTGCCCAGTTGCCCAATTAAAATGTGTCTGATGAAGCCCGGACACGTATTGTTGGTGCCCAGAAAAATTTCGGCCCCTGAATTATGCACATTCTGGGCGTGTAATGGACACAAAGAACTATTACATCTGTGCATAATCATGGGACCAAATGTGTTTGGGCATCACCAAGTTGCCCGATTAAAATGTGTCTGATGAAGCCCACACACATTTTGTTGCTGCCCCGAAAAAAAACTGGCCCCTGAATTATGCACATTCTGGGTGTATTATGGACACAAAGAAGTATTACATCTGTGTGCAATCATGGGCCCAAATGTGTTTGGGCATCACCTATATTGTTTGGGAAAATTTGAATTGGGCTAAGGGCAGACAGTGAAAAAATGAAATGCAGCAGTACTTTTGTACTGCCGGCATTTAAGACCCACGGCTGATTTAATGTCGGAACCCTAAACGCTACCATGGTTAAAATCCTGAAATGTTTTAGGTTAATTCTGACCATGGTAAATATCTGTTCCTAAGACTAAATTAAGGTGGCTCTCTGTTCCTTAGTCTTGTGTCTTGAGGCTCAAAACTCAAACCAGCCACAGGTTGCAGTTTAAATAGGAAGTATGCCATGAAGTTACCAGAATATGAACGTACAGTTACATCATAGTAACATTGCGAACCTCAACAGAAGTTGCCTTTTTGTTTATTTATTATTTATTTTTTTACCAACACGTATTATTACTAAAGTTTCCTGGCAAAAAAGAGCCTATAACAACAAGGGGGTGACATGTACGCACGGTGGGACCCGCCAAAACTTCGGGCTAAGGAGAAAGGCAATCTACGCCATAAGCCTAGATAGGTGTAGCCACACGGCGGGATTTACTCCTTCACCCACTGCCCCCACCACTACCGCCCTTCCACGTCACTGGTCTTATCCAACAAGGGATGAGCTCTCCAGCCCGAGCGAACGCTGGATGGTGATGTTCGGGTCACCCGAGACTTTTGACTGTTCCGACCCTCCTAATCCCAACCGCCAACTGCCTTAAATTCCTCCGCAAGCGGTGCAGTGAACTTTTAAATTTTGTGCAGTAGACAGTTACGCCGACACATGGCTTTTTCTAATAGAAAATTTTCTAACCCAACTTTACCCACCGCATTCTTTCTTGAGGCTCATGATTTCGCGGGTTGGGGATTTTTTTTTCCAAGCCCGAGGGAGGAAGTGGGGCATTGGTGAAAAAATCCGAATCAGGTTAAATAATAAACCTATGGGTTTGGGCTCTGGAGTACTTAACTCCCCAAACCCCTACTGGTTCATTTACCCACATGTAAATAATTTTACAGTATCTGAACGAAAATAACGTTTAGTTTTTCTAGTGAAAATTGTTTCCATGTTTTACAAGTAAATCTCAATAAAATAGTTAAGCTTGGTTTTCAAGTTTCCACAACAAAGTGATCAAAAGTGAGCATGTTATGTGCACAAAGACTTGAATTAACAGTCACGTCTTACCTCCCCAAACCCCACGGGTTCATTTACCCACATTTAAAAAAATATTACAGTATCTGAACGAAAATAATGATTAGTTTTTCTAGTGAAAATTCTTTCCAAGTTTTAAATCTCAATAAAATAGTTAAACTTGGTTTTCAAGTTTCCGCAACAACGTGATCAAAAGGCACAAAGACTTGAATTAACAGTTCAACGCCTGTGTGTGAAAATTTGTGAGATACCAAAACTTGGAAACTTGAATTGTTCACGATGCTCCCTCATGGCATGGAAATCTGAACCCCTTGACCATGCCTTTGGGCCCCAAGTTTTGAAAAACTCGAATATGATCTTTGATTAGTCGGCCATAAACTGTAAGGTCAAAGCTAATGTGTGACTGACTGACCGACCGACCAAATGACAACTTCTTGTGCTTCTCTTCCAAAAAGTATAAGGATCCCAATGTATGACCCAACTCATGTTATTTCCAATTCCAAGAACTAAATGACACACAAAGCTAATGCACAAACACTATATACTAATATATAATTTGTCTTCATTCTCATGTGTGTTTTTCTAAGATCTTTGAAATATGTCCTAGCTAGCCATTTGACTTGAAGCATTTTCCTATTGAGCACAAACTACTTATAGATCCTTAGAAACATCTTAAAGTTATGTTGGATTCACATTCAAAAAATAACCATCAATCAATCCATTCTTTCTTTAGACCCAACACACAAAAAAACAAATCTCAAAACCACCACCTCCCCAAATGAGAAAATAAGATTTCAAATCAACTTTGAAGTGCATACATTGCCATTCTCATATCTAGTTTTTTAATTAAAATTTCTCAAAGATTTGAGCTAGATTCCCATAGTAAGTAAATAGGTCCTTATTTTCTCTCAGCCTCTTTTCATTCTTATTGTATATTTTTATTACACTACAAATTATTACACTACAAAGAATGCCAAATTTACATTATCAAATTTAGGCAGCATCCACAGCAAACGCCTTGGATGAACCAGCACCCACATTGGTACCACGGTAAAAAGTTCCTGAATTTTTTAAGGTTGCTTCTAATCATGGTAAATATCCCAGCCAAAGACTAAATCAAAGGTCTCAGAGTCCAAATTGAAAAAATTCTCAGCTTGAATATAGCCACTAAAAGGCCTCACTCACTAAGGGGAAAGTACCAGAATCCAGTGTGGGTGCTGGACCCTGGTTTACACTGGCCATACTTTGTATGTACAAGATTTTTATTTTTATTTTTTCTACTTGGTAAAACTAAGTTACCGTTCGACACCTCCAGGGTCCAGCGGTCAAACTTTGGATATTACGGGCAACAGTTCTGGCGTGCAAGAAGTAGGTTTTTTGACCGAGGGGTAAGAAGCTGGGGCTGAGCGACTGGCAGGAGGGACTTCTTCTTCTTTCTTAGTCCCTTCTGAGGGGCGACGTTCCTGACGAACTGCTTCGTCGGTTACGACGTGAGCTCCGGCGGCACGGCAGTCGAAAGAAGGGAAGGTCGTTCCTGAACTCGCTCACTGGAGTGGGACCTTTGGTTTTGTGTGTGCGTGGGTGGTGTCCCCACACAAACACAGCAATTAGGATTAGCTTTAAAAGGAAGCCAAGTCAGTGCAGTTTTTCAAACAAGTCTCCCAATTTTTCTTCTTCCTCTTCTCTCGGTCTTCAGTCTCTCCTTGTTAGACGTCTGCGCTGCTGCTGCTGACGCCTCTGTTACACTGTTACGCATTTTCGGCGGCTTTCCTCTTTGCTAATTGTCTTCTCCGTTGCTTTTGCGTTTTTGCTTCTCTCGCAAGTTTTCCAGTTTTGACGTTCCCAAGTGCAGAATCTACAATTTGGATCTTTGGCTAAGTTGGCTTGTTTCCAGAGAGAGTGTCATTTGTGACTGAGTTCGCTGAGGAGAGGAGAGAGGACAGGGAGTTCTGTTGTGTTTTGGTTCTATTTTGGGATTTTTGTGGGGGAAAATTTTGCGGGGGCTTTGGTCGATCAATTTGGTGTGTCTTCTGGTTGAGCGCTGGATTGATTCTGCTGTTTCAGGATTGGGGAGAAAGACTTGTTGGGTTCAGAGAGCAGATTTTTTATTCTGTTTTTTCCCCCTCGGGATTGGGAGTTGCGAACTCGAAGCTGTTGTTGAGTGCGGAGAAGATGGGATCCGAGGAGAAGACACGGATTGCTGATCTTGAGAGCGGCCTTTTGGATAGAGTTGCCGGAGGGAGTGGTGATTATTACGTGGGATTAGCGGAGTCGCCAGAAGCAGCAGTAACAAATCGGGAGAGAAGAGCGTTGCGAATTGCGTCAACGGTTTTCATAACAATCTGTTGTTTCCTAGCGGCGTTGTACGGGGCAGTGAGTCTGTACCCGCGCATTGAGGCGCTGGTGACGAAGGGCGTAGTGCCTGGGACGTTTTCCTTCAATTCCCCTCTTAGCTCTGTGAATCTCCGGGGTGAGGAGGCTCTGCAGCAGCCGCACAGGACTTCGTACCATTACCAGCCTGCCAAGAATTGGATGAACGGTAAGCCAAAAGAACTGGTCCCCCCTTCCCATGGCCTTGGGATCCCCTGTGTTTTCCGCATCTTGAGTCTGGGGAGAGAGAGAGAGAGAGAGAGAGACGATGATGGCATACATGTGCTTGATCAACTGGAAACGATTTGTAGCGAGTTTCTCTCTGGATTGAAAAAACTGATGAAATGGGTTCTTGTTTGCTGTGGCATGTGTGGCGCGGTTGGACTTCTGATGGCTTGATCTGTAGATCCGAATGGTAAGCACCCATATTTCTCTGGATCAATTTCCTTGGGTTTCTTTGTTTTGAATTTTCTTCAGAGATTCATTTGCAATTCTTCCTTCAAAATCTAGAAGAGACCCATCAGTGGAAGAACCTTGTTCGAGCATAAAAGTGTCGTTGCAGCAGCAGCGAACAGCTGTTTAGAGGAATTTTCTCCAGTGAAGTGACCGAGCTTCTGTGTGTTGTTTTCTGTTTGCAGCTCCCATGTACTACAAGGGATACTACCATTTGTTCTACCAGTACAATCCTGATGCAGCAGTGTGGGGCCACATCGCTTGGGGTCATGCTGTCTCCACAGAT
>Ga0116231_10000481_pt1 | contig 69530 bp, 54 predicted proteins | sample S1TSphgellanicum_2_FD_89695 | JGI IMG/M metagenome (GOLD analysis project Ga0116231, IMG submission 89695) | Host-associated microbial communities from peat moss isolated from Minnesota, USA - S1T2_Fd - Sphagnum magellanicum MG | ecosystem: Host-associated > Plants > Peat moss > Unclassified...
CATGTTTTTGCAACTCTTCCCCCAATGACCCAACTTGCAATTAAAATTAGGGTTTTTGGTCTATGAAAGAAAAGAACACGTGGACAAATTGGGATGCATGAATTTAGAGGTTCTTATTTCGTGACTACTTTTTGGTAAAAGAGATTCAAAGAACCTTATCACAAAAGATTCAACGTACCTTTTTAGTAAGTACTTAACTACTGACAAGATTCACCCACCGCTAAGATTCCTACCTTGTGTCAAAAGTCTATGATTCAGATTCCAAGGCAAAAGTGGGGCCAGGGTTTAGGGGGGTTGGGAGGGCCAACTTTAGATGACAATAGACTTCGAGGTGCCAACTTTTCGGTATATAACAATATGAGGATTTTTGAAAGATGATATTTTTGGCTTGTGTTGAATCTTGAGATTAGTTGTAGAGTTATAGTAATATCTCGAAGGATTTTGGTTTCTTTCAAGAGGATTTTTTTGAAGATTAGGTCTATTTTTGCATGGTAAAATATTTGAGTTTCCATAATTCTTCTTTTGCTTTAAGATAAGTTTTAATGTAAATGGCAAGGCCACAGTGTGACACACGCTTTGTTTTCCTTTGGATTTTTCATCAAGTGCAACTTGAGAATAATAATTAATGTTGTATGTGTGTATGCTAGTAATTTTACTATTCATGCATATTCTTGGCCTTTTTTTTTTCATTTTTTTCCCGATTCAGGCATTAAAAATAAAATGATTATGATATTGTGAGCACAATTAAGTTGGATTTTTTTTTGTAAAAAATAGGTACATACTATCATTATGTGCCTCTAACCATGTCCTTTATCCCTCATTGTGAGTAGTACTAACAATATATATAACATCATGACAATGCATACTGCTAATAATGTAAAGCAAAGCTGCGTTTTTTTTGTAGCTTAAGGGAACACAAGCCTTACCAAGGGGAGTAGTTCCTTGGCTTTAAGGGGTAACATTTCATAAAAAACAGAAAAACTAAAATCTCAAAATTTGAAAAAGAAGTGATTTTCGAGGTTTCCAATTGCTAGGGTGAGGTAAAAGAAAAAGAAACCTAAAAATTGCTAGACACATAAATTTGGTTTTTGCTATGTTGGCAAAAAACATAGAAATGTGATTAAATATTTGCACTTTATTTATGATTTATAACCAGATTTGGCTAAATCTTCCTAGGGACAATCATCACTTTTTTCCACATCCTCCTAAGGATAATAACCACTTTGGCTATAAACAAAAATTCCTAAAAAAAACACCGATAAGTACTCTGTTTGAAAATTGTATACCTATGTAATGATAATCCATTTCTTGTGATTGTATTACTAAATATCTTTCCATGGTAAATTCTAACATATTGTAGTTATCATCTAGTAGCACATGGGTTCCGAAGTGCATAATGTGTAGACTAGCCATTGAAAATTTCAATAAGGTTCTTCAAGAAATATGATTTTCACTTTCTTGAAAATGAATCCGATGGGTTTTAGTTGACTTTCATAAACGCATGTTGCAAAATTGATTGCAGAATTCATTGACAAATGGTGTCGTAATGTTCCCTATGCAAATACAATGGGATTTTCCTTGACATGCTTTTTGTTGCATGGCATTGAAGACATGGACAACAAAGACCATAAAGTTACGAATTTGGATGTTATGTAAAGTTTTGCTCCACTATCATTCTCTTTGAAGTAGTTCCAAATCTGAGCTTGTTTCACGGATTTTGGCATCTTATACAAATTCTAAACATTGAAACTTCTCATGTTCTAAAGCTTAGCATGCTATGACATTACAAAGTAGAAAATAAGCTTCCATCAAAATTGAAGTGTTTAGGAACAAGTTGAAGCTAATTAAGAAGATGTCATTAAAGTAATCACAATTTGAGTGATAAGTGCCAATAGTTGGATTGGTTTTGGAGCTCGATTATTTGAGACAAGGCGTGTAAGTCCTCCTAGAGGCAAGCCACTTTATGAACTCAATGAAATGTGTAGTTCAGTTAACTACCTAGGTTGGGTTACACATGCGAGTGGGCTAGCATCCTTAGACCTAACCCCATTGTGCCTCCAAAATGGATCTGACGAAGCCACCCATGCTTGTTTTGAAGGTTTCAACTTCCAAAATTTGAAACATGTTTGATCTTGAACCCATTTGTGTACCCACAAGTTGAACATCCAGGGCGCCTCCTTTGACGCCTTGAACTACACCAACCATTACACCTTTTCCTAATTTTTGAAATTTTCAGATGAAAGGAAATGGCAAAAGATAAAAGAATCAAAGATGACAATATTTGTTGAAAAAACTCATTGGTTTGAAGATTTGAATGTTATAATCTTCAAGGTTGTTTAAACTAGGGTGATGCCTTCTAGGTCAATCATGGGCACATGGTAGCCCATAACCATACACCTTGGATGCTTTTCCATGAATGTTTTTTTTGGGGTCCTTATTGGCTCTCAATGTCACATGTCCTTTTTAGGATTGGATGATAACATTCAATTTGGATCATCATTGTGACAATGTTGGGAGTTGAAGAATGTGTATGGTCATGGGGCCAACTAAAGCCTTGTTGACATGGTGGCCCCTGATCCCTCTTTTTTGATATTCATAGATTAATTTTGTGTTTCAGAATTTTTGTTTCAGAAAGTTCTGGAATCTTTCAAAAGCCTAATGAACTTTCAAACACAATATAAGGATTCATTAAAAAATTCTAGGGGTCAAGGGCATTGGGGAATCCTTATGTAGGACCATTGTACTTGTAAGGACCCTTCTTGACACATGGCATCTCATTGAGACATCATGGCTAGGGGGAGGATGTGCCGTATATACCAGTGTTGGATGATTCTCATTTTAAAAAAGAGAACTCCATTCTCACAATTGCAACCATCCGAGTTCTTGGAACTTTTTTAAAAAAATGTGATACTCACCTAGGATTTGGATTTCCCAAAAAAAACTACAAGCTAATATTCAAGTAGACTTGTTCTCATTTTTTTCATACTAGTGGGGTTATCATAAAGCTATTCTCTAAAACACTATTTTATTTTTGAAATAAAGAAAATAAATTATTAATACATTAATTTTTGTAAATTTGAACTATTTTTTGAGATTTTTAATATAATTATTTTTTCTTTTTCAAATACTTGTATTTTAAATAGAACCGAGGACTTGCCCAACATGGGTATTAAACTTGGCCCAAGCTTAGCTTTGTTATAGGAGGTATATAATCCAGGTTTGTGTATCAATCTACATCTCCAAATTACTATGAACCAATGGAAAACTAGGAGGTGGAAGAAAACACCAATATCGATGTGGTTGAAGAGACTGAAGAAAAATTACCTATGATCATTTGTGTATGTAGAGGCACAAGTGAATGTGTTGGATGAAGTACCACAATCATATTCACATCAAGGGAATATAGATTTGGATCAACCAAAGTACACAACCGAAAAATGAGATCATGAATTTGTGGATTCAGAGATGGTCAAATTAATTTCAAGGGTTTGCGCATTTTGTGAAAAGAAAGGACATGCAATCATGGATTGTCCTTTTGTGCCTTTTCACATCAAAGTAGGTATTGTTAGACATGTGGAGTTACAAAATGTGGTAGGAACAATAATGGATCAAACACAAGCACAGGAACCAAGAATTCATGTAATTCAAAAATATTAAGAAGCATGGAGTTGGGAAGCCAAATGGGACCACAGAGTCAACAAATTCATCCATTTGTTCATATTAAAAGCAAAGAACCAAAAATGTATTCACATCCACGTTCTGCACCACAAAGGATACCAATGGGTAACCACAAATTGGAGCATCGTTGGACTAGAATCAACACAACTTCACTAATCGTGTCGGAAGTGGCAGTTTGTTGAAACTTGGAAACAATCTATTAGAGTAGACATTACCCAATCATTGGATGCAGGTATAACAACCACATGAGTTGAAACATTTGTTGTGTTTAACATGGATGTTTTTCAAAGGGGAGTATTAATTAAATCTACAACAAAATTGGGTAATGGATCGAATGGAATTTCCACAAGAAGGAAATAAATGGGAGTATGACATTACCAACAACTATTATTGGAGATGTTGGGACACCTCAGATGGTGTTTACTAATCCAATAATGACTACCCATGTGAATAGGACTATAGATCAACCACCATTGAGTTCAATGGTTGTTGGAAGGTACATAAGTGCAGATGTAACAAATCCAAAAAGAGGATATTGAGAACCATATGTTATAATTGTACCAATTCTTGATCACATAGATTGCCATTATATTAAGCCAAAAAGGTAACTTTTAAGTATCCTGATTTCAAATAAGATGTTGATCCAGATGTTTATGTCAAAATGTTCAATTTTGTAGTAACAGCAAATGTAAAAATTTCTGAAAAAATATCATTAATGCATTTAATTATATGTTACGAGATATAGCATCAAATTAGCGTCAGAATTACATGTCAGACTTCCTTGACCATATTTTTTTGAAACTTACACATGCATTTTGCAAATGTCATCGAAAGACTCAAAATGACAAGCAAATATACATGGAATGAAGAATATGAAGCAAGAGGAGATTGAGAGGGTGGAGGTTTACTATGAGCGAATTCAAAAGTTGGTTCATGGTTTACAAGTTCCAACCATAGACAATTTTCTAACTAGTGTGTTTAAAGCAAGTTTGCAATTGTACCTTAAAATTGCAATTGCAAGGATGAAAAGGTCAACATTACAACAACATAAGGAGGTGATAATGTTGTGTGAAGAAGACATTACTATTGTAGAAGCAAGGAGTGCACTTTCAATACCACATAATCCAAATAGGTGGCATTAATGAAAACACAAAGTAATATAGGGAAGACTAATAAACATGGCACAAATTATGGGATGATGAATCACAATGTGGAAACATGTAGAAAGAAGAAATAATAGACCATGGTGGCAACCACAAAGGCTGCACGACCAAGTCAAAAATCACAAAAGACATCTTCATATGCATGCCACATCTATGGTTTGCATGGATATAAACTGATAGATTGTCCAAAGTTTATTAATATGCAAAATATGTTTCATGGAAAATCTATGATAGTAGCAGAAGTTCAACTCATTGCCGAGGCATAAACAATCATTGCAAATGTGAATGTGGTGGATGTTAATGTTACAACAAGAAGTAATGCAACTAAAAAATAGGTGTTCAAAGATAAAGAGCCAAAGAAAGCAAAGAGTGTCGCTAACTAGAAAAATGAATAATGATTGACAAAATCAATGGTGGAAATAATTCAACAAATTCAGAAGACACAAACCTAGCCAGAAAGGCCATCCACATCCATGGAGGGATGGAACACAACTTGGCCAAGTATGCCAAATATTATTCTTACATAAACATAAAAATCTCAGGAGGTAGAGAATTCACAAGAGAAACTAATTATAGTAGAAGATTTTTTTTTAAACATTGGTAAGCAAATGCTAGAAACAAGTTATACTTTGAACTTGGGACAATTGCCTAAAATAGTTTTTGAATTAAAGAGATATATGTGGTAGAAGTTAAAACCAAAGAAAAATTAGAATGTAAGTAGAATAACCATAGTTGAATAAGTTGGTTTTTTAGTACCAAAGGTAGGGATAATTGTTATAGCAATAAATAATCATATGGTAATTATCTATGTATAGATTGGGAAGAATATAATAGAGGATGTGTTGCTAGATGGAGGTTTTGGAATTAATATTATCACAGAATAATTGAGATTGAGGCTGGGGCTTCCAAAGCCTAAACCTACACCATATAATCTGAGGATGGCAGATCAAACAACCACAAAACCAATGGGGTTGATCAAAGATTTGAAGATATATGTTCATGGCATTCCTTACATAACTACATTTACTATACTTCAAAATAATGTGATAAATTTTAGTTATTCCATGTTGTTGGGGAGACCATGTTGAAGGATGTTAAAGTAGCACATGATTGGGGAAGTAACATTGTTACCATACAAGGGAATGGGATAGTCAGAACAATTACAATCACCAAACATTTGGGAAATGAAGTAAGAAGACCAAAAGTGTTACTATGCTATGATTATCATAATGGCATCATAGATGAAGAAGATATCATCTTTGCCATAGAGCCAAAATTATTCTCAATAAGAACAATTAGTTTACCTGAAATAATTCAATATGTGAAAACCATAGATGTGGACATCATGGATACAAGTGTGAAGACTAATATCTTATAATAAGGATTTGAAATACAAAGCAGAAAGACGAAAATAGCTAATAACAAATATGAACCAAAAGTAGCTCTAAAAGATAAGGTGTATCCAAAGACATATTATAAACATCAACCAAGGAATGTTGTCATGGATGAAACTCCAACAAAAATCAAAGCATAGGAATTGCAAATAGTCGAATGGACGATAAGTAAAAATCAACAAATGATGAAACTCAATCTGGAATTAATGTAAAACCACAGATGGTGAAGATTAATGCACAATTAGAAATGAGTAGGGTGTTGGAATTGGAAAAGATGTTGAAGGAATTCAAAGATGTTTTTGCATGGACATATAAAGATTTGAAAGGGATTCCACCAGAACTAGACAACACATAATTGAGTTGGACATTATTGTTCCATCGACACGTCAGGTTAGGTACAAATTAAATCCCAACTATGCTACATCAATTAAATATGATATAAACAAGCTGTTAGTAGTTGGATTTACTCAATCTGTAAAAGAGGCTACATGATTATCACCCGTAGTAGTAGTACCCAAGAAAAATGGCAAACTGAGAATCTATATAGATTTTAGAAAAGAAAACTAAATGTAGCCACAAAAAGGGTCCATACCCATTACCTTTCATAGATGAAATGTTGAACATAGTAACATGGTATGTAGCATATTCTTTCTTAGATGGATATTCAAGATATCATAAAATCTTTATAGTTCTAGAGGACAGATACAAGATTACATTTGTTACAAATTAGGGGGGTTTTATATGGAAGGTGATGTCGTTTGGAGTGAGAAATGAACCTCCAACATATCATAAAGTTGTTACCAAAGCATTCAAAAAATATTTGGACAATTTTATGAAGATATTTTATGATGATTTTACAATGTATAATGACATGGAGAGTCATCTGTAGAAATTCAAATTATGTTTTCAAAAGTGTAAAGAATATGGCATTAGTCTAAATCTAGAAAAATGTGTATTTATGGTATTTAAAAAAATGATCTTGGGTTTTATTGTTTCCAAAGAAGGGAAACTACCAGATCCAAAGAAGATATAAACAATAGTAAACATGCCATCACCCAAAAATCCATAACAAATTCAAGTATTTCATGGGATGGCATAGTTTTACAAATGTGTTATCAAAACTTTGTTGCTATTATGGCACCTATTATTAAACCAACCATAAATACAAAGATTTTTCTTTGGACAAAAGAATGTGAGAAAGCTTGAGAATTGATCAAACAAAACTATATTGAAACACCGATATTGATATCATCAAACTAACAGGTGGAATTTCATGTTCATACAAATGTATCCTTGTTAGTTATGGGGGCCATGTTGTCTTAGAATGTAACAGGGAAGGATGATCAACCATAAGTGTATGCTTTTAGGCTTTTGAACAAAGTAAAACATAATTATAACACAAAAAAAGGCTTTAGTAATGGTTTTTGTTTTACACAAGGTTAAACATAATTTGTTGCAAAATAAGTTTGTATTTTATGTAGATCATATGGCATTGGTTTATTTGGTCAACAAACCACATGTTTTAAGGAGAATAGTTAGATGATTGTTATCGTTCCTAGAATATGACTTCATAGTAGTGTATAAGCCAAGCAAAACTCATGTAGTTACAGATGCATTGTCAAGACTACCAAATATTACAAAACCCATAGGTATGTTTGATGAAACCACATATGTAAGTTTGTTTATGTAAAGCCTAAATGGCCAAAGGATGTGAATTTTTTTTTGAAAATAGGACAGATTGAGGGGACATTATCAGTATAACAAAAGCAAAGATTGGTAAGGAGAGCAAAACCTTTCACATTGAAGAATTGTGAATTGTATAAAATGGGCCAAGATAACAAACTGTGAAAATGTTTGACAGCTACAAAAGCGTAGATGGTGATGAGAAAACTACATGAAGGATCGGTAGGAAGGCAGTTTGCAATTGAAATAACACATAAAAAGATATTGGATGTTGGATATTAGTGGCCAACTATGAATAGAAATGTGCATGACTATTGTAAATCTTGTGATGCATGCCAAAGAACAAGAGGATTGGCAACTCAAAGTCTTACAAATCTGGTGACAAGTCTCCTAAAGGAACCATTTATGAAACGAGGACTTGATTTTATGGGGCCAATTAAACCAACAAAAAAATATACAAGAAAAAATAAATCTTGTAACCATAAATTATGCTACCAAGTGGGTGGAAGCAAGAGCATTGAGAACTAATATTGCAATAGTCATAACAATTTCTTTGTATGAATGTATATTAACCAGTTTTGAATGTCCTTTGACGATAGTCACATATCAGGGAGTTCATTTCATTAATGATGCCATCAAGTATTTGACAAATCATTTTTTGTTGAAACATGTGAGTTTTACAACCTATTATTTTTAGGGGAATGGGAAGGATGAATCTAATAATAAAGTATTTGGGACATTGTTGACCAAGTTAGTTAATGAGAATAAAATAGATTAGGATGAACATTTGTCTATGGTATTATTTTCATACATAATTGTATACAAAGTAGCAGCAGGGTATACACCATATCAATTAATGTATGGATTACATCCATTGATGCCCACAAAGTACATTATGTTAATGTTGGTGGAAATGAGAGAAATAATATTATAGTGAGAGTTTTAACTAATAGAATCACAAAGCTAGAAAAGTTGCAAGAAGCTAGAATGTAGGTTATAGAAACTACAAGAATTCAGTAGTGGAATAGAACATTATGGAGTCAACAAAAGAATCCAAAAAAACAGTTCAATTTTGGTGATTATGTTATGTGGTTTCAAAAGGGCAATAAATCACACCTAAGGAAGTTTACTAGGAAATGGTTTGAATCGTATAGAATATAACATTGTGTTATTGGTGACCATTGAAAAATATGAAGCTAACCTTGTGCTGATCAATGTCAATAAGCTCGAACCCTCTACGTACATGGAATCTAAAGTTCAAAAACAAGAACAACATATGCCAATATATTGGGAATAGAATGTAGGTGGAATTCAAGTGTAGAATTTTGACAATGGATGATAATGAAAATGGTGAAATATATCAAGAATGTTGTAGATGAAGAACAGATCAAAGATCTTATAATGAACATTGAATTGATTTTCAATCTACAAATGAATAATAAATTTGTGAGCAATAACCATAGAAGTGATGGATTTGGGATGTAGGATTTTGAAGATGAATTGTCATGGGTATTAGTTGAATCAACAACAATGTTCACCCAATCATCAAGTGTATTCCCACAATCATCAGATTTGTTGGCATAGTTAGTAGAAAAATCGATATAGTCAACAAATGTATTATCATAGTCTATAAATAAATGGGTATAGTCGGCTGACAAATGGGTACAATTAGCAGAAGGTGTATCGGGCAAATGAGGTGGCATCAATACAACTAATGTAGGGAGATTACAGATGTGGAATAATCCAAAGATGAAATTTACAACGTTCATTCATAATGATGATGTTAAGTGTTTACACGTGGTTGTACAAGGGACACATAAATTTGTCATGATGGGCCATATTAATTTTGTGGATCAAGTGTAAATTAAAAAATGGCGAGAGGGAAAAAAATGAATATGATGGGCAGGATGTTCAAGGACAAAAAAATGAAGTAATTATAGAAAATAATTTGCGTTTGTTGTTAGATGTTGTGCACGTTTCGAACTTATGGAGTTCAAAACAATATGAATGCATAAAATGCCATTGAAAAACTTCAAATAATAACAAGGGAAAAGGAAGTGCAAAGGAGTGAGCACAAACGAAAGCAGTAATAGGAAGCGGAATCATTGAAAACAACAAAAATAGAAGAGGAGTTGAAAAAAATAAAAAGAGAAGATGTGTTGAATATTTAGCTGTTGGTTGCAAGGTCGTTTCCGCGTTCATCATCATCATTGAAATGTGTAGAAAAGAAGGTGTATAATGTGAAGATACAATTTGCACAAACGATAATTCAAGACATAGATACAATTGGAATATCTATAGTTGAGTTTTTGTGTAGAAGCAGAAGACGTTGGCATGCAAAAGAGCGAATAGGACTAGGAGCAACATTAGTAGATCTAATGTTCATTGAAGAATCGGAGGACAACGAAGCTATGGAATAGCATTTTGTGAAAACATAGACATCATAAAAGGATGCAAGGGAAGAAAATATTATTGAGGTGGAATAATAGTTATCCACAACAATACAACAAACCACTGAGGTGTAGGTGGTGACAAAAACAAAGCAAAGGGTGATGGAGATGGAGAGGCCTGAAGCAGAAGTTATAGCAAAGAAAAGAGGTGTAATCTTGGATAGAGCTACACTTCTAGAGAAAGGTATTAAAATTCTAGACCCTAAGCAATTCATGTGGACATAGAAGAAACAAAACTATGACTAACATGTTGAGCGGATGGAGAACTAAAAGGAGATTGCCGAGGAAGAAAATTGAGCTTCTAAAGTAGGGCTTGTTCCCTTGTTTTTAATGGAATGGGAAGCACCAATGCCTGATGTAATGTTGGAATTTTTTAACACATTTTTTATCAAAGGCACATATATTTACTTTGGGCATAAGGATAAGGTATATGTAACAACAAACAACTAATTGTAAATGTTTTTGGAGTGTGTGGGTATGTAGAAGAATTGAAAGGATAGGTCAATAAATCACTAGCAGTTCAAGCATTATAGAATTGTACACTTGCACTTGAAAATTCTTCTACAGATTAACAGAATGCAAAGAGTTTGGGTTTGCCATACTTTGTTAGATATCCTACCATTATATCTCTCTGATGCACCCCCAAATTCCTTGGTTGACTCAAATGCGAATCCCAAAATGAAAACAACGAAAGGAGTTAGGGTACGCTCCTTCGTTCAAAGCACTTTAGGGGTAAAAGGGCGTGTTGAAGCTTTAGGATGGAGGTTATGACAATTGGCAAGCATGACAATTATTCATATCGATCTGCACAAACTAAAAAACAATTTGGTTAGTGCATAATTGGAGTACTTTTGGTGCATAGATTAGTCACGAACATACATATATTCATAAAACTTAGCACGACCTAGACTTGGGGGAAGCCACCACCTTCCCCCTTATAATTTTTTTGTGATTGGCCACGGGAGTTGCACCTAAATGTCATTTTTCTCGAAACTTCCAAGTCGGGAGTCTCAAAATTCCCGAAATTGAAACTTTCACCACTTTGAAAACCCATAATTTTTTGTGTGGACCTCCTATTGAGGTCAGATGTAATGCAAAGTTGTAGCCCTTGTCATGAACTTTCTAATAATATGTGGCATGACACCTGCACACATGTAATTCAAGGCAATTCCTAACTTTTAATGGTTGGGAGGCAAATTGACATTTTGACTCATGGCCCTTTTTTTGGCCATAACTTATGTTGTAAGTATTCAAATGGATCATACAAGCTCATTTTAAATGTCGATGTCTTAAAGCTTTTCAATGGTATAAGTAAGTTTTCAATCTAATGAGTTTTGACCTTTTAAATTACTCTATAAAGATTTGAGACTTCATAGGGATTCCATTCCCAAAGTGGGAGTTCACTTCGAAATGTGTGGGCTCATTCCTTCACACTTTCTCACACTATTGGGAGTGTGAATGTGATTCTCGAATTGCATTTTCAGCCTGCACCTTTCCATGCCCTCATTTTGGTTACAAGCCCAAAACTAAGGTTGTGACACTCTCCCCCACTAAAAGAAAAGATCAATGTCTTCATTGACACTTAAAAATTATTTCCTTAATGCAATTGCTTTCATTTGGATCTTTGGCCATTAATTATTAACTCTTGTAACAGGATTTTGCCTTTAGCTAATTTAGGTGTACCCAAGTTTCCAACATTTTCTTGGCAAGTCCAAGAAGGGTTCAAGATAAACCTTTAACCCTTGTTTTGTCAAAATACCTAAACTAGCCTAATTGACAAAACCTTCATTTGGGAGGCAATTATTTTATCTTTCCCCACATGAAGAATTCAAATCAAGTATAATCTTGACCTAAATTACTTGACACGACTTCTTTCCCAACCTAACACCTTGATCACAACAATGAAGCCTAATTAAAGGTATGCTTATCAACGTATGAGAAGCGACACTTACACTTTGCGAAAATCTAAGTCCCAAGCTACATGATTTTAATACACAAATGAGGTCATGACTTCCCATGTCAGTTGCCACTACTAACCGACCTTTTGGGATGCATTTTGAGCATGTGCGCATCCCCACAAGCTCACTTTGCTTGCCTCCTCTTTTGGGGCCAAAATTTCTTTTAACCGTAAGGTGGGAGTTTGATTTTGATTTGAATTTTTGCAAGGAAGTTTCATTTGTCCCATGCCATTTGATATTTTTTTTAGTAATATTCATTTTGTTCATGATGTAATCTCTTGGAAACATTTAACCTTTATTTCACTTGTAGTTTGATGTGGTACATTTGTGTAATCTCCTCCCTCACAAAAAAAATGATGTCCTCATCACACTCTATGTTTCTTTTGTTTATTTGTCGATCAATTATGGAATTTTTTTAATGGCTTTTTTGGCATGTTCCATGTCTAATTCATTCACCCAAGATGCCTCTTTTGGATGGTATCTTTTCCACCTGACCAAGTACTCCCCTTCCCGCCCCCTTAATTGCCTTAATTTGAACATAACCTCCATTTCAAATTCTAGTTTGTTATCGATGAGATTGGGTGGAGGCCTTGAGTTGTATTATCGATTAGGCCTTGAAGCATCATGGGCAACCAATTTCAAAATTGAAACATGAAATATGGGATGAACTTTAAGGTTTCCTAATAATTCTAATTTGTAAGTGTTGAAAAAAAAAATTTCCAACATTTTGAATGGAACCACATATGGACCTAAAAACTTGTGGTTCAAACCTTCTGGCAACCGAAATTTTTTGATGTTCAACCACATTTTGCTCGTTTCTTCAAATTCACCTCATGTAAGGACTTGTTTGCAAAATCCTTGTATCGAATATGTGCCTTTTCGAGATTGACCTTGGCCATCTCCCACAAGCACCACCTTTCTTCATGACGTCGTGTGACCATTAACACTTCTTCACATGCATCACTTGGGGGTTGCCCGTGTGCAACCCAAGTCGTAGGCATAGTTGGTGACTTGCCCATCACCATTTGAAAGTGGGTGGACCCTATTGCTGAATGTTTCAAATTGTTGTAACAAAATTCCGCCAACTACAAATGATCCACCCACTTTTGTTGATCTACCGCCACATAATTCCTTATGAATTTTTGGATAACCAAGTTCACTCTTTCAATTTGTCCATCTGTTTGGGGTCGAAATGAGGTGTTCATCTTGAGTTCCGACCCCATGCATTTCCACAAGGTTCCCCAAAACTTGCTTGTGAACTTTGGGTCTCTATCTAACACAATGTCCTTGGGGGAAGCCATGATGTTTGAACACATGCATGAAAAAAAACCTTCCCGTTTCTTGGGCCATTGCACTTTTTTTTGTGCGAATGAAATGTGCCATCTTGTTAAATCGATCCACCACCACCATGATTGCATCAAATCCCCTTGATGGTGGCAAACTCACCATGAAATCCATGGACACACTTTCCCACAACCCTTCAAGAATTGATAATAGTTGCAACAATCCTACTTGTTTTTTATCGAATGTTCAATTTTGTTGGCATGTCAAACAAATCTTCATGTATTCCTCCGCATCATCCTTCAAATTAGGCCAATAGTAGGTCTTCTTGATGAATATTATGGTGTGTTTTGCACCACCATGGCCCATAAAGGCCCATCATGACGGTCCTTCAAAAGCACATCTTTAAGCTTCCCTTTTGGAACATAAAAATGATTTTGCTTATATCACAATAATCCATCTTGTAAGTGAAAGTGTGATTTGACTCCTTTTTTAATGTTTTGCTTTATTTCCTCAGTAAACTCGTCACTATGGTTTGCTAGTCGAATTTCCTTTTGAAGGTTTATTTCCTCCACATACACCACCTTAAGTTGGTGTTTTCGATTTAACACATTGGGCACCACGTTATCCTTCCCTAGCTTGAGTTGAATGTCCACATTGAACAAGGCCAATGTGTCTTGCCATCTCACTTGTTTTTAATGATAACCTTGGTTGAGTGGCAAAGTATTTCAAGGTGACATTATTGGTCCACACCACCACATCTTTTGAGCTTATGTAATGGCCCCAAGTCTTGAGGCAATGTATCATGGCCCACATTTCCTTTTCATGTGTTGGCCACCTTCACTACATTTCATTCAATTTTTTGTTTTCAAATGCAATCGGCCTTCCATCTTCCATTAGAAGTCTCTCAATCGCAAAGGCGGACAAGTCGGAATGGATTTCAAAATCTTTGTCAAAGTCGGGCAACTTCAACATTGGGGCCTTCACCAAAATGCCTTTCAAGGTTTCAAAGGGTGCATTACATGATTCATCCCATTCATAAGTTCGAGATGATTTCTTCAAAAGGTTTGTCAAAGGCATGGCTATCTTTGCAAAATTCTTGATGAACTTGTGATAATAGGAGGCTAATCCTAAGAATGACCTTAAAACGAGAATTGATTTAAATGGCTCCTAATCCGAAATTGCCTTCACCTTTTGGTCATCCATCTTCAAACCTTCTTGGTTGATCCTATGTCCAAGGAAATCCACTTTCATCACTTCGAATTTGCACTTCTTGAACTTAGCATAGAACTTGTTCTTTTTCAACCTTTGGAACACTTTTCGAAGATGCTTCACATGTTCTTCCATACAATTGTTATAGACCAAAATGTCATCTATGTATATGACCAGAAAATCATCGAACCACTCCCAAAAAATGTCGTTCATGAGTGCAAAATGTGGCAAGTGCATTGGTGAGTCCAAAATACATCACTAATAATTTGTATGGGCCATACCTTGTGCAACAAGTAGTTTTTCTTTTTGTCCCCTTCTGCAATTTAAATTTGGTAATATCATGAATGTAGGTCAATCCTACTAAACATTTTAACTTTCGAAAGTTGATCAAACAAGTTGTCAATTCGAGGTAATGGGTATTGATTTTTCACCGTCACTTTGTTGAGGGTTCTATAATCCACACACATCCTCAACATCTTGTCCTTCTTGTGAACAAAGAAAATGGTTGCCCCATATGGTGATTTGTTAAGTTTGATCTAACCTTTTGTGAAGAGTTCCTTAAGTTGAATATTAAGTTATTTCAACTTTTGATGATTCATCTGATATGGGGCCTTGGCAGGAGGTGCCACTCCCAGCATCCCCTCGATTGCATGGTCAAATTGTCTTTTCAGGGATAATTCATCGAGTAACTCTTCGGGCATCACATCCAAGAATTCATTTAACATTCACTTAACACATTTAAAAAGACTTACCAAGTTGGTAATTTCCTTTGGCTCAAACTCATCAAACACACACATCATACACAACATGCCACAACTTCCCATGCATTCCTTTTCCAAAATTTTACTTAACATCAAGTGGATGGTTGATCCACCCACATTAGGCATTTCATGTGCCTTCACCCAAATGATCCCATTTTTGGATGGGATTTTAACTAGCCTATTGTGACTTTCTACGAAGACATTGTTATGGGTGAAAAATTCCATTCCCAAAATGCATTCCATTCCCCCCAAGGTGGAAACCAACAAATCCACCTTTCCTCTCCAATTCTTTAGTTGAAGAGGCACATTTCTTTCTTACAACACAATTCAATGGGGAACCTGATCCGCAAAGTGCACCTCAATGGGTGCCTTGAACTCCTCCAAGTAGAGCTCCATTCTTTCAGCATTATCTCAAGTTATGATGTTGTGAAAGGCCCATGTGTCCAAAAGACATAACACCTTTCGCTTAGAAACCTTTCTTTTAAGAGCATAAGGGGATTACATTCACCTTGGACTAAGTTTGTGGTAAGGGCAATTGTTTTGGAAGCCCCATTGCCTAGTTTGGGTTTGGGGCAATCCTTGGAATAATGTCCCATTTTATTGCAATTGAAACATGTTCCTTTGGGCTTTTTGTTATCATCCCCTTTGGCTTAGTTCCTTTTTAAAAGAGCTATTTTCTTGACAAAATTTCCTTTGGGTTTGAAATCCGAGCTTTGTAATTGTTTGGGCCACTTATTGGTTATTTTGAAATGACTTTACATGTGAGTATTGCATTTAGGGTTGGGTTTTCACCTAAGGTTGCATAAATCACCTATGGATTATTTAAAAATGAACTTGCATACAAGTATTGCATCTAAGCCTTGGTCTTCATTTAAAGGCACCCAAACTACATATTGGGTATTCCAAAACAACCCTACATGTGGGTATTGCATTTAAGGTTGGATTTTCATTTAAGGTTATTTAAATCACCTATGGGTTATTTCGAAACGAACTTGAATATGGCTATTGCATTTAGGGTTAGGTGTTAATATATTTTATAATACTTGCACACGTACTTATTTTCAACAACTAGAGATTTGGCTTTAATTTTTCAAACAATTAAATAAAATTTGTAATAAAACACAAAAAAAAATGTCTTTTACCATTTGGTAATATCTTGAAGTTGATTTTTTTCACTTTATTTTAAAAATACATAAAATGACATTTTATTATTTTGCATATGTTTAAGCCTTAAAAATTCCCCAAAGTGCACCCTAAATTTATTTTAATTATTATAGACTTGTAAAAAAAATGTTAATTGTTATATGTCCCAAATTTTAAATCTAAATCATAATCCAATAATATATACTTGTAACAATTATATGAAAAAATGTGTTTTTTTAATAAGTTTTTAAAATTCAAATTTAATATGTTATAATATAAAAAAGAATAGACATTAAATTATAAAAAATGCTTATTAGGCTTACGTGGCCTAGGCTACTACCCTAGGTGACCTAGGCTAACAAACTACTTACATAGCTAATAGGTTTACCTAATAAGTTAGAGCACCTTGAATACCTATTTCGACCATCTAAGATACCAACCTAGAAGGCCTACACTAGTGAGTAAATTACATAATAGGCCTATATTACATAAGTAGCATATTAGGTACACTTAGGTTAGGGTACTGGGTAATTAATTAGGTTACTTAACAAGTGGCCTACTATGAGGCGACTTTCCGTCCCCTACTCCTGATTCTATGAAGTGATTATACTTGAAAACACAAATGCTATCGGTGAAAGAAAAATGCAAGTGTATTTCTAGATGTTAGATTGCGTTTGTAATTGAAACTAAATAACTTGCCGCCTCTGCATCATTTATGATTAGAATTGATAAATATATTTTCCAAGCTCAAACTTTTCACATCCTAGAATTTTATGTCAAATTATCATTCTTTTAAACCAACGTTTAAGGATTAAACACCATGTTCAACTTAACTACAAACCACTAGTCACTTGAAATATTGTTTCCAACACATAGGTTATTCAAATCCGGCTTGCTTTAGCTCATTAGAAAACTAACATAATTTGTCATGAAATTTTCATTTGAATCAATTTTGGTGATGTCACGTTTTTATTGCATAATATTAATTTATTTAAAATTTAATAATTTATGATCAAAGTTTAGTTGAATGTGAACATGGTTTTAAATAATTTGTGTGTTTGGGGCATTTATCCTCAATGCGTGGTTTTGAAGTCACATCTTTCACATAATGAGTTTCTAGAACACACCAAACAAACAAAAAGTGTGATTGACACCAGATTTTGTATTTTCATTTCATTTTGTATTTTGGACTTCGATTCTTGCCAAGACAAGGTAAGTACACTTTATGATGTGAAAGATTTGCATGAATGTTTTCATGTGTGCGACTTTGTTAATTTCAATAATGTTGAACAATGATCTAGTAATGCATGATAGTGGTTTGCCAATTTAGTCTTGAGTTTTGCCCTTTTTGCTTTCTTGTGCCTTAGGTAGGTAACTTAAGTAAGTAGTTAGAAGGTTATGTGGATAGGTAAGTAGGCAAGTAAGTGGGTAGGTAACCTAGGTGGATAAACCTTTTAAGTAGGCACAAGGTTTTTAGGTGTAGTTAATAAATAATCCATGGTCAAGACTTTGATGAACTTGTCGTTATGTTAAAAGGTAAATCCTAATTTACTCTAGATGACAACCCCCCACTCATTATTTCCATTAATTCAAGTGATGTTTACAATTAGTTTAGCTAATTTTCTAAAAGAACTAGGTGGTAAGTTAGTTGCAACAAAATTAAAATTATTATTATTATTATTATTATTATGACACAAATGAAACAAATTCCATTGTGAAGGAAAAAAAACCAAAGTACACAACCCATAGGCCGAAAAGATGCACAAGGCACAAACAACTATGGCACAAGGGACTAAAACAAACCAAGAACTAAATGAAGTCACCCCACTTGTAAAATAATATGTTTGTGCAAAATCTATGGGTTTCAAAATGTAAAAATGGCACAAAAAATACATATATTATTTTTAAATAAATGATATGTCTTTTTTATTTTGATGATGTCTTGATGTGAAGTATGTATGATTACATTTTAACTAAATATGTGCAATTATTGTGATGTAATTTTGCATAAAACTATGTGATTTCATGTATTAAACATGAACATTCATGTATGCCATTAAAAAATAATGTTTCATCCATTTGAATATTTAAGATATTGAATATGTAAAAATATTGTTGATATTAACTATAACATGGAATTCATACAATTTTTGTACAAACCTATGAAAATCAAATTTCACACAAAATTTGTATGAGCCTATGAAGCTTGGTAAGTTTGTAATGTAATGTCCTTTTCCATTCCAATTTAGCATAATCCAAAAAGGCTTCCCAAACAAATCTATGAATTTTTTTTTACTGCCATGGTTATTTGTGAAAGACAAATTCATTACACTTTATTCATATGATGTGCCATAGAACAATGATTTTAAAAAGAACCCATGTGACATGAAACTTGTGGACCTACTTTGGGGGAGTTTGTTATAAAAAATGCAATGTTTTCAAAAAAGGTATTTTCCAAGGTTTCAATTGAGCTCTTCCTATTTACATGCGTTTAATTATAATGAAGCCCACTTTTAAGCTCACTATTGTTTGTAAACATTCATAAAAACAATGTAAAATAGTTTTTTTTATGTCCATGTGACAACATTCAGATGCCTTTGAGATGTTCATGTTTGGGAACACTTGTTAATCATTGATGGCCATGGTTTAATGCTATATCAACCACATGAATCTAATTTTTTTCTTGGCTTGCTTATAGTGTCACACTATTTTCCATCCTAGTTTCACATATTGGTAAGACAATTTCTCCAATTTTGCTAAACATTATTTTCTAAAGCTTTGCATATTCAACCATTGTCAATCATTTTTTGATGTATAATTTAATAACTAGCTATTTTGATTCCAAGTTCACATGTTGAAGTCAAACTGTAAGTCCTTTAATTTTCCTCCAAATAACATGAATTCATGTTTAATTAATCCCCTATTTACAATATTCACTTGGACTTGGTGAAAGGAGCCTTGCATTTCTTTGAATTTTACCTAAATATCATCAATAGTGTATTTTTTGGAGTAGGTGGTTTTGGGTGCTAATTACATTCATTTTGAAATTAGGGGGAAAATAGTTTAATCTCGTGTTGGCATCACATTTAAGTTTAAATTGGTTGTTGACTTGGCAAACTAACAAGGTTAATTATTCATTGTTCCAAATCTTGGAAAGGGGTCATTCTATGGTGGAATATGAGATTAGGAAAGCATTGTATGCATTCATTGGTGTGCTTAAAAATCCCAAAATGCATTGGCTAGACACTTTAGGTTGGATAATGGTTGAACTTATGTATGCTTAAGTCATTAATGCAATTATAACCATTGTTTCTATTGTTAATTATGTGTCATTTTCATGTGATGAGGTGAGCATGGTGGATAATGGTAGTTGGATCTCCATATATGCATATGTGATGTAAAATTGGGTGAGAAATTTGATTATAATTTTTTTTCAAAAGGTTGTTGATGGAATAGGGGCTAAGAACTTGACGGTTGGGAGCAAATCATGCAAAGTAGTAGGCCAAAAAAAATCCTTCAACACTATAATATTTCATTTTTGATATAAATGTAAGGTAAATTCAAAACATTTTCAAGTATCATTATGAAACTATTGTGCACTTCATTAAGTTTATAGTATTTGTTGCATACCAAGTTTCAAACAATTTAATGCTAAAAAAAATGATAAACAAGTTTTAAACTAGCCAAATAAAATGTGCTAGAACTTTTTTTTAAATTAAAGATTTGGCAAACATGACCTTTAATATGAAAAAACTTAAATTGATTAATACATTTTAGTGTGACATAAAGTTGAAGTTACCAAAAATCCAATTTAATTCTTATTTTCATCTATTTACATTTTTTAAAAATTATTTAAATGCATATTAAGAACATCAAACATAATATTATTATATTAAAATTTAAAAATCCTCATATTGATCATTAAATTAAAATATATTTCAATTTTTAAAAAAAACTTTATGGCTATGTTCATTAAAAAAAATACAATCATTAATTAACCTATTTAACATGCACTATTACAATTCATTGTTTTTCAAAAAATTCAAGTTGATCAACAAGTCCTTTTTGACTTGTGCACATGTACAATTTGATTAAAGGCCTAGGGCTTGAATGACATGTGTATTTTTTGATTGGTGAACTTGATTAAAGTGACTTATTTGACTATCTATCAAATTGAATATCCAATCAAGTTAGACAAAAAATGACAAACTTTGTCAAAATGGACAATGGTTTTAGTCAATTGAAACATTTGGTCAAGTTGAACAAAACAAAATGACATTTTTAATCAAGATGGACAATTGTATTCTAGTAAAATGGGACATCTTATGCTACCTAACATGTGAAGATGGCTACAAACTAGGCTAGGCAATAACCTAGGCCTACTCATACCAACTTACTTACCTACCTCCTTCGACCTATTTACTTACTTACCTATTACGACCTACTTATTTACTACCTACCCAATTACCTACTTACATACCTCTTACCTATTTAGCTACTTATTATCTCCTATTTATTATAACGTATTTGCCTACCTAGTTACTTGTTATTTCCTATTTATTACAAGCTACCTATTTATCTACCCCTTATACTTACCAACCATCGTGCAACCTACCTATTAATTATTTAATGTTTTTACTTACCTATGTAACTAATGATGCGAAATAAAAAACTTAGTAAATTTTGTTAACTTTGAAAAATGTCATCCATTGATAAGGACTTGGATTATCATTGGGGGAGTTAAAGGTTCAATTCATAATACTTGCAACTTATATACATGTTTAAAAGGTTAGGTTGGTTAGGTTCAGCTAGGCTAAGCTACCACCTATTTACTTACTTACCTTTTATGACCTACCTAAACCTATATATTGTCCACCTACCTACACAAAAATATTATTTTTGATAATAATCTATAAATTTTTTGACTAATCCAATGCTCTAGTATCCACTAGTCAAATAGTCCAACATTTTGCAAATAAAAAAGACCACCCATTCACGATCGACAGGTCCAAATCAACTTGTCCAAATTGACATGATGATTTTTTTATGCTTGCCCAAATGTGGTCTTTTTTTATTAGATTCATCAATATAAAAAAACCATGAATTGTAGTAGTGATGCTTGCACTTGGTTGTGATCATGAAGGCTTACCAAAAGGGTGGAACATGAATTTTAGATTTTGTAGTTAAAAAAATCCTTTGGTTTGGGGCTGATGAGGGCAAACACATTCGAAGGAATCAAAGTTGGGGTCACTAAATAGATCAATACTAACTATGTACCATTTTCCATTGGGGTTCATTACATGGTTCATAGATGCAATTTAATTTTCAAGACCTTGTATACTTTTAAAATTGTGAATAGCATAGAAGATTTGTTATAAAGTTGTCACATTTGATGTGTGATTTGGGGCAATAAAGCGTTATGGTATTTGCACATAGATTAGATTTTGTGTTTCTTTAAGTTGTCAATGTAGAGCATCCTAGTTCATACCTTGGTATGATCGTGATATTTTTGCAGTTATTTGATCTTCTTTGATGTTGTTTGCAGGTACCATTGTTTCTGTCATCTTATTAAGTGTAATGAAATTGCCACCTGATGAATTTGAATTGCATTATTGAATGAGGCTTTTGACTAGAATGTGTTATCGAAGTCAGTTTGCTCTCATCCGAAGACCATCATACTATGCACATTCAAAAACTTGATAGTAGCCCAAAGTTTGTTTCAAAATTTTAGTTGTCACCACTAATGGAGTGTCTCTGATTTCCAACCATCCCCATGACATTCAACTTACAACACACCATCTTTGCCAATTTCCTGCCTGGCTCAGCAGAAGCTGGCCAGCTCCTTCAACAAATATTCAAAACATATCACCACTAGGGCTCTAGAGTCCAAAGATTTCTGTAGGCCATGTAGGCACTTTCTTAAAACCCATAAAATAGGGCTATCCCCAGCGGTGCTCAGTATGTGACAGTGCACATTAAAATTGGATGAAGAAAAGTCAAAACATGCCGGTTTGCCTCAGCAAAATCGTTTTGGCCCAGCATGTTAGGTCGATTTGCTGACGCCGGCAAAAGGCAGAGCCAAGTTGTGCACTGACAGAGAAAAGTGTAATAAATATGATCTAATTGCTGCTCCCCGTTTGTAATTGACCAATCATAATGATTAGTCCAGGTGGTTTGCAATTGGTAGTCTTGCGCCTATTTGCCGTCTTAGTTTCAGTGTTATTGGTGGGGTTGCAAAAAAGTAAATAACTAAAGTTGGGTCTGGGAAATATTTTTGGAGGGTCCTGCTGGGGATGCTCTAAAGGTTATATGAGGTCAAAATAGGAGGGTTTTAAGGACATAACCGAGTCATAACAATATTCCATTGGATGGTGCACTTGTGGATGCTTTGGTTACACAATCCCAATCAAGTATGAAAAATAGTTTCAAGAAAACCTTTGGATATGTTTTTGACATTTTATGCTAAGGAGTGGGGGGGGATTTATGTCTTGGAGGATAGACAACCTAGCCTTTGGGGTGATAAATTTATGCAACAAGGTAATAGCACTAAAGGGCTAGAAAATAATTTCCATTATGAAGGAAACAAAAGCTTTACAACATGTGTCAAAAGCTGGCACAACTGAAAGCATCTTCTGTATGTCACTGATATTGCCTCCTTTCAAAGGTTTTATAAATATTACTTCCAATGTTATCTTAGGATGTCACACATTGCAAAGGCTATTTTCAGCCTAGGGGAAAATTCATATGGAATTCAATCTTTAGCTGGAGTTGCCTTGGTTAACTGCCAGTTGTGGTTAATCACAAGCAGGATTTTCAAAAAATTAAAAAAATAATTACTGGTTTCCAAAATTTCACGAAAATTTCCAAAAAATTAATATAAATTAGGAAGATTTACACTTTTTAAAAAATTGGAAAAATTCCAAACTTCTCAAAAATTTGACAAAATTTATTATAAAAAAAACTGGCTCAATTAGTCATGACTCAGACTGTGAATTCAAACTAATTTTCAAAACCCGAACCAGAAAAAATATTTTGTCTACAGCCCTGACTCAGAACTGGTTTTCTGTTTTACTTGTCAATCTTTGAAACGGAGTCAGGACAAGATAAGTGTTGAATAAAAGCCAGAAACAGGATAGCCTAATCAGTCCCCAAGACAAAAACATTAGGTGATCAAATCCTATAAGGACCCTTAAAGTTAAAACAACCTTAATCAGCTTTAAAATGGCCTTAATCATGTACCAAACACCTTAAAATATCTACCAAACTACCAATTAAATAAGAATAGTTTAAAATCATAGATGAAATAACTATGATTCAATTCTTGTTTTATGCAATTTTTGACCTTGATTCTACAAAATCATATGCATGGAAAAAATAAAATTAAGCCCCCTAAACAAGACAACAAGCAACTCTATTGGGTTGTGCCAAAGGTTTTTAATCATCCTAAATCAGGTTTTGTTCATAGTTGGCCATGGTGATGGTGCCAATGGTGGTAGATTCAAATAACCAAGAGTTCATGGCAAGATTACCAACATCAATGACATCAGGACAACATTTCTTCCCAAAGGATAGACATACATAAGATATCCGTGTTTTGGTTCTGAAACATCCAAACAAAATCCAAACTCCGTTATAAGCCAAGAATGTTGGGAAACTTGTTGGGGACACCGAATGCCATGGACGATGTTGGGACATTTTTGACATTCTTGATGCCTACCCAAAGAACAAAAAGGTGCTAATGTTCGAAAAAAATATGGCAAAGACTTTAAATAATTCAGCAACAAATGATATAACAAAAATTTAGGATTCTTGGTCCTCAATATTGGCTGAAATCTTTCCTGAGATTTTGCCAACATTCTTAATAAATTTTCCAACATTCCCATGGTTTCTGCAAAATACTTCCCCCCAACATCCCAACACTTATTATTCCGACATCATCACTCAAATACAAACTACTTTGTCATTTGAAGTATCTGAACACATAGCCTTCCACGTCATTGCAAGATATTACAATTGCCCTCTCTTATGGCTGTTAAAAAGGTACCATTTCAAAACTAGATCACTATTACCCCACCTTTTATTAAAAGGTTTTGTATAGTTTCAACGATTTTCCACTAAATCTTGGCATGCTCCCACTCCTTGTGAAGAGAAATGCATTAGAGGGTTCATCAGTTTCCTGGACCAATTCCAATGCTAGTTCACTAGGATTTACATCCAAAAATTGTAAATTTTAACATAATGGCAACATAACCCACATTGGAGATCACAAATGGCCACGTCAACTAATAAGCATAATTGATGTGGGTACCATTGACATCCATTGACCCATTTTCTTTGAGATGGGTACTTCAGGAGTCCTGAGAAGAGGACTTGATTTTGGCAAAGAAATGGGTTTCTTGAACATGGAAACCTAGTGATTCAAATTGGCTCCAAAGTTCCAACCAAAGAAAGTTGTCAAGTTTTGTCTATTTTGTGGTTAATCTAATAATGTGGAGGTTCCACACTTTGTACAAAATTTGGTGTTTAAGGGAGTAAATTAGCTTTCAAGAAGATGGAAAATTTGAAGTTTTGAAGATCAAAAGTACATAATGTCTACAGCTCCATTCAGAGGAAGGCTTGCTCATGGTCCATTGTTTATATTAAATAGTTATGGTTTGTCTTGATTTCTTCCAGAGTTTGCAAGTTGGGAATGAAGTTCTCGAGCAGCACTACAGCTGCCTTGTATTTCAAACTCTTGGAGTTTGAGTCACTTATCTCTCCCTACTGTTCAAGAAAATTTCCATAATTCTTCAAGGTTTTACTCAGTGTTTTTTCTTCTTTTTTTTCAATTTTGTAATGTTATAATAAGTTTAGCCAAATTTGGCTTTTAAAAATGAAAATAAAATCATTCAATCAACATGCTAGTTATATATTGGCCCGCGTAGCTCGCCAGATGAAATTTAGGTGCTTTTAGAGCATCTCCACCACAACATTGCACAACATATTTTGGATGAAGATCAGTAAAAATTTGCCAGAGAAGCTCAATAAAACAGCTATGGTTCAGCATTTGTGCTCAATACGCTGAAACTGGCACAATCTTACACCTAAAAACACTGGTCCAAATGTCAAGTATGGTTGGAGCTGCTCTTAGAGCATCTTCACTGGCTGCAATATTATGGCCTTTCTAGTACAGCAGAAGCATTGGTGAAGGAGGAGCTTGCCACCCTCCCCCCAAAAAAGTGAATGGAATAATGGCTTATACTAAGGTCAGTTTTGTCATTAAATCATCCTTAAAATAGAGAAATGATTTTTTATGAAAATATGAAGTTGAGGTGTTGAAAACCATCATAATTATCACAATTTACACCTGAATAGTTTCAGCCCTCATATGACAATAAAATGCTGAAAATATGAAAATAAAATGAATTCGAATTTTGATGTGAAAGTTGAGCCTAGTCTATGGTATTGTAGCACATGAAAGTTTCTCAAATTCATGCTACCCATTTTCATCAAATGTCTCTTGTTTTACCTCACTCTTTACTGCCATGGCTTTATGAATATTAATCACGGATGGGTTTTGGGTTAAAGGTTTAAGATGCAAGAAGTCTCCAGTTTGCCCTCTTGAAAAAAATTGACTTCAATCACTGGCCAGAGCATTTGGGTGCCTTTGTGTGTGAAGAATCTGGTTTTCCTTGATTTCTGCAATGCTTATAATCCCTACCTATTGGTAAAGCTTTTTTTCAGGGTCAAAAAAATGTCAAGTCAAGGTGGCTTTGAAGATTGTAAGAGCCAAGAAAAAAATGGAGACCGTATATTTTTCAAGCTGAAAATAAAATGATGGCACATGTCAAAACTTATTCAAAAGTGAAATCAATCCTTATGCCAATTAATGATAGAGTATCCCTAACTATTCATAAATACTGAAACAACAAGGAAAACAATGTAGCGATCTAGAAAAATGAGAAATATATTGCATCAAATTGGCCCCTCTCCAATGTTAAAGTACTCCTAATAAGTAAGATATTTCTCTGCCTTCATCTTTTGTTCATTATAAGGACTTCACAAACATTCATTTGTTTTAGAGAGAATTTATTAGTTTTTATTCACAATGGTTTTAAAATAGTTGCAAATGACATTTTTAGTCACTTAAAACAAGTCACAAAATGAAACTTTTTTTTACTAATGATTGCAATTGATTTGATTTTTTACATTCTTGTGACTCCATAAATTTATCTTTTGTTTTGCAAATGTTGTTGATCTACAATTGAAATTGATGGTCATCCAAAACATATACATACATACATCACTTTATTCATGTTTAGTGTTATTTTTAAAAACCCTAATCCAACACAAATGCAAATTTTGTTTATTACTTTTGATTCAACCCTCTAGTGCTTCTGTTCATCATTTTTGTCATTTCTAAGATGAACATTTTTAATGTTGATGAATTCTCATTTTTTATGCCATCAATTTTGATGTTAAATTACTGCATTTCTAATGTGGTCACTTCTAATGTAAACATGTCAATAGCCCCTAGGTTTGCAATTTCAATGCTAATTAAAACCATGAATTTATTAGGTGTTATTTGGTTTAATACATTAACCAAGGAACTTAAATCCTAAATCTTTATGATTTATGCAATAAAAGCAATAGGTTTCTAGCAATTCAGCAAGTATGTAACATGTTTCTAGTAGCTTAGTATAATTGCATGAATGATTTTACAAGTTAGTTTCCTATCATCATTAAGATATATGTTTAGGTTTAAGCCTTGAGGTTAGAGGCAAGCTTGGATAGAAAAACATAGGGTTAAATATTAGTCATTTTATTGCACATTTTTATCCTTATGCTTATAAATTTTCTTTTGAATGTTTTTGTCTTATTTTTCTTGGATCTTTGGGTTTGCAAAATTCTAGAGTGTAAGGAAGATTGACCTTTTACAAGTTGTAACAAAAGGAGGATATGTAGTAAGTCTTTAATAGTTCATGAACAACAACAAATATGTAGCATGTTTACAAGTTAGTAACTTTTTTTATGTTTAGTCTTGGAGTTATTCAAATCCTATGAACACTATTGGGGAGAATGACCTATTTTTTTTGGGGTCATGCATTTAGGTATAAAAATTAGGTTTAGGTTAGGGAGGGTCGATGCATGGTTGGGTGGACCAATTTGGGTGTCATGCCCACCAATTATGCCTTGTGCTTGTCATTGCAATGTCCATGTCACTTTATAGGCTTTAAAATTTATTAAGATGGACTTGGTTTAAAGATTTTAACTTGAATATTTACATGATGCACAAAATCATTTTAGAATTTTTTTTAAATCGTAAAAGCCATGGACTTTTGAACTCAAAACTCATGGACTACACCTTTGACTATCATTTTTATGTGGACTATGTTATAGTCTATTGATTGATGGGGTGTGTGTTAGGGACTTGGAATTAGTAAAATATCATATCAAAGAAGTGTAGGAACAAAATAAATAATGAGTTGAATTTGAAAATTATACTTATGGACTTTTGAATGGGCTAATCATGAACATTTTTTCATAAGTCCATATCATATTGGAAGAAGAAATATTTTATGATTTTTTTGCTTAGATGTTTAAAGAAATAGAAACTCTAGATATGCCATTAATGACATGGAAAAAATATGGAGGAAACCAATGTAAACTAGTGTAAACTAGTTGTAATTTCCAAAATTTGACCATTTTTTTGAATAAATAGGGACTTTAGTTTTGTGCCAAATTGGTCCACCCAACTTTGCATCAATCCTGGAAAGAAACCTGATCAATTATTCAAACACAAATAGAAACATGGATAGACATATAGATAGACCCAGAGATACACAAAAAGATAAAAATAAATAATCTAAAGAAATGTAGAGACCCAAACATAGTTTGAACACAAGGATTATGGGACAATAACATATTGAGACACAAAAACACATGAAGACATGGAAAAATAAATAAAAGAAGGGCCAAAACAAACAAAAAGAAACCAAGAAAGAGAAATTTCCCAAATAGACATAGAGACTTAGAGACCTAGAAATAAAAGTTCAAAAAGACATGATTGTAACATAAAAAGACATTGACTTTGAGACCCAAACCCAATAGTTGCTCAAAGAGACCTAAAGACTATATGGCAAAGGCACAATTATGACACATATTGTGTGGATGTTTATGGGGAATTCAAGTATGGATGAACTTGATTATGTTAAGGTGGAAGCAAGGAAGAAACTTCTTGAATATTCATGTGGCAAAGGCACCATGGTTGGAGAAAGGAAGCCACCATATTGTGGAATCCACCCAATTGAACACCATGTGCATTGCCTAAAACCACCATTTGTTATCTATACAAAAATAAAACCAAGGTAACACAACTCATTCCTTTTACAATGTGAAAGGTTGTGTATGTCGCATACAAGGTGGAGTAGGATTTAACCTAGGTGCCACATAAGCTATTAGACCCTAGGCCTGCCTTAGGTGACACATGGCACAAACCTAACCTAGGTGCCATGTGGCCTAGTCTATCCTAAGTTACATGTGGCATGACATAACTTAACTACCATGTGGTTTAATTTATCCCAAGTGCCATGTGGTAAACTTTGATAGGTTATTAAAATAATTAGAACTATAGGTGAAAAAATGTGCCCACATAAGTTGTATTTATATGATTTGGTCAAAGGTCCTTTCTATTCGTTGACCGTAAATTTCATCCAAATTTGATGATGTCATTGTTGATATCATGTCACTTGCAATTAATTGGCGCTTACAATTTGTTCTAAGTGATGAATGTGAAAATAGTTGCAAAACATTACTTGTGATTAAAAAAAAGTTGCAAACACTAGTTGTAAATTTTGATTTTACTTTTAGTGGTTTGTATAGATAGTTTGTAAAAATAATTGTAGCTATGAACAAATGCGTGTATTCAAGTTTTGTGGACCCAAACCTCTTCATCAATCATTTCCATTTTCCTTTTCAATCCATCAATCCCCCATTCCATTGGCACTATACCCAACATGCATTTTTTTTAAAGCATTGATAACATTGTGGTTAACCTTACTTCACACCTTCCAATCTTCCTCATAATGAACATCTCCTTGTTTAGGTAACCACGGTCCCGAAACAAGTACTCAAAGTACCCATCATCATGCACAAAAAATGAATGCCCTTATGCAATTCAAATTGGTGCAAAATAGTAACATCATGGTAATAACTTGGATACCCAAAATCCAAGTAAATGAATAGGCCTTGTAGGTGATCAACACCACGGTGTTGTTAATCAAGTACATGTTCTTGTGCCCATTGAATTAAATCCTATGGGCGACATCGTTTTAGAGTTTGCAAGTATGGATGCCATCAATGAACCCAATGCAACTGTAAAACTATGGTGTAACAATGCCCAACATAATTTGTTTTTTTATTGTGGGTCATTAGATTTCGTCCCCAATTGCACCATTGATGCACTTGGCAATGAAGATGACATCTTCACAAACTACACTTTTCAACCATTTCCATAAAAATGCATCATAGATGCAAACATTGTCATGTTTCATGTAGAAAATGAATTATAGAAAGCACTATTCTAGGGCCAATTTTAAAGGATGCCTTATTTGAATGTGGTGATCACTAATAAAACCCAACTTTTAAATTAAACCCTTAAACCTAGACCCTAAACCCAAACTTAAAAATTAAATTTTAATTCTAACCCCCAAAGGAAAATTTTAATCAAAACCTTAAACCTAAACTTCAAGATTAATACCCTAAATCTAAACCCTTAAAACAAAAATCTTAATCCAAACCCAAAAACTAAAACTTTAATTTTAACCTTAAACTAAAACATTAATCCTAACCCTAAAACCATAATTTCAACTTTAAAACTAAAACCCTAATGTTAACCTTGAATTAAGACCTTAATCCTAACCTTAAACAAAAACTTTAATTTCAATTTTAAAATTAAAATTAAAATCTTGATCTTAACCTTAGAATTTACAATTTGGATTAAAATTTTGGTTTTAAGGTTTGGGTGTTTTTCACATAGTAGTGAACACATCTTGAACTTCCACACCTAAATCCATTAATTGACCCATGCCCTCTTCCAACTCATTAACATTAAACATGTGAAATGAGTTGGTAGCAACAATTATAGGTGCAAAAACATACCATCTTTATCTATCCATGTTTACAAACATTTCTTATATCATTTCATCATCATTTGAAGATGAAGAACTATAATTATCTTTCGTAGACCTAGATGGCTTAAAGTTGAAACAATGATTTCCAAGTGAAAAAACCCTTCCACGTGTGATAAATGAAAAATAAAATAAAATGGAAGGCATTCCTAGTTATATAGGTCCCCATCGGCCATAAGACAAAACTTATGGATTACCTTTTTGCATAAGATTGAATATTAAGATTTTGGATTAAGCTTTTGGTTTTGGAGTGAGGATGTGGATTAGGGGTTTAGATTATGATTTTGAACTAAGATTTTGGTAGCCCCTATATACACTTAAGTGGCCCTTTACTTAAATAACATTGCAAATGACAATTAAGTATCTTTTTACTTAGGTAGGCCCATATGTAATCCTTAATAGATATCCCCTTAGGTGCTTTTAAATAATTCCCTATGTAGCCCCATAAGTAGCCCCTTAGGTATCCCCTAACTTAAGAAGTCCCGAGGTAGCCCCCTAAAAAGCCCCTAATTTAGGAAGTCCTTAAGTAACCCCTAAATAGCCCCCTAGGTTGTCTTTAAATAGTTTCCTAGATAGTCCTTAAATAACCCATAGGTAGGTAGCCCATAAAAAGGTATGTAAGCCTAACCTAGTTATCCCCCTACTAGGTAGGCCTAATCTATGGCCATGAAAATAGATTGTAGGGCGGTTAGAAAAGTGACTACAATAATCAATTTTGAGGACTTTATCTTGTGTTTTGAAGATTGGTCATGACTTTGCTACATTTATGGATAGTTCAAAAAGGAGGATGAGTGGGAGAATTAGGATCAAAGAGAGGCTAAAACTAAGGATTATTTTATGGACAACTTTATTAGGTATTGCTTACATCAATGGGAGGTTGAAACCAAAGATTACTTTATGAATAACTTTATTAGATATCGCATACATGGGTGAGCATTGCATAAGGGTGTTTGTACATTAAAGAGAAGTAATGTGTGTTTTATAAATTTCTTCGATTGAAGTGTCTTTATCATTTAGATGTCTTCTAGTTAAGATAATAAAATATTCCTTCAAATCACCTTGTTTTTGGGCCCTAATTTGACCCCATGATCCTTGTTTCATCACCAATTTGAATGTAGCCATAAAGTGAACAAAATTCAGTACGATATAGTGAAATTGGGTTTTAGTTTAGAGGATTTGCATGATTATATTTTGACAAAGCTTGATTTTAATATAAAATATGAGTAGCATTAAAGGCACGGGTAAAATAAATTTTAAACAGGGGGTGAAATTCTTGTGAAAATCAATTCATGTGGGAAAATCACTTTGGTCCCTTTTTTTTCATGTGTATCATTTTCATCTTAACTTTCAATTTCATCCTTAGTTTTGATAAAGTATGAGGCCACCATCTTAACACAAAATTTGGGTCACTTTCCATTGAAAACTAAATGTTCATCATGGGCTATCATTTTGGGTTTGTTTTATATATCATTTTATTTTGTTTAAGGTTTTGAACAACATAGATGGCTTTAGTAACTAATTCAAATAGACAAAAAGTTAGGATGAATCCTTTACATTAACCATTCAAGTTACCTACCATAAATTCCACCAAAATGCACATGCAAAATATGATTAATACATCACAAACTTAACATCTCAAAACTTAATAATGGAAAATCATGCAAAATTCTTTTCATTCATAATTCATATGTTTCACACACTGATATGTGCATTGAAAACACATTTGACACACAAATGTATAAGAAGATGTGAAATTTGTTCATTTATATGTTCATTTTTCATCCATCGACACATTTACGTACGTGTCAAACATATTTTCAATGCATGATATTCATGTGTAAAATGCACAAACTTATGAATGAACGAACTTCACACAAATTTCATTATTAATTTGTCACATGCTAAATTTGGGATGTAAATAACAAGTTATGACGATAATCTTCATACGTATTACACACTTATAAAAAATCATGTTATTTCAAGTCACAAGGAGTTATGCTTCTTAAACATACATTTACACACTTTAGATTTTTTGATGGATGACAATGTTGGAGCATATTCCAATTCAATTAAAATTTTATTTTTATACAATGTTCAAATACATGATGATTCACTTAATTTTTTCTTGGCATGGTTTTCCTATTTTCTACAATGATAAAAAAAAAACAACAAATATAAATTTTAAAAATGTTCAATCTAATAAATTGGGATTTTGTTGAAATTTTTGTTTTTCTTGCATAAATTCAGCTAACTTTGCTTTTAAAAAAATTTAAATGCCATAATTTTGATATCACAATTCTTTTTTAAAACTCTAATTATGTGTGTTATTGGAGGAAAGGTGGGAAACGGCCATTAAATATTGCATTTAAATAGTCATCCAATGTAATATATAATTCTAATAAAACCATGCATAACACAATATGAAATTAATATTTGCGTTATACAATCAATTATCTCAATTATGATTGGTTTGTCTTTTATTCATGAGAGTCATTCATTCTAGTATGCATTTAATTCAATTAGTAATTGTAAATTGGTCCCAATTAAGCCTTTCAATAATTACCTCTTAATTAGTGGTAATACTGACAAAGGTAGTGCCATATTTCCCTTAACAACTCTACTACAACTAGTCAAATGAAAGTAAAGAAGCTACTCTACTAAGTAATACCATAATTTTAGATAAGAAGATGATAGTTATTGCTTTAGCAATAACCAACTATATATCGTTCTTTAGTTAACATACATGATAACACAAAAAAATAGGAAGGAGATAATGGTAATTCAAAAAATGAAGATGGAAAAAATTAATGGAAACAAGTACAAATATAAGGGAGAGATGGTAATTATGCATTGTAGTAGAAATATTACTTGCCAAACACTTCCTCTGGGGATAATATGTCTTTGTTGCCCACCTAGCCTTGCTGATGCTATTACCCCCTTGGTGTCCTCCCTACTATCGCCATACATTTACCACTCAAACAACCAATAAACATATAGAGAACCAACAAAGAATAAGAAATCAAAGAAAACCAACTTCTATATGACCTTCACCCATTCATAAACCTCACAAAAGTGGATTACTGTACCCTATACATTTTGAAACCAAAGGGAGAATTATTTAATGGTCTAAGACTAGAGAGGTAGGGAAAAAAATTAGAGCACAGCGAAAATTACAAATAGAGGGAAAAAACACAAAGTGAGAAAGAAAATGGGTAATTTAACCCTCAAAACCAAATCAAAAAACAAAAGGGAATTAGAGGAAATTAGAGCAATCCCATTATTTCCAAAAAATGGGAAAGAAAGCCCCCAAGAAAATGGCCAATGATAAATATCTCCACTAAATTAGCTCCTATCGTCTAGGCTAGTAATTAGCCAACTATTATATTCTAGAAGTCAATAGTTGACTTTCCACCAATTCTCCTAGAAACTAATTGGAATTAATGAGTGTCACCTCCAAATGTGGAGGTAGTAGGTAAATCTATTATCGATAATTAGGATTATTCGAATACTCCTCTAATAAAAATTAACTTACTAAGGTGAAGGTAAGAAATTAACTACCATCCTTTTACATTATCCCCCTTTTATACTAAATTCCACCCTTGGAATCTTGCCCTACACTTAGCTAGTTTGTGAAGGGGGTGGTGGTACCACCACTTGCAAGGGATGATAAGGGCTCCAAATTGGGAAGGGAACAAGTGGTAACGAGGGTTGCTTGTTCTCCTACATCCTCCATTTGATGATAGTAACTACATTCCTTTAATAATAACATACATGAAGAACAAGTTGTAACTTTTATAACATATTCATGAGATGTAAAATCACACATGATGTAATGTATTCATAGTATTTTCAAGATTAGTTCAATAGTTTTGATTAATGTAGTGCAAAGGCGACTTCAATACATTTTTGTAAAAATAATTAATGAGTTTTGAAATTTTCATGTCAAATTGTTTTTTGAATATTCCGAAAGACTAATGTATTTGCCTTCACAAATGTTTTTCTTTGAAAAATAATAATCGAAAGACTTACAAATAATACTACAAATAATAAATAAACTATTAATATAAAATGATGTGCATGTGTAATAAATTATGTAATAAATAAGATGAATTTTTTTCTTTTAGTATGTCATATTTGAATAAAGGACAAGGACCATCAATGAGTTCAAAAAGATGTACAAACCATTTGATTTCATCAAATTGTGTTTATTTTATGGCAACATTTTCATCTTCTATCTTATTTTACAATATTAATAATAGTTTTAAGGGTTTTGATAAGTTTCAAGGATATTTTATATTCATTTGATAGGAAATCAGTAATTTATATATTATAAATTTAGTAAGATTTATCATCAAGAAATGGCATTTGTAATGAAGATAATGTTGATAATTTACCCATATAATTAATGTTGTTCCAAATTGAATATTTAAGTAATGAATCCCTATAAAAATTAATGAAAAAATTTCAAACTTAAGCGGTCATGAATATATAGAAGGATCATTTTTATTTAATAGAAGATTCGTGCAAAGGTCTTTGTATGTATTTATGATAGCAAAATTTAGATTGTCAAACATTCCATTATCCCAATAGATTGCTAGTAACCATTGATTTTGTTACAAGACATGCATAAAGTTAGTTTAGTTTATTTATTCATATTATGTATGTAATCTTGTAAAAATGATCAAATAACATTTTGCATGTATAATGTTTTGTAAACACTCATAAATCCTTATTCAATTTTTTTGAAGATTGATTTTATGAGACAATAAAATGTCAAATGTGGATTTCAAAGATAATATTATTCATAAATATACTTTTTCAACCATTATTTGATCAATTTCTTTTTTAATTATTGTATTCTCAAAAAAATAATCTTTTGTTGAAGTAATTTGACAAATATTTAAGTTAGAATGTTTAGGTTTTTCTTTCCTTTTTGAAAGACAAATACCCATGCCATTTAACAACATATTTGTAAAGATATAAATGGGTTGATATCACATGGCTTGTGCTATATTGTAATGATGTTATGCACAAAACTTAATCAAATGATTAAAACACATCAAAATATTTTTTAACCCAAAAAAAAACATAGGAATAATATTGAGGACAATAATATATATATATATATTTTGGTTCATTAAATTTTTCAATTGTTTCTTTTCACATAGTGCACACATGATGAGATGAACATCACTTATTGTCTAAAACCTTAAATGAGAGCAAACCACAATGAGGGAGAAAAAAGTGCATTTCCAAACATAAAAGATTCATGACAACAAATGCACCATCAAAAATCACAATTTATGTGATAAAAACACAATTTTACACAATTTTAATATTTAAATTTTATGGTCAACCTTCATTCCTATTTTGTGTTTGAAACACATTTTCATTAAATCATTACCAAACTCATAACATTCTTTTACATTTATTCCCTTTTGCCTTTTGTGCATATAACTTTCACATAATGTTTATATAATTGTAAGAAATCACACAAATTTATATAATTTATGATATATGAAATGAAGAAAAAAGCAAAAAGAAGATTTAGTAGAATGCATAGTATCAAAATGACTCCATCATGGTTGTTTCCACATGCTAAATGCAAAAGACATTTTTCCATTCTCATTTACAAATGTAAAAAATAAAATAAAAAAAAAATCCTTGTAAACCAAGAATTTTTAAAAATGTTTTTAAAGTAAGGAACACTAATTCATTCTTGTATGAAATTGAGATGTGAACAACATTGCAATGTAACTTGAATTGAATTGAATTTATGTTGAATTGAATTAAATTCAAATTAAATTGAAAACAAAGGAGATGCAAACTGGTGGAGAAGACATTCAAAATCTTCTTGTGAAGATGGTGTTAGAAGAAAAAAAAAAAAACATAAAAAAGACGCAAATTCAAAAAGACACCTTTCCTCACATGAAAATGAGCTAAACAAATTCCAGTTTGAAATTGCCCAATCTATGATGATGACATATGGAATGTAGAGCTATCTATCCTACCTAAATTAGCTTTGATGAGTAATCATCACTGAAATTTATAGTTAAAAAATACAATACAAGTGAAAGTCTTTCAACTACAATAAGTCTCCTTTACATTCATTTTCAATGTCCTATCATCTATATATGTAAGTCATGAATTTCCAAGGTTTTCCTAGTTCTTCTGTAAGGAGGCACTAATTTAGAAATGGTACCAGTATTCATTGATTGCACTGAGAGCATCTCCACCGGTGCTCAGTGTGTGACTGCAGACAGTAAAATTTATTGTGAAATAGTCAAAATGTCCCGGTTTAGGTCAGGATATAGGTTTTTCTGCACTAAATTCGTGCAGGTTGCCGTGGCTCGTAAAAGGTGCAACACAGTTGTGCACGTCGAAAAAAGAGTGTAATAAATTGGACCTAATTGCGGCTCAATATTTCTGATTGGTCCATCATAATGATTGGTCCAGGTGGTTTGCTATTAGTAGTTCCCACGTATATGCAGTTCCAGTTACAGTTTTATTGGTGGGGTTGCCAAAATAAAAACGGATAAACTTAGACGTTTAATTTTATTATCCAGAGTGACATACTCAGCACATGTGGAGATGCTCTGAGGAATGTTTGTCTCTTGACATGTTTATGAGGTTATTTCCAGCATATTGATGCCTAAATGCCAGATTTTGGCTGAAGGAACGCCAAAACATTGCTATGCCTGCTGAGTTTAAATGCTAACTGATTCATCTCATTCTTTTCCTAGAATTTCTCTTTTTATGGATTGTGGACCCTTGAAAAGTGTAGATAGAGAGAGATCTCTTATGCCAAAGTTTGGTGGTGTGGATAGAACAGACATATTGCAGTGGGAATGGACCTACTGCACTGAATGCTGTACAATGTGTACTATGGGTACTTTGGACCTGATTATGCGCTTCATTATAGTCCTAGTACTGACTTGGAAAACAAGAATCCACAAGCCTATCTTGATTCCATAAGGTAGGCCTCATCATTTTCTCTTCAAGTTCTAAAGTCTTGCTACATCTGAACTCCTCTTGATATGTCAATTTCCAAATATTAGTAGGTTTAGCAGTCTCAGGTGGCTTTCCTGTGGGCATTTAGTGGATTGGACACTATGAGGTGGAGGAGCAAGAAATCCAGGTTTGGATGCTGAGTTTCTTAAATTGGTCTTTAATCTAGCTTGATTTGTGTTGCACGGAGAAGCTTCTACAGAACCTTTCAACATTGCAGCATGTGCCAAGTGTTCTGTTTTCTGAGTGGCCTCAAGACACTGAGTTACCTGAAGATGCGAGTAGCACAATCTGGATTATCAGCTTAGGCTAACTGTAAGTTTCTGAAGTTTTTCAACTAGTATGTGGACAATTCATGGTTGCGGTAAATGCAGGAGGATGAGGACATAGAGACACATTACAAGGGCCACAGATGGGAAGGTGAAATGTCGGATTCTGACTCAGAAGAAGGTGAGCACAAGCAGGAGCAGCAGCAGTTAATGAAGCTGCATTCTCCAGGTTTCATTTTCAGTTATCTCTCATCTGTGTTACTGCTTTGTTTTCTTCTCCTCCCCTTTCCACACATTATATTTTGAACTGGTGGTTTCTGGCTTTCAGATGTTGTATATGAACTACGGTGATTTGAGATATCTGGCTCACAATATGAGATATCTGAAATCTGAGGTAGATTATCGGCCACACAAGTTTAGTTGTCAGTTAGTCATGAGTGCAAGGAAAAAAATTGCCCTTTGTGTCTATGAATTGCTGAGTTAGATCTGGGTCCGGGCTGGAGTAGGAGATACCCACAGCATGCACAAGTAATCCAACAGGAGGAAAATACAGCTATGGTGAGAACCTTTGATTCTTCTTTTCCTAACTGTCTTTTCTGTTGCTTCCTTTTGGGTGTTCAATTAGGTTACAATCACATAAATTTAATGATGCATTTCCAATGCCATAATTGGTCCATGACTCTGTGCAATCAGGATGAGGACAGTGAAAAGGAGGTTGTTAAAACTACTGAAGCACCAAAGGGGATAGGAATTGAGGTAAAACACAAAAGATGTTTGGGGAGAGTTCAGGAAGGTGGGTGATATTTGATGCAATGGAGCATGACCTAAATCAAGTTACTGCCTGATTCTTATCACAATCAAAACCCTAAATCATGACTTTCACCTCAAAGCATGTCTTGTCCATGAGGGAGAGCTCAGAAAAAGGGCACACTTGCTGGTGATGAGCTCCAAAATGAAGTCTAATAGAACACAAGGCACGTAATAGCTTTGACCATCCAAGTCATTTCCTAGTCCATGGATGTAAGTACTGCCAGGTGGTAATGGTTGTGAGTGAGGTGATGGAACTTTGTCTAATGGTAAGTCATGGTTTATGTCCTATATTGTGCTTGTACCCTACTATTTTATGAAATAGTTATTATTTTGGTTTGATCCACTATCTCACATGGCCCCTATCACTGCCCTCAGTGGTCAGACCCTTGCCTGGATTTCTTGAAGCCCTTTGTTATATTCAGTGTCTCTAATCATGTCAGGTGTCTCATTAGCACTAGCACTCATTGGAATTTTCTATCCAGAACAGAGTGCTTGAAGATGTGAAATATCATTTGCATTCACCTGTGTGTGTGTGTGTTTGTGTCACTTGTACTTCACCCAAGTAGTGGAGGTGGAAACCAGGGAGAGCTCAGCCAACACCAAAATTATTGATCTAGGAGGCTCTTTAGTTGCAGCAAGAGACCAGCAACCATCATCATCACCTCTCCTTGTCACTCCAGCTGCATTTGTGTCTAGACATTCCCCTCACACTACCTCTACAGCCATCCAAAGTACAGTTGCATGACTCACAAGCCCCAGAAATCTAAAGACTTAACTCATCACAATGCCAGCTTGGAGACTTCAAATGTTCCTTACTCCACAAGTATGCCACAGAGCCTGCTGGGTTCAAGGGTTAATTAATCCCCTCCCAGTTCCTGGGCCAATTGTGAAAGACACTTGACCAATCACTGTTGAGGATCTGTAACAAAGGGTAAGGAATCCAAGGTTGCTGTATGGGACACAATGGGGCCAACATATGTGCCTAGCCCTTTGAGCTCTGCTGTTCAAACTTTGCCACCAAGTTCAAGTCCATCCTTGAGTTTGAGAGAAGCTTGAGGTTTGCCAGGTTCAGTATTCAGATTTGCTGGACCTTTGGTAACCCAGAATGCTTCTCCTGGTCCTGTAGTTCATTTTGCAGATGTGCCTGCAGCACCTTCCATAGGGGGGGATTACCAACTCCATCATTGTGGAACCTTTAGGTTGGTGTTTTCTAAGTCATGTTGATAGGAGATGCAAAACCCTAATTTTACACCACTAGTCATGATGCATTTTGTATCCAATGATGAGACTGTAGCTGTGATCCTGACAATTTACCCCTAATTGAAATTGGAATTTGAGAATCAAGTAGGAAAGATGATTAATTTTATCATATAGATCGCATTCTAAACTTCACATTTATGAAGAAATATTAATTTGATTTCATTAGATACCCAATGATGTTAGTGATCAGGCCTCTCTTTTTTCAATCATTTAATCGTCACTGATAGTGTGAAGCAGTGCAGAGCCTGAGTGAGATTACATAACTAAAGTGGACAGATCAAATGCATCTGAACTTTGAAATTAAGCACCTTAAATTGAAAGTGGATGATTATTTTAATCAGTTGAGAATGTTCCAAGAACCATTCAAACCCACTTTCAAAGGAAATAACACATCCAATTGATGGAAAAGTTCATTGTTATACCAATTCAAACCAGTGGCAAAGTTTTTCTTCACTTCATCATTCCACCTTACACTCATTACTTGAAATGGGTTTAACAAAATGAGCCACTAGAGGGCCAGGGGCCTCAGTTGGTGGGAGGAGCCATATAATAGACTTGGGATTGCCGAATTGCAGAATGAGTGATGCAGTTGGATGCGGTGAACCATTGTCCACACATAATAATGAAAACGGATGGGGAATTGTTATGTTAATTCCATGCAAGATACGTCAAACTTGCATTTCTTAGTGTTTACTGACTGGTTACTTATACAGGCAGATCTGAAATCTCTACAATCTTATTGGTGATCACTGAATTCTACTCAGGTTTCTTAATTGGTAAGGTTAGTGAAGTTCTTGAGCAGTACTGAGTTTCTGTCACAATTGTGAAAGAAACTGAGTGACTTAGTTGCATTCAAGCTGTTCATGTAGATGCTTGCCAAAAATTTTGGGCTAATGGCTAGGTTTTCACAAGGGATCAAGATGTGACCACGACATTTTGTCACTTGAATGTAACAAGTGTGGGTTAAGTAGAGAAGTGTGCTGGACTTAGTATCTCAGAAAGATCCAACCCATGTTCCATCCCAGCATTAATCATGGCAAAACTTAGACCTAAAGGGGCATGGCTCAAAAGAATATCCACCCCATCTTGCTCTCACCTAACCTCCAAATTTTTGCCACATTCTTTCTCTGCCAATATAGCTAATAATTGCTCATGTATTTGCCTACTGATATGGCCATACCCACTTCCATACTACAATTGGACCTACAATTTAGCACATGCTCAAATGAGAGAAATGAAATGAGAGAAAAAGTATTTTTTAGCCATATTACAGCTGCTGGTTTCTCACATACATTTTATGACACAAGTTTTCTACTAGGATTGAGCTTGTCCAATGTATATAGGTCAATGACAACAATGCATGCGAGAAGAAGAAGAAGAAGTGCAAAAGCCTCTTTAAATCATGGAAGGATTGTTCAGCATGTTCAGCCTGCCTCGCTTGTTCATGTTTGCGAGTGACATAATCATAACACTTCCCCAAGCAGTGCTGAATCCTTGCCAAGGTTGCTTCCACTGCTAATTACCCCCCTCTCCCCAGAATCATTCCAGCTTCTGTTGTCTACACTACTACCGCAGCACCAATGTCATGACTCTTAGTGTTGAACAGACTTGATGCACACAAATATGGAAGTGGAAGCAACATAAAGCAGCATCAATTACAACTTTGCCAAGTTTTGGCAAAATGCAACCAAATTCAAACTTCTTGTCTTGGCCCATCTATATTGCTGATAGGAGCTAAATCTAAATTTATATCTTCACAAGTATTGATTAAAACTTCTCCATATTTACAATTTAAGTTAACCTAAAGAGTTGATACATGACTGCTAATAGGGGTTATGAGATCTCAGATCCAACATATCAGCAAGCAAGAAAAAGGGGAACCAAACACTTAAAACACATGAAGAAGGCCTTGAAAAGCTCCCCATCCATGATATATCAATATTCAATCTAGAATGCTATTTGAGAATCTTCAACCTCCAAACAAGGTTAGAGAGAACAGAAACCAATATGTACCTAATGTTGTGGTTTCACCACCATCATGTGTTGTGCTTCATGGAAAACCTATGAGTTCCCCTCTCTAGTATGTCCTGAAATAGCCAAATGTTGTTACTGTTGAATAACTTGATGCAAGAGAAAACTGAAGTGCAACATCCCCATTCCCTACTATTAGGTGCCCTCCAATTGGTAGATAATCACTATTGGTTCCATAAATGTGCTCCACTACTTAACAAGGTAAGCATTAAGTAGAAGCACTATATTGTGCAGATTAGGGCAATCCAAGTAAGTCACCATCCAGGCACCCTAGATATCATGAGTCTTTGAAAGAACATGTACTTCCTTTTGCTTGACCAAGCTAAGTGCGTGTTCTAAATGGAAAGAGAGCTGCTACAGGGAGATACAAAAGGTATTGACTTTTATGCTACTGATCAGCTGTTTTTTTACAACTTCTAGTACCAACTTATCACATAAATCAACCAAATGTCTGCAAAATCCCTCCTCCTGATTTGCACATGATCACCTCCTCAAGGAAAAAACTCAGAATCACTCATCAGCCTTCCCACAAGCTTAATGGTGAGAATCTCCTTGGGAAAAAAAATCATTTAAGAGACACAAAAATACACTGCATTGGACAGGAATCTTTTTTGGCAAGTGCATGTGTGAGGGAGGCAGAAGCTCATAACCAAAAGGTTCAGATTCCCAAGGAGAGAGGAGACGACTGGCACAGAGGCAGCATTCTTGAAAAGTTAATCAAAGAAAATCGCTTTTGGACTAGATTTCAAGTAAATAAGGAAGCACTGAGCACTAAGTAGAACTCTCCTTAAGTACTAAACAAATCCATACAAAGCACCATGGCCTCACCAATGTCCAGTATTTCTGCACAGCTCACAAGGCCTCCTCCTCAACAAACAAAATTGAAACAGAATGAATGGTGGTGAAATTGACATTATGTAAGTGTAAAAAGTAAGGTTTTTGAAAATGAAGGGTGTCAAAAGAATTTGAAAACATCAACAAGTGGATGTGATATGTTAGAATTTGTAAACAGCAAGGATTCTCATACAAATAGTGCGACTACCTTTCAAGCCTTTCAGCTCCAGCGCCTTTTAACACATGCTCCAATGCAACCATCCACTATTCTGTCGTCCTGGTCAAAGATTACTATTCACGTGTCCTGGTTGAAAGATTGCTATCCAAAGGGCAGCCAAGACACCTGGTGATCCACCATCTTTGTGGGGAAACAAACACTTCGATGATAACACTGACAAGTTGCTTTGACATTGGGTCTTTATTCTTGCACCAGATTGAGTGCAGCAGAGTTCTGAAAAGTGGAGCATATGGAGGCCACCACTGCAGGTAAGATGATCAGTCATCAAACTCAATATGCTGCACTGAATGGTCCAATTCACCAGAGTTTTATGATAAGGATTTCTACAGATGCTCATCACCTTCATCAAACATGGTGTGGAACCCTTCACACAGCCACTGACTTTGACCTCTAACAAATGGAAGAGCCAAGAATCTATAGTGTAGTATGCCCTTCACTTCTTACAGAAGGAATCCGATTTCTCAGCATCTGGTCAAAGCCAAGAATCTTGTTTCAGACAGTAGCACCCAAAGAATTTTTCCCTCCTTCCCACCTAAGCCTCATTTGTATTTGCAATGAAAATACTGCAGTCTTCCATGGAGAGCTGAGGATCAAATGGTTCACCACCTTGACTGCCTCAATGGTTCGCATCCAGGGTACCCAGCTATGCAAAGAGTTCCTATCTTTATTCCTTTTTTACACCTTATCCAACTTCCACACTAATATAGGTGCCATAAAGATGTGTTAACACAAATGAGGAACCTATCAGCATTTCTTGAGAAAAGAAAAGCCCTCTGTATATTACAGAAGGATGGGTTAATTACTGGCAACTGCTTTACTTTCCAATCTTCTGCCAACAGGTTAGGCATGTTCCAATGATCTAATCTAATTTTTGCACATGCCTGTAGTGAACCCTGAAGAACTTGATGGAATAGATTGGGAGACAGGAGTCAAAGTTGTAAGTTTCTGAATCATGCCAGTCTCTCATGTGACCAGTTTTAACTTCTAGTTTTGAAAAGTTACAGTGTTCCTTACAAAGAATGTTCATCAGTGACCTTCACCTCTGTGCAGTCCAACAAACTGCAAGGCAGAATCTCACATTGGCAAGACGCATTTCACAGAGCATACACCCCTGCCCACAGAGCATACACCCCTGCAAAATTTTAAGTATACACAGACATGTATCCTGCTGAAAGTTATGTGGGTTTTGAGACAAGAACCTTAAGCTCAGGAGGACCATCAGTGCGTGGTTCTGTCAGTGCATAGTATGCCAAGAGCTGCTCAGGTTGTCCTGGGACAGGAGGGAACACCTCAATGTGCAAACAAGGATGAGACAGGGCAAGAAGGTGACCCCCTGATTCAGTGGCTCCGTAGCCTTGCACCCACAGATACTTCAGGGACTTCATTGCCACTACTGCATTAGCAAAACCTACCTCCCCAAATGGACAGTCTCGTACTTCCAGGCGTTCCAGTTGTTGGCATCCAATTGCAAGATGGACAAGACCCACATCACTCTCCCCTGTGCAACCTATGAGCAACCACTTAAGTTTATGACCATACAATCCAATGTGAGCCAATCCCTGGTCAGTTAGTCCCTTATGTCGCAGGTAGAGAGCAAACCGAGTTAGGTTTACACAGCTCTTCAGTAATAACTTGACACCATCATCAAGGGGCAAGTCTGCAACACCCTCGAACCTTGCTCCAAGCACAATACGACAATCTGTGAGGTGCACACAGCCCTGCCCTAACATAGCAAGGGCAGCATTGGTGATGTCACAGAGGTACAAGACCAGATATCGCAGCTGTGCACAACCTTGTGCAATAGCAACCACACCCCTCTGTGATATGTAGCCTTCCTCATCATCTTCCACTCGCAAGCGCCTCAGTTCCTTGCATGTTCTGCCCAGCACTTGCAACCCCTCATCCCCTAACACATTCCGTGCCTGCATCCAAGACATTCCTACTCATGTGAGACACAGCAGTATGAACCCTTGAAAGTAGATAGCAAGCTGAGACTTCCCAATGTCAAAAGGAGTGCTAGGCAGAAGTCTACAGCAAAATGAAATCCAAGCAAAAAGACAAGCCATGTGCTGTCCACTTACTTCCCATGAAAGCCATGGAGGTGATCAGGCAAAGGCATCCTGATGGAGGGACCCAAAGGACAGTGGAACCATGGAGTTTGATTATCCTTGGAATGTATAACCACCATTTCTTTCATAATAAACTAAGGAGGCTCTGATCATCAGAATGTCCTGCTTAGGGGAAAGAAGTTTCACAAAACAAAACATTCCAAAGTGACAGGAGAGTTTAGTCATGGATGATTGCAACACTAGTGAAGCATACACACCTCCAATTCTTCCAATGCAAAGCAGTGACTCAGAAGCTCACAATGGCCCCTAGTACTCAAAAGAGTGAACGTTAGGTCAAGCTTCTTCAGATTTGCAGCCACAGGTTGAACCATTTGCAACCCAGCATCAGGCATGGCCCACAGACCTGATAATGATACCAGATGCTCTGGCAACTTAATGGATACAGCTGTTCTCATCCTTTCATCCCCAAGATCGCTGAAAGTCCCTGTTCCAAGCTCCTTGAGAAATGGTGCCTTTCTCAAAACTCCAGCAAGATTAGCCATATCAATCTCACCCACTTTTAGGGAAACCAGTGACTTGCAGTTTCCAACCAGGAGTGCCAAATCTTCAACTGATGCACTGTCCAAACCCACCACTGCAAAGTTGAGCGATTCTAGCACTGAGTTGTTCTGAGCCAAAGCATGCAACCATTCCCCACCTGCATCAATTACAACACTGTCCTCTAAGCTCAGCACCTTCAAGGACCTGCAGACACACACACATACAAAACACAAAACTCTTGAGGTAAGACATGGTGCCATGTTTGCAGTACATTACATCAATTCTTTTAAGGCTACTACCATGACCCCAACTCCTGGCTATAATGCATCATTAATAAATGCACACAGTCTGCAGATCATGTCAGATCCTTGTTCATTTTCCCCACATCCATTTGCACAGAGGCTACCCAATACAACTGATCTACTCAGTTTTGTGAAGAACAGATTGCATGTAACACAAGAAAAACCTAACGTTACACTGTCATAGTAACAATCTGGTGAAAGCTCCACACCTGTCAGTTCTGCAAGAAACGCCTTTCTCTAACATTCAGAATATCTCAATGTCTGCAGGTTCTTCAGGTGCTATTGGTCAAATGAACACTTGGGGAGGGAGTCTTCTAGGAGTTTGTTACTCTTCTGAGTTTTCCAAACCCGAATAGGCAGGAATATCATCAGCATGTCAAAATTCTGTGGAGATGGCACTTAGGGAAAAGACAGAGAAGAGAGTTTTGGAGCAGTCTTATCAATTTCTCCAAACAAGACGAGAATGAGAAAGAGAGAAAAACCTATTCTCTTGCCAGACCAGCTTGCTGAAAATTGCACCAAGATATTCTTCTCAGGGCTTTACCTGCAGGAGCGGGAGATGGGGAGGAGTCCTCTGGTTGTGAAGCCAGAGCATTTGTGCAGATGCATCACTTGCAACGTGGCGCTGAAAGGCGCTAACGAAAGAAGGTGAAGATCTGCATCCCGAACCTCCACACGTCTGAGCTGCAGCGTCCTCAAGCGATCATACGCGGTTCCGAACTCCTCCAGCCACGGCCCCGCATGACCTCCCCAATCCCGCGGAAGCAGATTGTACTCTGCTGCCCGCGGCTTGCCCTTCAACTTGATGCCATCCAAGCTCTTGAACCTTTTGGTAAGCGCTGCAGGCGCCACGGCATACATATTAGCGATGGTAACATACTTCCTGGTGTTGCCGTCTACTTTGCGCCACTGCCGACACACGAGTGACACCGCCGCCCTATCTTGCGGACTCTCGATCAGCGACAAGATTCGCGACAGGTTCTCGTCTGATAATGCTCTCTGCTGCTCCCTGTGCAAGACCTCCTGAGACTGCCGCTTGTTTGCTCCCTCCCTCGTATGATTCATTGTGTGTGTGTGTGTGTCTCTCTCAGATCTCTCTCTCTTTTCAACCTCTCATTCCAAAGAAGAAGAAGAAGACCTCCTCCTCAGAGAAGCCGAAATTGTTCCAAGTTCTCATTCTCAAAACCTCCTACTGATCTTACATACTCCGCAAAACATACAAAAAATGTATCACGCGCTCCCACCGAAGACCTCACAGAAATCGCGTTAAGTCTTCAATCTACTGAAGGTTTTTTGTTGTTTCCTTGAGATGGAAGAAGGAGCCAGCTGCAGAATCCACAGCTTCTTCGCTCTCTCATTGTAAATGTGTCGAGGTTTTGTCTGGTTCATCAGAGTGGCGACTATCCCCACAAGCGAAAATAGAAAACAAAGCAAAAAAAAAAAAAAACGGCAACAGCAACAAACAACTGATTTGCACAACATAGAAGAGAGACAGCGAGGGACATGGGACTATGAAGACGACAGCAGAAATGTAGCGAGAAACGATTGGAAGAAGCGAACGCAGCGCTCGCTGGTCCGAACGAGCGAGCGGAGTTCGCTCTTCGCTCCCTGCGCGCCGCACGCTTGCGTCACTACTCCGTCGTCATCGTCGTCGTCCGCAACCCCGCAAAAAAAAGGAGAGAAAATAACAAACAAACAAACTCCCGCTGCCCGTTCGCAAAGCCCCAAAAAAAACGGGAAGCACAAAAATGAAATTTCACACATCCAAAAAGACTGTGTGTTTTTTAAAAAAGGAATTTCTTAATGTAGGCTAAGTTGCGGTCAGCCATAGGAACTTGGAAGATGTAGAAAAAAATGGCGATCGTCCCTAGTAAGATTTAGCCAAATTTTGCTTATATATACCAGAATCTATAATCAACCTTCTATATTCGTGGCTACACCAGGGTTCTTTTTCTTTTTCTTTTTTTCAATTTTGTGGTATTGAAAGTGTGGAGTTTTTTTTTTCATTTTTTAGCAAAACAAATTCCGAATTTATACTTCAGAAAGGAAATTTCCAAAAATTTCTAATGCTGGGCTCAAAACTCAAAACCAGATATAGAAATTTGATGATTTTTTACTCTTTTTTTGTTTTCCTCACTTCTGGCGATGGAAACCCTCCAAAAACGACTTCATTTTCAAATTTCTAAATTTTTATTTAGCTTTTTGAAGAAATTTCGCCAGTGAAAAAAGGGGCTGCCAATATGAGCGAGAAACTTGTAAAAAGGTATGGTCAGAAATAGGCTACCGTGTGCATACCTTATTCGATGGGAAGTATTAAAGTTATCCGTAAAGTCAGGCGATTAGGGGGGCGAAAAAGGCCAGTTTCGGCATAATACGGCATCAAAATGCGTAACTGGGAATGAAATTTTACAAAACTAAATAGCTGGGACCCGAACAAGCTTTTCCACCAACATTGGTGGTAAACTGAGTTTGATCCCCTCTTTCCTGAGCGCCTCCAGTGCTTCAACATATATTTTCATTGCTCTCACCTGTGCAACTACTATAAATTACTCTCGAACCTTGTGCATTAAATGCTGAGTTTCAGCATTTCATACTGAGATTTAATAAAATTTCCTTACTTTGCGATACCACTGAAAGAGGGGATAAGGGGGTGAAAGCAGAGGGGATAGTGGGTGCAAGAGAGGGTGACTTTACAGATAACTTTATTAGATCGATAAAGAATTCAGAGTCCCTACTCAAACACTCAGAATTTGACCCAAAGTCATAACCACTTTTCAACAACTAGCAGGTGCCTAACTTTTACTACCTACCAGAACTATGTGTGCTTGTGAAAATGTTAAGAGATTGTTACATAGGGTACTACCACCTACCTCTTCTTAGTGTTTTCCTTATGAATTTTGTGATGTAGAACAACAATGTGGTGATGTGTGAATTCATCTCAACAAAATTTGTCATTTTTATAAAATAATTGGGAAAATAATATTGGATGAATTTTTAAAAGTTTTTATATTAGATCAAATTTGCAAAAAAATTGGAATGTTTTCATCAAATTTTGAAGTCACATAATTGAAAAATAAATAAATCTTGGTGGTCATTGGTGAGTTGTGACCAGTGTTGTTTAGTTCTTGATTTTAAAAAGAAGGTTCAATTTTTATTTTATTTTTTGAAAGAACCTAGAATTTGGTGTTATGAGTGCTTCTTTGAATTTCTAAAACCTATGGTTCCAATCCTTTTCACAAAGAATTTGGAGTTGATTCAATTTAAGACAAGCTTTGGTTTTTTCTATTACACATAACTAAACCAAAAAAAAAGAAAGTTGCAAACTGCAACATAAAGATTATATAATATTAATTATGTACAACCAATTGAATATAATAACTTGTTTAAGATATAAAATCAAGTTTGTATTTTTTTTCAATAAAATTGTACTTATTATATAAGTAGAAACTCTAAACTTTTTAAAAATGAGGCAATACCCCTTAGTTCAAGTTTTAATTCAATTTTGAAAATAGATTAATTCTTTAATTAGGTTCCAGGAAAACCTTGGAACTTTTGGTCTAAAAACCATAGAACATGACTTAAGCATGTTAAAATCCAAGAACCTACCAACATTGGTCATGACCATCCATAGGAAGATTTAGCTAAAATGAATGATAATCATACATAAAGAAGATTTAGCCAAATCCAATAAACTAGATGTGCAAATACAATTTTTTTTGTCATCCTTTTATATTTTGGCTACCTATTAGAACTAACAATAGAAATTTGGTGATTTGCACTTTTATCAAAAAATTGGGTTGATTTGTGACCATTGAGATTCCAAAAGTCATTTCATTTTTAAATTTTCGTTTTCCAATGAAATTCCACCATTAAAAGTAAGGTTGGTACTTATCATTACCCCCAATTCAATTCAATGTTTCTTTTTTCCAACTTTTGGACTACATTGACAAGCTTCCCATGATGAGTTTTAGAATATTGTCCAAATATTACAAATTGAAAACCACCCATACATTAAATACTTAGCAAATAATTACCCCAAACTAATAATTTGGCCAAAATGTAGTGACATTTTCCTCCAAATAAAATCCAAAAGTTGGAGAATTGTTTTTTTTAATTATAGAAAATTTAAGACAAAATGTTTTCATTTTACTTTTTGAGGTCCCCATGATGTGAAGTTTTGCTAAAAGAAATGTTGAAGGAAACATGTTTGACAAGGAGATGGACAAGAAATTTGAAAAAGCACCTTGCCTAGAAAAATTTTCTTTGGGAAGAATGACTCATTTCAATATGCTAATGGCCTGAACTCTTTATGAGCTAGCAACAACCACTATGAGTGCAAAACCAAGAAATGAGGGCCTCAAGGAAATCACTATCTACAATATATTTGGAGATATTTGAGATATATATATGTGTGTGTGTGTGTGTGTTATGAAATAATGGTATATTTTAAGTATATTTTAAATATATTATCACACTGAATTATAAACATCTTATTTACATTAAATAAATCAAATGAATTATTATTTTTGAATAAATTTCATTGTATATCGTTTTGCATACTGTTTAAAATAAAATGGAAGTGATTTTCTTGTGATCAAAACCTTTTGCTAATCATGTCATATTAACACATCAATAAATAAAATCATCAGCATGCTAATGTAAGCATTTAAATATCTCTATGGCAATAGGGAAAAACAAATTTTCAAGGTGCCAATCGCAATATAACCTAGTTTTTGCTTGGGTCACAATCAGTGTGACCATTCTTCAAAAAATGGTAGCTTGTGAAACTAAATATGCTTAAATGGGATTGACAATGATGACATCAACTAAGGTGTGGACTCTATTTAAGGTGAACATAATATCAACACATTAATGTGAAAATCAAAAAAAGAGGAATGAAATGACATGTGTTTGTTCATGTGAAACAAGAAACCCAACATCTCTAATAACAAAAGCAAAAACATCTTCAAAAGTGATGTGAACAATTCATGGCCTGACCTAATGTATTTGTGACCAACTTACAAACTTGATGAGGATACACCTTTTGCAATGTTTCCGTGGGGGAGGTTGAATTTGGTGTGTATCACTATAAAAAATGTGTGAAACCATACAAAATGATAGGATGATTGGGCAATTACAAAACTAAACACCCAAGCCTTGGCCTATGTTAGATTTGAAGTGAACACAATGAGGGTGAAAAACATGTTAAAAATGATGATGAAAAATGAATGTTAGTGCAAACTTTTTGAAATGTTATCTTGCAAATAATTTGTTCCCTTTTTTTTAAAATGTTTGAAAGGAAGGATACAAGCTTGCATTACTAAACGAAAAAGGTTGTGCACTAACTTTGGGTAGGCCTAAGATGGAAGTGAACATTCATTGTTGGCACTTCTAACCTCTACTTCAAAATGGGTGACAATCTATAAGAATCTATACATAATGATTAGGACTCGAAGCCTTTATCATAAACTTCCAATATCACAAAATTTTAATAAATTTTGTGCGAAAATCGAAAAAAATATGTTTGTACAAAATTTATGAGCTTTAAAATGTAAAAATGGCTATATATATATGTGTGTGTGTGATTTGTCTTTTCTACTTATGATGTTTTGATGTGAAATATGTACAATTTACATTTTAAATAAATATGCATAATTAACATGAACATTCACGTATGTCATTCAAAAACAATGTTTCATCTATTTAAAATATTGAATACACACAAATATCATTCATATCAACATAATATAAAATTCATATGAATTTTTAACAAATCTATGAAAATCAAATTTCACACAAAATTTGAATAAACTTATGAAATTTGGTAAATTTGTAATGCTAGTTCTTAAATAAGCCAATAAGATAATGGTTTCAACAAAAAACAAAACCTATTTTTAAGATGGGGAAGGTCACATATTGAAAAACTAGAGGAAGCTTTAAACATTTTAAACATTCTAGAAAAACCTAATCGCAAAAATTTCACAAGAACCTCCATGAAGGTCAAACCAAAAGAAACCAACTAGCATTGAAACTTTAGAAGTTGAAAAAAAAAACTAAACTAAAATGACCTTTGGGCAAAACATTTCGAAAAGATCCCAAAAATCATTAGAATATCTCCTAATTTTGGGAGTGCATTACCATGATGCACATCCTCGTCTAAGGCCTTTTGGATAAAGGATGAAGAAAAGGAGGCAAAGCCAAATGGAATGCCCAAAACCTTAATCCCATTTGAATGAATGCAGAAACGAACTAGTGAAAAAAATTCAAAAAACAAGTTTTAAAAAATTAAATAATGTATTTTTAAAATTAAATTGCTAGCCCCACCTAACCCAATTGAGAAACAAAATGATCAAAAGCATGACGAACAATAAAGGTGAGACCGACGATGTGGGTGCATAAGCCCTAAAAGGAACATCCATCAAAAGAAAAAAAGGTTCATCAAAATATGGAAGGTTCAAAAGTGGGCAAGGCCAAAAAGAGACACATCTAGTTGATTGCCCTAAAAGGTGGATAATGGTTAGGCATTCAATAGGGACATAAAAGTTTATTTGGTCCCATATTTTTAAAAATGTTCCCCAAGTGTTTTATTTTGAATTGTGAATTCAATTTTGGAGAACTACATATCACAATATTATAGTAGGTGATATAAATAATAATATTTTTAAAAATTAAAAATGATTTTTTAAAAAATAATAATAATTATTCATTTTGTCAATGTCAAAATTGACCTTAGGCTACAGTATATTAAACCTCTTGCATGGTCACCCATTGTCCCAATCCTATTATGGTTGAAGTGGGCTTAATTTCAAAAAACTTATGGAATGTTGTTAGTTAATATTGTAATAAATTTTGAAGAGACTAAAATCATTATAAATTCAATAACTTTTGCTCCATTAGTTTGAAAATTGTGAAATGACATGTGCACACATTAGGGCTTTTCGACAATACCAAAAACATTGCCAAGATCCGCTTGGGTTGTGAAGGGTTACAAGTTATGGCAAGGTCACATCCAAACAACACAAAACAAACAAACACTTATCTTAATATATAGATTTTCTATTCATTTATTTCATGTTGATGGTTGGTATTTGGTCAAATTTACACTAGAAAAAACTTTTAAAATTCAGAACTTAGGAATGTTTTTTTTTCCTGAAAAAGGAACAAAATTTGTCAGGACAAAAAAAAAAAACACTTTTCCTTACTATCAAACCCTAACAATAAGATAATTTGGAATGTAGTCCTCATTATATAAATTAGCACCTTAAATTGTTTATTAAATTTTTAATTCTAAATTTAAGGTAGAGAGAGAGAGAGCCTTGAAAACTTCCAGGACTTGAGGGACTTCTTGCAAGGCTGAGTGGAAAAAGGTCGACCAGATATATATATATATATATATATATTATTTTGAGGCCCATAACTATGTACCAAGACTACCTTAACTGTCCGTGGCCACTGTCCGTCTGGAGTCAGGGGAAGCTTCATTCTTCCTTTAATATATATAATAATTCTAGAAGGTTCTAAAGAAAGAACTTTATCCTTGGTGGAAAAAACAAGAATTTGCCTCCCTCTTTCCTTCCTTCCTTCCTTCCAGCCTGGTTAGGACTCCTAGGACCGAGGATTTAGGACCTAGCAAGCCACCCTATGAAATTTTGCCAGCTTAGCCAGGATCTTACCATTACATACGTGTCAGCAGGAGAGAGCTCCATCCCAAAGGCACTGGCAGAAGATTTTGCAGTATATCTGGACGGCACATTCTAAAGTGGAATTTTTTCCTCCACAAAAGGGGGGTTGGCATTTTATCTTTTGGATTGAAGAAATGCCCTACCTCCTTTTTTTTTTTTCTTTTTTTTTTCTTTTTTTCTTTCTTTCTTTCCCACGATATCACAGGCTATATATATATATATATATTTAATACCGATGCTTTTACTCCGGCAACACACACCCTGCTGAGTGCTCCAGGGTGAGCCTACTCCAAATATGAACTTTGATAAATAATTCCCCAATAGGCATTCCACAGAGGGGAGGATATTGCATTGCATTGCATTGTTGAATATTTTTTATCCATAGAGATGGTCACATCCAGTGACGAAACGCACTGCCCCATTTGGCGTCAAGGAAGGGAAGCAAGCGTCTGATGTCATCAGATAACACACGTAAATTGAAAGTGAAAAAAGTGTATTATGTCTTCTTTATGTTAACACTTTTGGATACGCAATTGCTTACGCACATGATGATTGAAATGAGGTGTCATAACAGTGCTCACGTAAGTGTTAGCAAGACAATGGTCTCCCCCCCTCCCCCACCCTTCTTCTTAGACTGGATGTACTTATTCTATTTCATATTAATTAGTTGGGGGTGCCTCACAAGTCCAACTTTACTTTTTTCACTTTTTGCAATGAACCAATTTGATCGGCCCATCCCAAGAAAAAGTTGAAGCTATGGAGGCTCTCCCAAAATAGAAGATTCTATGGAAAGATGGAGTGCCTCCCCCTTTGGCGCACCTACATAGGTGAGAAGGGCAAAACTTTGAGCAAAACATATGGGATTAAAATGAGGTGCTATTGGGAACACCATTGAGAACTTGAAGGGAACACGTTGGGAACAAAGAAAAAATGAAAAAATCCTATTGGAATGTCATCTAATGATCATCCATGAGTTTATGATTTCATTTTGGTGGTGAAGAGACAGAACATTAGAGTTCATGATATGAGTTAGGTCTTAAGACAATAGTCATTGGTTCTCTAAAAAGTTACAATGGATGAGACAATATTTTAAGATATCTTGAAGGAGTTTGGTTTCTTTTAGAAATTTTTTTTTGAAGATTATATTTTTGCATGTTGAAATATTGGAATTTCCATAATTATTCTTTTGTTTTAATATATTATTTAATGTAAAGGGCAAGACCATAGTGTGACACATCAAAAAGATGGCAACAAAACAACTTCAGTTGCCACACAATTGACAATTGAAATCCATTTTTGATTGCCAATTGTAATGGAGGCACCAAAAAAGTGAACAAATATTTTCTTACATTGTTTTGACAAACACGATAGATACATCAGGATGAATTCACGATAGATGCATTAGGACAAACATTAACATAACACCAAACACAAAATGGGCACGTCATGTCAGTTTGGACAACTTTGATGGTCCTATAATGCATCCAAATTGATCATACAATGTAAGTATGAACTCAAAATTGAAGTGCAAAAGGTTTAGTCCCTACATACGTGCATAATCAATGAGGCACCCACCAATGTGCATGATCAAACCTCTAATGTAGTTCAACTAGAATTTACATGAATAGGACCAACATGTTGTCCAATAATATATTCAAATTGGTGTTATTTTGAACATGTTATCCCAAACAATTGGTCAAGTTCATTATAGTTTACCTGTAAGATAGTTTGCACACGATTTTGTGCAATAGGGTAATGACCACATCCTTGTATCATACAAATTAATGCAATTATGATAATATTTTAAACTCCTTTGGAATTGAAAGGCAATGAGTTCAGCCCTTGCATGGATGCATAATCAATGAAACACCCATTAACTAGAAGGAGCAAACTTTCAACATAATCCACCCAAGCATCACATAAAATAGGACCAACATGTTATCCAATAGTATGCCCAAATTGGTGTTACTTTGGGCATGTAGATATTTCAAAAGTTTGATCAAATTCATTAGTTTATTTCCAAGATAGTTTGCACAAAGTTCATGGGATAGGATAATGACCACGTCCTTTTACCATACAAAGTCATGATCATTGACATTGATCACAATGTGTGACATAGTATGTCACACTTGCAACATGTACATCAACAAGCCCAGTGCCTTGTTATGGATTTCATGACATGTAAATGGATGTCATAGTTAAATGACCTATGGGTGTGTTCACATTAATAGGAGTCGCCCTTGTCACTATTTGTGACTACTTGTTTTGAAATATTCTAGAAAAAGTTTGTAATTTTAAAATATATATATTTAATATATACTCATGTTAAAGTTTGCATTAAAAGTATGTCCAAAAATGTCATTTTCAAAAAAATTCAAATCATTGAAAGGTGAAAACACATTATGATGAATCAACAAAGGTAGTTGAGAATGATATCAAATGTATTTTAAGCCCAAAGAAACCAGGCCCCAAATAATTTGTTTAAGATAATGTTGAAATTAACATTTTTTTCCATGTTCAATTTCATACCACCTTAATTAAAACCTTCTTAAACACACATTCTACATCGATGTCTCTAAAAAATAATTCAAACATCAAAATGAGCTCTATGAGATTTAATGATAAATAGGTTTTAATTTTAAAGTTTCGAAAGAAAGAAAGGATATATATATATTTTTATTTTATTTTATTTTATTTTTTTTAAATTTTCATTTTAAGTGTGACGATACTTTAATGTGTGGTAGTCCAAAGTCATAAGAATGTTCTCTAACTCCACTAGAAGCAAAAAAATCCATAACCATGGTATTTGGATTATAATCCTAGATGTTTTTGACATTGCAAAGTTCACCTTGGACTGAATATATTGATTTTTTTGTGTAATTTTTTCAAAATTGGAAGCATTACAATATAATTTTCAGTTTCTCATCTCATTTTGGCGATATTTTTCAAATGCATTTGAGTAATATACAACAAGACTTGACTAGCTCAATAGAATTGAAATTGTGACTTCCAGAAAGGTCCATTATAATGTGCTTTCACTTTAAACAATTATTTTTTCCTACTTTAAACCAATAGTTATAATGCTTAAAAATGATTTTGGGTGCAAACAAGTTAATAAGAGCTACACTTGCCACTTTGGATGAATACTTTTGGGGGAATATTTTTAATATATTTTGAAAAATCATTAAAACATATTGTGACCTAAAAAAATGTTACATTTAACTAATATGTGTTACAAAATCTTTTGAAATATGTCAAAACTTTTTAAATCTTCTAAAAATAAGAGTCCTTACAATGCTAACATGGGTTGCAATGATTAATGAATGCTTTTGAATATTCTATCATCATTATATTCATTTTCAATAATACCACATGTTTTCATAATTTATTAAAAACATTGTCATGAATTTTTTGAATGATTTGTAACATTAGGAAAAATTTTGACCCAAAAACATGAAAGCCAAAACACTTGTTACAATTATATTGGCTCCTATTAGTGTGTTTGCACCTTTTTCATAAAATTTATTCACTATATTAATTTCAAATTCATTCACATGTTCCCATGATATATTATGAATCTTGTTATATAAGTAAATGCAATGATTTGAACACCAATGTAAATTATCATTTTAAATCATGAAAGACCCAACATTTAATTACATTTATTGTGGTTCCTATGAGTGTGGACACACCTCTATATTACATTCAAATTGATCATACAAATAAATGCAAATATGATAAAATTATGGCTTCCTTTAATATGAATTTATGTGACAAGTTCAACCCCCACATGGGTGTATAACCAATGAGGCACCCTAACAAGGAATGAACCTCCAATGTAATCCATCTCAACTTCACATGAACAAAAAACATATTGTCCAATAGTACACCCAAATTAATATTGCTTGGCCATGATATCTAAAAACATTGATTAAGTTTAGGAGTTTACAACTAGTGTGGGTGGTTAAACAATTTCAACCTAAGTTTCCAAACTTTCTCCAATGTGAAGGTCCATGTCCCTTGTGGGGGCATTGGGGCCCAATAAACCAAGTCTAATTTTTAAAAAAAAATATTATTGTAATTTATTGTAAACTTTGGACAAATGATAAATTTATCTGAAGTATTCATTTAATGAAATGAAAAGCAAAAAAAATATTTAAAGCAAAAGTTTTGATGGCCATATGTTCAATACTCATTGGAATAATAATGAAGTTCTAGCCAAATCCGAAGTAATTTCAATACATTTATGTTATATAAATGGCTCAAATATTGGATAAATATATAGTGCAACAAATGGTTTAAAATGTGTAAAACATTTGCATAATCAATAATGCATAATCATAGTTTTTTTTCAAATTCTTCAAGTAGACCCACTAGCAAAAGTAGCTAATATTAATTAACATTAAATGGCGAATGTCTAGGTGGGGTGTAGCATTTTACAAAAAATTTGTTACAAATGGTGACTTAGGAAATGCCTAGGTCTAGATCTAGCTAGTTTAATCATTTTTATTTCCAAAAATGGCAAAAGAATCCCTAAAAATCACAAAATTTTCATGTTTTTTTCCCTTTCTTGTAACAAAATTTTCAAGTTGTAAAATTTCACCACAAAAATGGATTGATGCCAACACTACAAAATAATGCAATTGAAAATATATGATTTTGACATATTATTATATTTTCATTTAAAATGTGTTACAAATATTTGCGTAATCAAATGAAACCTTGTCAATTTTCAATTTTAAAAAGGCATATTTGTACATCATGTCATGAAAACACATTTTTCTTTCAATTATTATTTTTAAATTCATATTACATAATAATTCGGAATATTATCCTTAATATAAAAAAGAAACATCTCAAGGATTTCATAAAAGTCAAATTTTTTCTTGAATTTGAATTTTAAAAAAGTAATTTAATTTGTGAAACATATGTGAGTTTTAACAATGATTTAAAAATGATTTTCACAATTTCAATGTTTATTTATGTTATTGCATGGTTTTTTGAAAAAAATCCAATTTTGAAAATGTTCATTTGAGGTTCATTTGAACAAAATATGAGCAAGAAGAAACATGTCAAAATTAGGATATATGAAAGAATTTAGAATTAACATATGTCAATGTTGACACCTATATATGTACAACAAAAGGATGATCATAGGTTGTTTGGTAAACAAAGGGTTCAAATTTTTGATATGTGTTTGTTATGTGACTATATTTTAGTAATATTGCCATTTGTTGTGTATGAAATTTATGTATGTACACCATGCTACCTACCACCAAAGTTATTTTTAAAAAATTATTGACTTTTATTTTAAATATGTTTTTGAAATAACCAACTAATTAAATGTGTTAGGAAATTATGGGAAGAAATTAAAAATATATATTTCTATGTGTTTCCTAAAAGTATGGATGATTTAAGTTTTTAGCATATTATGAATGAATATAAATTCTTTTATTTATAAAAATGATTTAGTAGATCATAAATGAATTAAAGTTCAATCATGGAAAATGTACAAATCCACATGTGAACAAATAAATACTCCATTTGGTCAATAACAAATATCCTTGTTTAGTAATCATAGACTTGCTTAATACATTCATTACAAATGAATATCTTCAAACTCATTCAAATGATTGAATTATTTCATATACACCGATTTTTCCTTGTTGTTAATAATTATAACATTGCACATGGCCAACTAATGAAGTGAACCCACCATTACTTGTAAAGTGGTCATCATATTTGAATTCATTGATAGATAAAAACAATTTGGCTAGCATAGCTTGGATATGAAATACCAACATAATTAGGTTATTATAAAAATAGTTTTTAAATGATTTATTTGTTTGCTCAATTCAAAGTTATGCTTGCCAACATGAATGTGTAGTTAGATGTAAAATTATTAGAATTGTCGTTATAGGCCCAACTTACATCTTAATGTTTGTATTCTTACAATGGAAATGATGACTTAGTAAATAATTCTATCATAGTGCACTTAGCCCATATTAGCACAAGCATGAGTTTGTCTTTGAACCATAAAGTCCATCATGAATCAAGTAAACAATGTGTAATTTGTTGTTAATGTCCTTGTTAAGATTAATTTAATATTTGCAATTATTGATTATGTGACAACTATGTGTTTTGAACCTACCAAAAGGAAAATTTTGACAACTCCATATAACCATCCAAACCAATTAAATTTTTTTGTACTTTCAAATTATATTTTAAAGATGGCATAACACCCCAACCACTATAATTTATGCAAACCTTGATGATATCTTTTGGTTACATGTTTGTTTATTGCAAAAAAGAGTCCATGTGAAATGAAATTTATTACTAGCTTGTAGTTATAGTGAAATTTGATCTTCTACTTCTGTATTAGTTTCAAGTTCATGTTTCATTTCATCACATGACAATGGTTTGATGGAATAATGTTGATGTTGGTGTAGACTTTGGAAATACATTGTTGGAGTTGGAGTTGGAGCTATGTTCATGTTCCAATTGAGTAGCAATTTTAAAAAATTCATTGCATGGTGCTAATGTTGAAGAACAATTATGAACTTTCACATGTCACCCATTTTTTCTAATGATTTTTAAAAATCAAAATATCATGATATACATAATTAGAAGTGATATTTGTAATACCATGTGTATGATTGATGTTTGATATTTATTAATTCTTTAAAGGGCAAGCCATAAGAGAATTTAAAATAAAAATAGACCTCACAATGTCAATTTTTCAAATAAATGAACCTTGCACCTATTGATTATATGCAACAATCCAAAACATTAGGCTATTGCATTGCATTCATAAACCATAGGGAAATTGAACATAATTATTGAATGTTGTCACAATCCTAAAACATTCAAAATGAAGCTACCAAACCCTAGTTTTTAAATATATATATACAAGTTCTACCAATTGTCAATCATACATATGGTATCACACCATTAAGAATGATATGGGTGAATGTTACATACATTTGTACAACCAAAAAATAATGTTTATTTGTCTATTTGTGTCATCCAAACCTATCTCTTCCAAACCTAGCTACCTCATTCCTCTCCCTTGCCCACCTACATGGACATGAAAAGGTTACACAATAATAATATTTTGAAATATGAGACAAATAATGCTGAATTGTTGGGACCGTATGGGAACATAAAAAGGCAACCAATAGAGGGGTGGAAAGTTTGGTGGGGGGGAGAGATGGGGATGTAATTGACAACATGGTTGAGATAAGATTTCAAACAAATGTCAAATTTTAGCACATGGATGATATATTTTTTAAAATAAAAGTTACATTAACCCAAAAGTAAAAATTATGTGAGTTTAAGAAAAAAATCATTACTATCCATGAATTTACTTCTCAATAGAAATTTGATTTAATGTACCCAATGGAATGATCGTTGATAATCTTTTGCATGATTAACCCAATTTATACTTATACTTGGCAACATTAAAAAAATTGTGCAAAAAATTGTTGGAATTTGAAAAATAAAAATAAAAAGGGATTTTTTCCCACTTTATTTTTTTTTCCTTTTTAAAATGAATATATATATAGGGAATTTTTTTACCACATTTGGATTTTGATTCTAGTTTCGTAGCATTTTAAAACTATTTAAACACGTTTTAAAAATGTATACTTGTCATTTATTGTTGATCCCTCTAGGGATCCTATGACACAACATTAGACAATTGAACAAAAATCATTGCTTGGTGGGTTTTTCCCCACCTTTTTCCCTTTTCAACAAATTTGTTATTATGGTACCAAAAACACTTTGATCAATTACAAGTTTCAATTGTCATCCCCATTAATATATTCTAATAGAAGATCCATGGGTTCTTTATAAGTAGATATCAAGGTAAAACAATGTTGAATCCATGTTCAAGGTAGAATAATGTTCAATTTTCAAACATAAATTATACATTATATATTTACAACAAGTTTGAACATGTAGCAAAAATATTAAAAGGATTTTCATAATTTTCTATTTTCACATTCAATGGTCTATAGATAAACCTTTTACAACCAATTTAGTTAAATTGGGTAAATTTTCTTGTGGATCATTGTTAATTTGGTTATTTCACAAACTCATTAAAAAAACTTTGGTGAGGTGGGGGAGGGGGTGGGGTGGGTGGGTTAATCATGTAGTTATTATTTTTTGTACCATGTTTCATTTATGCAATTATTATTATTATTATTATTATTTTGGGTTTAAGCATGTAGTTGGTACAATTCGCCATTTTCTTTTGCTTGAATAGTGCTAGTAATTAGAAAATCTTCAATTTTGGACTACACATAAGTGGGTAAAACTGGATCTGATTTTAAATTGGACTCACTTAACATTCTTTTAAAAAAGATATGAAAACCTATAAAGATGAAAAATCAGGTTTAGAACTAAACCCAACAATTTATCAAATTAAAAACATTCCTTAGATCATAAGCAAAAGTCCTTTCCAAAAAAAAAGTAAAATTAGAATTGGGATTGGATGTTCTTTTGAAATTTGAAAAGCTAAAATAAGACAACATTAGTTACGACTAATGTTGTGTAGTTATTTGATTTTTTTAATAACCTTTAGTTTTATTTTTGAAAAATTGAAAAAAAAAACCTTTGGTTCTAGTTTATTGGAAATTTTGAAAACAAAAAATTTGTATGGTTGGACAATTTTTTCAAATTTTAGATATGAATGTTCATTATAGAGCCAATTATCTTTTAACCCCAAAAATGAAGGTTACAAATGTAATGGTTTAAGAAAATTCTTCCTTGTGTTCAATCTTTGAATTCTTTCTTCTTCTATGTACACTTGAAGAATCAAACCTTTTGTCATCTTGAAATTTGGAGGACCATAACCTCAATCAGTGAGCAATTATGCCCAAGTGGGATGCAATCTTAACAAATTAGTCTTTGAGAGTTTTGTCGATTCATTTACTATGTTTCCTTTTGCTTACCAAATCCAATCAAACACACTACCCATGCGAAAGGGTAATGTTGACAAACACAAGAGGGTGCAAACAAGATAACATGAGCCACACTCGCTTGTTTTTTGACTGCTTTTGTGATTGTTTTTGGGGAAATATTCTTGAAATTTTTTTGAAATTTTTTCGAAATTAAAAATAAATTATTAATATTATTTTATTAAGGTTCATGTTAAAAATTTGGCAAAAAATGTCATTTTCAAAACATTGAAATCCATTTACAAGTCCTTTTCTTGTTAAAAGTAAGTGTTATAGTGCTTAATGAATGTTTCTATTTATTTTTTATTCAATGGATTAATTTCAATTTAATTCACATGTTCCCATGACATATTAAAAATACAACTATGTAAACAAATCTTATAATTTCAACATCAAATTAAATTACGACTTTAAAATATGAAAAAATTGAACAAGCGTTACACTTGCTATGGTATGTGTTATTGTGACTACACCCAAGAGGGAATCCTTAATATTCCCAAATGTATTTCCACTTGTGGGAATTGAGGGTCTTGGAATGTCTTGCAATTTTGGAATAGGGTTTAAAGGATAAAACCTTATCCAAATTGACCATTTTTTAGACCATTGAAAATGTTTTGAAAACAAAATATGCAAATTGAGGTCAAATTCCCCATTTGAAAATCCAAAGCACAAATGGCCAAAATCAAACTAGTAGTTTGACCTTCAAACATTAAAACATATGATAAATTCGTAAAATAACCTCTAATTAAAAAGTGCAATATGTTAATGCAAAGGTCTTTTCAAGGGCTACAACTTTTCATTTGAGTAATAAGTAATGAGAATCATAATTTAAGAATTAAATTGGTATTCACATTTGAAAGTCCCAAAAATTTATTCCATTTTGATGTTGTCCTCACCACCATTTGTGAGATATATTTTAAGGAAGAAAGAGGTGGCTCCTCCCAAGTCCAAGCCACGTGAGTCTGTTTCCTATGACTTTGTGCACCATTTTGGTTCCAATTTGCAATAATCACCTTTTTTTTGTTTTTATACATTGATTTCAGTTTGAATTCAACTTTATGAACATGTACTAATCCCATTTCAAAACCCCAACACCATTTAACTTTGTGGAAGATTGAGAACATGCCTTGGATTTACATTATATATAGACACACCCAATGTATTGGTGGTTATAATTCCCCGAAGTGATGGGCAATGGAAAATCAAGGCATGGTCCCTACTTCCATGCACAAGGACAAGGGGGGTGTGGAAGAGGTCTAGGATGGGACTAAGATGAAGTGACATTCACAAACACCTTCTGGTCAATTCACTTACATAAGTTAATTATCAAACAATGTAAGTGATTAGTGCAAAGGAACCAAATTATGTCACAAACTTGTTTTGAAATCACCTGAGGTTCACATGGTTCAAACTTGAAAGGAGGCACCACTTACCTCCCTATAGTGTACTTTAAAGTTGTCCATGGGGATTACATTCAAATGATTAAAGTTCTTGGGACTCCCAAAATGGACTCTTTAACTTGGGATGCATAATGTTTCGTATCTTTGGAATTTCAAATAGTTCTTTTAAAATAAGTTTGTTTTGAACTTGCAATTGCACTATCTTGTAGTTATTTAAAATATTTTTCCAAAGAAATACATATCTCCTAATTTGTAAGTGATTTAATCCCACCCCCAAATCATTGAAATAATGGTTGGGATCATTTTGGCAATTTAACTCCTCACCTTTTTCTTGGACATAACTTTTATCATAACTGTTGTTTCTTCAATGCCATCTAATTTAATTTAATATTTACGATTTGGTATTAAAAAGGCCTAAATTAGACAAGGCTTGATCCTTTAAAACTTGTTCCAAAACAAGCCGATTGTCATAAATGATGTGATGAATCATTTTTGCATTGGTCATCATGTCAATGTCCATTTGGACACATCAATTTTTTCATTGGTTTCAACATATAAGTTGATGTTGGCGCAATAAACAATTTGAGAGTATTTTTTATTGTTATTATTATCCATAATTAATGAACAAATATTTAATGACTTCATAATTGAGTGACATCAAAGTATAAGCCCAAAATTTTTAGATGGACCATAATTTTCCATAGGTATACTAAGTATACCACTATACTTTTAATTCCACAAATTTATGTGCATTGTCCAAATTGTGATTGAAACTTACAATATGAATGGTCAAGAATGGATATCATGTCCTTGAAAATAGGTTAGAAAACTCTTGTTTAACTTGTGATTGAATTTTGGTTGCAAGTTTGGTTACAAGCCAAACATGGTCATAGACCACGGGCACCACCAATCTAGTTTGCAATTGAACCTATCCACCTTTGGTTACAAGATGGACAAGGGTGCCCACAATGTGGGACTTTTCAAACTTGTGACCAAAAATATGGTTGCATGTTGGACATGGGTGTTCATTGTTTGCAACCTATCCAACTTGCAATAAAATTTCAATCATGCATTGGACAAGGGCACCCATAGTCTTTGACCTTTCCAACTTGTGACCGTAATTTGGTCACAAGTTGGATAGGTCATAGACTTGCAATTGAACTTGTCCACTTTAAATTGTAAAACTAGATATTAAGGAAAACTTAATGAAAAAGCAAGTCAAGGAGTTGTGAAGACATTTGCACAATATGGAACTAAGGGTTAAAAAGGCCGAATGTGAAGCTTCCAAATTGTGGGAGTAGTTGGAGCAATTGAAAACCACAATCCAAAACCTTGGAACCTTGAAAATAACTTGCAACTCTTAAAAAGAAATTGTCATCTCATTCTCAAGAATGGAATGCCTCCTTGAACCCTAAAAAAAACCAAAACACATGTATGTGATGTTGCAAAAGGTCATGGAAATCCAACATTATAGTTGGAGGGTCACTTGCATTTTGGCTCCATCTAGGGAAGTGCAATTTGAATCCAATTTTATACCAATACACATGAATTTTTGAAAGGATGGGGCCTTTTGAGCACAAGGATGACATCTTAACTAAGGATTTTTTAATCATATCTTAAAGACTTACTTAAACAAGGTACTAGGAACAATAACACAAATTGGTTTAGTCATCCACACATAAAGTGGGAATATGGTTTAGCCTAATCCACACATGGGCCAAGTATGTATTTTTGACCAACACCTCAAGCCTTCACATATGATGGCACCATTGTGCCCCAATTTGCTTCAACCCCTATAATCCGAAGGTTGGGCTTTGGGCATATATCCTCACATATACCATCTTCATTCCTTTCATGGTGTAATGTAGGTGATGTGTGTTGTGCCAAACACCATTTCATAGACAATTGTATCTCATGTTCAATCTACAACATTACACGCCTCCACATTGAAAATATAACCTAAAAAATGCACCAAGGTACGACAAAAAGTGGGGCACAAACTTTGTATGCAAATGGTGACATGGTATGCATGCATTCAATTTTGCGATGACCTTTGTCAACTTTGAAAAGGACCCCACCATGGTCATTCCAACATGCCATGCCTTGGACTTTAAACCAAATGATGGATGTTGGGATTTTTTGCCAAGTGGGAAAGGGATATTGGGATAGGGTGCATGAATAATTAATTTAATTTTGGAACACATCTTGATAGCAAGTGGTTCAATTTGCAAGGGGAGGTCATTTATAAGAATGTTTTCAATATGGAAAAGTTGCCCAAGGATGTGTAGGAATTTGTTAAGGTAAACCTTTAATTCCATGGCAGACCATTTGCTGAGACGATTTAAGATTATTTGTTCAACTAGATTTCCCCCCATACATTCTAACTCCTCCATGGGCTAATGTTGTTCCATGGTTTACAAAAAGATTTTAGCCAAAGATTTTGAAACCATAACTTGTGGTGTTCCACAACAATTAGTTATGCAATGGAGGAAAGGTAATAGTAGGGTAATGAAAATTAAAGATCATCATTTAGAACAAGGTGGCACTTAAATTGATACTTAGATTTGACTACCCACATTGTATGATTGTACATATCATTTTTCCATATATGCCCATTTTTGGGATGGGTGTGATCATTTTTTCCTATTTTTTTCCTATTTTTAATGAAAAAATAAAGATAAAAAACCTTTCATTTGTTTCCAAATTCATTTTTTAATAATGAATTAGGCATGTCAATTTTGCCAACCGATTGAAGGTTAGTTGCCCCATTCAAGTGGCCCACCTCGTGGAGGTGATTGAAATGGGTTATGAATTACCAATTATAATGCATTTGGGTGATCAATTAACATGATGGATGGAACACACATGGGCATGTTCTTAAAGCCCATCCACCTTTAGGCCCAAAGGAGTCAAAACATATGCAACACACAATGTTATCATATGTGAAGGATTGTGGCATCGAACATTTAGTTACATGGTAGTTGATAACTAGTTGCAAAATAGTTGAAAGTTCTAAGTCTAATGGACAATGATAATCCATACACATGGCATGATTATACACATCAATGTCATACACTACTTGCAAGGTAGTTCATGATTGAATGCTACATTTTTGCTAGTTGTAATTAATAACTTTCATACAACTTGCCCACAATGTCAGAAGATGGTTGAACACAATTGTATATATGGTGCGTATAACATCCATCTAGGGGTCAATTTTACAATTAACATGCAACTATAATAAAATTTTATGAAATTTTGACATGAGATTTTATTTTTTAATCTATATATTTTCATGGAATAATTATAACATAATTGCACATTAGTTGTTTTAGACATTTAATTGTATGGTAGTGAAGATTATGCATACATAAATTCTCTTTCTGTAGTTAAAATGTAATGTTGGTTATCATCTAAAAAAACATTCAAATAAGTTGATGTTAAGTTATAAGGACCTTTGACACCTTACATATCCAAAATGTTGTGTTGCAAAATTTCTCCTTGTGTTGTACAACTATTGCAAGAAGCACCAAGGTCAAAGGTCATCATATCAAGTGCAAGTTTGCCATTTAAAAAAACACAAGTCCCCTATAGTTAGGAGTGCAAGTTTCAAGAAAGGTAGTTTCATAATTGCTACAAATAGTTTCAATGTAGCAAAAGCTTGGACTTGCGACAACATTGCAAAAGATTTGAAATAAGAAACATTTTAAAGCTTGAAGATCCTAAAGCAATAAACATAGGTCCTTTAGAATTATGATCATAGTGTCATGAAGTCGTGTTGCTAATAGTCCACCAAACATAAGAATGGTAGTTTGCAAAGTTGTAATGCCAAAAGTATAGAATGGCAACTACAACAAGAACAACAATCCATGAATAAGATTTCACAACAAAAAAAAGTTTTCAATGTAACAAAAACAAAATGCTCAATACCATGGAAGCACTTGGAGAAGATGTGTTTGGTGAAAATGATCAAATGTTTGATAAATCGAGGAAGAATTTTTCCTCCTCACTTTTGGAAGTTCAAAGAACTCACATGCATGTAGAAAATTCAAGCAAATTGATTAGTATGGACATAACAACAATTCAATTCCTATTCTACATGCATTTAAAAACTCAACAATGATCATTCTTTTCACATTGGCACAACATTAATGAACATGATAAAAAACAAACGCCAAAAAAAAAGGGGGGGTTAGAAGATTTTGACTATTTTGATTTGAATTTTAATTAGTAGTCTAAAATTGCCTACTTAATTGACAAAATGTCTAAATTTTGAAATTTTTAATTTTTAATTCTTTGGTTGAAAACATTCAAGATCCATAACTATGCATTTATTAATTTTTTATAGAACATCCCTTTTCTTTTAGTGGGAAAGAGTAACTAATTGGTCAAGGTAGATCATTCTTGGAATTTTATTGCATTAAATGCTATAGTTACTTAAAATTTTAGCAAGCCATTGTCATTTGCATTGTGAATAGATATTTGTGACACAATATGGTGTGGCAAACAATGAACTAAAGTAAGGTGCACCTTATATAATTTCAAACATAATGAAATGAAAGGTGGAATTATAAATACTCAAATTATACAAGATGCCAAATGTCTTTATTTGGGTCACATTAAGGCAATACTATTGACTAGTCTAACTATGATAAAGATTTGACCTAAATAAGAACGAGGGTTTAGTCAAATGACAAAAATCACTTTTGATTATCAAAAGCCCTTCAAATGTGTGTGACCAAAATTGTTAATTAAAAGGTTGAGTGATTGTTCTTGAATAGTTCAAGGTGTATTAAGAACACACACTAGAGGTAATAAATGTATGAATATTTTGTAAATGTATATTGGGCACAAGGACCTTAAAAATAAAACATGAAAAACCAAATATATTAAACCAAATATAACATGGGAACAACATAACTAGGACAAGACAAGGCACAAAGCACAAAATCAAGGCATGGAGAAAAAAAAAACATGATATCACGTTAGTGCAATAACATGATCATATAATCGAATCTTGAGAATCCATTATGGATGAGAACTTGATTGTGGTAGAAGAAGTTTGTATGTGAATTTTTTTCTAAGTAACATCAATTACATATACATGTCATCATGAACTATATAATGGGTGTGATGAATGTTATTTAGGATATTGAATTTAAGATGGGCATTCCAAATTACCTTACCCTAAGGTTAGTTTCATCATTAAATAATCCTCAAAATAGTGAAATGAAAA
>Ga0116231_10000482_pt1 | contig 69479 bp, 64 predicted proteins | sample S1TSphgellanicum_2_FD_89695 | JGI IMG/M metagenome (GOLD analysis project Ga0116231, IMG submission 89695) | Host-associated microbial communities from peat moss isolated from Minnesota, USA - S1T2_Fd - Sphagnum magellanicum MG | ecosystem: Host-associated > Plants > Peat moss > Unclassified...
CTTCCAAAAGATGATTGAAAGTAACGTCGTAAGCAGATCTCTTAAGCCTACCTTTTACTTTGCTCTGGGATTTGCTCACGGGAATCAATGTATGGTTCTTCTTCTTGTGTGAGGAGGAGGACGAGGAGGAACAACATCTCACATCTCCAGTTACTCCTCGACCGCCAATCTTTCTGGATTTATTGCTTGGTTTTCCTGATAGCCGACCTTCTCGCCTCATTCTTATGCTGCCTCCCTCTTCTTGCTTGCTTGTCTGAGCGAGCGAGCGTCTGTGTGCGCTCCTCCTCTCCGTCCTCCCCCTACTCGTCGTCGACACTCGACACTCCTGCTCTCTCTTCACAGTGTGGTCTCTGGATGCATCCCCAGAGAAAGAGAGTGAGAGAGAGAGAGAGAGCTCTTCCAGTATGAAAGCAGAATTTTCTGGCACCACATGAAGGGACGTTGTGAAGGGTCGTGCCTTATGATAAACCAAGGGTTATGGGATTAGGTCTAGGAGAAGGGTCCAGCGTCCAATTTCCTAGGAACCAATTTGGACTGATTCGAAGCAAATTGAATCCTTGAGTTGGACTGCACCTTGGTCCCTAGCCTGATTCTTGGTTCTTCAAAATCAGGAGCTCTCCTTTTAGCACTGTTTTTTAGTCAGAACCAATTGATTTTCCCTCCAAAACAGGTGCCATGTAGGTTTAGCCTCAATTTGCCACTTTTTGGTCTTGGACCTCAACAATGGGCCTTACCTGAAATAAAGCCCTGTTTTGATCAATTTTCTGCCACCCTCATGGAACAAATTGTTGCTTTGGTTTGAATTTGCCATTATGGGCAAGGGGCATTCCACAACAAGTTGCTTGCGAAGCCCAACATCATGAAGCTTTAGTGGGTTCTTTGATACCACAACCAGTACTTGTCTATATACCAGGGTTCTGGCATGAAGCTTTGACAGGTTCTTTGATACTGGGACCAGTTACCCGTCTATATACTGGCGTTCCAGCATGAAGCTTTGATGGGTTCTTTGATACTACCAGGACCAGTTCCAGTCTATATACCCAGGGTTGCAGCCTTTTACCTTCCCAACTCATGCTTCATCATGTTGGGTTGTTCTTCCAGATTTGAGGCAAACCATATTAGCTAGATTTATCTTTCACTGCAAGTCACAGCCTACATTGCCAAGTTTTAAGGATCTGAATCCAACCTAACACAGTGGGCTGTACAGATTACACAAGCAAATTACCAAACATCAAGGTGTTGAAATTTGCAGGTATCAGATATACAGTTGCATAGAACTTCACATTGAGGTTCTAAATCTCCCCATTTTGCTAGAAAAACAAAAATGATCCATTCATGTTCTTGCACCCACAATCAGAGTGTCATTCAAGTTCTGTAAAGCTTGAATTGTTCGCATGGAATAAATCCTTCATTGAGCAAAGACTTAGTGACCATTGTTTGCAAGGGAATTCAATCCTTCATTCAGGAAGACTTAGTAGTGCCCACATACCCTCCTGTGCATTTTCTGTCACCATGGATGTCTTGGATTTCATTACAATCTGAATCACTTGATTGGGGTGTTGTAACATCAGTTTCAGTGGTTTCAGAATCCGAGAATGGCAGCTCTGGGAGTGGACAGTTGTTGCCTGCCACTGAATTTCCAATTCTGCTCACCTGGAAAACATGAACCAATAGTACCAGATTTGGCAGATCAACAAGCTCAAACACACATACATCCCCTTCTTGTAAATCATGTGCACATGCGAAGCTTTTCCAGCCTTGTCCAAGACCAAGATGCCCTCGACTATTTGTCCGCCATTTCACTGGCCATCTCCTGCTCCTTGTCAAATCCATCAGCACACCTTCTGTCCTCTTCAACAACGCATGCATCTTTGAAAATCCCTCTGGTAAATGCTAATCAAAACAAATGAAAACAACACAGTACCCCCTTGTTATTTATCATCATATGGAGCAAGCTATTCATTGACACCAAGCAGGAGCAAGAAAAGCAAAACAGTTGGACAAAAGTCAGGATGTGAAGTGCAAAATCACACTACAAGAATTAAAATCACACTATGAGAATTGGTATTGCATTATGAGAATCGAAATCACAGTACAAAGAATTGACATTGCAGTTTTATGGATTCACCATTGTCAACTTGAGGTGCAAGCTTTGTTGAGTATTGCCAGAAGCTGGCAAGACTCATGTCCAGTTTTTTTGTGAACATTTGCATCATTGAAGATCATTATTTCAAGAGTTTGCTGGAAGCCCAAAGTCTTTTACAATGACAGCAGCCAATCCTGAGAAATGACTTTCTGGAAGTGAATTGCAAGAGGTGAACTCACCACATAGAAAGGTTGATTTACATGTGTCTTCTTCATCATGATTTTGAAGCTTGGATTGGTGGTCTTGACAGCAGCAGGAGAAGGAGGTGAGCTAGGAGGAAGCTTTCCTGTTGGAGAACATCGTTGCTGCCGCCGCCATTGCCGTGGAGATGCTGGTTTGGTATGCATCCAAGAGATTCTTGTGTTTTGATGCTGCAAAGATCATTCACTACATGATGCTCAGACTTGACCTGCTGCTCTCGAGGTATTTCCAGCTTCGGGATTGCTGAGGAGCATTGCTGCTTGTTCACCATCATCACCACTGTATCTGCAGCTTTCTTCTCCACTTTCTCATACCTTTTTGAGATTGTGCATTTGAGTTTTCCAACAACAGATCTGTTTGCTGGAGCAGACAGAGCATTCCTCCTGGAACAGATTGTGCAAACAATGGTGGTTCCTTTCTTGCAGCATCCATTCTTATCAAATCCTTGCACAGCAAACTGTGAGTGACCAACCAGAGTAAACACGAGCTGATCTCCTTTGACCAAGCAATGATAAGCTGCAAATGGCCTCCATCCTTCCATAAAACCCTTGAAGTCAAAAGCACCTCCAATTCCCACTGGCCATCTCTGCCCATTTGCTCCTTCCAGCATTGCCCGATCTTTGAAACTGTGACCATGGTGTTTCACAAATGCACAAGGAATGCGCTGCAACCCCCCAAAAAAATCCAAAACAAACAAAGAATGACCACCACCCAGTGCCCACAGTGTGTGCCTAAACCCTAAACCCAACATCTTTCCTGGGTTACGAGAGAGCCATGATGATGAGCTTTGCAGCAATGTGCAAACAATCCCACAGACATCGAACAATTGGAGAGAGTTACCATCCAGCAATCAGGATCCAGAGGAAGATTGCTATCCACCATGGTCTTGATGAAGCACGCACCTTGCGTCGCTTCGTCTGGCTCCCTTCTGTGATTCCTCTGCCTTTTGGAAAACTGCTGCTGGCCATCGTCGTGCTCGCACGAACCGGATCCTGCCAATACAACATTGTTTCCGTCCATCCCTTCCGGTTTCACTACGACCCACAGGATCGATGGCGCGCTGAAGAGCCTGTGCAGAAAAAAATTCTAGGGCTTAGAGCTTCGAGCTTGAAGAGGTTGGTGGAGAGCAGCTGCTTGTCCACGGCACCATTCAAACAACAATCACAACAGCAGAAACAACATGGAGACACACACCCATCTCACAAGTCGATGCAGAGCTGCGATTTCTTTTACACGCAACATCTTCTCGCAAGTGTGAGAGATGCTTTGGATTCTGCGCAAAGCCTTAAACCTCACAAAGACAAAAAACATCCAGCAGCGCAGTATCTAAAGCAGATCTCTCTCAGAACTCTCGCAAATAGGAGTTGCTTTCCGAGCGGTAGGTGTATCTTCCGATGTTCGCAAGATGTGATAAAAGGAGATTTTGTCAGGAGTGAGTAGGTGTGTTCTGAGAGCACAAAATCCATCCCTGACATCATCCTTGGGACTTTGTCTCTCGCCTGCAATCTGATGAAATTTTGGAAAGCACTTGTGCTCAACCAAATGATTATCTTCTTGTCTCCTGAGAGAACATCTGTCACACACAAAATGGAAAAAGATATGCTCATCTACAAGATTCTCTCTCTCTCTCTATGCATTTTTGAAGCTTTAGTGGATCCTCCTTCCAAATAACAATCTTCTTGTCTCCCGAGAACCACTGTCACACTACTCTGTTTCATCATCCTTCAATTGGAGCCAATCTTGAAAGTCCCCCTTGAGAGCTCCAAAGTCCTCCAAATTTTCCAAAGTCGCTAAGAGATCTAAACAGCATCTTTCTTTCAATTGAGAGATGTGATCAACTCCGTCTTCTGAAACCGTAAAATTCTGGGAATTTTTATTTTAGTGTTAATTTAGGTCGCTCACCCACATGATTGTTCCCATTTTTCAAACCCCTTCATTAACTGGGATCTCTTTTTCTTTCTTTTTTAAAAATTTTTAAATTTTTTAAATTTTTAAAAAATATTTATCATTTTTAATTTTTCTTTTTCTTTTTCTCAAAATTCCTATCTTTCTTTCTTTTAATTTATTTTTATTTTTCATTTGCCGGTTTTTTTTAAAAAATTTAAAATTGCATTTCTCATCTTTGTTACTTATTTTTATCTGATTTTTTAAAAAAAGCATTCTTACTCACCTACTTAAGCTACATTGCAAAAATTTGGTTAAATCGTCATGTGATTCAATTTTTTTGGGAAAGTTAACAAGGTTGATCAAAATGCTTTAAGTTACAAGTTTTTATTTAAAAATCACAAATGAAATGATAAGGTGAATGTTTACAACAAAAATGAAATGGTGAATATTCACTTGCATAAAAAAAAGTAAACCAAAAGAGAATGCTTAAGCTCAAATGAAACAATGATGTTTGAATGGGCTTGAAATCAATATCATAGGAATAAAAACAAAACAAAGCCAAATATGGGAGAAGAATATTGATGGTCGATGAAGCTTTGCTCAACCTTGGCAATCTCAAAGTGAAAAAGGAAATAATGTCTTGAAAGTGATGTGAAATAGAAGCACCAAAAAGAACGCAAGGGCGATCAAGATCCTTTCAAAGCCTAAAGAACAAGCTGCAAAAAAATCGTTAAAAAAATTTACAAATAAAATGAAAATGCTTTGAAAGCTTGGATTAGCAAGAAGGAGGGCACAATGGAGATAATGAAAATGCTCTAAAAGCTTGGATCAATAAGAAAGAGAGGATAAGAAAACCAAAAAAAGAAGTTATGAAAGCTTAGATCAACAAGGAGAGGACAATAGATTAATGAAAATGCTCTAAAAGCTTGGATCAATAAGAAAGAGAGGATAAGAAAACCAAAAATAAAAAGTTATGAAAGCTTAGATCAACAAGGAGACTTGAGAGAATAGCAAATTAATGAAGATGTTTTGAAGCTTGGATTAGTAAAAAAGAGAGAACAACAAAAATACATGAAGATGTGAGCAAGTTTGCATAAAGAAGAAGAAAGAGAAGAGGAAAAAAATGAGGATGCACATAGAAAGTAGATGGAGATAGAAAGTGACAATGTAAAAAGAAAAGGATAGGATGGATGTGCATAAAGAAATAGATAAAAAGAAAAAAACCTAAAAATAGCCTATAGTTGGCTAAAAAATGGTTTAAGAAAATTCCCAAAACTTCGCATGGTTTCAGGACCTTCCTTTGTACCTAAAGCTTAAATCCTAATGTGGGATGTTGGAAAAGAATCTATCACTATTATTTTATTTTGGGTAAGGTTGAAGAAAAATTTGTTGCTTGTTTTTGTTCCCCCACAAATTGTAGACTTGTTATGTTGTGCTCTTGTAAATGTCAATCATTGGCATGTAAAATTTTGTGTCATCCTTGATTTTGTAATTGGAGACTGCCAGAACACAAAACCTTGGAGACCTTGAGATTACAACACCCCAAAAATCAAGTTTTAATTCTTTTTTTCTAGACCAAAGAAAATGTTCTTCTTAGGGTATGTTTTAATACTACAGTTGGAATAAATTCTAGTAAATGAACTATTCGATAATTGTAAGTTAAATTTACAACAACCATGCCAAAAAAAACATTCTCATCACTGAAGCAATAATGCATTGACACAAATTGAACAACAACCCAAATAGAATTCAATTCATGAGATGGAGACCTTCATGGGATGGAGACCTTCTGGGCCCTTACACAAAACTATATTTATTCACGATACATCATGAACTTGACTTTATTGACATATCTAGTAAACTTTGTGCAATAAAGATCAAAACTACACGTGCACACACATGGACACTTCACACATAAATAGAACTTGAAGCAAAAATCAAGTTCTAAAAATGTTCAAAGTTTCCATACTTGACGTATTAATTGGAAATGCATTGTGGTTGATGCATAAACCACCAAAAACACACACTCCTAATCCTTTGGCTTCTTACCAAGAATTTAAAAAACTTATGTGAATATAATTAATAATTTCTACACTACTAATCCCCTACTCACTTGCTCATCTCCATTTTCTCTACTAAAAACCCTCTCCTTTTGTGTACCTTATTTGCATTAACTTGCAGGACATGTAGCTTCTTAAACCTTCAGATTCTCACATATGCATTCATCACCAATGACCATATCCAACTCCTCCAAAAACTTCTTTACACCATTTTGAAACCATCATTGTTTATCTCTTGGCCTTTTTCATTGTTCACCTTTTGACTTCTTTCATCAACTCATCATCTATATTTTCTTGAGGTTGAGGTACCACAACTAATGATGTTTTTCGACCAATCTTAGGTACTAAGACAACAATTTTTTGTTTTTTCAATGAAACCATAATGTCCAATTTTAATTTTTAGATAAGGGTTAATCTTGCCACAATAAAAAAATTACAAAATTAAATAACAAAAAATAAAAAAATATTAATTATGGGTCTAATTCCATAATAATTGAATTAGACCACAACTACATAAAAATATACTATGAAGCCAGGCTACAACTATTTAAAACCTTCCCCACCTTAGAAGCTAGAAACTCACAAAGAAAAGCTTTCATGTGAAGCTAATCAAATAAGATATTTCCCTTACCTTGGTGAAATCACCTTGAAGGTATTTTTCAAAAACTTAAATGTTTTAAAGCGGACCAACATCGTGAAGTTTTTGTTGATGTAGGTATGAAACATTTTTCCCATATAAACCCTTTAATATTTGATGGCACATAATATCACTGTTAATAACTAACCATGACTTGTTCTCAACCTTTGTATCTTAACATGTTTCATTGTTCGGGAAAGATAGAAAGCATGTGTTTTTTAATTAGTTTCAATTTGTCCATCCTTAAATCTCAAAAAGACTATGAATTCTTTAGCAAAATAATGGAGTTTTTTTTTTCTTCAATATGGCCTACAAATATACACACATAAGTCTTAACCTGCATTTTTATATTACTAATCCAAAAGAAAAAAATGGCTTAAAAGATAAATTAAAAATAAAGATGGAACCTTGAAAAGGGTGTTAACTCATAAACTAAAGTATAGAGAACTCATAGGAGCTCAACTACCAACCCTAAAATGTTCCCTTGGCATTCATCTTGCTAGTTTCTTTTTAGGTCCAATACCATGGATGTATTGATGATAACAAGAAAAACGATACATTATTTTTTGAGTTTCTTTTCACTTGCATTCATCGTCTCCATATTAGACCATAAAGCTTAAGCATTGCCAAATGCAGTACTAAACAATAGGAACGGGCTGAGACACATTCAACAAATTCCACTCAATTTAAAAGCACTAATAAGTTTACAAGTTGCATCCACACAAAAGAATAACATAATTAGACTAACCTCTAACAACCTAATCACCACAAATTAGTGAACAAGTATTCCCAAGCAGTGCGAATATTCCCAAACTCAAATGAAGTTCATAACTAAGATTAAAATTGTTTTTTTACAAACATACTAAAAAATGCTTGTTGACAACAAAAGAGGCCAACCTAGTGACCAATTATAAGCTTGAATACATGACCTAAAGGCAAATTTATATAACGATGTTAAATGAATTGCTAATTGATCACCACTACTTGCATGTTACAAGTTGATGATGCAATAAACCTAGCATGTCCATGCAAAAGAGAGGAATTATATACAATTTAAGTTAAATGTTCATTTCTTTGGTCTAAAAATTTTATTAGTCAAATTTAATAACTTCCAAAAAGTCATACCTTGTTTGTAGGAACACAACTAATAATAATTTATAGCTTAATGGAATTACTATTTGTGAGTCTAACCACACTATAAGGAGCCACACATGCTCCTTTAAACCATTGTCTTTTCGTTGTTTTTTTGAAAATAATTCTTCAATTTTTAAAAAATTTACATCTTTCAAAAAAATAATAAAAATATTTAAATTTTTCTTGATAATATTATGTTACGGTGTATATTTTTAAAAATCTTGAAATATGTCACAAATTTTATTTCAAATTGTGTTTTTTGTGTCAAAATTATTCTTAAATAGTGGTTACAAATCTTTAAAAATGTAATTTACATATTTTTCACTCATTAAATTGATTCCAAAATTTTATGATATGTACATAATGTATTCACAATAACATTTTATAAAAATATTTTTTATTTATACATTTATTTATCTCTTTTACAATCCAAAATTCAATAAATTAAATAACGGTTATGATTGCTAATGGTACATGTGAATATAACTACACCCTTGTAGAATATGCATTTTGACACTTGATAAGGGGCATACTTTCACACATTGTAGACATCATGCAAGTGTCATTAGTGATCATTTCGACAACAATAAAATGAATAGAACAATGTTGAACTATATGTTTTTAATAAAGATATACCATTTCAAATGTAACAGTCATAAAATGTAACACTTCATGTTCAAAAATGTGAATGACCAAACATGATTGATTGACTATATGATCTATTTCCCAGATTTATCTAGAGTCTATGGCTTTAAATATCATAGAAAGTATCCTAATAATATTTTATATCCCAATATAAAGATCTTTTGGTGATCCCATTATATGACATTATTCTTATCATAGTCTGCATTAGAAACAAAAAACAAAGTTGCTTTGATCTCAACCAATTAGTAACCCACATAAGGTTAATGGCCTAATCCTTTCATTAATCTCCAATGCTCCATCCTTTTATCATAATTGTTTTAGATCATTGCATTGCCTTGTATAAGTGATCCATCCATTAAGGTACACGAAAATTCAACCATCAAACTACTAATTATATGTTGTTCACATGATCCACTAGTTGCATTCATGAATTTCACTCATCTTGCATTCTTGTTTTTATTTTTGTCATTGCAACTTCTGATGGAGATCATCACATCAAAGGTTGCAAGATCACAAGGAGGATCTAGAAGGAAGGAAACATGAAAAAAATTATTCACATGTTTGGTTTGAGATTTCAAGATTTTCAATGATTGGTTTCGAGAATGGGAACTTCATCAAGAGATGCAAGACAACATCATCAACTTTGTACCAAAAAAAACTTCATTCAAGAGAACTCATTTGTACATCTATCCCTTGCTAGCCCCCCAATTCAAGTGAGAAAAAGATATCATACATTTTTTTCGAGGAATAGATTATTTCTTTCATGATTCCTTATTTTTTCCTCAAGAGGAAATCTGCAAGCAACAAGAAATCTATAAGTACACATGCAGAATTTTGGACCTAAATCACTTTGGAAATAAAATTTCACAACCATAACATTACAATTTTCCTCGGTCATTGTACCCCTATGAGACAAAGAAAAAGAAGAAGAAGAAAGCAATAGCTTTGAAATGATAATTCTAAATAATTGAATTCTTGATGCTGAAAAGCTTCAATCAAAAACTTCAATACTTGCAAATTCCAAAACCAAAGAACAAATAAATCCATTATTCAAAAAAGGAATTTGTTTTTCCATGTATCCTTATAAGCATTGCAAATACATTTCCAAGTAAGAAGAAAAAATCTACAAGACTATGTTCGTAGGTTGAAATCTAAATCATCTTTGAGAGTTATATTTCTCATAACCATAACACATCAGTTAGAAGAAGAAGATCAACATCAAGAAGAACAAGAACAAGAGCTTCAATTAGAAGAAGAAGATCAACAACATCAAGAAAAACAAGAACAAGAGCTTCAATTGAGAACTTGTAAATTTGCCAAAGCTGAAGATCCATGAATAGAAGTTTTCATTGCTCTTCTTATCAATAGAACAAAAAGATTGTTAGGGAAAAAAACAAGGATCTCTTTTGCAAAATCTCTCGCAAATGCTTCCACATGAGAGAGCTCACTTGCTCGCTCACTTGCTTGTCGTGAAAACAAACATTCTTTAAACCTTCACCACCATGACCATTCTTTCACTAGGGTAATTACTAATTTACCGTTTCCTTCTTAGATCAAAGATAAATTCAGACCGTCCAATTATGGGCATCTCTCATCTCAGCTGTTGATTTGGATTCATTGCGTTTTTTGTTTCTACCCTATGCCAGTGGATGTTTTTTGTTTACCAATTTTCGCCATTTTGTTCAAAAAAGGTTTGAAAAAAGAATATTCTGTTAAAAAATCCAAGTTCTTTGCCAAAATAAAAATCTAAAACTTTGTCAAAATTCGCCACAACTGACTACGACATTGAGAGGGTGGTTACGTTATTTCTACTTCCATATTTTCAATATCGCCAAATTTGGCTAAATACTTTAATGGATGATCGCCACGTAAGCAACATCATAAAATTGGTTAAAAAAAAATTCACTGCCCCGTGGCTGGCCGCCTGACTGATTTTCTTTTACTTGCGTGAAATTTTTTTTTACCGCCCTCTGCTCGCCTTGCCTTTGCATTTGCCTTTCCCTGCTCCCCTTGTTGTTGGGAATTGTGGAGTTTTCCAGCTTTCCAGCTGCTGCTGCTGCTTCTGCGGTGTTTTGTTTTTGTCCTATTCGTTGTGGGAGCGATTGTGAGTGGGGTTTGTTTTGTTTTGTTTTTTTTTCTGTAGGTGCTTTTGAATACTTCGGAATGATCTATTGCTTGCATGCTGATAGGGTCCTTTTTTGGCTTCAGGATTTTGAAGATTATGGTATGATGATGTAGGAGTTTAGAGAAGTAATTCAGGGATGGGGATTTAACTTGATGAGAGATTTGCAGGAGGGAGAGACAGAGACAGAAACAAAGGGAGAGAGAGAGAGGAATGGAAAGAGTTTTAATGGATTTGAGGTTGGGGTTTTGCTTGGGTGAGGAAGATGAAGTCTAGGTGGAAAGGTGTTGTTCTGGGGTGGGCGTGTGGAAGGGGAATGATGGGTTGGGGGCTTTTCTGGTGATGGCTTGATTTATTTTTTAAAATTCGGTCTGTAAAGTGATTGTGTTTGAATTTTTTTGAAAATCATGGCTGCTGCAAATGCAAGACCACAATTGTCAGAGAGCTCACAAGCATTAAATTTCCAGAGGGAGAATTGGAATTCGGAAGAGATAAAGGCTCTAGTGGATGTGTGGGGAGATGCTTACATGAAGATCAAGAGAGGGAACCTCACCAACAAGCATTGGTCTGATATTACACAACAAATCAATTCACAGTTGAACACAAATCGCAGTGAGAAGCAAGTGCGCAACAAAGTGGATACAATCAAGAAGAGGTACAAGAGAGAGAAAGGTAAGAGATCCCGAACTGGGGAGGTGAAATCCACTTGGGAGTATTTTGACAGGGTAGATCTGCTGCTAGGCTGCACCCTGAAGAATGCAGCGACCCCGCAATTAGGTTTGAGTGGTGGTGCAGACCTCAAATTGGGCTCAGAGATTCTGAATTTGAAGGAGAGACAAACCCCTGCTGTTGCTCCTGCAGCACCAAACCCTAATGTTGCAGTGAAAGTGAGTTCAGAGCATGGGAGCTTGGATGGAAGCATGGATTCAGGGAATAAAAGTGCATCCGAAGAGCGCTCAAGCTCACCTCCGATTGGATTCGATACCTTTGCGACTCCTCGTACTCAGGACTGTAGCATTCCAGGTGGTTACATTCCGAAAGAAGAGGGTAGGATGAAAGGAAAGAAAAAGAGGCTAAAATCCAGTAGTCAATTCAATTCTGTGGCAGAAAGTATCCAACTGTTTGGGGATGCTCTTTTCAAAATTGAGCAGATGAAGTTGGAGCTAGGCCGAGATTTGGAGGAGAGACGGTTGCAGATGGCCAAAGATATGGAAAATAGACGCCTTGAACTGGCAGAAAGACATCTGCAAAGGAAGGAAGCAATGGAAGAGAGACGCATGCAAAGAAAAGAAGCTATGGAAGAGCGTAGGAGGGAAATGCAGATTGCATTAATGCGAATGAAATTGGAGTTTGCAAGCAAGAAAGGAACACTCACTGACAATGAGTATGAACAAGCAAGTGAGTGACAGGCACCATAAACCTTTAGCATGAATCTTGGAATGTGTTCTATGATGCAGATGGCAGAATGTGTTCCTGTGCCTTGTAAAGAGTTTATTCTCTTCTGTCTAAGGAATGTTATTTGATTTTGCTGCTCAGCTCAATGGACTGTCTGCTCTAGTTATTCAAAGATTCCTCTTGCTTTCAGGTTTGGTGTTGTTCCAATTGTCCAGTTCTCTTCTAAGACCAAATCTTGTGCAAGCTTGCAGAGAGTGTACAAGAAGCAATAAAGCTTATCCCAAGCAGATCTGCTGACATGACCAAAAATCAATCAAAAGGTAGTGTATGTGAACCAGCAGGTAATGGGCAAACCATGACAAAACATGTTTCAGGCTTACCTGCAGAGATTGCTACACATGCATCAAATGCCATCTGATGAAAACTTGCAAATATTGCAAGACACAAACAATCATTTTGCAATGCTGTAAGGCATGCAGCTGCAGGTAATGATAGGGTAATGATAGAATCGAGTGACAAAACACACAGCATGATGACAAAACATTTGGGGGCAGATTGATTGTGCTGTGTTCAGGTTTGTCTTGAACCTGAGGCAATTGTGTAATCTATCAGTTTTTTTTTCATTTTTAGGGTTGAACTCAAGCATCTTCTGGCCAGGCAGGCACACAAGTTGTGTTCATGTTGCATTGGGAAAGGCTTGATATATTAGTCATAAGTTTGAAATGTTTCAGTAGTCCTGGGACACGTTAGAGTGATTCAGACCATGAGACCTATCAAATGTATATTAATATATGTAGTGTGAAGTCATGCTTTTGTGGGTGGTCAAAATTGGGATATGTCTACCCACTGCATGGCTCCGATTGAGAATGTAAAGACTTTCTTAGTATCACATGACTAGTCGCACTGGTGATACCATGTCAGATTTGGCACTCTCGATTGATGTTGCATTTTTACATCCCTCTTTATTCATACACCCTACTTGCCCTTCCAATTCTATCTTGCTATTAAATTCAACCACCTAATTCTGAAATTTGAGCTTTCTGAAGTTCTGAAACCCCAATCTTTTTGACATCATATGTGAAAGGTGAAGTGTGGGCACTTTAATTTAGGTACAAAGCTGAACATGTGTAGAAACTGGTGAGTGGGGAGCAGACAGTTGCCTGTGACATTTTTGAAGAGTTGGGCTAGAGATTCTGAGAGATTGAAGTTCACCTATTTTGCAGGTGTTGCTGAATTACATGGAGTCCAAAGTTGAGTCTTATATCAAAATTCAGAAGCTATTTGTGATCATATATGCCTGGCTTCCTCATGTTATTAAATGCTACTGGATTGGTGCCCAACACTACTGAAATTAACTAAGTCCAAACACATGAAAACATGCACACAAATCAGTGCTACAGTGTGAGGCACACTTGATGTCACTTTTTCTGTTTTCATTTTGTTTGGGCTTGGATTCTCACAAGTTTCAGAGGTGAGTTTGATTTTGTAACACCAAAGATGAGACTCCATAGACACACAGCATCTCCCAAACTCAAAATAACTGGAACCTCCATTGACATTGAACTGGGTTCTAATTGCAAAACAAATCCCACAAAACATTAATGTTCTGCAATAAAAACCTGTTAACATAAGTGCTGCATTTGCAACAAATTGGTGAAAAACTCATGGAATTGGAGCATGACTGGGTTGATTGTACAATGCATGCATGTTGACAGCAAGGTCAGACTTACTCAGATGCCCAGATGATGAAGAATCATGAGAAGATTGACACTCAAAATTGTATGATCATCAATTCCATCATGAAATCACAGTGACTAGCTGCCACTGCTCCCCACTGACATCATCAGCTCTCAACACATGTCGATCACTTTTCTAATTATCTGCTCAAAGTTTCTGTCAAACATGTGTACAGAACTCTGAGTCCTGAGTTTGTGTCACAACAGAAAGACCGTGGACAGGCTAAAATTCAAGAGACAATGCTAAACAAAAAAGCTAAATGGTGTCCCCATTCAAGCTGCAACAAGCTTGTGAGTGTCAGTTTTATTTCAATTTAGCTTGTCCCTGTACAAACAGGCATCTAAGCCCGAGGTATAGAGAGGCTTACATAGCAGATAGTTGTTGGGTCCTCTTGTACCCTGGACATATCAGTTAACCACACCACTGGTGACTGCTTGGATACAATATATTCACTCTGTATAGAACAGCTGACAGTGGCAAAAAACTGGCTGGCTACAAAACTTCCAATGCCTACTTGATAATCCCATACAACCTAATACTTGGAAAGTGGACATAAATCTAAACTTATCAGCTGGATCATCAAGAAAAGAGAGCTGATTTGACAAACATTTCTTTGAAGATATCCATGAGAATGTTTCCTTTGTCTCAGACCACAGGTGTCCCTCGTGTTGTAATCCAAACTCTGCAATAACCACATCTGCAGCCACAACCTGGCAACTGCCTACTTTAAACCCCAGATAGAAGGGCTCAAGAAGAAAACTTATCTTGTATCGAACTGGAACAGAAGTGAATTGCCAGAGGAAGCCTCCACAAAACTTGCAAATGTACTTTGCCTACAACATGATATGTCCATCAACATGCATCTGGAGGAGGACTGCCGATGATCATATTTTCAAGAGGTGGATGTACCCATGATTGGTAGGAGCTCCCTGGTACACAACTAGTAGTATTCTTCCTCCTGTGATACATGTTGGAACAACACGACTGTAGCAAGGACAACAAAAAATGATGCAAACTCAATCCACATTGCACCTGACTCTATAAGCTGTGCATGCCTCAAGATTGCTGGAATTGCAATGCTTCCCACTGCCGAAAACCCTGTCAAGAACTTGGCTGCATCTGCCCAGCTGTTTCATCCCACAGCAAAAATGACATCAGGTACACATACTCTCTCTCTTGCTGACTCAATCTTCTACTGTCTTACTAACTGAGGACAGTCCTCTGGTTCGAAGAGAAACTCAATAGTGTACTCATTCAAGCTGCAACAAGTTTGTGTGGGTAAGCTTCATTTCATTAACTTACCCTGTACAAGCAAACATCTACGCCTGGGGCATAGAGAAGTCTACAGAGTAGTGATTGGGGCCTCCTATAACCTGAACATATCCTTCATACACACCACTGGTGACTAATTGGATACAATATGTCCACTTTAGCCAGTGGAAAACATTTCTACAATATTGAAAAGAAAAATCCACAATAACTCTGTAAAGGTAACCATTGTGTCAGTTCTGGGCATATACCACTGAAGGACAAGGTTGGGACAGTGCTTACTCATCACCACCGTTGACAGAAATGAAATCAGAGGAACTTGTATTCCCAAAGAACAAACAAGGCATAGGTACCAGAATGTACATGAGCACTGCACATCACACAAGCCAATTATCTCCGAGCTCTCAAAAGGAATTGAAGTATATCAATCACACAACCTATTGAGTCCCTCTCTCAACTCCTCACAAGCATATAGCATTCTGACACACCCAGGCCAATTGCTAGGAAGCAGCATATGAGAATGAGAGAGGAAGTTACCATGCCACATTGCACATTTATTCTGTCCAAATAGAATGAAGTTGAGAAAATCAAAACCCTTGCAGGATAATTCTGTACTTAGATGGACTGTCAACAATTTTACCTGTAAGCATCGGCCACCAGTTATTATACAAAGCGCATCCCTGTTTCACACCCCAAACCTTGTAAACAGATGAGATTCAATATTCCAAGCTGGAATAACATGGAAGAAAGAGTAAGCTGATGAATTCCTAAGATCATCACCTCAGACTTCAAAGCTCTCCTGTGCATCAACTTCAATACTGAGCCACAAGTTAAACCAGGACCCAATTTTTTTTTTCAAAGGTAAAAATTTGAGCAAAAACATACCAGAATCTGCAACAAAATGCCCACAGAAAACAGGAGCGCCAATCCAGCCAATCTGCATGGGCCCAAGCAACCACTACCATAAGCTCCCCAGTCTGCCATGGCCCCTCACTCTATACCGGTCCTAGATACATTCCTTGCTTTGGCCTGGGCTGGAATAACTCACACTGCTCCACAAATTCCATCCCCATTTGCCATTCCATCGCCAGCCCAGTGCAACCACCACGATCACACAACATGCATTCAAAACAACCCACAGACCATCTCATTAGGGTATTAACAAGCTTGTGTGAAATTGACAACATAGGGATTATACCCAATTGGGCTATTTCTTGGTAATGAGAAGTCAGACATCAGCTCTCTGGATTGATTGAGCAACATGGACTCCAAGCTGTTTCTTGTATGCAGAAGTATGATTTCTTCAATAACAAACTAATTAGGGTTTCAGAGCAACAAAACTCAAAAAACCCTAATCGACCTAGATTCAAATGATCCGGGAAAACACAACCACGGAACGAAACCCCACCATCCCCTCTTTCCTTCTTCCATCCCATTCTTCTTTTGAAAGGAAGAAAACAAAAAATCTACAGAATATAATGAGATGTAGAGTTTTGACTCAGAAGCTGCAACAACTGCAAGGCACGAAATTCGGCCCCCCCAAAAAAAACAACAAACAAACACCGCACACGCAAACACACACACACACACGAGGAGAAGGGCCATGTTCTTCCTCACCTTGAAATGACAGGGCCATGTTCTGCAACCTCCTCGTTGGGTGATAGGAAAAGGCTGCTGGGACGTGCTGTGGGAAGTTGAGGAGAAGCACAGAGACACAGAGACAGAGAGAGAAGCGAGCGAGCAAAGGTGTGCGTGCGATAAAGAGGCCACAAAAGTGGCGCAGCAGTTTCAAGCGAAGCGGGAGGAGAGAGAGAGAGCGAAGGTGTGCGTGCGAAAAAGGGGCCACAAAAGTGGCGCAGTAGTTTTACGCCAAGCGGGAGGAGAGAGAGAGCGAAGGTGTGCGTGCGAAAAAGAGGCCACAAAAGTGGCGAAGGAGTTTTAGGCGAAGCGCGGGGAGAGACACAGAGAGCGAAGGGGGGCGTGCTACAAAGAGGCCACAAAAGTGGCGCAGCAGTTTCACGAGAAGCGGGAAGAGAGAGAGGGTGTGCGTGCGAAAATGAGGCCACAAAAGTGGCGCAGGAGTTTTACGCGAAGCGCGGGGAGAGACACAGCGCGCGAAGGGGGGCGTGCTACAAAGAGGCCACAAAAGTGGCGCACAACTTTTACGCGAAACGGGAGGAGAAAACAGAGCGAAGGTTTGCGTGCGAGAAAGAGGCCACAAAAGTGGTGCAGCAGTTTCATCAAATTCAGATATGCAAATTGGGGTCCCTGCAGAATATTTTGCACTACACAAAATGCAAGTGATATTTTCCAATCTTGACTTTACTTAGAGGAGCCAAATAGGCAAAATTTCGAACAAGGTGGGTGCCTAAAAGATCACTACCTATGTAAATGAAGTACACAAAATAATGCAAAACTGGTGCCAAATGAAAAGGATTATGAGAGGGAAGGATGAGTCCAATTTTCAACATTGGGTGAGTTAGTTAGGGTCCACCGAGAGAGAGAGAGAGAGAGAGAGAGAGAGAGAGAGAGAGAGATCAGTTTTAGAAGCAAAGCTGACATTGAGAATTTAGAGCAGCAAAATATTATGAATATTGTTGGAGGAGATGTGAATTTAGCGAGCATCCACTTCCACCCAGATTGTAAACAAATTGCACAATAGTTAGAAAATTTTCAATAAATTTAAAATTTTTTTTTTTGCCAATTCCTATGCATGGCTCAAGTAGGTAGCCATATATATATATGGGTGTTTAGTTTTTTTTTTTTCCCCTTTCATGTATTTTGTTAAAGCCAAATTTGGCTAAATCAGCTTATGGATGATGGCCACCTCGGGCTACATCACAAAGTTGAAAATAAAAACACTGGTTGTGTGGCATTCATGATGAGCAAATTGAAAATATTTGTTGAATATTTCAAAACTATATTTTGAATAACTATATAACTCAAAATCCACAATATGTTTTTACACATGTCGCTTCTACCACCAAATAATGAAAATGGGCTACAAACTAGAGAAAGGCTCTTCTTCTTTCACAAATCAAAACTTTAGGCTCCCATAGGTTCCAAGTCACTGAGAAAACAATCATGCCAACCTAAAGTCCTAGAGTCCTGACCAAGTGCTTAAAGTTGATGAGTCACATGCATGGAAGGAAAAAGTACCAAGAGATAAACACAAAGTGGGAAAGCCTACATGATGACATCATTCCTAAAAACACAAAGTAAAAAAGACTCACTAAACCCTAATAAATAATTTAGTAAATTATATTTGTATAGGAGAAGGGACTGAGTACAGGCCCTTCCCTGATTTGAGAGAGAAATGCGCCCCAGGCCGGTAGGCCGAGGGAACAGGTCGAAAACCACGGAAGGGCCTGTACTCAGGTCCTTCTCCTAAGTAAAGGAGAGCTGGGATTTTTTCACTTTTCAGAAATAGTGAGAGGCTGGCTGGTACCTTCCGCTGGTCCGAAGATCCCAGTACAGCCTGGCTGGTACCTTCCACCGCAGAAGACCCCCCTTGCTGAAAACAGGTTTTTTCAGGCAGGTGATGGAGCTGAAAATACAAAGGAAAAATCCAGGCAGTGCTTTACACGTCCAAAAGGTCCATGGAATTTTGTTGTTGTGATATAACCCCAGTTTTGTGGAGCCATCACACAAACAAAAATCTTTGAGATCATAGGTATACAATTCCTATATACCATGTACTATTACTATCACCACCACAAACCACCATTACCATGTGAACCCATCATTGCAAATCACAAGGGGGGTGGAAGTAATTGGAACCAATAGATTCAAATAATAGATTTTCAACCATTATATTAATTTCAATTTATCCTCAAGGTATCATAACTTGAATGCAAAATTAATTATAAAAAAATCAACAATATTGTAGTACCTAGGTTACTTGAACAATGATTACATTTTTGGTGAATTTTTTGATAAATATTTAATTATTGTGTTGAAAGTTCAAAAAAATTAAAATTATTTTGTTCTTTTCGTGTGTTCTTTTTTTTCCCCCCCTTTCAACAGGTCTTGTTTATTGACTACTTTCTCAAAGAAATCAAACAACTTTAGTTAGTAGCTTGAGAGAAAATAATAATGATATAATAATTCAATATTCTAAAAATAGATTGCTCAATCATTTTTAATGTCATAAAAGTGCAATTGACATCAGTTTTTAGTTAATTAATACTTAACCTCTATCAATTTGGTTTATAATATCTTTGTTGAATATAAAAATAATTTAAATATTTGACAAATGATTGCGAATTGTCCCACAGTATAAAAATAATTGGTAACTTTATATATATATATATACCTAAGTTGGTTTGTTAGCAAGGTTCTTAATAATAATTTTTTTTATGTCAGTTATGTTTGACAATAAAAAATAATAATATACTACAATTTGACATCATACTTAATAATGAAATTGTTATGCTTGAGAGCTTCATTCAGAATTTTTGACAAGTATTTTTTTTAAAAATAATTAATTACCTAGTGCCTAGACAGGCTAGGGGTATTTTCAAATCTATAAAAAAATTTATTTAAATTTAAATTTTCTTTTCTTTTCTTTTGCTTTGGGGCAGATTCAGGAGAGGGCAATGGCAGGTTGCCAATTGGCGTTTGGGCAATCGACACGCGTCACGAATTCATGCGAGTGCATGGTTCTGGTGCAATTTGTACCAGTAGGAATACGCCACATGGCGGATAGCATTTTCAGTCGTTCCCTGTTCTCACTGGTGGCCATAAAAGCTGCCACTTTTGCAACGTATTTAGGTCACACTTATCCGCAAGGAGAAGGAGCCCGAGAAGAGGAGGAGAAGAAGCAACGTTTTTGCAACGCAGTGCGAATCCTCTTCTCTCCGCCAACAAGCAAATTGTTTTGCATCGTCGTCGCATACAGGTACAATAAATTTGTAACGAAGTTTTTTTTGTTTCTTGGGATGTCGTTCACAAGAACTTCAGTTCTTCTTCATGTCTCGTCTCGTATAGCTTTTTGTTTTGTTTTGTTGTTTTTTTTTTGGGGGGGGGGGGGGGTGGGGGGAGGGGCCCGTGGGTGTTTCTGTAGTCGTAGTGGAAAATTAGCTTGTGTTAGTTGGAAGGAAACAGCAGCAGTGACCTCAATGATGATGAAATTGCAATGCTGATCTTGCTAATTTCTTGTTGATTCACTGCAGCTTCGTGTTCTGTAGCAGCAACAGCAGCAAAAATGCCACAAGCACACTTCGATGCGTCGGTGGAATCTCCCCACCTTGACGTCATTCTGGATGTGGGTCACCCTCTCGCAAATAGGGTTGTCGATGGCTTCATCAAAGTCGGAGGGGTAATTATTTTATACTCTTCTCTCTTATAGCAAGAAAACCCATCCCATGTCAAGCTCTGGCAATCCTCCCGGAGATATTTACATATATATCTATTTATATCCAGTGAGCAGCCTGGTTGTATTATGTGGCTTGTCTTTGATTGGGGTTTGCATGGAGCAGGTTGGATTTGTGCATGGAGCTACTCAGGAAGCATACCGCCTTGTGCTCAAAGGTTAGAACTTAGTACCTTGTTTTTGTCTCTTCCTTTGCATCATATTTGCATATCTAAATGCTATTATGGACTGTTCCTAAATTTGGGTCTTTTTTTTTGTTTCTTCTTTTTTTGTTTTGCTTTCTTGCATGCACTTGAGGATGTGTAAAGACATTTGTGAACATAACTAGGTCGGCAGGACCATGACAGTGTGCATTTGTTGAACTGCAGACGAGACAAACCAAAAGTCATTGGAGAAGTTAGCACAGCGTGCTGGCAAGGAGGCTGTGCAATGGGGTAGAAACCGCATTGAACCCTTTTTCAAGACTTTAAAAAAATTGTTTATGCATGTGAACACAATTTTTGAACTGTGAGGACATGATAAGACCATGCCTGAGCAATCAGGTTTATGGTAATTCACAATAGCGGCAACAACTAAAGTAGAGCTGAGTGAAGCTTTTCAAGAGTAGAGGACTTCTTGACTTTGGTTTCAGGTAATTTTGCATGTCTAGGTTCAGTTGATCATCCACACCTTCTGCGATGGTTTGTGCTTGACTTGTGGGATTTCCTGAACCTTTGCAGGTCTTGTAGCAGGAGCATACTCAGGTGTGAGGTATGGCCTGCAACAAGCCCTTGGTGAAAATAATTGGGTATGTAAAATCCTTTCCATTTTGACCTAAATCATGGCTCATACATACCTTGTGCACAACAACTTTGCTTTTAGTTAAAGTTTGCATACTTAAATCTCCACATGTGGTTGACTAATTTGTACTTCTTTTTTTGCCTTCAGAAAAGTGCACTCTTGAGTGGAGCACTGACTGGAGCGACTCTTGCAATCACTGAACCTAACCCTGGCCATGACCGAGTGGTGCGAGGGGCTATCACAGGTGGTGCCATTGCCACAGCTGCAGAGTTCATTCGCAATCTCACTGATTGAACATGTATTTAATAGTGCAGTGTAACATGTGGCGAAAGGAAAGTTGGGAATGGATTGCTTTTTTTTCTTGCTGTTGTGGTTGATGATGATGAATAGCTACATTTGTCTGGAGGATTGATGTGAGGCTTGCACTATGTATTTTGGAACCCTACTTTCTGTTTGCAAAATGGGCATTTTGTAGAAGCTGTTGATGATGTATCCTCACCCCAAAAAATAAAAAGAAAAACTCTTGTTTTTGTGTATTGTGAAATTGGAACATTTGTCAAAAAATGTGGAGAAAATGGGGTTTGAAGAGAGGTAGGAAATGCTTTTGATGTGTAGAGCTGGAAACCCCATCATAATGCATTGTGTAAAATAGTGTTTACTTCAAACCTCAATGAGACACCAAATGTTATGAACATCAAAGAAAAGTCACAATTGAGAATAGGTAATTCATTTCATGTGGAACTTATCTAATGGAAAAGGAATGTTAAGGGATAAATAAACATAGGATTTTGAGTTTTTAAAACATCTAATTTCGGAGGTACAATATTATAAAATTGTTAAAATTATGTTTCAAGGATAAAGTATTGAACTAAAAATGTCCACCACATGAGTTTCTTTTGAATGGTTTTCTTTTCACTTATAGCCTCATTTCACTAACTCCTTTTATGTCCCTTTTGTGAGGGTTTTTCTAAGTATTTTATGAAACAAATCCTTAGAAAAAAAAAATTTCCCCTTCCGGAAAACAAGCATTGATCAATGAAATGAATGGATGGATGGATGCATTCGTAACACAATTCAGATAATTTGCAAATAGTAACAATGCGATAGTGATAAACTTGGGTCACAAGTGTGTAGACATTGAGTGGAGTGAAGCCAAAAGAAGTACATGTCCAAACACAATTGAGGAAAGAAAGTTCAATCAATCAGTTTGTCCAAAATATGGGCATCAAGTGAAGAAAATGAAATGCATGTGGAAATGGAAAAAAAAACATACAATGCCACTTGAAATTGGGCTGGCAAAGGATATGAAAAAATGTATTAAAAATAACAAAAAATGCATGAGCTTACAAAAAGATATTGTTTTTTCATCTCACAAAAAAATTTAAAATTTTATTTGAAATTAAAAAAACACTAGCCTACTAGGGGAAAGGGTAATTTGCAGTGTTGGGCAGTTATTTGAATTTAAAAGACCAGCTGTTGTTTCTGGTTTTAAATTATTTCAGGAATCAGTGACCGCCTGTTCTGGTTCTTTGAAAAAAAATGAGAAGCAAAACCCTTAAAGAACCGGCGGGTTTCACCAAAGAACTTCCAATGAACTGGACATTTTGAGAACCGTGGTTATGTACCAGAACGAGGTCTTTGGCTTTTGCTGAGAACCGTATTCATGAATCCTATGAACACCCAGATAACCGCCGGGGGTCTGTTTTCCCTTTGCTAGCGATTCACCTCCACTCTCACCTGCACTCTTCTAGATCCAATAAGCTTAGGAAACATAATGCTCATTGCCCTCAAGGTTCCATTGCCAAGGTTTTGCAGCTTTTGAAAGTTTTTAGATTCATGAGCTTCGCGATGGACATGGACTTTTTTCTAAGGAGGCACTCATGGGTTTTACCTATGAAAGCAAGCCTAGGCACAAATTTGGGTAGCAATCTCGTTGTACTATAGTGAAGCCAAGGATGTGAGTTTGGCATTCAATGAGCTAATGTAGATGGCGATTTGACCTAAACTCAAACCTAGCTAGGGTTTTGCGGGCTTGGGAACAAATTGAAAAGAATCTCCAAAACTTAATCTAATGATATTTTCAGACTTGAAGATCGGAAAAGTTTTAAACTTATAAATAACAAACAATGTTCAAACATGCAACATTTGGTTGACAAATTGTTAACTTAGCCAGTGGCATGACATGATGCTAGCTTTTAGTGTTAAGGTAAAATTAGGGATATCAATTCACCATAAAAATTTCTGTTTTCTTGAAAATTTTCATGTTAACATTGTCAATATGTTATCAATTACAAAATTGAATTAATAGATATCATAAGAAAATAAAATTGTCATCATCTCATATGAAGATGTTTGGTCATCATGTGCTCAAGTTTATGCACTATCATCACCACGTGTAATCACTTTACTATCATGCATTCAAAGTTCATGTGTTGTCATCTATTTTACAAATAGTAGCACTCAACACATCACTTAGTTTGACATTGTTGTTGCTCACATTTGCAATGACATTGTTGTTAATGTTCACAATGTGACTGCTCTACAAATGGTGCAATCACAACACTAACACATTGATGACATTGGTAATGCTTGCATTCACAATGACATTATTGTTCATGCTTGCAACATAGCTACTCATGTTCAAGATGTTGCTACTAGTCACACTTGTGCCATTATTATGATATTGTCAATGACATTGTAATGATTTACCATAACATTCTTTGGTAGGTTTCGTAATCTTATTCAACAACACTAATGACCGATATAGAGTTGCCTTTGGAGTTCCAAATCAATGAATGTTCAACTAGCAAATCAATTATCAAATGATTGAATTTCAATTCATCATTTCAATTTTTTTATCAGTTGTCAAAAAAGAAGACAAAAATGAGTAATGTTGAACATGCCAATGTTTAACAATTCTTAAAATGAAGGAAAAATACCCATTGGTGATCAATTTAAAATTATAGCCATTTACCCATAATGTTTTCAAATAATTCAAAAAATTAGTTTTGGTATATAATCATGGCTTTTCGAAAATATGATTTTTTTTTTAAAAAATCAAAGATTCACAAGTTTTTGTTGGTTCACTTAGGAAAACCATTGATTTTTTAAGGTTTTTGAAATAACTGGAACCAATGGTTCTTGATTATGGAATATTTAAAGGATTAAAATCAACAATTTTATGAAAATTCAAATTAAGAACCACCCAATAATGGAACATACACAAAGAGGAAAAGATGTGTTTGTGTAGAGGTGAGGTGTAATTTGTAGGTTACTAATTGGACATTGAATTAATTTTGCATTTTGTATTGTTTGTTATCATATGTCAAATTAATAGTTCCTAGTTGATGTAGATGTTATGGTTGGTTGGATTATCTTTACTTCCCAATTCTTCATGAACTTTTAAACTCAATTCTACCTTTTCAATATGAAGCGTTATATTTGAAATGAATGTTAGCAACATATGCCCTAGTAGACAAAGTTTAAAAGTATTAATGAAAGATAAAGACATATGCAATAATAGATTTTTGAAATTGTAAGTTGCCCAAAAACTTACATGAAGGTAGTGGAAAAGGACACATGACATCCATGGAGAAACTCCTTGCTTCTAATTTTATAATAAAAATCATTGTAAATAGTTTATATTCTCACTAAATGGTCATTAGGGTGTGAACATAAACACAACCCATAATGACTTTCTTTGTGCTTTAGTTAGAATGTAGCGGGTAAGCTAATCAAATTGATGTGATAGAACAAGATTGGTTATTTATGTACAATATTCCCAAAGTCCATCATTTAGAAGCGTACAAGGATTTAATTATTTTAATTATTATGATTTTGAAAAAGTCATTATAATATTATAAAATTATGTATATTGTCAAGATTATATCATTTTTAAAACATTTCAAATCATCTAAAAATAAGATTAAATGACAAAAGTATTGGTTGCACCTTGAGTGAACTATGTTTTTATGAAATTGAATGACTTAACATGACCATATGTGTTATGATTAATTCACTACGTTCGTCAGTCTATCTGATGGGGGTTTTGGGGGGTGGGGGAGGGAAAGGCTGGTGAAGCAACGGGCGACCGGTGTCAGTTTGTGACGGGGGTTGGACCACCACGGTTTTTGTGTACAAACCATCTCCACAAAGCATTGCAGCCGTCTGAAAGGTAGGAATGACAGTCGGATCGCATCCCTCTCCCACCGCACCAGAGGTGGATATAAAAACCTTCCCCTCCCCCCCACTACCGAAAGAACTAACGGTTATATAGAGGAGCGTGTTTTCAAAAATTTCCAAAACTTTCGGGAACCAAGGTTCAAAATGTCAAAATCAGGGTTTTGGGTTTTCTCACGTCAGGTAAGGGAGTAAATACCCAGACTGATAACCTGAGGGTACACATGGTTGGTTCTTATACTCGCACAACGTCGGTCGGGACCACTGTGCGTTCAGGGTGGCTGGAGTGGCGTAGCCACGGGTGTCCGAAGGTCACGGGTACCACTAGTGTGTTATGATTTTACATTATGAGTTGAGAATCATTCTTCACTATTCCAAGATTAATATTAATTTGTTTATAAAATCAAGATGTGTTAATAAATAGGAATGGGGTATGTGGTTCAATGGGAACTTTGGAATCTGACTAAAGTTATATCACCAACTAGGGTTGTGTGAAGCATAATTATCATTTCAAAGTTAGACTATGATAAAAATAATGGTTTCAACAAATCCATTTTCATTTGGCTTTTTCAATGTGAGCTTGTTGATTTGTTTTGGTTGAAAATTTGTTATTTAGAAAAAAATAGTTCGTGAAAAAGCAACCCAAGAAAAAACAAATAACAAAGATTGTAAAAAGAAAAATGGAAAAGGTAATGAAATTAATCTTCTTTTAAAATAAGTTAATGTAGGAAGGCATATTGTCGTTAGTCTAAAAATGGTGAGGGGTATTATAAAAAATCATGGTTTTTCAAAAGATTCAATTTGATTAAAGTGTCCACATTGACTAAAAGGATGTTCACTTTGACTAAAAGCTTGGGGCATGAAAGACACATGGTCATTTTGGTTGGTTCTTTTGATTGAAGTGACCATTTTGACCAAATATTAAGTCATACATCTAATCAAAAAAGACAAATTTTTTAAATGGTTAATCAAAATGCATATGGTTTAGTCAAATCGGCCATACTGAATGGCCATACTTAGTCAAATTAGCCATATTAATTTAGTTAGCTAGCCTACTTGCTATGTCTACTAGGCTACTTACCTACATATTTACCTACCATTTACCTACCTATGTCTTATTTACCTACCTACCTACTTATTTACCATCTATCTACTTATGTCCTACTTACCTACCTACCTATTTATTTATCTATTTACTTATCTATTATCCACTAACCTATTTATATCTATTTATTTATCTACTTAGATAGATACGTATAAACCTACTTATGAAAAATATTGAAATTCAAATGTTGTTATATACATTAATCAAAAAATTCATGGAAGTTCAAGGAAACATGTTAAATGTATTTGGTATCATATTGTTTTACAAAGTGGTGAGGTGGTTTGATGGCCAAAACATTGGTGTGGAGCCAAGGAAACCAAGGTTCAATCCCTTTTACCAATATATATTATGTGGAATATGTACATTCATAAATATATTTTGTATATGTGTGTAAACATATAATATTTAAGTGGGTTGTGGATAGGTAGGTAGGAGGCCATGGTGGGTAAATAAGTAGGTACTTATTTATTATTTATTATTTACATTTTTATATTTACAATTTGAACATTTTTTTAATTAAAATTTTTTGGCTGCCCAATTTTTTATCTAATTTGATTAGTCAAAAAAATCATTTTATGGTTAGTCAAAAAAACCACTAATCAAGTTGGACATGTTCAAATCGACTTGACCAATATGACTAAGTGGTCAAATTGACCAAATGTCAAAATGATTAGTTTTTGGTTTAATTTTCCAATCAAATAAACCGTGATTTTTTGTAATGGGGAAATAAAAGAATTGAATAGTTGCCATATAATGTGAAATATGGGAGGGTTAACATTTGAAATTTATGTTCTAGTAAAAGATTGTTAACATATGTTTTTATTGTTAAGGAATGTGTTTTGCATATTGTTTACAAACAAGTTTCCATCAACAATAACAAAACTACACATTTTTCATGAAGGTGGGCATCAAGTTCTTGATGACTAGGAATTATTATGTGTTTGGTTGTCAAATGTTCCTCCAATAATCTAATTCCTAATATCAATCAACATATGGAACTACTTTGAAAGAATAATGAATTTATGATTAACATGTTTTACTTGCAATCTATGTTGTTGGTAGTCATATTGTTATGATATTACATGATGTTTTTGTTGCTTATGGGTTTTTCCTATTTCCTCCCTTTACAAATGCATATATTTCACATGATCTTAGAGGTATAACATTAGGAGGTCTAATGTTGATAATTTTCCTGCATTTTAATCAATGTGCACTACAATAACTATTATATCTATTAACATGATGTTTGACAAATATGGATGTATAATTTGGATCAATTCCAAATCACTTCAAGGACCTAATACATGTAGTTTGTTTAATCCTAAAAGGATAAACTTGCCTATTTGGTCAAATGGTAAGTTTTACATTTTTATAATATGTGAAATCAAGAAAAAGGGACAAGATTTGTTTGGAATTTCATTTGGAAAATGTTGATTTTGATAGGTTGCATGCAACATGTGCAAAAATCAATGAAAACAAGCTAGCTAATATGTTGCATATGCTAGTTAGTTAAGGAAAATTTCACCAATATTTGAATTTTGTTGGAGGATTGGGCCTATTCAAAGTTGAAGTTCCAAAAAAAAGAAAAAGGATTCCAAAAATTTTGTAGGGTTACTTTTTGCAAATAACATTTACTTGAAAAAAATTAAAGTAAGAAAGTTTGAATAATTTGATTTAAAATAATTCATGTGATGGTGGTGATTTTTCACATGCATACATAATTGTGTATCAATATTTTGGTTTATAGCTAAAAACGCCAAAAATCCCAAAAAATCTCAAAATGAGTTTCAATGGACAATTAAACATGTTTTTTAGCAAGATTATTTTTTGCACATGTGACTTGCCCCTAAAGCTAAACATTATGAATCTATTGAACATTATTTTTTGCCAAAATGTTTTTAAAAATGAGTCTTTTGCCTTGCAAGCCTTTCCTTTAAAACTTCAAGACTTTGAAATTTTTATATGATTTGGCTTTTCATCAAGTTTATCCAATGAACATGTATTTTCATAGAAGGGGACTTTTTTTTATTGTACAAAAAATTTGAAATCAATTATATGATTTTATGCATTCATTTTTATTTTATTTTTTAAAACATGCAATTTAGACACAATATAGGTAGTTTAAAGGACTCAAAATGACATTTACATAATATCCAAATTATTTTAAAATATTGTTATTAATTTAACAAGGTGTTGTTTTATCTATTGACATACAACAATCCACTACAACTATAATAATAATGTAAGATTAACAAAATCCAAATTTGTCATTTGCAATCTTTTAAAAATAGGTCATTCTTTTTGGTACCCCAACCATGAATACACATGATTATGTGATTTAAATTTTTTTTTGAGTGAGTGAATATATGTGTCAATAGTTACATAACATTGTCTATTATGTTAGGATATTTATGCATTCAACATGATTAATGTTTCAACAAAAATTTGCATATTTTCTTCTTTGGGTTGAAAGGAAAAAATGTTGGAAAATTTCCACATATTTCTACAAGGTCCAATAAAATCAAATTTCATGGAGATTCAAATTTGAGTTGTATTCAATTATTTAGAAGTGAGTTGTACAAATAAAGTTTGTAACAATGGTTGAAAAGGTCAATATTTAGGCTACCAAGAACCATGACATGTGTGTTATGGCAAAAGGATCCTAATTGGGTACTACCATTCGGAACCACCTCAAGGAATTCTTTGAATAGTAAAACTAACCAAATAATATTTGTGATCATTTTCCTTTAAATGGTTTTATAATTATTATTTTATTTTTAAATAATTTTTATCCATTGTATGCCAAAGTATATGGCTTAAAATGTTCATTTGAATTTTAAAAAGCGAGTATTTGTGTTCTTACTTGTAGTGGTCCCTTTCAAAATCATGTTTGTGAATGTTGAAAACTCATAAGTTACTCAATTAATTAAATTGAAAAATAATTTTAAATAAAATATCATCAAAGGCACTTTAGAAAATTATCTTTCATGAGAAAAGCAAAACATGTTTCAAGCTTTTGTTTTTGACCAAAAAGTGAAGAAAAAAAACACCATTACATTTTGAATTATTCTTTAAAATGCAATGATTAGAAACATCAAAACAAAAAATGTTTGTAATATCATTAATGTTTCAAAATATATACAACTTGATAAATGTACTCACAAAAAAATTATAATCAAAATATTTATTTAAGTGTTTTTTATATTTTCTATAGTTTAATGAACCTAATAAAATGAATGATGCACCCCAATACGTATTGTTTTGCGTTGTACATTAATACATATTTTGATAATGATATGGAATGATATAACACTGATGGACAAATGATTTTTTAAAGAATAATTATGGCCTATATGCATTTGATACCCAACAAAATTGAGTCAAATTTAATATCATGCATCTAATATGTAAAATCCCAAGGATTTCAACAAACATGTATCTAATATTCTAATGGCACCAATTGAAATGTATTTATAAATGTTATTGCATTTATGTGATAATTTGGGATTTGGGAAGGGAATTTGCAAGTGCATTTGGTGATGATTAACTTACCTTTAATGACAAAATTTTGTTCAAAAAAGATACCTCCTACTTTAATGCCTACAACATCCAATGTTTTGAAATGTTGTTGTGAATTTTTGATTTGGGACTTGGGAGGGGAAATTGCAAATGTATCTAATGATATCAAGCTCTACATTTTTTAGGACAACATTTTGCTCAAAGAAATGGTAGGTGCTTCCTCTTCTAAAAGGTGATGATTGAATCCATTCAATGATTTGTTGGTTTGTTAATTTTCAGATCAAAGGAATTGAGAGAAGATAACATTTTGTGATAATAACATTTTTGCTCAAAGAAATGACGTTTGTTATATTGATTCAAAAACTATATTTGATGTAACAATTTGAGCATTTTGGATGTAAGAACCTAAACATATTTCTAATGCAATAGTCTATTGAAGGTAAATGAACACTTCAAATAAGTTGATTTGCTATGCTTTTGTTCATTACTTGTTTCTACACATGCACATGGTCTCATATGGTGGTTGCAAAATTGTAGAAAGAAATATTGTTTAACGATGGATGGGTTACAAACCATGAAAAACACGATTGAAGATGAAAGATTTGTTTTGGTGAAGCCCAAGCTATACACAAGGAGAACGTTCTATGAAGCTATTTGTGATTGCATGGGTAAGTTGTTAAACAAATTCTCTTTGGAGCAAAGTATTTTGAAGCTTTTATATGTGCATGTTGTGGTGAAGCAGCTGCTGCGTCTTTCCCAACAACCTGACCAGGCCCCATGCCCCGGCCACAGTTAACCAGCACCCACCAGCACGACACGAAGGATGGATGATAAGTGATCAGGAAACAGTTTTCTGTTAAGTTTCATTTCACTAGCTAACCATGGTGGTTAACTCAGTTGGTTTTTTTTATATATATAATACCTACCTACTAACAACCCACAAAGAAAGTTATTAGTAAGTAAGTAGTAAAAACAAAAACAGCCCTTACCCTATGCATAGACTATAAACCATCTATGTACCTAGTAATTACCTATTTTCCCACCTACCTACCTAAATATGAGACCTATTTCTCACAGAATTTGGTTATCAAGGTGAAACCAAATGTTAACTCAGTTGAGGTTCATCCACAAACTGAGGTATAACAGTCATCCAGTGGATGGTGGTGTGCTTGGGCCACAGTGAAACACAGCACCCACCAGCACACCATCCATTGGATGCCTGTTATACCTCAGTTGTGGATGAACCTCAACTGAGTTAGTAAATGGTGAAAACCTTGGTAACCAATTCTGTAAGAAAGAGGTCTCATATATAGGTGGATAGGTAGGTAGGAAAATAGATAACAACTAGGTAAGTAGATGGTTTTTTATACATAGGTAAGGGCGGTAGGTTTTCACTACCTGCCTACTGACAAACTGCTTGTGGGTTGTTAGTAGGTAGGTAGTAAAAAAAAGGAACTGAGACAAACCACCATGGTTAACTAGGGAACTGGAACCCAACAGAAAACTGTTTCCTGACCACTTATCATCCATCCTTATTGGTGCGCTTGTGGGTGCCGGTTCACACTGTGGCCCCAATTCCCAAGTCCTTTGCGAGGGAGGGTGCGAGGGAGGGTGCGAGCGAGCGAGCGTGCGAGCTCGGAGGACGACGACGAGGGGAATTCGTTGTCGTTGTTTCTGTTGTGGGGTCAAGGAAATCGAAGAAAGGGTATGGGAACGATCGTGTTGCTCACACGGCTATGGCTACTTCCAAGTTTCAAAGCATCGTAGAAACTAGAAACAACCTCGCACCGACAAACACAAAAAACTTCGTAGGTCTAATGTACTGTTGTACCACCAGTGTAACGCCCCCGGGAGGAGCGCCCAGCAACTCCGATTGAACCAGGACCACAACAGAGTACAAAATACCCGCTTTGCATACATACAAACGCACACCTCTCTCTCTCTCTCTCTCTCTCTCTCGCTGTGTCTGTGTGTGTCTGTGTGCGGGTCTCCGTGTCCCGGATTCTTCTTGTATGTAACAAGCAGGATGTGTGAACAAGCGAGAGAGTGCGGAATTGATTGTAGGTAAGGGAACAGAAGAGATGCTAGAAGAGTGCAAATATGGCGAGGGGCACTTCAAGCGACGAGCGCACGACGACGCACAAGCGGGAGGGAAGTCGGTAATGCATGAGGACTCCCTGGTGTACATGTCGTATCGTTTTGTACTCGCTGGCTGGCTTGGTTGCTTGGTTGCTTGGTTGTTTTGACAGATGATTGAACTTTGTGATGGAATTCTTGCTTTCGGTTTTGTGTCGTCAGGGGGATGGGATTGAATGAGCCAAAATATGTAGGTTCTCTTGGTTTGACTCCCAGTTTGTTTGTTTACTTTGCTGTGAATAGGGACATGTATGGATTTGAAGTGCGGCCTCAGCATTTGGAGCGTTATCTTGAGTATGCCGCAATTTACAAGGTTCTGTCACTTTCTTGGTTTTTTGTTCATTCCTCTTCTTCAAACCCCGCTGTGCTTATGTTCGTTGATGTGATATAAAGCATTGCAAAAGCGGGGAATAGTGATGGTGAGCCGTGCAATGGGCATCGGGATCAGGAGGAGGAGGCACAGAGGTCAGAGCAATGGACACTGTTCTTGAGTACACATAATGAGGGGGAAGCTGTTGGAGCTCAAGTACGGGAGACCAATGTTAGTTCAGAGGGAGAATATGTAACTAGAGCAGACAGAGAACAAGGATGTGCAGCTGGATTAGCGGTGGAGGCTTGGGGCCAGCTGAGAAGTAGCTTGTGGCCTGTGGAACAAGCCCTAAAAAGACGGAGGAAGAAGGTAGCCACTACCGGTCTTGCAAACACTGACACTGGGAAGGTTGAACATGTGGCAGTCACAAGGATAGGCAGTAATGGAGATGAGTATCATGAGGAATTTGGTGATGGAATTCAAGGCGGATCTCATGAATCTGGGGAAAATGCAGCAAGTGGGGCACAAGCCCTGTGGGACAAGGAGCTGGAATTCCTTGTACAGAGAGGTGTTCCAATGGCTTTAAGAGGGGAGGTATATTGATCAACTGCTGAACTCACACTGTCTGAAGAACTTCCCCTTGAAGTGAATTTTCTCTGCAAGAAGCAAGTCAGGTTTGCCATGAGAAGCAAAGATGTAATTGTGTGGTACACCACAAGTCTGTGCATTGCTTTGAAGACATGTCATTTCTTACTGACCAAGAATGTGGGAGTAGGGCAGCTATGGCAGGTGTTTGTGGGTGCCAAGGAGCGGAGGGTACCAGGTCACTACAATGCCTTGCTCACATTGCTAGCAGATGGTGGAGGAGACAGTAATGGTGTCGGTGGCCTCTGTGTTGGCAGTAACACAGCAAATTATGAGATCTCCAACAACTCAAGAATTCTGGAAAAGTGGACTAGTCAGATTGAAAAGGTGAAGATGTCTACCTGCCTCTGCTGCATATCCTCCAAGTCTTGTATATCACTCCATAGCCTCACTTCACTGCAATCAAGGCAGTCCTCAGTTTACAAGATGAACACTGTATGTGCAGGATTTACCTAGAACATTCCCTGGGCATCCATCTCTTGATGAGGATGGACGAAACATTCTGCGGCGATTGCTCACAGCATATGCCCGTCACAACCCTTCTGTGGGCTATTGTCAGGTACATCTGTGGTCTTGACTTGGCCTCCTGCCTGATAGTCACTCCTCGTGGACATGCCCTATTTCTGCAGCACTCTCTACCCCTCCTTTTCAAGATGCAGCTACACTTAGGTCATCTGTCTTGATGTTGGCATCTGCGGCTGCAACCATTCCTGGACACAATGTCCCCTTCTTTGTTTGATCAATGAGTATACTTCAGCAGGATCTTTCCACTTTTATCTCTGTTTGTTACAATGAAATGGTGACCTACTTGTTTTCTTTGATCTTGATGAACAACTCTCTTTGGCAGGCAATGAATTTTCTTGCAGCTCTTCTGCTGCTCCTTATGCCAGAGGAGAATGCTTTCTGGTTGGTGACATTCTGTCCCTTACTTGCAACCTAGCATTGTCTTTGATGTGCAGGTCATAGAGGGTGAGTAAATGTCAAAAAGTCTCTGGGTGTTCCATTTTACTGTTTTCATTCACTTGTGCCATGAGGTTTCTGGGATACAAAGAGTGTTTTCCTATGTTGTGCAGCAGGATCTAACTCTTTTCAACTTAGTACTCTTTTGTAGGGAGCTTCTAAAGGTTTTGTGCCTTGGATGTCATACCAGGTCTTTGACAGGCATCATTGATGACTACTTTGAAGGCTATTACTCTGAGAATTTGGTCGAAGCACAGGTAATCAATCACTGGGCTTTTCATATTCAGGTGGGATACTAATTGTAATTTTTGTGCGTCATGTAGATATGAATGACCTCCATATTTGCCTGTTTCTGGCTGTTTCTGATCAGTTGACAAGCTTGATGTCTAATGAATTGTGTTGAAAGACAAAATATAGACATTTCAGAGTCTGTGCAATCAGTCAATACACAAAGGTCAATGATGCTTTTTTTGACCAGCTGACAAGCTGCAGGTGTAATGATTAGTATTAAACCAACAAAATTAGAGAGTGCATTAGAGTGTAGATGCTTGGTTAACACACACTCTTCAGTGATTTATCCTACTCATGCAGTAAGAATTTGTGATGTCAACAGGTAGATCAGCTGGTCTTTGAGCAATTGGTCCGTGAGCACTTTCCAAAATTAGGTGAGTCTGCTCTGCTTCATGTGCACTGTACCTATGCCCTGCAACTCATGCACATAGTTGCATCAACATTCATGTTGATTGAGTGCTGTGGTTGGGCTTTGAATGACATGGCAGTGACTCATTTGGATAATCTGGGAGTTCAGGTGGCATGGGTGTGTGGCCCTTGGTTTCTCTCAATCTTTGTGAATGTTCTTCCCTGGGAAAGTGGTGTGTGCTCAACCTATTCTTAAGTTATCTGTTATGCATTCTTAGGGACTGCTGTGTTCAGCATATTGTATTAGGTAAGAGAAAGAAACATACTTTTGCATGGGACAGGTATGCAGTTTGTGATGTTTTCCCATTCATTTAGCACTTTGAATAGACTGGTTTTGTTCCTTACACCTAGTTTCATAAGTTCGAATTGGAAGTTATGGGATGAAAAATCTGTGCTGGTTGTCCTGGCATTGCAGTGTTGAGGGTCTGGGATGTTCTTTTGTTTGAAGGAAATCGCACCATGCTTTTCCGAACTGCTCTGGCCCTAGTTGAGGTTCATGGTATTGACTCAGATCCTTTTCCTTTTTGTGTTTCAAATCAGTACTCTACATCCACTGGCAGAGTACTGGTTGATATGTTGGTGTCCATGATAGAAGTATATAATTCGGGTTGGTGTGCTTTGTTGCAGCTGGAGCACTTATGCAGCAACGTGATGCTGGGGATGCAGTAGCTCTGCTTCAGACCATGGCTGGGGCCACATTTGACAGTAGTCAGTTGATTCTGACTGCATGTTTAGGCTTCCAGTCTATTGATGAGACCCAGCTGCTTGCACTGCGCTCTCAGCATCGCCCCGGTGTGCTTCTTGCACTCCATGAACGCTCTCTTGAAGTTAGGGCCTGGCGTGCATCAAGTGGTTTTTCATCCAATAATGGCCTCAGCAATGGAAAAACTGATGATGACATGCTTCCATCGGCAACAAAGAAATTGAGCAACAGGTCTACAAAGCAAGTAAATTCACCTGAAGTCAAAGAAGAAAGTTTCAGTGGTGACATACAGGAGCAGGTGGTGATCTGACTATTTGAATCTGCTATATTACTTTGTGCAGTGTTTTGATCTTCATGCTAAGCAACACAAGAGGACTTGTGTGTGGGTGGTCCTCATGTCTATCTTGAGTCACAAGAGATTCTTTGTTGCTGTAGAGGGTTGATAGACTTTGAGGCAGTTGTTGGAGTGCTCCTTGATTAGACTAGTTAAGGTTTTCTGCTCATGTTTGGTTGGAAGGTAGAAGATGGGATGGTGCTATATTATGGTACTTTCATACTACAAATTATCATGAGGTTGTGACACGCCTGAGTTTCTGAACTCTAAGTAATGACTTATACATAAGGCAACCAGTTGGCTAACTGTGCAGGTGGCATGGTTGAAATCAGAGCTCTGCCGTGCCCTTGAGGATAAGAAGGCAGCTGAACTCAGGCAAGACATGAAGCTCAACATGTTTTTTTGCAATAGTTTTTTTGTGATGTCTTGCTGGAATTTGAATCAAACAAATTTGAGCTGGTTGGCAGGGCTGATGAGTTGGAGATTGCCCTAATGGAGATGGTGAAGGCGGACAATCGCCGCTTACTCTCAGCCAAGGTCTTCTACAGCTTTCTGTCTCTTTGTATTTTGATGTCTTTAAATTCACTATCCGACTATCATGATTCTTGCTTCAGTGTAAATTTTTGGCAAGAGCTCTTCTTGTGCATCTAAGGTGGATATCAACTCAGTTGATATCTGAGCTGTGATGGACTGTGTATATATCATGGGACAGATTCAAGAATTGTCTGTTGGAGATTGCTTACTGCAAACACTGTGTTTTCTTACCCTTTCCAATCAATTGTGCAGTTGGAGGAGCTAGAAGCTGAAGTGGTTGAGTTGAGGCAACAACTGGAGCAAGAACAGGCTTTGAATGCAGGTAAACTGCTGTCTTGTCACTCTAAGACTGGTCGTTGGATTCTTTCCAGCATGATAAAATGGTTAAAGAAGACTTCAATCAAGAACACTTCTGTAAACGGTGTTGCCGATCAATGCAGGGCAGGACAAAACCGCATATTGCATGGTTACTGTATGCTTTAGAAAGCTGGAGATTGTATTGTCACAGTGTACACACATTGCACTTCATGTCTTGCAAGTTCTTGTAGTAGACTCACAGTTTGACATAAACCATAGCAGTAGAGGTGCAAGTAGTACCTCACACTGTTTGTAACGAGCTGCTCATTTGCATGCTGAAAACCAAAGTTTTGATTGTGCAGAAAAGTTGAAGAAGGCAGCTGACGCACTTTCTTCAATGGAAAAGAGAGCAGTGATGGCTGAGAGCATGCTTGAAGTCACCATACTCTCTCAAGAAACAGCCAACAGTAAGGCTCATAGCGCCGATAGGTCTACTCAAGATGACAGGCCACAGGAAGGCATTTATCGTTCTCATAGTTCGCCATCTCCCATGTACAGTTCTCATTCCCTTATATGAGTGCACTGTTCATCCTCTGATCACATTTATCAACAGTGTGTCTTAGAAACCATAACATGTCTCTAGAATAAAAAGAAGATTATCCTTGTTTTGGCTTTGCATTCTCTGAGAAGGTGATGATTAGGGAGGAACACAGAGGAGATTCCATAAGTATCAAGAGAAATCTGATCTCACCTTGGTGGTTTGTTTCTTGCAGGCAAGATTCTAAGCCACCACATGGTAGGAGGGGAAGGAGCATTGATGTTTCAGATGTAGTGGATTATTCAAAGCTCGGCAATGGTAATGCTGACACCACTTCTTCACTTAAAGAGCCTGTGACACGTAGGCAAGGCATGTTTGCTCGTTTCTCACACTAAAATTGGCAAAACAGGACAAAATTTTTGCATGTTGCAGTTTACACTGATATGTTGATTTGTCTTACATTACCTCAGTATCATCAGTGAAGGCAACATATTAGACCAAAACCCATTGCAACAAAATATTCTAACACTAACAAAATTTGATCAGTTGTTCTGCACATCTGCAATCATTCTCAAAGTGTGTATGTTTAAGTCATGTTTAACAAAAATCTGTATGTGGTTAACTCAAATGGAAAGTGTTAAGAAAAAGAGTGAGCTCACCTTCAGTTGTGACAGAAAATGCATTTTCTTCAGTGTACTCATGTTTGTACTCAGGTTAACTCAAATGATAAGTGTTGAGGGATTTAAAGATAGGAGATATTCACTTGTTCCAATACGATGCACAAGTTTGACATTGCTGAGTGAAATGGATAAGTTTAATTGTTAGATTTGGTACCTCAACAAGTATGCAAAGTTCAACACTGCAGCCAGGTGGGTTGCAATGGAGGCAGCTGAAGTTCTTCACTTGCAATACATAATGCTCACTGTTGATAGTGTAACTGTTGGATAGGGCACAGCACTTCAGACACAGATATGCTCAAGTAATAACAGATCGTCACATAGCAATGCTGTTTGGTTAAAGCCCAACTACCTATTCTTGTGTTCCACATTGTTGAATTTATTTCTATGTTGAAAGACTCTGATTCATGAATTTGAAACTTCCCAAACTAAGCTCATCAGACATTGCTCTCTTCCTCTGACAATTAGTAGTCCTTGTTGCAACAGAGCCTCACAATGAAAGAACCCACCTTCTCTCCCATTCTACATGATGAGGACTATGGACTTCAGGTATTTTCCACCTTTTGCAAAAGTAATGCTGCATTGCACCGTGTTCCAGACTGCAGAGTGGCTTTCCCACCACTCTTTCATCAGTCTATGTTTCCAGAAAAGGAATGACGAGTTTCACATATGACAACGCTCAGGCGCAAGGAACTTTTTAACACACTAAAAACACAAAACTGCACAAATGGACGCTGCTTGAAGCGTCCTAACTGGTAGAAGCTTTCTCTACGCAACAGTCGTTCGCAAATAGATGGCTACAGATATCAAAACGCATCGCACACCACCTCTATTCTTCCTATTCACACACCTTCCTTTTTGTCTGCACATCGTTCAGGGTAGCAAAGCGGGAGCAGATGCAAGCCCCAGCTTAAGATTGTGGAGGGGATAGGGCAGAATTTGCTAGATTGCTTCCCCTGAAGCGCGCCGCCTGGAAATCTCGGCGTCCTTCCGACGTAGTGCAGCGGCCTCGTCCTCAAAGGCGTTTCCGGGGTCGCTATGCCTCGCCGCTTCCTTCTGCGCAACAGGACTGCCCTGTGTACGATCGAAATTCTTTGGATCGACTAACACGACGTCATCCTCTTCTTCTGCTTCCCTCGCCAGCTTCCGCTCTCTTACAGCCTTCCCAGACTTACCATACACCTGACCGAAACCATCGTCGCCCGACCGAGTGCTGTATCCTTCTCCATATGAAGCTGACATATCATCCCTGAAAACATAGAGAAACGGCGGGACTGCGTCACAGATATACTCACATTTGTTCCTTGTCAGATCCCAGACATCGACGCTAACGCACACAAAAACAACCATGGATTGATCATCAGTTACTTGCACGTACCTGCTGAGAGGATGTTGATCCTTCTTCAGAATGTCCTGACTCTTCTCGTGCTCAATTCCCTCTCCTTCCATCGGTACCGGCTCCGGTGTCGAGATCGCCCCAACGCTAAGACAACGATAATGTCGAGACCTCAATCTCCTGCTGAGACCACCTCGGCGTGCAACTTGCTCTGGCGTTGACAACGCTGACAATTTGGCCGGCGGCGAGAGGCTGGCGTCAGAGCCTACAACGGTTTGAACAACAGGAATTGGCAAGAGCAATGAGCGCGATAACGGCAGACGCGCAACGAGAAATCGGTGCATCTCAATTATAAATCCTTCCTTCTTTTCTTCTTTCCTGCCTTCCTCCGATTCTTCCTCCTGTCCTTTTTCCTTTATTCTCGTGTGATGGATATGATTACAACAATCGTGCGCGATGGCGAAAAGGAGAAAAAACTTGAAGGAAGGGAAAATCGGAAGAGAAACGACGACAGCGAGTGTGACGTGGGGAAGGAGCTTACAGTTTTTCTTGTACAACAATAGAAACTCCGATGGAGCGTACAACAAGTGGCATATGCATGGCAGCGGAAGAGTGACACTTACTCCGAATCAAATTCTCTAAGGAAAAAAAAACGCATCCAATGGAACAGGAATCGTGACACAGTACGCGGCAGGGATTCAAAAGACAACGCCGACGGCACTGCGAGTTTCTTCTTCGCACTCCAGGTAGGCTAGCATGCTCCCTCGCACTGGCTCCCCCGAACAAGTCGATCTCAGTCTGCTACAACACGAAGCGAGTGACGGACTGCACCGCGATGCGATTGCTACCGTATCGTGTTACTGTTACACTGTGTTCTTTTTTTCCTGGCGAAATTTCGCCAAATTTCAACCTGAAAAATATGATTTTGAACTGTACAAAGGATTTTTAATGAAAAAATGGCACAAATTTCGCCAGATTTCGAAGAAAAAAATTTCCAAGTTGCTAGATGAGAAGTTCTAGTAGGTAGCCAAGAATAATGAAGGTTTTTTTTATTTTATTTTATTTATTATTATTATTTTAATAAATAAATTATTTCCTACTTTCATATCTATAAAGTAGAAACTCCTAAGCTCCCTTTCCATATTGTAAACAATTGCGTCAATTTTTTTTTCAAAAAACTGGAATTTGTTTTTTTTTCACTAAATGACGATAACTTGCCCAAAAAAATCATTGCCTTCACATATGCTTAAAACAGAATCCAAGAACCATTGGGTCCGGGTATTTTGAACCCCTTAATGAATCATCGAGTTTCATGAAATAATTGATTGTTTTCTAGGCAGTTATTTGGCATTTTCAAAATAAATTTGAGAACCATGGTTATATATAAAAATTGGGTATTTTAATTTTCTAATACCTATGGTTGTATTGTGACCTAAAGGCATGTCCTATAAATGATAGGACATCCTTAGGGTTTTGGTTTTGGTGACTTTGTTTGTGCTTGAAGATTGGTGGCGATAGCAACTAATAGGAGAAATGTTGTTCCTTTGCTTGATCTTCTATATTGGGTTTGTCTTTGAAGTTTGGTGTGCTAGATGATAAGATTTCTGTGGAGATTTGTACGGAGGACGTGTGATGGAGGTTTTGCAATAAGGAGCATCGACGAAGATATAAGTGAAGAAGCTTTGTAAAGAAGGGAGAAGAATGAAAAGTTAAATACATTATGTTTAGGTAGGATGTGAAGTGATTTCGTTTTCTACAAATGCGACATTGGATCCAAATTATTGATTTCCATTGCATAGGAACCAATGTTTTGCAAATTGTAGAATGGAATGTAGTAGTTGTCTTTTGTGGAGATGTTTTCCTTGACCCAATATTGGAGAAGTTGGAGATGATGACAAAGTCTAGAATTCACAATCCAATAGGTCCCAAGTTGAATGTTTTGGGGTTGGGTTCTAGTTTCTTGGTTGGTAATGAGGAACAAAGAATTTCCATGTTTTGGGTTTGGTGGAAATACTTCCACTATCAAGGGAAAAAACATTATGAAGTTATGCGTTTTATGTTGTTACATGATAAGGATGATATTTGTCAATGGACAAGAGGGTGAGTCATGAGAGTTTGATCCAACGTCGCAAGTTAGAATCGTCAAGGTGGAGCATAGTTGTTGTCTAAAGAGTTTATCTATGTTGTTAGTGTGTTGAAGTGATGTTGATTGTTAGAGTTCATGCTTCAAGGATCTTACAAATAAAAGATTCAATTGTGTGTATGGATTTGTGGTAAATAATTCTTAGCATGATTGTTGGTGGCAATAAACTTTCTTAACCCCCAATTTTGGTATCATAACAATTCTTTCAATGGAATTAAAGAGTTGTTTCACTGTGGTTTTGGTCCATGGTTTGTTGGGATGATTTAAAGAAAGTGGAACACAACCAACAACGCAATGGATGATAGTAGGAGAGAGGCTTTGGAGGAGGCACAACATTGAAATGAAGTTCTAATTGAAAATGAGTTTGACTTTCCTTTTCTGATGTGGGGTTAGAGAGTCATCATGCGACTACAAGGGTTTAGGTTGGTGCACATCGTGGGACTAGATCCAAATCAAACATGAGTTGGCAATCTTGCTATCATGTAACGCATTTCAACTTTTACTCAAAAGTTCAAGTTTGGTTGAAAGCTAGTGATGGAATTAGAAGTTGGACAATAGTTGCCCAACAACATACCAAATACTTTTTCTTTGTTGTCTTTGTTTAGCCCCTTGGTTATTGAATTACATGAAAGAAATGAAACAATTTTTAGAGTAGGAGATTTATGGGTCCTTGTAGCTACTATTTCATGACATCATAGACTTAGGTTTCTCTTTCTTGGAATTGAATAATTCTTTGTTGTAAGGGATAAGGTAATGCAAGTAGAACATCATAATTTTAAAGTTTTAATTTGGAGGTTAGGGAAAGATTTTGAGGGATATGGACTTGGAATTTTGAACATGAAAATAAAATGCATATGGTTTACAACAATTGTCTATTCGATCTTACATTGTGTTAAATGATGATCCAAACCAAAATATAAAACTATATTATAGGAAGGTGGGAATAGGTTAACATAATGACTAGTCTTAAATGCATGGACAAATTATTATGGGGAAAAGAATTTGAAGATGTGATTGATTAAATTGAGAGGTTAGAGATGGATGCAAAAGTGCAAAACTACAATGAGATTAAACATCAAGATCATGCACCTCATCTAAAGGGGAAGGCGAAGGAATGTTATAAGAGGATTGAGCTCATTTCCTACAAATTGGGCTACTTTGAAAGTTGCCATGGAGGATAAATATGAAGTCATAAATCCTAAAGAGATCATAATGAGGCTTGATGTAGTCAAATAAAAACCGAAACAATAGGTGTAGCTATATTATGATACATTGGAAAAACTATTCACCAAAGGAAAAATCAAGGAGGTGGAGCATAGATAGGTTTTTGTCCAAATTAAAACTAGAATTTAAAAAATTATGTGTTGTTGCCAACATGGTGGCTTTGTTGGCTACTACTTTGGAGGTGGAAAAAGTGTTTGGAAAACTAGGGAAGACACCATTTGAACCTTTCAAAGAAGAACAAGAAGAATTTATGAGTGGAAGAAATGTGACAATTGAGAAACAGGCCCAAGTACTCGGTAGCTCCTTGGTCAATTTCTTCCAAAAAAAAAAGAATTGTAACCACTATCCACAATAAGAGGATCTACCAATTTCAATGGGTGCCAAATTTGCAAAGCATCACAAGGCCATGACTTGTTCAAAGTATGCCAACTTTAGGCCAAAATGCCAAAAATGTGGAGGGCTACATGAAACAAAATTATGGTCTCAAGTGCAACTTCTGTGGTAGGATGGGACATGTTGAAGATAAATGCTAAAAGAAAAACCTTCATCACAAATTTAACATTTCACAACTTAGTAATGGAAATCGTGCAAAATTCATTCATTCATAATTCATATGTTTTACACATTAATATTGTGCACTGAAAACACCTTTGACACAAATTTATAAAAGGATGCAAAATTTGTGTGACATTTGTTCATTCATAAGTTCGTATTTCATCTATCAACACATTTATCTATGCCAAATGTGTTTTCAACACAAGATATTCATGTGCAAAATGTACGAACTTATAAAGTAACAAACTTTACACAACTTTCAGTATTAATTTGTCACATACTAAATTTGTGATGTTAACAGCAAAATAGTTGTTACAAACTTTTTAAAGGTCCTTGTCATCAACAAAGAGGCTATTTTGGTCAAGTTGAATAGGATTTATGGTCTTAACTATGATGTGTTTTTTCATGTTAAGGTACATTAAAAAAGGATACCCATGAATGTACTAGTTAATACAACACCCAATGTTGAAAAGGAAAACCCTAGAACTAAAGGTGATGGTAATGACATATAGTTCAAGATTGACAAAGGTAACAACATGAGATGAAAAATCATTTCCCATTTCATAAAGGGAAAAATATCCTTGAGGGGTGTATTTAGAATTGGGGTTTAAAAAAGGAATGACCTATTTTTAAAAGACAACTTTGGATTTTGATTTATTTTACATTATTATAGTTGTAGTGTATTGGTATATACAATTAGATAAAATGATGTCTTGAAAACTTGATAAAAATATTTTAAAATAATTTGGATATTATGTAAATGTCATTTTGGATCTTGTAAACTAACTATATCAAGTATTTAAATTGCATTTTCTTTTTAAAAATCAAAAGGAATGCATGAAGTCATATTGAATTCAAATTTTTTGTACAACAAAAACATGCCCTCTTCTATTATAATACATGTTCATTGGATGAACTTGATGAAAAACCAAGTCATACAAAAGTTTCAAAGTCTTTGAAATTTTGAAAGAAAGGGTTATAAGTCAAAGGATTCATTTTTTAAACCATTTGACTAAAAAAAAATGTTCAATGGGTTCAAAAATGTCTAGCTTTAGGTGCAGGTCACATGTGCATGAAATAATCTTGCCAAAAAACATGTTTGGTTATTCGTTGAAAGTCATTTTGGAATTTTTTAGGATTTTTTGCTATAAATCAAAATATTGATACGCAATTATGTATGAATGTGAAAACTCGCCACCTTCACATACCACCATCACATAATTATCTAAAATTGGACTATTCGATTTTTTTCACTTAAATTTGTTTCAAGTAAATGTTATTTACAAAAAGTAACCCCATAAAAGTCTTGGAATCCTTTTTCCTTTATTTGGAACCCCAACCCCAACCGTGAATAAGCCCTAAGCCTAATGAAAATTAATCTCACTATACCAAGTGAATTGGAATACTTTGAAGGATTGGTGAAATTTGCAAGAATAAAAAGAGATGAAGTGTTACAATTAGACCAAGTGGCAACTATTGCATTAACAATTTCTAGTTTGAAAAGAATAAGCATAAACAGGGATTATAATTAAATTATTCATCTACTGGTTAAGATGAACAACCACATCATTGAAAGGTTAGTTGATACTAGAGCTTCAATGTCAATCATTGCCACCAGTGTGGTCAAAGAATTGGGTGTTATGCACTTGGTGATTAGATTAGAATCCTATAAAAAAACTTCAGGAGTTGTGACACAAACAATGGGAGGGATCAATGATTTTCCAATTCATGTAGGAGAAAATAATATGTAAAATTGATTTCATGGACAACGATGTGTGTTGTTTGGACTAGATTTCCTTATCAAGATAGGAGCTATTGTTGACATTGTGACAATTCATCCAAGTACACCATGGACCAAAAGTTGATGTGTAAGTATTACCATTAAGCATGGTGAACATGCTTTAGCAAATAAACAACCATCTAATCACAAACTTTCAAAAGATGCAAATCTGGGACCAACTAAAGTCTAGAAGTGCGTAGGGCAAGGGAAGTCTAGGGCAAGGACATCCATTTGAACCCTTCCAGCCATATTTAGAACTTGAGTTAGCTGATATTGAATCAATTGATGATGAGGAGGAAGAAAACTTTGATGAAAATGAAGGTGATAATCAGCTTAGGTTGATTATGCAAGAAAAAAAGACAAAAAAATGGAATTGAATGATCATGGGCTAAAATCATTATTCAAAGATGAAGCTCCTAAACAAATATTGGCATTGGCATTTGAACAACAATCAGAAAGACTCATGGAATAATCATCTTCATCTGATGACAATGATTATCAAGATTTGCACAAGTGCATCAACCTTGATGATTCAAGGGAAGTAAATAGGCATCAACTAAATAACCTACATGCGTTGTTTCAAGTTGGTGCAGATGGAAGAAGCACATAATATAATGAAAGGCAACTGGAACTCAACAAATGCTATGAGGATATAAGGAATAGGATCAAAGTTGATCTATACCTGAATCCACAGAAATCTAAGGACCTATGGCAATTGTTGATGTGTTTACATGGAACAAATCAAAGTTGGGGTGGTGTTATGTGGGACAATACTATATTGACAGTTAAAGGTTTCCACCTTGCAGGACCACTCCCAACCGTTTATCATTTTAGGAGGAGTATGAAGTCAATAAGCAAATTCAAGCATTGGTTGACTTGAGCAAGAGGCATCCTAGTACCTCATAATATGCCTGCAACGATATGTTATTAGTCAAGAAAGGTGAAACTAGATTTTTTGTGGGGATTATAAACTTTTCAATTTGTAGACATGAGAAATGCATTTCCTATGCCACTAATTAATCACATTCCTAATTAGCTTGGACAATTTGAATATTTTTTTGCCCTTGACCTACATAGTGGCTTTTGGCATATTCGAATGGCGCTAGGGGACATCAAGAAAACATCAATCATAACAAAATTTGGGCTTTTTTATTGGATAGTAATGCCATTTGGCTTGAAGAATGCTTTGAGCACTTTCACTTAAAGAATGACAAAGGTCTTTCAAGAGTGGATGTAATAGTTCTTGAAAATCTTTGTGGATGACTTCAATGTACACAATGTTTTTTGGTCTAAACACTTGAAGCAACCTAGTGTGGGCAAGACGAAGGGAAGTGAATTTCAAACTCAACCTTAACATTTGTGCTTTTTCAAATAAGCACATGAACTTCTTGGGGCATGTAGTTAGTAAAAAACGAACTATGCACAATCCCTTGAAGATAAGGGCAATGGCGGAGTTTTTTGTACTTACGTCTATCACAAATGTTTGTGCATTTTTAGGACTAACTAATTACTACCAAAATTATATTAAGGGGTATGCAAAAATTGTTTATCCCTTGTTTGAATTAACAAGGAAGGATGTAAATTTCAAGTGGGTTCCCATTTACCAAAGAGCTTTTGAAGCACTAAAAAAGGCATTGCTGGAGGCTATTATATTTTATAGATCAGATTTCAACAAGGCTTAAATTATACTAAACGTGGATTGGTCAACTCAAAAGGTGGGAACAATTTTATCTCAAAAGGATGGGTTCGGCAAACGCATGTGATTGATTACGCCAATAAAGAACTTTCATTAGCACAAAAATGTTTTCATCCCATGGAAGGAAATTGTTATGCACTCATTTGGGATATTATGCATTTTAGGTAACACCTACACAAAAACCATTTTACATTGAAAATAGATCATAAACCTTTAAAATAGTTAGCAATGGTGTCAAATGTTGATGGAAAGCAAGGCAGGTGGACAAATATGTTATAAGGTTAATTTGATTTCAAAATCATACATAAAACGGGATCCAAGCATCACAATGTTGTTACACTTAATCATAACCTTGTCAATCCTATAACTAAAGACGAAAATTTTGTAAATGAAATACAAAACAACATTTGGATATTTAGGGAGATGGTGATTCGAACATTGATTGGTAGGAGATGTCTTAAACATAATGAGATGGTCACCTACAATTTAAAATTTCACAAATTGACATGGTGAAATTTGAAGAATAGGAGTTGGATGTGGAAGTGTTTAAAGGTCAAACATGTGTTGGGATCCCAAAATTGCTAGAAGATCTCAAACACACTTCAATAAAAAAAGAAGGTTACATGTCACCTCTTGAACAAAAAAATGCATCTGGTTAATGTTAGTTTGCATTTAGAATTAATTATGGTTGCTCAAAAGATGGTGGATTTTGGAGATGACATTGGAAAGTCATTAGAAGAGAATAAAGATGAAAATTGGGTCAATGAATGCAATGTAGACATCTATCTGGTAGGATGTCAACTATCTCACTATCTTGAGTGGGGGAAAATTGACCAATGAATGTGCAATAGAAGAATCAAATAAAATTAAAAAATGCATTCTGAATTACTATTGGCATGGGGATGCATTGGTTTTCAAGGGACTTACAATTCCAAAACTAGGTGAACAACAACAAATTATAGAGGACATGCATGCCAAGCTTGGACATTTTAGTAAGTAACGCACTTTGGTCAAGATTCGCAAAATATATTATTGGCACAATTGAATCGAAGAAGTCAGTAGGGTGATAAGGGCATGTCACCAATGTCATATGGTGAAGAGGATAGGGAGTATTAAATATGATATTGAGGAATTCAATAGCATACCCATTCATGACCTATTCTATCACATTGCATTAGATATGGTTGGTTTGCTTCTTGAGACTAAGATTAGCAATAAATACATCTTAATTGCCATTGATCATTACTAGAAGTGGTGTGAGGCCAAGGCAATACTTGATCACATTGCCACCACTATTGCCAAGTTTTTGGAAGATGAAATTATTTGGTGATTTGGTGTTCCAAATTTTATATTAATTCACAATGGAGGAAAGTGGGCTAGGGAGTTTGAGGATTTGTGTAAGGTGTATGGGATATAACACCAATTTACAATGCTTTAGTGGCCACGCTATAATGGCATGGCAAAACAAATGATTAAGATCATCAAAGATGGCATCACTGTGTTGTTTGGACTTCCAAAATATGCAAAGAGTTGGGACTTATAATTACAATGGGTGTTGTTTGGATATAGGTGTGGATGCAGACCGGTACTAAGTTATCACCTTTTATGATTCTTATTCGACGAACGCCTATGTTTAAGGTGGACAATCACTTGAACATGTTAACATAGGAGCCTTGATACAAAAGTTGGAATGGAGAAGATAGTTGAGCAAGTAACTGCTATGATAGAATTGATTACTAGAATGCACAAAACTATCCTTAGGAATGTTGAGAAGGTGCAACAAAAGTAAAGGCTTCACCTATGCTCTATGAAAATGGAAACAAATCTTTCTGAGTTTTGTTGCTAGAAAGGATATGGTGAAGATGAAAAAACTAGGCAAAAAAAAGGTTATTGAAGCAAGCTAGGAAGGGTCATATTTGTTTGTTGGTTATGTCAATGGGAAGGAAGAGGTTGATTATGATGAAAGAGGACACATTTACATCATTAAAGGATTTGATGAAGATTAGTGGCAATGACCACAAAAAGATTTACAACTTTTTCATTTTGGAACATGATATGATGGGAGCTACAAAGGTGTAGCTAAATCAATATACGAGTGGTTACATATGTCACCTAAAGGCATGTCCTATAAATGACAAGACATTTTTAAGGTTTTCCTTTTTGTGACTTTTTGTAGGAAGATGCGATCATTACCTTTTTAGTTGTTTATTCTTGAAGATTGGCGACAATGGCAATTGGTAAGAAAAGCATTGTTACTCTGTTGGATCAGTTATATTGGGTTTGTCATTGAAGTTCGATGTGCTAGCTAATAGATTTACGTGGAGATTTCTACAAAGGACATGCAATGGAGATTTTGTTATAAGGAATGTCGACAAATATATAAATTTTGAATTAGCTTTGTAAAGAAGGGAAAAGATTGAAAAACTAAGTACATTGTGTTTAGTTAGGATGTGAAATGATTCGGTTTTTTTTAGAGGTAACATTGTATCCAAATTATTGATTTTTGTTACATAGGAATTAGTATTTTGCAAGCTATATAGAGTGGAATGTAGTAGTTGTGTCTTTTGTGGAGATGCTTTCTTTGACCTAGTATTGGAGAAGTTGGAAATGATGATAGAGTTTAAAATTCATAGTCCAATAGGTCCCAGGTTGAATGTTTTGGGGTTGGGTTCTAGTTTCTTGGGTTGGTAATGGGGGAAATACTTCCAATGTCAAGGGAAAAACACTATGAAGTTACGAGTTTTATGTTGTTGCATGACAAGGTGATACCTATCAATGGACAAGAGTGAGAATCATGAGAATATGATCCAACGTCACTAGTTAGAATTGTTAAGGTGTAGCATAGTTGTTGTCTAAAGAGTTCATCTACATTGTTATTGTCCTGTTGTTGTGGAGATTATTTTCTCCACAAATTTCATGGATATATATTTGCAACTTTTGGTGACAGGTTCGATTGCAACTAATTGGGGAAGGAGCAACAATTGCCCATCCTTCAGTTTTCCAGTTATCACCCAACATTGTGAGTAGAATTTTTGTTTTTCTGAGCGTTGGACAGTCAGTTGGTCACTCTCTTTTCTGAGTCAAGCTTTGTTGTTGTTCTCTCTGTAGTGTTTTTGTTTTGTGATGGTGGTTCTGAAGATCATTGATATGATGAGATAGTTATGTCTCTATTAGTGATATTGATTCTCAGGGAAATGAGGGTGGGCATAGATCAGAAGTGAAGGAGTGCGGATCATATACACAGGCCTCTCTGCTGCACTTCTTCGCCAGGCTACTTACAACCACTGCTCGCATGGGTAACTTTACTATTGTCCACACTAATTCTTTGCTGACCTCCTTGGCCAAGCTACTATGTCTACTTCATGCACCAATTTAGCCTTAAAAAAATCACTAATTGTAGAATGCTGAGTAGGCCAAAAATGGGGCTTATAGAGACTGGGAAAAGTCATTTTGTGTTTGTGTTCAGCTCATTTGATGAAGCTCAGTTACTTTGGAAAGTGTGTCATTATCAGTTTTTGAAATAACAGTGGTGGTGTTGGTAGTGGTGTGGTGGTGGGCATTTCATAACTTGAAAAATCAAATATGTCCTCTCTTCATGGACTTCATCAACAAGCAAATGCCAAGAGTTTCTTGTAGACATGGAAAGAGGTTTCACAATTTGTTTGTTGATGCCTTGTTTTTGTTTTTGGTTGACAAAGTGTACAAGTGATGTGTTGGGTGGCCCAGGGATCTTCTGGTCATTGAGTGATGCTTTATCAGAAGAAGGGAAGCCTTTGCCTTTTCACATGAAGGCAGCTTGTGGACTGGTGGGGCACCCTTGATGTGACATGAAACACATATTTCATAAATCTGTTGCTGTCTTCTGCTCTTACGGGACTTAATAGACAGCTGCCCACAATGCTAATCAGAGAGTTAGTCATTCTTTTCGAGATGCTTGAAATAAATCTTTGGTATGATGTTTACTTGATCTGAATATGCAAATACAATAGCAGTTTTTCTGTTTTTTGTGAGTCTTGATATGTTCAATGACTTTGCTGTTAGGTGGCAGGGGCTCTCAGCTCAGTCATAGGAAACCCAGCAGATTTGGCACTCCTTTGTATGCAAGCTGATGGCTCCCTCCCCTTGTCACAGCACCACCATTACATGTTTCCCCCACCATCTTTACTGCATTTACTTCTCCATTTTGGTTTGAAGCACAATCTGATTCTGTCATCTCACATTATTCCAGTAACAAGAACATGTTTAGCTGATGAGTAGCAGTAGTTCTGGTACAGGAATGCTTTCGATGCCTTACATCGAGTAGTCAAAGAAGAGGGTGTGTCAAGGCTATGGCTGGGAGCTGGATCTACTATTGCCCGGGCTATGGCAGTTAATGTTGCTATGCTTGCCACTTATGACCACACCAAAGAGGTTGGACTTTCTTTCTAAATCAAATGGTCTATTAGGTAATGGGTCATTGGAAGGAACTATCCAACCAAAGGGTAGCTGTGAGCTGGGTCTGACCAATGGCCATTATCTGACTTAATTCAAATTCAGGAGAGATTCTGCCACATCATTAGGAACTTTGTAGATTATTTGCCAGAAACCACCATGTTCTATGTGCTGGTTGCATGCATTTGAAGGAGAAGTTGACCTCAGAAAATCACAAGATAAGAAATGCATAAGGTGGAGACATCAGAAAATGGGCAGAGGGCAAGATAGGGAGGAAGATGGAAACATTTTGGTGACCAGAAATTTCTCTTGGTGGTTGATGATTTCACAGGTGATAATCAAGCACTGGACACACAGGGATTGTTTCTTGGTGCAAATAGGGGCAAGTTCTGTGTCTGGCCTCTCCATTGCTGTTTTCAGGTGCATGCTCAGAAAAAAAAATGTGTTGGAAAATATTATATTCCAATGAGTAAGGCTTCTGTAATGCTCTGTTGCATCTTCATGTAAGCCCAAGTTTTGGTGACAATGGGCTCCTCATGAACACCACATTTGTTGTACATTTTGACATCCTTTCATTGTTATGAATCCATTTATGAAAGACTGTAGCACAAAATCATGATATTGGGTCCACCTTGTTCTCCTCTCAAGTCTCAGGGTTTTTGTTAACATGAAATTTCTGATTTTATTGACCTGTATTTTATCAACAGAGGAGCATGTAGTATTGGGCTGTAACTAAACAAATTCATTACTCATCTTTTTCAATAGTTATGTTCTCAATTCTATTAGGTGAATTTGGATGCTTATTTACGTAGTATAGCATATGCTCTATGTTCAGTCCTTCATCAACATGGTTTGCAGCTTATTTTGTGCATTATGTTGAGAGGTGATTTGCAGCCTTCCTTTTGACTTTGTGAAGACACACATACAGAAGATGAAGCCATTGCCAACAGGTGTTATGCCATCCCACATATGCCCTGGATTGTGTCCATAAGGTACTCCTGCCTTGTTCACAACTTTTCACGAATAGACTTCAGATTGTAAAACAGTGCATAATAATCCTCATAAATATTGCAGAACAAAATAGAGGTGTGAAAAGATGCGGTTTACTGACTGTTCGCAGCATTTGGTTGTCAGGTTTTGAAACATGAAGGTTTTTTCACCTTCTACAGGTACACTTTCAGAATTCTTTTTAGCACTTTTGAGTACTGTTATGTGTATGGTAGTGTAATGTTTTTAAAACGTGGTCAATTTATAAGCAATAACCTTGAGCATGGTAATGATAAATTAATAAAATAGTGTGTGTTTTGCATTGCTCTTTGTTACTGCTAATCCCTGAAAATTGTCACCACTTGCAAGGTTTGCCGAGGATATAAATTTTATCAGAGCTTGAGACTAAAAGACATAGTCCAATGTGCTGTTGCTAATGGGGGATATCAGGTCCTTGTTTTTTTTTTTCCTCATCAGGGGGTTTACAACATATTTACCTTCAATGTGCACCACATGCAATGCTTGTCCTTCTATTTATGGAATGCTTACAATTGGCTGCTGGATGGCTTGGAATTTAAATATGGGAGATCCTGTGCCGATCATAATGCATATTGAAGTAAGTATTAATGGGGTTGTGGTATAGAAAAAAGAGTGCATGACTACGTGGGTGTTGTGTGCATTATGTAAGGTTGGTTTAGGCTAAAGCCATCTCATCATACACTAAACAACTGAACTGAGATTCAGGAAATTCTTAAGAACACCGACTCATGCTCATGCCAAACTTTCACATTTGTATGGAACAGGTAGCGGAATTCCAAATACCATTAACTTTGTTATCAAATGCTATAACATTCAGATTTGCTACATTGGAGCTCCATATCCTTGGAGCAACTATAGTAGATGAGATGAGATTTGGGTTGATCTTTCTGGGAGATGCAACATGTGGCCAAGGATATTCTGATTGGCAAGCCATGAAGTAGGGAAGTGCCAGAATAGCACATGCCACAAAAACTGTAGATTTGCCTTGTCTACTAAAATCTTTTGCTACTGTTCATATTCTTCATTAAATCAAATTTCGCCAGAACAGAATCTTTCAAATCTTATGAAGTGATGATACCCAGAGTGATGAAATGGTACCGAATTTTGCTCAAGTTTCAGTTACACTCAAACTGGGTATGAAACTAGGATTTGGCGCTCAAACTAGGTCCAATGAAATAGAGCAATCCTATTGGTTGAGAGCCATAAATTGTACCCACGGCCTTTAGATGATGAGGGTCCAAGACCAAAAAGTGGCAAACTGAGGCTAAACCTACATGGCACCATTTTGGAGGGAAAATGAATTGGTTTAGACCAAAAACATAGAGCTCAAAGAAGAGCTCATGATTTGGAGAACCAAGATGCAAGCTAGGCTCCAAGGCACAGTCCAACTCAAAGGATTCAATTTGTTTCAAATTAGTCCAAATTGGTTCCTAGGAATTTGGAACCTGGACCCCCATCTAAAGTGAGCCTTGGCCCACCAATTTTTCAGCGCTCTTCTGCACTTGGTTGGGGTTCTTCATCTCTTCCACACATCATAGCTAGTGCATCTCTATCACTAGTCAATTTGTGGCAGATAACAGCTCTTTCATCTTAGGTCTTCTTTGTTATCGTTGATTGTCATTTTGTAACCATGAGTCCTCTTTGCATAGTATCTGTACCTGATTTTTGTTGATTGTTTGCTTTTGTTTTTTCTTTGGGTTGTGTCTACTTGTGTTCCCATTTGCCTTGAACTTTTGATGGATGGATTCCCATCCTTGATTTTTATTTACAGGGTTTTTCTTCTTTTGCTAACCTACTTTACTCACATGATTTGACAGCTTCTCATATCAATTTAATAGTCATGATCGGTATAAATGGTTCTAGATGTCTAAACAAGCACCCACTCAGAAACCATTGAGGAGATTTGAGAAACAAAGACATTTGCCTTCTTCCAAAAAGCAATACAAAAAGTGTTTCAATAACATCATTATTCCTCCCTTTCTTCCCATGTCTATATGTGCATTTTTATTATACTCATCAATTGAAACCATTGCATGGGTTCTTGATGTAGCAAATTTGCTATTGAACTATATGTTTGAATTCAAAACTCAAAACCATACATTGAAATGCATGGTTTGGAATGAGATCAAGGGTTCAATTTTGTATTGGTGTTGAACAAGTAGATATCACTAGAAATCCCCCAAGATAGAAAACACCACTGCATACAGCCCTAAATGAAATGTGGTTGGACCTCAAATATAAGAGAGAGCTTGCATCAAAATTCAATCCAAAAAGTGCTCTGCAAAATCAAGGACAAGATTACCATAATATACATGTTACTCCTGATGAAGGAAGGTTTTTGTTCATCATCAACAACACCACACTAGGGAGAGAAGCTTCTAATTGTTTAGAGAATGAGAGCAACCCACGTTTTGTAATTGAATCTTCAATCCAATTTAATACAGTACAAAACAGGCAACTTAAAGGATTTTGTGGCTTCACACAAGATGAAAGAAGGTTTGTGCACAAAATGCTTCTTTGCAAGTAACTTTGATAGCAATTGAAGTAATCTTGGAGGTTGTAGTGGCTTGTTGAGGAGGCGGCTTATGGCATCTGCAAAAAAGCACAGCCTCAGGCATGGCCACGTCACCCATCCATATTAGAGATCTCAAATGGCTTCTTGAGACCTGAAGCTCCTGTCTTGTTTCTTAAACTTCTGGGTTCAGCCAATTGCCATTGGCTAGTAAAGGCTGCCTTATATCACTTACTGTCGCTCTGGACACATAGCCCTTTGGGACTGGGATCAATTTAACAATTGCACCTATTGGCAAGCTCATAAATCCAATGGACACTGTGACCAACCATTGCTCCTTGGTTAATGGAACAGTGCTGGCAAACTTCCCCAAGAACTCAACCATAATGACCTGGAAAACTATGGTGAACCCAATGATGAGCAGAAAGATCTTGTTGTCAAAGGTATGGTTGAAAACATTGAGCTTCTCCATTTCTCGGGCATTCACCTCATTAAAGACCTAGGAAGAATGCAAAGCAAGTTAGAGTCAAATAAGATCCAGACTAAAAACCTGGGGTATGCCAACATCAACATGAATTTGCAACAAGACTCACACATAACCTATGAACGAAACCAAAAACAAGCAAGAAATGCCCACCTGGCAGAACACAAAAGTGTTGAAGATCACAGTATTCAACAACTTGTTAGCACTATCATCAGTCAGATGAAGAATCTCTTTTCCCATGTACTGTAGAATAGCAAGAGCAGCCAACTGGTAGACTGCTTGCCCAATAATGTTACGCCACATCTGATTGCTGATAAAGCTGGTATCACGCCTCACAGGTGGTCTCCTCATCAACTCATCATAGGGAGGCTCTGTGGCCAGTGCCAGTGCAGCTAGTGTATCCATGATCAGATTTACCCAAAGCAGCTGCACCGCAGTGAGAGGTGCTGACCCTGAACCCAGACAAAAACTCAGTCTAACTATCACTCACAGAGTTGTAGCAAGTAATTAAATTTCAGGATCAAGCAAAATGTATATACCTGTGAGACAGGCAGAGGCAAAATTCAAAATGAGGGCCACAATGTTGACAGTAAGTTGAAACTGCACAAATTTTTGAATGTTGGTGTACACTGAGCGGCCCCACTTGGCCACAGTCACTATTGTTGCAAAGTTGTCATCCAAAATCACAACATCTGCACTCTCTTTTGCCACCTAATTCCTCAAAACCAAACAGTTCAATTAGAGTTGCAATTCTCAACAGCCTTACTTGAGCCAGAGGTCCACAACAATGATAAAGAAATGCAAATGACACATTTGAGAAACATAATTACCAGAATTCTTAGAAGTAGTTTACCTCAGTACCAGAAATACCCATGGCCAATCCAATATCAGCATTTTGCAGTGCAGGAGCATCATTGGTGCCATCCCCTGTGGCAGCAACCACCTCTTTCATCTTCTGGAGCTCCCTTACTAAAAGCAGTTTGTCTGTAGGTGATGACCTTGCCATAACCTGCAGAGAATAAGCAATATTCACATGTGTGCCAATGTCACATGCAGACAACCAAAAAAAAATAGCAGAAGACAATCCTTCTGAAGCCATCTAAAGATCAAGCCTATAGCATGTTTTTTTGGAATATGACAACCTTAACAACAGCTGTGGTTCAAATTCCCAAAATAAGCAACCCAGATAGGACAGCAGTCATTGAGACCATCCAAAATCTGGAAACTAGGGACTCTGAGTCCTGATCAGGAGCCCTGGACAACCATAGGCTGTCCAAGGCAGTTGAAAAATGTCCACCTTTGAACAAGGATACTGGATGCCTAAGGATGAAAAGACATTCAGTCAAACTTGTCACCAGACATTGCATCAGTTCTTTAAGAATGCAAAACAAAACCAAGTCCCCATGGGCTGCTTTTAACCTTCAATTTGCGGATACGACCCTTCATTTCATCTGGTCTCAACTTGCGAAACACTGGTCCCTCAATAGCGTCACTGTCATCAGTGAGGATGCCACACTCCCTGGCAATGGCTATGGCTGTGTGCAAGTTATCACCTGTTACCATGCGTACCTCAATACCTGCTTCATGGCAAAGCCTTACAGCCTCTTTTGCACCTTTGCGCAGTGGATCCTTAATTCCCACAATAGCTCCCAATACAAGATCATTGCTGGGAATTGGCTCCAAACTGCCAGGAATCCTGTCCACCTCCCTGAAGGCTAAACACAGTGTTCGCAAAGCCTGATCTGCAAAGGCCTTTATAACTCCATTGAGTTGGTCACGTGTTTGTTCATCCAACTTCACAATGTGGCCATCTGCATCAATGGTCTCATCACATGATGCCAACACTATCTCTGAGGCCCCTTTCCAATGGGCAATTAACTTACCATCCTCATGTTCCGCAACAATTCCCATCTTCTTTCTTGTGGAATTGAATGGCTCCATTTTCACCACCTTTCTCTTGGAGCAAACTTCCTGGAATTTTCCACCCAGATTTAGACCAAATCCTAAAATTGCACAGTCTGTGGGAGTACCAAGAAGCAATGATGAACCATCATTGTTCACTGAAATGTCACCATCAGAATTCAGGAAACTTCCATCAATTAATGTGTTTAAAGCTTCTACTGGCAAATCCTCCTTCATTTTTTGGATTTTCTTGTGAACTGATCCTGCAGCCCATGCCTTCACAACAGTCATCTTGTTTGAGGTCAGCGTCCCTGTCTTGTCACTACAGATTACGGTGGCTGATCCCATGGTCTCACAGGCTGACAAATGGCGCACCAATGCCTTATCAGCCATCATCTTCTTCATTGCAAATGCAAGGGTAAGGGTGACTGCCAGTGGCAGGCCTTCAGGGACAGCCACAACAACAATAGTGACAGCTATTGCAAAGAAGTCCACAATTGTCATGGCATCTTCTGCTGACCAATCACTGGTTGACTCCTTTGAATACAAAAACCTGCCTAATAGCACCAAGAATGTGAGTAGTGCAAAACCCAAACCAATCTTGCCAATGAGTGTTGCTACCCCATTGAGCTTCACTTGCAATGGTGTTTCATTGTGACCATCTCCACTCAGGGTAGCCATGAGATGCCCCCATTCTGTGTTCATTCCAACCCCTGTCACAAGCATTTTACCACTACCATCTTGCACCTTGGTTCCAGAGAGAAGAAAGGGTTTGCTTTCATCTTTAATCTTTGGCTGACTCTCTCCAGTCATGCTGGATTCATCAATGGTCACAGTGCAGCCAGAGAGGTAAAGCCCATCAGCAGGGACTTGGTCACCAATTTTCAAGTGAACAATATCACCCACAAACAGTTCAAAGATACAGATCTTCTGCCTGCAGTTGTCTCGAGTGACCTCCACAAATATCTTTTTCTTTTCATTGTCCAGGTCATGAAACTGGAGTGATTGCTGGTAATCACTTGCAGCAGTGACAAAGACCACAAGAATGATACTGAAAGCAATTCCAGCTCCATCATACCAGCCTTCTTTCCACCCGTTGGTGACAATGCCAATCGCTAGCGAAACAACCGCACAAATTCCAAGGATGATGAGAGTCAAATCATGACATGCCTCCCACACAAACACCCAAAACCCTTTTGGTGGTATCTCGGTGTATTTGTTTTCTCCAAAAGCTTCACACATCTTGACAAGTTGATTACTGCAGAGCCCCTCATTCACAGAAGTATGCAGCTTCTCTGCTACACCAAGGACTCCATCATACTGCTGAAGAGCATCAAAATCCTGACCTGACACCAGTTCTGCAAGTGCTGTGACATTGATAGAAAACCCATCTTTGCATTCTCTCCGAGTTCGCTTTGCTCCAGCTACAAAATCACAGTTAACAAATACGTAAGGGAGAGAAAAAAATGACCTAATTCTTGGCTGTAAGGAAGAATAATGTCACCACAAGATTCCCAATTCATAAGCAGTAGTTCCAGGAATTGTGCACAGCTTCAGTACTCGCAAGCATCTTCTGCCATACCGACTCAGAAGAGACTAAGGCACTTTGTCAACAATGTGCAGAATGTGTTTTGCTTACTTACCATCATGAAATCGCCAAGCTGCTTCAACTGCTCTCACCGAAATCCTAAATCTTCTACGCTGCTGCAAACACGACAGAGCTTTCAACAAATCAATCCTCATTCCTTGTTGAACAGGAACCAACAAAGAGGAGGAGGGTAAATGAGGAGGGTTATACCTTCAGTGCTTCTTCCGCTTCTCCTCTCTTCTTGAGGTCAGCGACGTATCGAAAGCGGCGTGAAGCATTCAAAGCAAAGCTTGCCCTACGCCATCCCTCTAGAGCTTCAGGACTTGATCCCTTGTGAGGAATCTCAAATTTTTTCATTGAAGGGAGATCTTCTATACTGCTACAGCCGATGGAATAACGGTCCAGCGATGATGTTGAAGCCAAGTCCTCCTCCATGAGAGATTCAATAACGTTGCAGGCCACTGGAGGCAATGGAGGAGGAGCTGCTCATCATCATCATCATCATCATCATCATAGATGCTTACAAACCACCGGACTCAACTGGATTCAAATCCATGGCACTGACTGACTGACTGTGATTGCTACCAGCCTCCAAACCAATTTGCACAAAAGTTGTTGGTGGCAGGGTGTGGACAGGAATTAGCTTAAGCGTCTCAACAATTGTGCACTCCCATTGTCAAAGCTCCACATCCCCACCCCCCCTTCTCCAACAGAAGTTCACATTCCCGGCACAAGTTCTTTGCAAACACTACATACATACAATTCAACACGCTTCACTGTTTCTTCGCAAAGACTCTCGGCATACAGTTCAACAAACTTCACAATTCTTCGCAAATACTACAACAACAACAACAATAATTTAACGATTTCTTTACAAATACTACAACAACAACAACAACCTCAGCAACAAGTTCTTCTCAGTCTCTCTTCTGTAGATGTTTCTTTTTTCTTTTCTCAGTCGCATCTGCCTTTCTGTTTCCGAAAGCTTCTCAATCTTCAACCAACAGTGTAGAATGCGCGTTCTAACTGTTCAGAACAGCAACTCCGTTCAAACTCTTCCGCCATTCTTTCTTTCCGTTCCTATCCGTAGTAGACTCTCGTATCTCTCTCTCTCTCTCTCTCTCTCTCTCTACATGAGTCGATATACACATCGACTCTCGTCGACGACCCTCGACCTCTTGGGACGCTCAATTCCGATGAGGACCAGATGAGCTCCAGATTTCAGAAACGAAAATGGGACAAGAAAAATAGCAGATAAGAAGAGTAGAGACACACCAAATATTTCAGATATGAAAAACTAAATTAAAAAAAATTGCGACAATCCAGATGTACGAAGAGTACTCCATCGTCTCGTGCAACAACGATCTCATGTCTCGTGTCGGAAATTCCTCGAGGAATTCACTCAAAGCAAAGCAAGTGTGCGCGACGATGGCACCCACGACTATTGTGACGAATAAAACGCTTGTGGTAGGCAAGGCAAGCGTTGAAATCCTCCAAGATCTTCTGGGCAGCATTTTAAAAAAAAGTACGAAAAAATTCTCTTTCAAATCCATTTCTAGAAGCCCCCCCCACCCCCAACAACAAAAACTTTTAAACCAAAATAGAGTTACCATAATTCCTCTTACTATAATTCCTCTCGAACCTTGTGCATTAAATGGCTGAAACTCAGCATTTCATACCCAGATTTAATCAAATTTCCTTAGTTTACCCATACATATCACTGAAAAGAGGGGTTATGGAGTGAAAGGAGGCCCAAATACAGCGTGATTTTTACGGATTTCTCTAATTTTTTTCAAAAAAAACAATCTTCGAAATTCGTGAAATTCATTTGATGTTTCTCTGGACTTATTATCCACAGTCTATGGTTTCAAGCGAGGCTAGCTATTCATGTGCATTGTAATGGTGTAATTATTTTTTGTAATCAAAATAATTATTATCTCAATACTTTTTTTTAAAGAGAATTTTCTTTTCTCTAATGACATGAACATGGAAAAAAAAAGAGACATGTATTAATGTGCATTCTCCTATGTCCATGTTATATAATAAAATCAATAAGTAATTCACTCCTTTTGTAATAACTATCTCACTCTTTTCCCCAAGCCGAGGGCATGGACATAAAAAAACACATTAATCTTATCCATGCAAAAAATGCATATTCATGTTAATATAACCTTGGGTGAACTAGCACTCACATTGGTAAAATGATAAAATAACTCAAAACACATTAAAATTATTTCTAAAAATATCCCACGCTTAGACTAAATTAAGTCCTCCGTGTTCAAATTTAACATTTTTTGGGGGTTTAATATGGTCATTAAGAGGCCTCACTCAAGAAGGTAAAGGTACCAACTTGGGTGTAGGTTCACCTTGACCATATGACCCATGTTATATAGTAAAATCAAATTTGAGATTGACATAAATAATGATGAATTATTGAAAACCATATGAGAACATAAGTGACAAATAAAATGGGGGGGGGGAAGACGGGGAGAATATTAATAAATTGACAATAAACCTCCATCTCCTTCCATTATTCTTACCTCTTTCTCCTATTTTCAAGGTGAAGTTTAAATTAATATTTGAATATTTATTAAATTATAAAATTGAATTCCATAAATCTAGAGCTTTTTCCCCAAGTCCAAAGGGTTCTAGTTTTGTAAAACCATAAGAAATTCATTTTTTGAACATCCTTGCAATTATCAATTTAATGAAATTTGGCCGAGAAAGAAAAATCATTGGAAGACTTGTGAAATTCAATTTTCTTAATTCATAAATTTACCCTTAAAAAAAACTCTTTGAATTCATTTTCCTATTTCTTAAAAATCCTTGAAATTACTCCTTTTTTTTCCATGAGGCACCACCAAAAAAGAACACCATCTTCTAAATCGGACTCAACAAAAAAAATTAAATAAATAAATCTTCAAATTTTTAAATTTTTAAAAATTATAAATTATAATTTTTTTTAAAAAAAACTTCTTTGAACTTATTTTTTCTTCTGCCCGCAGTACTCACGGGCTGGTCTATTTGGTTTTCAGAAGGCTACCTAGTACCTACATCGATTGACAACGTGCGCTGGAATCATTGGAATAGGTGGCCCAGTTCTACAGTAATTGATTATTTAATTACTTTTACCAAGCCGAATTTGAGGGGTAAAAAAGTAGGCTGGCGCAGTACGGAAGGTACCTTTATGTACAGTAGGGTACCTTGACAGTTCCAGTCTGGAAGGATCTTTAGGTACCTGAAAGGGGCCTCTATTAAGGGACGTTAGCTCATGTTTCATACACGGCGTAAGGGCCCAGCCCAATTCTAGGTCCTTAAGTCTTTACCAATGTTGGGTGGTTCTTTGCTTTTATGGACAACCTCCGGTTCTAAAAGCTTATGAAAAGATGTGTCCCAAATGTTGAATTTAGGGTCACATATTGATGAATTTAAAATTACTTTTCAAAACATTTAGTAGTACATAGGATTTTTGAAGGTTGGTTTTTTTTTTTTTCCATTCAATCCACTAATTTTTAATTTAAAAAGGAATGGTTCTTGTCTTGAGATAATATCTCTAGTTTACATTATGAATATGATCAATTACAGGCATCACATTTGTCATTTTTGGTCCATCTTAAAGTGATCTCACTCATTTGAATGTGTTTTTTGTGATTTAATTTGTGGTCTAATTTGGTTTTAATTTGCATGTTAACTACATTTTTTATTTGTTAGTGAAATTTTATTTCATTTTGAATTTATATTTGTGAATTTGTCTTAATCCCATCCCAAAGTTCTCATTTTTTTTTCCTTCAAAACTAAGGAACATATCCTAAGTTTACATTCTGTTACAACATTGAAAATCAACAAGTTTATTATCTTAGATATCACTTAACAAACCTAGGGGTATGTCGATTCACTCATAAGCTTTAATTTGATAATTTGATACATATAAAAACACAAATTGAATGCCTACTGAACCACAAGCTTTAATGACCCATACAAAAATATTAAGTGAATGCCTAAGGAGTCACAATTGGAAACATCATATTCATTACCCAAACCTTAAATAAATTTCCTTAAATAAAATTGAATATTTTTTCTTCTTTTTTCCTCACAATATCATATTCATTTCCTAATTATTTTGAACATGTGTACAGTGTACATGGGTGCAAACCACCTTAGAATAGCCTTTTGACATGTTAACAAACATGAAGATCACCTACTTAGAATAACCTTTTGACATGTTAACAAACATGAAGATCACCTATAATAGATGACAAAAATCATTGTCATCACCTACAATTGCAAACTTGACCACATGAAACAACAAAATCCGAAAATATGTCATTAATTAAACAATATGCAATGTTTCCTACCAAATTTGCAATTGCCAAACACAATGCACATCCACAAATTAGCTTTTGCCACATTATGAAAATCAGCAAATTTATCCAATCAATTTTTTCTTCCATTTGTTCAATCAAATTTGCCAAAGTCATTGAAGGATTTAGTTACAAATCCTTCTAAACCAAAGTGGGGATCATTTAGCCAATTCTTGGAAATCAACACAAGTTGATTTCAACATGAGTTCCAAGTTAGTAGTTGTAAAAACCTATTTGATCCTATCCATGGAGAAGATCTATTGGGCTTCAATTTTATTAGTTACAATACTCAAAATTTGATGAACCAAGTCTCCAATAATAAAAAGTTGGCCTCATTTTCTTTCACCATTTTAATGCATTTTGCAACCTTTTGCAAATTTTGGAAACAACATAACCTCCATTTCACCTATCTAGTCAAATACAAGCAAAAGAGATGTGCACTTATATGTCATCCATATGAATCAAATCAAGTAAATAGGATAAAACAAAAGAAAAAAATGAATTGAATTGGGGTTGCAAAAATTTACATGTTTGCTTATGATGTCATTTGGAAGCAATCAAACACCAAACATAATTAGAGGTGGTAATTGTTGGACAATAATTTTTTTTGATAGATTTATTATAGGACAAACTTTTCAATAAATTGATGTCAAAAGGGGGTTAGGGTTTCAAAATCACACAATGTTGATACAAGTATGGATTTCTATTTTTTCACATTGCTCATAATAAATAACTCTTTGATTATGGGGTTAGGATTAGAGCCAACAACATGTGAACTTTCTTTCAATTGAATTTGTGAACACAATCCATAAATGTAGCAAGCACATGTATGACCTTTAATTGTAATTGACTTGTCAACATAAACAATTTTGCATCATATTCAACTTTGGGAATTAAAAAAAATTGTACTTCCAAGTTAAGCATCTTTGGGGTTACTTTGGCATTGAAGTTGATTACATTGTAACTGCATCACTAAGGAATCAATAACCGTAATCCATTTATAAGGACACAATTTAATGCAACCAGAGATGAAATCGATTCAATGGCTTCTAGAATAACCTAAGTCTATTTTATTAAAATTATACCTTGCAAAACCAATGTTTGTTGAAGTTATAACATACATGAATTATGGGCTAACACAATAAGGCTTGTTAAAATATAGCCACTTTGGAAAGCAAACCTCGTTTTTAGTATAGTATTCAACTTTGATGGCCACAAACTTGCATCCAAACAAGTTTTTATCCATTTCACCCTACATTTGCAAAAATAATTTGGCCACGTTATACAAGCTTCAATTATAAATTGGTGAACCTTGATACTCATTGGTTATAAATCATAACTCAGATTTTCATTTGTAGTGACGTATTGGCAAGGCTTAAAAAAAAGGCATGGCCAAAACAAAAATCCTTCGAATGATATTAAATCCCCAAATGATCAAAACTCACAATTGACTTAAGGACAATTGTCATTGTAAACAAATTTGTCTTTTCATTTCTCACATAACATATGATTTGTTTATAAGATTAGATTCCTCACACAAAACTTATAAATTGATTAGCAAGACCAACTCCAATAGTCCATTTTGCCTCAAAGACACCAATTGTTGCGTGTTTCGTAACCTCCCAATCCAAAATCAAGAAATGATAACAACAATAAATTGGCCAAGTCCACCTTTTCTTATCCGAAGGTCTAATGTAATCATGATAAAAGTTGAACATTCACATAAGGCAAAATAAACTCCTCAAATGTACATTTCATCATAAAGGGTAATACTTCTTTGATCAAAAGCTCTAAGTGATAAAAAATATCATGCACATGACATCCCTCCTCAAAGAAAATCATGTCATACATATGATTTCAACCATGCATAAAAGGAGCAACCTTTTTGAACAATAAGCAAAACAAGATCATCAATGAAAGCTCTTTGTGATTCTTCACCTTTTTTATAAAGAGGCAGCATTAAAGAATTGTGAAATGGAACTTAAAGTGACAATTGTAAAAATCTTGGAACTTTGTTTCTCAAAGAGCTTTACTAATGCATAACACCATTGTGCAACTTTATTGAAATACATATGAGCAATGTCAACATGTTTTTCAACATGTTTTTTCTTGGCTAAAGATCCACTATTAGTTTAATAACATATTAGCCTTTTTTGTCTTAGGTTTTTAATCCTAAAACATACCCAAAGCAAAAAAATATGAAGGATACAATGAAAAATATGTTCACATTTAAGAATAATAAATTCATTAACATTTGGTTTGTAGAAAGCCAATGGAATAAACATGCAACCCAATAAATCCAAAACAATACTTGTTAATGCAAAACAACTAGTTGATCTTGGAGTTCACACTCACAAGCTTTTGGTGCTCTTAGATGAAGCATTCACAATGAGAACATTAGGAGGCAAAGGCATGTCACCTTGAGCTTGAAGAGGTGGAACATCAAACTTTTCAGAAAATGAAGGTTCAATACACATGGTCATTTCAAAATGAACTACAAAATGGTAAGATGAATTGTAATGCACAAAGAACAATTACAAAAGACAAGTGTTTCATATAACAACATAAAACACAAATGGTAAGGAACATAAACAAGAGCCTTGCCTTTATAATCAAAATACATGATGGACATCAACATCATGCGATTGAATGTTTGGATGTGGTTGCATATACAATTATAAAAAACTTGAACAACAATGACATTTATAGGTTTGATTTTTGTTGATTATAGGCATGGAACTTGTGACCAACTTCACAATGATCCCTTGAAACATCAACCAACAATGATCACTTCTTCAGCAAGTAGGCATTTGAGAGTGATGATGTTCAAAGCTTGAAAGAACGTTACTAATCGCAAATCACAAATGATTGGACTAAAACTTCAAAAGAACAAAAGAAATTCAACATCACTAATATTAGAAAAAAAAAGTGTAACATAAAATGACAAATGAGGCCTTAAACCTTAAATGAATGGTTAGGTGCAATGGAATAGTTAGATTTTAGGTTTTTTTTAAGGTTATAGGTCATATTTGAATAATAAATAGGTTTTATAAGTATAATGCCTATTTACCCAATCTTTCCATCATATCGATCCATGTCTCCATATATGCATAAGTCCTACACTTGCAAAATGGGTATAAATGTGTGAAAAAAATCCTTGCACACAAAAAGAGGTTATGCATAAGTTACAAGGTGCATGAATTTCTAAAAAATAAACAAAGATATATTAGATGCCCTATATATGTTTGATGGGTATATCCCAAATAATAAATATACCCACACAACACAAATTTTTATCGAAAGGTAGGTCTACCCATTGAGGGCATTATGGTTGTAAGCTCCCTAGGGAGGACCATAACGCCCCATTGGGCTCCCACCCCTAAGTGGGCATTATGGTTGTAAGCTCCCTAGGGAGGACCGTAACGCCCCATTGGGCTCCCACCCCTAAGTGGGCATTATGGTTGTAAGCTACCTAGGGATAAGTGTAACGCCCCATTGGGCTCCCACTCTGAAGTGGGCATTATGGTTGTAAACTACCTAGGGATAAATGTAATACCCCATTGGGCTCCCACACCGAAGGGACATTATGGTTGTAAGCTACCTAGGGCTAAACATAATGCCACATTGGGCTCCCACCCCTTAGTGGGCATTATGGTTGTAAGCTCCCTAGGGATAAACATAGGGTCCCATTGGGCTCCCATCCCTCGGTCCTTAGAACCATAATGCCCTAGTTGGGAAGCTTCACCCTACAAAAAATTATCATGGTAGGAGGAGGAACCCAAAAAAAAAAAAGGGAAAAATAATAGAAGGGTCCCACCCACTAGATCTACATTGAGAATCCTTGCCATACACAAATTATCACGGTAGGAGGCGACAAAACAAAAGGAAGAAGAATAGAGTGAGGGGTCCCATGGAAAAGATCTACTTAGATAAGCACCGAAGAAGTCTTATGGACCAAACATTAGTCTCAAATGGCAAAAGAGAGAAGCCCAATAGAATGGACTCGGAGAACCTTTTGTGAACCATGTTCTCCAATGGGCATCAAGCCGTGCATGAACCCTTCAAATCTCGTTGAGGTTTCCACATACGGTTTGGGTGGCCATGTACCCTTTCGGTTCTCTCCCCCACGAGAAAAAAGCTGCATCCAGTTTTCAAGGGATCATGTGTGGTCAATTTTGGTGTAAACGAAACTTCGAGGAGACGTTCCGAAAATATGAGGGGGCCCCAACAAATGTAGTGTCAGAATGACGGCGGACCATTAAATTTATTTGGGTGGGGGAAAGCCATACCTACTACAATGGATGATGTCGTTACCCCGAATGTAAAGAAAATGGACAAAATTCATGACAAAATGGAACCCCTTTTGACGAAAGGAAGGGGGGCTCCACTAGCCACAAAGTCCACTGGTTCACATGCTCGGAAATGTGATACTATAAAGGGAGATGCAAGATATCACTTAATCAGCTTCGTCTGGAGCTTATAAACAAAGTGTACTTTTGGTGCATCTAGCTGTGCTCATAGTCATCTCACAACTCTACAAGTCAAGCATTGACAAAAAAATTGCCCAGTTATGTGACACCAGTAGTGTAACACATGTTCGAGTTGGATTCTGAAACTTTTGGACTTTTAAATCACAAGAAGTCTTGTGATTTTTCATATAATTTCAGGCCAGCCCAATCTTCTGTATTACATGCTAGCCTGAAAAAATTCTTCATAGTTGGGACAACCTAAAAAAAATAAAAATTAAAAAAAAAATCTAAAATACACTTTGGTATTGTGCCAAGTGATCCACCCTCAAAATCGCAGAATGTGCCCTAAATAATGAGAATTTGTAATGAATTTATTCACCCATACTTCTGGTTTGATGAAGTAGTCTAGTCACTCAAGAGGGATTGGTTTGAATTTTGAGTTTGAAATTACAAGACATGTATGTGCATTGTACTTTCCTAATTAGCCCAAAAAAGACACATTTGTATTCTATGACAATGATCTAATTTTCGGCACATGGAACAATTGAGAAGCCCAAGCTAAACCCTAAATCCTAAACCCTAAACCAAGATTGAGAAATTGAGGCCAATGTTGGAAGCTTGGTTTTTGTGCTTGTTTGTCATGTTATATGTGTTCCCTTCATGGTCCATATTTTTACAATCACAATTTCCACAACATTAGCCTTGCTTTTGCCCACAATGGCTTTTGGATTTTGGGCAAGTTGGCAACTATTTACATTTTGAATATAGAAATTTCATGCAGTCAGAGGAAGGCTCAGCATGCACTCAAAGTGCCTTGATTTTTTTTCCATTTTTCCTTTGTTCCCAACATGTTTCCTTCAGTTCCCCATCAGGTTCCCAATGTGTTCCCCAAGGGTGTTCCCAATAGCACCTTGCTTAATCCCACATGTTTTGCCCAAAGTTCTCCCCTAGAATCAAAAGAGTCTCAAATATAATCCAATATGTCAACCGGGTATCACAATCAATATGTCAACCGGGTATCATTATCAATATGTCAATTGGGTATCTCATATTTTAAAAAGATCTATGGTTTTGTGGCCAATTATTTGATTTAAAAAATATATATAATATGAATCTTAAGAATTGCCCTAATAATTACCCAACATTGCTTGATACTTGCCAATACTAATATTGGGTTTGGTAATTCATGATGTTGTTTGACCTTGATTGAAATAGCAAATTGCATTTAATTTTATTTTTTATGGTTCTAAAAGGAAGTAAAATGAAAAGAAAAACAGACATAAAAGTTGAGTGAGATTTAATTCTTTTTTTCAGCTTCAATTTTCAAACCATACTTATCATAGTTGAATATTAAAGGTTATCAACACAAACGGAAAATAAAAATATCATACGAATTTTATAAAACATTCAAGGTTATATGGTCTCTAGTCAATTTCTTACATCAAGACCACTATCAATCAATTTGTATGCATGAGAAACCCTAAACCCTAAACCCTAAACCATCTCAAGCTCAGGTATTTTGCCAAAGATGACTTTGCAAGTTTGCCAAGTCCCACTATTTCAAGTCCTCAAGTCCACATTCCCATGTTTTCTGCACTTTGCTAAGTCACCACCAACTGCACCTTGCTGAGACAACATTGCCAAGTGCACTTCATATTGTGGACTGTCAGAAATGAGCTTCAAGCTGCCCCACATCTTTTTTTTTGGGTCTGCCAAAACCTCTGCCCCCAAAAACTCATACTGCCCCAGATTCATTTTTTTTCCATGGGCTGCCTCACCCACAAACCCCTTCCTCATCTTTTCCTTCATTCTTCCTCTTTTTGTTCTTTTTTTTTTTTTTTTTCCCGGGGGTTTTTTTTTTCCTCTTTTTTTTTTTTTTTGCACCCTTTTAAAATTTAACCTTTCCTTTCTACTTGTTTAAAGTTCATTAAACCTCCATATGAAAACCC
>Ga0116231_10000483_pt1 | contig 69458 bp, 54 predicted proteins | sample S1TSphgellanicum_2_FD_89695 | JGI IMG/M metagenome (GOLD analysis project Ga0116231, IMG submission 89695) | Host-associated microbial communities from peat moss isolated from Minnesota, USA - S1T2_Fd - Sphagnum magellanicum MG | ecosystem: Host-associated > Plants > Peat moss > Unclassified...
CTAAATTATATCAAAAATATATTTAATTTAGTTGAAAATTTAAGCGAATAAATTCGCTTGAGTCGCTTATATCTCAGGTCTAAAGACACTGAGTTTTACGCCTACCATACTTTCCTATAAAACGGGAAAGCTTGGTATCTTCACCTGTATTTTCAAACTGGCGTAATAAATCTTTAAGATACTGAATTTCCAGGGGGTCTACTGATTCAAAGAAAGATTCCAATCCAACAATTACAGTATCATCCTCATTATCCAAATCTACTAAATCGTCGTCACTGAAAACGCTTCCTTGTTGAGTTGATAGATACTCCAGACGGCGTTGTAAGGATGACTTGATTGCATAAAATGAACTGGTCAACCGTTTGCGGTATAGGGTCATCAAGAAACCCAAACAAGAACGTTTATCTTTTTGTGCTAGTCGGTAAAAATGACGTACATAGTCACTGACAGCTATGTAAAGAGGTACTTCCCGTTGTGATTCCAGAGTAATCGCGTTATCTTGGACAACTCTTGTTGGAATATCTCGCTTGAGTAGTCCTCTTTGATAGTACTGTCGGAGAGTATCGCGGGTATGGCGAAATATCAAGTCTTTTAAAGGAGTGTTCACCGTTTCGTCATCATGTTAAATTTACTTCTCGGAGTATTAAAATAACATTTATCAAGATAAGTAATCTAAGCAATATTAATTAGGATATTATATACCTTGCTTCTTGTTATTTTAGACTATCATCCTAAATTGTTATCAGTTGATGGAAACTTCTACTTTTCTCCCAAAAATCCCTATTCGCCGCACCGGATTAGTTTTCTTGGTGTCAATCAGCACTCTAATTGCTTGTACATCTCAAAACGATAAAATTCACATTTTGTCAGGTGCTGAAGGTAGTACTTATGAACAGATAGGACAGAGGATTAGCGCATCAAGTAAATTAGCTGATACACCATATGTGAGTAATGATCATTCCAAAGGCTCGATTGATAACTTACAGCAATTGTTGAATTACAAAACAGATTTCGCCCTAATACAGTTAGATGTCGCTAGCGATGCGATGAAAAAAGGTCAAATACAAGCAGTAGCTGTATTAGCGAATGAATATTTACATGTAATTGTGCGAAAAGAATCTCATATTCAGAATTTCTTGGACTTAAAAGGGAAAAAAGTAGCTGATGGTCAAATTGGTAGTGGAACACAATACACTGCTACAAGTTTTTTCAAAGCTAGTAATATTCATGTATATGAAGAACCAGCTAATTTAAAAGAGTCCTTTGATAAATTACTATCTAAGAAAGTTGAGGCTGTATTTTATGTTGGACCTGCGGGTACCAACCAAGTCATCAAGAAATATTTAACAGAGAATCCAGGGTTGCAAATTTTACCTCTACAATCGAGTCTGATCAATTACATGACAGTGCAATTTCCTGAATCTTATCAGTCGGCGACAATTCCTACTGGGACTTATAGTGTCCTTCCCGTTCAACCAAGTTCAGATGTCACTACCGTTGTTACACCTACAGCTTTAGTAACTCGTCCAGATGTAGATAAGTCTCAAGTGAATTTGACAACTTGGGCAATTTTGGCTACTTCACGACAATACACCCCATTTTACCCCCAGCTATCCGTGGGAGATGCTAAAGTTTTGATGCGGAAAGGATTGTTCTACATTCATCCAGGAGCGCAATTGGCCTTTGAACAAGGAGACCCTCGGATAGCTTGGTTAAGTTATTTAAAAGAAAATAAACCTTTACAAGCTGCTACGATTATGTTTAGTATGACTAGCTTGATTGGTTATTTAATCCGACGGTGGCGAAAGGAGCGTTCTGCTGAATTGATCAAATCAACGCGAAAAACGATCAATGAGTTGCGAGCTAACTTGGTAGAAAATCCCCAAAAAACTTTGGATAATATCGAAGAATTGCGTCAGCAGCATAGATTTAAATTGATTGATGGCGCGATTAGTTCGGAAATCTATGAACAAATAGAGCGTATGACCCAAATTCTAGCGGAAGAATGTCGTAAGTTGCGAGATCAACAACACGAAAAAGCTGTACAAAATACTCTGATTCTTTTAGATGACTGGCAAAATAAGTTTAAATTAGATCCTATTGCTGCTGAAGAACAACTTCTTCTAGCTGAAGCCAATTATCGGCAAATGCTGTTGTCAGGACAGGTAGATATCCAAACTTATATTCTGATCAAGCAACTGATCAAGAAATAGGGTGTAGGGTGTAGAGTGTAGGGTTAATTAAGACCGCTTAATCAATCTGTTTTAGATATGAATTTGTGTAAGGCTCGAATTTTAGGTTTGTTTTGGGCAGTTTTATGGGTTAGTTGTCACCCTTCCCCAACTATAGCTGCAGAAACATTGCCAAAAGCTTGCAATTGGCAAATTACTTCTGTGTTACCACCAAAGTTAAATGCTGAAACCTTAACTACTAGCACCCTCACTTATCAAATAGAAACTTACGATAGCCAGGTAATGGGTGGAATTCGTACATATGGAGTTTCTCTACCTCCTGGCTATGGGCAAAATCCGCAACAACTTTATCCAGTTATTTTTCTCCTCCATGGTGGACATGGGGACCCGGAAACTTGGTTTGACACCAACAAAGGAGGAGCGATCGCTACCATCCAACAACTTTACACCTTAGATAAATTACCACTTAGTATTATTATTACGCCTGATGCTAATGATAAACGCGGTAGTAGTCCTTATTGGGATTCTCAATATATAGATGGACCAAATGGTCAAGTTTCCTCAGCTGTGGGGGATGAATTAGTCAATATTGTCAAAAATCGATATCACACCTTACTTGATCCTGGCTTTTGGGCTATTGGTGGTTTATCTTCTGGTGGTTGGGGCGCTATGAATATAGGACTACATCACTTGCGTTATTTCTCGATTTTATTTAGTCATAGTGGATATTTTAAAGATAGTAGTGGACCGTTTAATAGTCCGATAATTTATATTCGCCATGTTCCGCTTACGGCTCAAAAAAGACTGCGAATTTATTTAGATTCAGGTCTGTCAGATACTGAAGAAATTCATTCAGCTACAGAATTTGCTCAGGTACTTCAGGAATTAAAGGTGGATTATCTGTTCAATCAGTTTCCCGGAGGTCATACTTGGGAATACTGGCGGGAACATTTGGCTGATTCTTTGAGCTTTGTCGGTAAGCAATTCCAAGCTTGGGATAGCGTCCAAACAACTGCTAATCAAGTACTTGAATGCACTGATAATACCTCCCAGAATTAATCATTACCCTTCTTCTACTAAAATAGTTGTGTTGTCAAGTGAGTTTTGATTGATTGAGAAGTATAAAATATAGTGCTAAAAGTAAATCTTTTTTGGTCTTTGTCGGAGTGATCGCCATCCTCTGCTCTGCTGCTTACTACTACGTATTTATCTTGGGTGCGCCACAACTGGACGCGCCTAAAACCCATACATTAAGTGGGCTAAAGTTCCATTTAGAAAGCTTTCAGTCTCAAGCAATGGGAACAACTCGTAACTATGGGATAATTCTACCACCTTATTATTATCAAAACCCCAATAAACGCTATCCAGTCATATTTTTACTTCATGGAGGACATGATGATGCTCGTGCTTATGTTGATAAATATGCAATTTTAGATATACTACATACACTCTATAAAACCGGAAAAATTCCGCCGTTAATTGTCGTTACACCAGATGGTAACGATAATCGTGGTACTAGTCCGCTATTCGACCCAGATTATTTTGATGGACCGAATGGTAAAATTGGCACTTTAATTGGTCAAGAACTAGTGAAAGTTGTCAAATCTCGCTATCATACGTTACCAAGTGCGAAGTTTTGGGCGATCGGAGGTCTATCTTCTGGTGGATGGGGTGCATTTAATATTGGATTACGCTATCCTCACAGTTTCAATATTCTTTTTAGCCATAGCGGTTATTTTGTGGATAGTTCTGGACCGCAAAATAGTCCCCAACAGATGATCCAAAATTTATCAGTTGAGGATAGAAAACGATTACATATTTATCTTGATGCAGGTCAAAATGACCCAAATTTGTTAGCTTCTACGCAAGCTTTTCACGATACTTTAGATAAATTAGGTATTGCTAATGTTTTTTATGTTTTCCCCGGAGGACATGGCTTATCTGGAGCAGATGTGGGATGGAATTATTTTCATAAACACCTCCAAGATTCCCTCACTTATGTTGGACAACAATTTTTAACTTCCCAATGGTCAATGACAATACCTAATCACAAATGAATGCTCATTCAAAAATTCAAGTTGGACTTTGGAGTGCATCGCTACTCACAGCTTTTATAGGATTAGTAAATTTATTATCAGCAGTAACACCTAGCTTGTCCGAGCGTAACGTCTGGCTAAAACATTTTCTTCCTTTTGAGATTCGGGTTAGTGGACATATATTTGCTGCTTTAACTGGATTTATTTTACTCACACTAGCAACTAATTTATTACGGCGTAAACAAGTTGCTTGGTGGTTAACTATCAGCTTATTGGTGATTTCCATTTTCAGTAACTTGCTCAAAGGCTGGGACTACGAAGAGAGTTTATTGTCTGGGGTATTACTGGTGCAATTAATTCGGATGCGCCATCTATTCACAGCCATGTCAGACCGTCCTTCGATCGCTAGGGGAGTGAGGGTATTAATCAGTGCATTTTTATTTACTTTAGCTTATGGAACAATTGGATTTTATTTGTTAGATGGTAAGTTTTCTGAGACCTTTAATTGGCGGGAGGCTTTGTTACAGACCCTCTCCATGTTCTTTACAGAAGATAACTGGGGATTAGAGCCTAAAACTCGGTTTGGGGCATTTTTTGCCGATTCTATCTATATTATTGCGGCAAGTACCTTCTTATTCGCATTAGTTATGTTGTTACAGCCTGTTTTTTTGCGCGATCCGGCTACAGCTAAAGAACGGCAAAAAGCCAGAGAAATTGTGGAAAAACATGGGCGTTCTTCCTTGGCGGCTTTAACCCTTTTAAATGACAAAAGTTATTTTTTTAGTCCTTCTGGACAGAGCGTTATTGCTTATGTTCCTAAAGGAAGAGGTGCGATCGCCTTAGGTGATGCTATTGGACCTGTGGAAGAACGTGAGGAAACAATCATCTGTTTTCAACAGTTTTGTCAACGGAATGATTGGTATCCGGCTTTTTATCAAACTTTACCTGATGATCTGCAACTTTATCGGTCGCTGGGATTTAGAATACTTAAAATAGGAGAAGAGGCAATTATTGATTTAAAAAAATTCACTTTAACAGGGAAAGCAGGCAAAAATTTTAGACCAGCAATTAACCGTTTAGCCAAACAAGGATATCAGGTCAATTTTTATCCACCGCCAATTGGTCAAAATTTGTTACAACAATTAAAAAGTGTCAGCGATGAATGGCTGAAAATTGTAGAAGGCTCAGAAAAACGCTTTTCTCTAGGATGGTTTGAGGAAACTTACCTGAGAGAATGTGAAATTGCTGCGGTTCAGACTCCAGATGGTGAAATTACTGCTTTCAGTAATATTGTCTCTGAGTATCAGCTCAACGAAGTCACTCATGATATGATGCGCCACCGTCTATCGATCGAAAAGGGGACGATGGACTTCCTGCTGATTTCCATGCTGCAGAAATTCAAAGAACAAGGCTATGATAGCTTTAATTTTGGACTCTCCGCTTTGTCTGGAGTTGGGGAAAATCCTGAATCCAGACGCTTAGAAAAGGTGTTGCGTTATCTTTATCAGCATCTAAACCGCTTTTATGATTTTCATGGTAGCCACGCACACAAAGAAAAATTTCACCCTGATTGGCAACCACGCTATTTGGTTTATCCTAGTCTCACCGCTTTACCAGACGTAGTGGTAGCTTTGATTAGAGCAGATTCAGGCGATCGCTTACTCGATTATTTTAAACCTGAGACTTAATTCATCCCCATATCTTAGCTGAATTGCTGCTGAATTGCTAAAGATAAAGATTACACTTAAAAGTCTTGTGCGACAAAATCTATCAATTAAAATTAACGAATCATGTCCAAGGTTCTTGTTTCCGATCCTATTGACCAAGCTGGTATTGACATCCTTTCCCAAGTTGCTACAGTAGATGTCAAGACAGGCTTAAAAGCAGCAGAATTAGTCACCATTATTGGTGAGTACGATGCACTGATGATCCGCTCTGGAACTCGTGTGACTCAAGAAATTATCCAGGCTGGAACACAATTAAAAATCATTGGTCGTGCTGGCGTAGGGGTGGATAATGTAGATGTACCTGCTGCTACCCGTAGAGGGATTGTGGTGGTGAATTCTCCCGAAGGTAACACTATCGCTGCAGCAGAACATGCCTTAGCTATGATACTATCCTTGTCTCGCTACATACCAGATGCTAATGCTTCTATCAAGCGAGGTGAATGGGACCGCAAAACTTTTATTGGTGCTGAAGTATATAAAAAGACAATTGGCATTGTGGGTTTAGGTAAAATCGGTTCTCATGTGGCGGGTGTAGCCAAAGCGATGGGAATGAAGTTATTAGCCTATGACCCTTTCATTTCTACAGAAAGAGCCGAACAAATTGGCTGTCAACTGGTAGATTTAGATTTGCTCTTTCAGCAAGCCGATTATATTACGCTACATGTGCCTAAAACAACTGAGACTACCCACTTAATCAACGCTACGAGCTTGGCTAAAATGAAGCCTACTGTGCGGATTATCAACTGTTCTCGTGGGGGGATTATTGATGAAGCAGCTTTGGCAGTAGCAATTAAGCAAGGTAAAATTGCTGGTGCAGCTTTAGATGTATTTGAATCGGAGCCATTAGAAGAATCGGAATTGCGATCGCTGGGTAAAGAAATAATTCTTACTCCCCATTTAGGGGCTTCTACGACTGAAGCCCAAGTAAATGTGGCTATAGATGTAGCTGAACAAATCAGGGATGTCCTTTTAGGACTACCTGCGCGTTCAGCCGTAAATATCCCTGGATTTGCTCCTGACGTATTGGGAGAACTCAAACCCTATATGGAATTAGCCGAAACATTGGGTAATTTAGTCGGACAATTAGCGGGCGGTCGGGTAGACACACTCAATGTGAGATTACAAGGAGAGCTAGCTACAAATAAGAGCCAACCCTTAGTGGTAGCAGCTCTCAAAGGACTACTTTACCAAGCTTTGCGTGAGCGCGTAAATTATGTCAATGCCAGTATCGAAGCTAAAGAACGCGGAATTCGAGTGATCGAGACCAGAGATGCTTCTGCGCGAGATTATGCAGGTTCATTACATCTAGAAGCTACAGGCAGTTTAGGTACTCATTCTGTTACAGGTGCTTTGTTAGGTGACAAAGAAATCCACCTGACTGACGTGGACGGTTTCCCAATTAATGTACCACCGAGTAAATATATGCTATTTACACTACACCGGGATATGCCAGGGATTATTGGTAAACTTGGTTCTTTACTCGGTAGTTTTAATGTGAATATTGCCAGTATGCAGGTGGGAAGAAAAATTGTGCGTGGTGATGCAGTTATGGCACTGAGTATAGATGACCCTTTACCAGAAGGAATTTTAAGTGAAATTACTAAAGTTCCTGGGATTAGAGACGCATATACAGTGACGCTCTAAAATGGAGCAGGGGAGTAACAGATTTGGCTCCCTGCTTATATCTAAATCACAATCGTAAATTTTATGGCAAATACCTGGTGGGAACTGGAAATTTTTTGTGAGCCAGATTTAGAAGATTCTATCTTTTGGCGTTTGGAAGACTATGGATGTCGGGGTACAGCTAGTGAGAGTATGGGCAATTCTACCCTGATCAAAGCATATGTACCCGGAATGCAAATAAAGCTACTGGATTTAGCAGCTTTATCTCTGTGGCTACGTCAGGATGCTCTTTGTGTGGGTATGTTGTCTCCAATACTCCATTGGCACTTGATTGATGAAGAAGATTGGGCTAGTAGTTGGAAACAACATTGGCAACCACAAGAAATAGGCGATCGCTTCTTAGTTAACCCAGCCTGGTTAGAATTACCTATATCAAAGGAACGATTAGTCATCAGGCTAGATCCAGGTGTTGCATTTGGTACAGGAAACCACGCGACAACCCAGTTGTGTTTAGAATCTCTAGAGATGCGATTAAGTGCTGTTCCTCAATCCTTTACATCTAGTGATGACTCTCAGGAACCGCCAATCATTGCGGACATTGGCTGCGGTTCAGGGATTATTTCTATAGGTGCTATTCTGCTAGGTGCGAAGAAAGCCTATGCTGTAGATACTGACCCTTTAGCCATACGATCAACTTTAAGTAATCGTACACTCAACGATATTTATCCAGAGCAATTGCTTCCAATAGAAGGAAGTATAGATGTCTTACAGAAAATCCTGACTGAACCGGTAGATGGAATTGTTTGTAATATTTTAGCTGACGTAATTATTGAATTAGTTCCAGAAATGAAATCTATCACTAAATCAACTAGCTGGGGTGTATTCAGTGGTATTTTATTGGAACAATCCAAGGCGGTTGCTGACACATTAGAGCAGCATGGTTGGGTTGTGGCTACTCTATGGAAACGGAAAGAGTGGTGCTGTTTAAATGCTAGGCGGTGTTAAGGGGAGCAGGGGAGCGAAAAAGGGTTTTTGTTCCCCTTGCTCCGCTACTGTAATTATGGGAGGATGAAGTTGTATTTTTGCAAGATTTTCTTTGCTGGGTTACTGGATAAGAATTTGACAAAATCCTGCGCAGCATCAACATTTTTACTTTTCTTGATTACAGCTGCTGGATAGACAATAGGGGAGTGATACTTTTCATCCGCAGCAACTACAATTTTGACTTGATGAGAAATTTTCGCGTCTGTAATGTAAACTAAACCAGCGTCAGCGTTACCACTTTCTACAGCCGCTAATACTTGACGCACGTTGTTAGCATAAACTAACTTTGGTTGAATATTATCCCAAATCTTTAAGTTCTTTAAAACTTGTTCAGCATATTGTCCAGCTGGAACACTTCTTGGTTCACCAATGGCGATTCTTTTGATTTTAGCGTCTCTTAAATTATAAAAGCTGGTAATACCAACAGAATTACTAGGAACAATCAAAACTAAGCGATTTTTGGCGATTACAGTCGTTGTCCCCGGACGTAAAAATCCTTTACTTTCTAAGTTGTCTATTTGTTTTTTACCAGCAGAGATAAATACATCCGCAGGAGCGCCTTGTTCGATTTGTTGCTGTAGTGTACCAGAAGCAGCAAAGTTGTAATTGATCTTGATATTTGGTTTACTTTGTTGGTAAATTGGCTTAATTCCTTCTAGGACTTCTTTTAAACTAGCAGCAGCAGAAACAATTAAGTTTGTATTCGACTGTGCAACTACTGTTGAAGAAGTGAAAGTGGGTAAACCAATTGTGAGCAGTAGAGTAAAGATCGCGGTAGCAACCAAAATCAAAAATTGTCGTTTTTTCATGTCTCAATGCTGATTAAACAGCTTTTTGCTGTGAATTAAACTTAATACATGATTCTATCAGTAATGAGAAATATTTAATTTAACTCGATGGCTACATGATAGCGATCGCGCCCCAATTTTTTAGCGTTGTAAAGTGCTTCATCTGCGACTTTGAGGAAGAAAGCTGGGGGTAGGTCATGGGAGGGAATAGTACAAGCTACCCCCAAGCTGAGGGTTACATATTCGCCTACCTGGGAAGTGCGATGATTAATTTTCAAGGATTGGACTTGAGAACGAATTTCTTGGGCGACATGAACTGCTCCCTCAATAGTAGTTTGGGGTAGAACGATCACAAACTCTTCTCCACCATAACGAGCGACTAAATCTGCTGGTCGTTTAATTGCTAGTTTCAAAGCTTGAGCGACTTTTTTTAAACACAAGTCTCCTGCTTGATGTCCATAGCTGTCGTTATATAGCTTGAAAAAATCCACATCACAGATAATCAGGGATAAATAAGATTTCTCCCTAGACATTCTTCTCCACTCTTGGGCAAAATATTCATCAAATCGCCTACGATTGGGGATCTGGGTGAGCGCATCGTAAGTAGCTAGATATTTCAAAGCGTGATTTTCTGCTTGGACTAGAAGATAGTTACGTAAGATAATTGCATTAGTTATTGACTGAAAGAATATTATTGGTATAACAACTGGCATCCAGTTATTACACTTGAGTATCAACAAACAGAGAATTTCCCAAGCAAGAATTAATCCTACACAAATCAATACTTGCGATCTAGTCCGTCTATAGGCGATTACCCAGCCTAAAACTGGACCTACCAATAAGAATAAAACAAACCATCTACCTGTAGACACAAGATTTAAAAGGTTTTGGCGCAATAAAATATTTAGAATAGTAGCCTGGAGAAAAATATCTACCCAGGGGGTAAATCATAACTAAATTTATGCTCATATCTGACCCTCTCGTAAGAAGACAACCCTAGCATCCAATTTTCGCGACCTCAAGAATTTTTCCCAACGTTTAGCCATCATATAATCGAGGAAAGACCCGACATGGATATATTTTCCGAATCGATTAACAGAAATAAAGGCGTCGGGTACACACTGTTGTATAGATTGCAAATCTCTTTCCCTATCGCCAGGAACTACTACTACATAATGGCGACCAGATAGCTGTCCTAAGATAATTACTTTACCCTGTTCAGATGTATTGAGATACTTTGCAGAATTTAATGAGGACGGACAAATATCGCCATAAGCGGCTACTCCTCCTAGCCCCCAAGTCAGTTCAATTCCTATAACCGCTGTCACAAACTGCTTGATCCCAATCACTTATGTAAACTATGAATTTAGACCGACTTTGTGAATAATAATGTCTGAATTGTACCATACTGGATGAAATTGAAAAACATGAACCAAATAGATTATTTACGCATTAGTTTGATTGACCGATGCAATTTCCGTTGTCAGTATTGTATGCCGGAAGGAGTAGAACTTGACTATCTACATCAGCAAGAATTACTTACTGATGTAGAACTTCTCTACCTAGTTGAATTCGTGTTTATCCCTGTGGGATTTACCCAATTTCGCTTGACTGGTGGTGAACCGTTACTCCGTCCACAGGTAGTGGAATTAGTCAGACAGATCGCTGCTCTACCTCAAGTCCAAGATTTATCCCTGACTACTAATGGATTTAAACTGGCATCAATGGCACAGGATCTTTATCATGCGGGGTTACGAAGAATCAATATTAGTTTGGACTCCCTTGACCCAAATACATTTGCACAAATTATTGGCAAGCAGGGATATGGAAGCTGGAAGCAAGTTTGGCGGGGAATTCAATCTGCTTACAATACAGGATTTAATCCATTGAAGCTAAATGTAGTGATTATTCCTGGTGTAAACGAAGCTGAAGTTTTAGACCTAGCTGCTCTGACAATTGATAAAAATTGGCATGTGAGATTTATTGAATTTATGCCAATTGGCAATTGGCAATTATTTAGCGATCGCGGTTGGGTCAGTTCATCGGACTTGAGACAAAGAATTGGGGAACGCTGGGGGGAATTGAAATTATCCCAAATCAAAGGAGGTGGACCTGCGGATGTATTTCAAATCGAGGGAGCCAAAGGGACGATTGGGTTTATTAGTCAGATGTCGGATTGTTTTTGCGATCGCTGTAATCGTGTACGCCTTTCTGCAGATGGACATCTGCGCCCTTGTCTACTCAATGAATCTGGTCAAATTGATTTAAAAAGTTCTTTAAGGGCAGGTGCAACTGCTGAACAACTACAACAGCAGGTGAAGCAACTGTTAAATATCAAACAAGAAATTAATTTCCAACTGCGCAATTCCGGTACGACAGGTATGTACAGCCGCACTATGTCACAGATTGGGGGATAGGGGAGAAGCGGATCTCTCCGCTCTCTTCTAAGCTTGACGTGAATAATATTCCACCACAAGTAGCTCATTCACCTGTAGAGCTACCCACTCCCGTTCAATCACACTATTAACTTTACCAACCAACTTGGCTTTGTCAAACTCAAGGTGATTAGGGAGATTAGCCAACCCAGGGTACTGTAAGTTATTTTCGACTAACTTCTTAGATGCTTCCTTATCCCTAACAGCGACTACTTCACCGGGACGACACTGATAACTAGCAATATTCACTACACGCCCATTCACCGTTACATGACAATGACTTACTAGTTGACGCGCAGCCGGTATTGTCGGAGCCATACCCATACGAAAGACTGTGTTATCTAAACGCATTTCTAGTAGTTGGAGCAGTGCTTGTCCAGTAGAACCAGTAACGCGTCTAGCTTTACGCACATAGCGTAGCATTTGCTTTTCAGTCAAACCGTAGTTCAAACGTAGCTTTTGCTTTTCTTCCAGACGGATAGCGTATTCAGACCGCTTCTTGCGGTTTTGACCATGTTGACCAGGGGGATAGGCGCGCCTAGCACTTTTGCGGGTTAATCCTGGGAGTTCGCCTAAGCGGCGGACAATTCTGAGGCGAGGACCTCTATATCGGGACATTATCGTTTCCTTAATCTAATCTTGTTGAAATTTACCCAGATTTGCCATTATCTCATATCACTGACCAAGTATTTACAGAATAATCAGCTAACTTTCTTGTTTGGACAAGAGTTATTCGGGTTAATTCTAGGTCTTTACCCTGAAATTCCCAGTTTGTATAGTAAAGGCAAGCAGATTCTAAGTTAGCATAATTTTGGGTGTTTGGAGAACCATCATGTTAAACAATAGAAAAAAAATGGGCAACATCAGCAATTTTGACAGCATATTAGCAGCATCCGCTTTTACTATTATAGGATTGCTAATTAACATTGTCCCCAGTCAGGCTTTTTCAGATAATGATTCAGGGGTTTCAGATACTTACAGAGCTAATGACTATCGTGTTTGTGCTGCTAGACTATTAAAGGCAGGTGTAGCACCATCTAGAATCGCTGAAACTTGCCCAGCAGTAATTCGCCCAAGTGAATTCTCGAATTGCGTGGGGGCGATTAGAAAACGAACACAACTTCCTGCGGAAGATACAGTTAATGCCTGTAGAAAATCCTTCCGTCCAGAAGATTTAGCTACCTGCGTAGTTAGCATTAGTAAGCATACAAACCAAGCAGACGATCCCGCCGTGCTCGCATCCTGTAGTCGCAGCTTATTGCCTATATCGTTCGGTCAGTGTGTAGTTGGCTTGCCTAGAGAAATTAATTTGACTCCCGCTCAGTCTCTAGACGCTTGTAATGGTACTGGTGATAGAGTGACTGGTATTAGTCGCGGTTCTACCATCACACCTAGCCAGTACTAGGATACCAGTACTAAGATAATCTGTTGCCGAAGTTTCCCCAACAATTGCCAGATTTGGGGAAACTTTTGCGGACTAAAACTTTTTGGGACTATTTGTCTTGGTCCCCAAGCACCATTTGTAGAGTTATGGGGACACCACCATCTTGGTGATACTTGTCCGCCCAAGCACGCAGGATTTCATCAAGTTCTGTTTTCGCCTGCTCTAATTTATCCGCAGGAATATCTAACTCTTCTACGACACGCATAGATGGTTCTTTGCGCTCCGCCCAATTTTTCATCATCCGAAAAAAGCGCGCAGTGTCTTCTACCATAGTGTAGGTGCGCTCTTGGTCGTCGGCTGGAGAATAAAAGGGACGCGTCAGAGCATAGAAAGGCATTCCCCAAGGAGAATCGATCCGGGTAACTGTACCTGAGTAAAGCAATCGGCGTTTGATATGTTCTGCCAAAGCTTCACTCAAAGGCATTTGGTGGTTGGGTGGTAAGTCGTCCTGCGATCGCTTATGTAAAAACTCAATTAACTCCAGAAACTCGAAAGAAGTAACTAACTGGGCATCAGGTAGATTGGGCGGTAGTTTTTGTTCTATTTGTCTTTTTTCATCACTTGTCAGACTTGTGCCAGGTACCCGATATCTTCCGGGTTGCCAAGGATATTTTTCCATCCAAACATACGGTAATTGAATCAAATAACGAGGTTCTTGAGAACCCAGCATTTTCAGCAACTTACCTTCTGTCAGCGCAAGTCTAACCTCTTCAACAATGATTTTTACCCGCTTCGGTTCAAGGTGATGTAAATGCCCTGTCATCCGCAGGTTTTGTCCCTGCTCCAGATAGGTCATATAAATGGCACATTTTGCAGCTGTTGCAGCTGCATCTAGAAAGGCTCCATGCCTGTGCCCACTTGTACGCATGGCGCTGAAAGCTAGATAAAGCATGATCTGAACCATGGCACTCGGTCCAAGGCGTTTGATCAGATCTACGTCATTACTCATATTTACAGACAGATGAATGGCACGTTTACAAGAGAGGTGGTTGAATCAAACTATTTAGTATACACCTAAATGCAATCTGTGTCTTTACCCTGAGAGAAAATTATATGGTGGACTAACTTAGGAATTATTACATGATTCAAGCTTATAATACTAGCATAGAATAAATTACCCGTCTATAGATATAGAGAATAATATTAAATTTTAGATGCAGCTTGGTATTAATCTGGAAGAATTGCTATAATTGTTAGCTCAAGTTTTAAATTTATGATTTACTTTAGCTGTAAATAAAAAAACTTCATGATCTGGACTTTTTATGTCCTTTTATTCTCATATTAAGCAGTTTTTACTGGGTAAGTCATTACCCACAAGCGCTCACAACGAAGAACGGTTAAGCAACGCAGCAGCTTTAGCTGTACTTTCTTCCGATGCTTTATCCTCTGTAGCTTACGCAACTGAAGAAATCCTCAAGGTTTTGGTATTAGCTGGTGGGGCTTTCCTGAGTGATTCTATCTGGATTGCCCTAGCAATCTCCACGTTGCTAGCAATTATTACTCTTTCCTACCAACAAACCATCCGCGCTTATCCCAATGGTGGTGGGGCTTACATTGTAGCGCGGGAAAATTTAGGAGTCTATCCCGGTTTAATCGCTGGTGCGTCGTTGATGATTGATTATGTACTCACAGTAACAGTGAGTATAGCTTCTGGAGTAGATAACCTGACTTCAATTCCTTTTTTCCATCCATGGCGACATTATACAGTACCAATTTGCTTGGTATTTATCTTTTTGATTATGGTGGCAAATTTGCGCGGGGTAAGAGACTCAGGTAAGATATTCATGCTCCCAACTTACGCCTTTATTCTCAGCATTTTCACCATGCTGGGAGTAGGTTTATATCACCAAGTCACCGGGACAATACCTGCTAATCAACTGATTGCTATCCCTGAGGTAGGAAAAGAGCCATTCAGCCTGTTTTTGATTTTGCGTGCATTTTCTCAAGGTTGTACTGCGCTTACAGGAGTAGAAGCAATTTCCAATGGTGTTCCCGCCTTTAAAAAACCAGAGTGGAAAAATGCGCGCATAACCATGATCTACATGGGTAGTATTTTGGGACTGATGTTTTTGGGAATTACCTATTTAGCCAATGTTTATCATATTGCTCCCGACCCTAAAGGAGAGCAAACGGTGATTTCGCAATTGTCGCAGCAAATTTTTCAGGGGAATGGTCCTCTGTACACATTTGTGCAAATTTCGACTTTATTTGTGTTGCTTTTAGCTGCAAACACTAGTTACGCTGATTTTCCGCGACTTTCTTCCTTGTTAGCTCGTGATGGTTATTTACCAAGACAACTCTCACTCGTAGGCGATCGCTTAGTATTCTCCAATGGGATAATTCTCTTGAGTGTTTTTGGTGCAGGTTTATTAGTTGTTTTCAATGGGAGCGTTGACGCACTGATTTCCCTATACGCTTTGGGAGTTTTTACATCCTTTAGCTTGTCCCAAGCTGGAATGGTACGCCACTGGTTTAATGAGCGTTCACCAAATTGGTATTTCAGAGCCATGATGAATGGCTTAGGAGTAATTACAACCTCTGTAGTGCTAGTAGTAATCTTACAAACAAAGTTTTTGGCTGGTGGTTGGATAGTAGTAGTAGCGATTCCCTTGCTAATTAGCTTATTCTTAGCTATTCATCGTCACTACCAACACATATCTAGACGGCTCAGCATTCAGGGAATACTACCGAAACAACATAATCCCAGACCTAAACCAGCAGTTATAACTCATCCTGCAGTGGTAGTTGTAGGAAACCTGAATAGAGGTACAATAGAAGCCCTAGAATATGCACGGACGATCGCTGATGAAATAGTTGCTGTCCATGTGGATATTGGGACTACAGATAAAGAAATACTCCAAGAACAATGGCGCAATTTAGAATCAGATATCCCTTTAGAAATTATTGATTCCCCCTACCGTTCAGTTATTTTTCCGATCGTCAGTTTCGTCAGCCGTTTTGAAGAGTCCTATCCAGATGTTTTTACAACTGTGATTATTCCTGTTTTCGTGACTCGCAACTGGTGGGAAGGAATTCTTCACAACCAAACAACTTTATTTTTAAACAACGCATTACGCGCTAAGAAAAGTCGTGTAGTTACAACTGTCAGATATTATTTGTAAAACCTACACCCTACACCCTACACCCTACACCCTATGTCTAGGTTAGTATCGGTTACTTTAATCAGTTCCTTTCTTTGGCTATCAGTCACCACTATATCTAATTTGTCCAGCGCTAAAACTTGTGCTTCCATGTGTAAGTCGCATGTCATCCAATTTAAACCGGGTCAATACTTGCGTTTGCAAGTGGTGAATCGGACACCTATTCCGATTAAACTGGAGAAATTGCCAGAAATGCAGCAATTTACCCTTTTACCAGGTAAAGAATGGCAAATTGTCGATCATACTACTCCAGAAAATCTCTCGCTGATGTTTTGGACTGACAGGGGAAATCCAATAGTGGCGATCGCCTCGAAACCAAATCTCCAAACCTTACGGTTAGAAATTCGTTCTAGTCGGGAGTCTCCTGGGGAACATTCCCTTTATCTCCTAGATGATGGACGTGTAGATTTGTTTTAGTTCTAGTTTTTAATCCCAGTTTTTAATCCCAGTTTTTAGAACCAAAGTGCTCGACCAACTTATAAATGACTTTTCATCTTCTTCATCTTTATCTTTATCTTCACCATCTCCATGCTTACCCCGTCAGCGCTGGCAAATTTTGCCCACAAATTCTGAATTAGTGGCAAAAATGGCAGAATTAGCCAATTTATCCCCTATTCTCAGCCAGTTATTTATCAATCGGGGAATTGATACAGCCGAACAAGCAAAGATATTTTTAGACCCAGAGACAGCTATTCTTCCTCCACCTGGGGATGATTTTCCCGACTTGGCGATTAGTGTAGAGTTGTTGGTGGAGGCGATCGCCAATCGCGCCCAAATAGCTATTTGTGGTGACTATGACGCTGACGGGATGACTAGTACCGCTTTACTGCTCCGCAGTCTCCGCGCTCTCGGCGCTAATGTAGATTACGCTATCCCCAGTCGAATGCATGAAGGATATGGGATTAATCAACGTATCGTTGAAGAATTTCATCGCGAAGGAGTCAAGTTAATCCTGACTGTGGATAACGGGATCTCCGCTATAGAACCAATCGCCAGAGCCAGAGAACTGGGATTACAGATCATCGTTACAGACCATCATGATATTCCCCCAACATTACCTCCAGCTAACGCGATTCTCAACCCTAAACTCATAGCTGAATCCTCACCTTATCGCTGTGTAGCGGGTGTAGGTGTCGCTTATATTCTAGCGGTTTCTTTAGCGCAGCATTTAGGTAGAACAAAGGGTTTGATTCAGCCAATGTTAGCTTTGTTTACTTTAGGTACTATCGCTGATTTAGCTTCTTTGACAGGTGTAAATAGGCGTTGGGTAAAACGGGGTTTGAAACATTTACCTCAGTCCAATTTACCTGGAATCCAAGCATTAATTCAGATGGCTGGATTACAAACTACTGGGGTGGCGGGGGAAAAAAATACCAAAGCCAAATCTTTACAACCGGAAGATATTGGTTTTCGTTTAGGACCTCGGATTAATGCGATTGGGAGAATTGGCGACCCTCAAATTATGATCGATTTGCTGACTACAGATGACTTGGCTGTAGCGCTGAACAATGCGATGCAGTGTGAACAAATTAACATCAAGCGTCAGCAGATGTGTACACAAATTGAGCAGGAAGCGATCGCTGTTGTAGAAGAACTATACCTTGACTCCCTAGAAACAGCGAGGGTTTTAGTCGTTGTTCAAGAAAATTGGCATCATGGCGTAATTGGGATTGTCGCCTCCCGCTTAGTAGAACGCTATGGTGTGCCAGTATTTATTGGTACTTATGAAGCGGCGGGGATCATCCGTGGCTCCGCCAGGGGAATTCCAGAATTTAACATTTTTGTAGCTTTAGAGTACTGTCGGGAATTGTTGGGTAAGTTCGGTGGTCATAAAGCCGCAGGAGGGTTTTCTGTCAACGCAGCTAATTTACCAGCCTTGCGGTCACGTTTATCTGAATTCGCCAATCAATGCTTACAGTTGGAACATCTCAAACCGTTATTGAGAATTGACGCCCAAGTAGATTTATCCCAAATCAATCAGGAACTATATCAAAATTTGCGAGTGCTTCAGCCATGTGGAATCGATAATCCTGACCCTATATTTTGGACAGCAAATGTCCAAGTGATCCAACAGCAAATTGTAGGAAATGTTCATGTTAAATTAACATTAGCGCAAACGATCGCTGATAAAAGGTACCAAATTAAGGCGATCGCTTGGCGCTGGTTGAATTACTTCCCTCTCCCGACAAATGTGGATATTGCTTATAAGTTACGCGAAAACACTTTTAATGGTAATACTACTGTTGAACTAGAATTACTAGGTGCTAAACTCTCAGAATAGAAAAGCGGGGTATAGGGAAAAGCAAGAGTTTGTTTATTTATGGAGACAACTATAAAGTGTAGAAACTTAATCAAATCCACTCAACCTATTTATGAGGATTTTCCCTACACCCTACACCCTACACCCTACACCCTAATCTCAAATATTACCGTTACGGAATGCTAGAAGAAATATTACTATTGGACCAGCAAGCACAATCAAGGCGATAAAAACTAACTGAAAAATAACTTCCCAATTAACATTGGCTAAAAATTCAAACATCTTCTCTCCCTCTTCATGATTTATTGGAAAATTGCTCAAAACAAATTACATAATCTCGTGAATGATCATATCCATTAAACAGCGACAAGATTTAATTTACTTAACAAAATTATAGAAAAATTATAGTGTAGTCTAAAAATAAACTAGGTGAAAAATGGCAACTTGGCAATGCGTAAAGAACTGTGGAGCCTGCTGTAATCTGTCTCCAGCAGAACGTCCTGATTTAGCAGCATATCTCACACCATCCGAATTGGAACTTTATTTGAGTATGGTGGGTGAGGGGGGATGGTGTATTAATTTCGACCATGATACCAGGGAATGTCTCATTTATCCCCAGCGTCCTAGATTCTGTCGTGTAGAAGCAGAAACTTTTCAGGATATGTTTGGGATCGAATCAGAGGAACTCAACGATTTTGCGATCGACTGCTGTGTTGAACAAATTGAGGGAGTTTATGGCGATCGCAGTTGGGAGCTAGTGCGATTTGAAAAAGCTGTTGGATTGGTGTAGGGTGAGAATTAGGGTGTAAATGTTGGCATTTTGGCGGTAAGTTTGAGAAAATGAGAACAATATGAAAAAATCTCTTTATATAAAGAAACTCTGGGAATGACTAAAAGTCAGTTAGATTTACAAGACAAAACCCAAAACCTGATCGAGCCTATAGTTAGTACTTCCCTAAAGCCAGAATCAGTATTCGTCACTTTTACAACTACATTCGTGACTATCTTTTTGGCGGAAATGGGTGATAAAACTCAACTATCAACTCTCTTAATGAGTGCTGGGTCTCATGAGCCTTGGGTGATATTTTTCGGTTCTGCTGCGGCGCTAATCACTACAAGCTTATTGGGAGTCCTGCTAGGAAGCTGGATATCGACGAAATTCAGCCCTAAGACTTTAGAGAAATCAGCTGGACTGATGTTAATGCTGATTTCTATCATGCTGTTTTGGGATGTGATTTTTTAACAGGTAACATGAAATAAAAAATAAGTAAAAACATATGGATTGGCATCTTTTAGGATTGAGTTTTACGACAGTCTTTCTTTCAGAGATCGGGGATAAAAGTCAGTTGGCGGCGATCGCTCTTTCTAGTCGCAGTCAATCACGAACTGCTGTATTTTTCGGAACTGCTGGAGCTTTATTAGTAACCAGTGGTTTAGGCGCTCTAACTGGCGGACTAGTTTCTACTTTCTTACCCGCAAAATTGTTAAAGGCGATCGCTGCTATAGGATTTGCGATTTTAGCCATCCGTCTACTCTTATTCACTCAAAACTCAGAGGACGTAGAAGAAAAAGAATGTTGATCTCAATTCTTTCTTACCCTACACCCTACACCCTACACCCTAGTTCCTACTTCTCCTTAAACGTCCAAACACCTTGGTCCCAATCTGCTTCAGTTGGTGGTGCTTGTAGCCAGTGTTGACAACGGCGCAAATGTAACATAGTAGCTAGGTCATTATTATCAAAAGCCAGAACCTTAGCAAATTCAGCTCTAGCGGCTGAAAACTCGCGGTTGAGATAATATTTACGCCCTTGATGATAAAAGTCAATTACTCGTTTCTTGTCATCGGGAATAGAGCATGAGCGCAAATCGATTAATTCGTAGATCGCCAATGGTTCATTTCTACCCTTAACCCGAATATAATCTAACTCCCTAGCCCAGACATTATCTTGACAGAGCTTATATGTATTATCGCTGATAATAATATCACAACCATATTGTTTGGTAACGCTTTCTAATCTAGAGCCAAGGTTGACACCATCACCAATAGCGGTAAATTCCATCCGCTTACTAGAACCAATATTACCACTAATAACTGTATCAGAATTTACCCCGATCCCAATTTTGATTTGCTGCTTGTTTTTGGTAGCACGACTTTGATTAAAAGCTTGTAAACGATGACGCATTTCTACACAAGTCTGCACCGCCATCCAAGCATGTTCTTCTAAAGGTAGAGGAGAACCAAATACAGCCATGATCGCATCACCAATGTATTTATCTAAGGTTCCCTTATGCTTAAAAACAGCATCTACCATAGATTCAAAATATTCATTCAGCATCCCTACCACTTCTTCAGCATCCATGTTTTCTGTCAAGCTGGTATAGCCGCGAATGTCGGAGAATAAAATTGAAACTTCCTTGCGATCGCCTCCGAGTTTAGCATCGTCTAATTTTAACAGTTCCTCAGCTAATTCTTGTGTCATGTAGCGATACATAGTGCTTTTGAGGCGTTTTTCATCACTAATATCTTCCATCACCACCAGAGCGCCGCAAACTTGGCTTTGGTCATTCACATCAGCAATAGTATTCAGCGATAAATTAATACTGTGCTGTTCAGTGGTTGTAGTCTGAAGTATCCGGTCAGGATAATATTGTTGACAGCTTTTCAGGTCAGAAGCATGTAACGCGTCTGTAAACCATTTGCCAAAATCTCCATCTTTGATACTAATGACATTACTGGCAAATTTTCCTTCCAATTTATCTGCTTCAGTAATTCCCAATAGACGCATAGCACTTTCATTAGCAGTAATAATTGTTCCAGTTTTATCTGTAGAAATCACACCATTGGAAAGACTCCGCAAAATATCTCGTTGCATCTGCTCTTGCTGTTTAAGTTTAGCAAACAACTGAGCATTTTGTAGCGCTACCCCTGCTTGAATGTTAAAAGCTTCCATGAACTCTTCATCATTCCGGTCAAAACTAGCTTGAAACATTTCTGGAGGTTTAGGCCAAGTATCGGGATTATAAGGGGGAAAATCTCCGCTTGATTTCTTTTTATTAACTAGTTGAGTAACGCCAATTAATTGCTTGTCGCTATTAAATACTGGCATACAAAGTAAACTACAAGTCCGGTAGCCATTTTGTTGGTCTAATTTCTGAGATGTAGTTGAATCTGGATTATCATACAAGTCGAAGGGAATATTCAGCGTTTTACCTGTAGCTGCAACTATACCTACAAATCCCGTACCCATAGGGACGCGTAGTTCTCTGGTTGAACCATTATCTTGCGATATTTTGGTCCATAATTCATTCTTTTCGCTATCAATTAACCATAATGTACTGCGATCGGCATTCATTAGCTGCTTCGCTTCATTCATTACTCGCTTGAGAGTATCTTCTAAGTCAAGACTGCTTTGACTCAAAGACTTGATCGCTTTCATCAGCGCCGCTGCGGCTCTTTGCTTTTGAGTGGCGACGTAGAAAGAGCGGGATGACTCTAAAATCAGCCTGATTGAAGGAGAGAATTCTTGAAATAAGTCCTCATCAATCCTGCTAAACCCATTAGTATCGATCCTTTCGGACAGCAGGTTAGATGGGTCATACTGTTCTTTCAATTTATTTAATAATTGGACTACCGCGACTAAAGTTCCAGATTCGTTGAGTAGCGGTAAGGCTAACATGGTGTAAGTCCGGTAGCCAGTTCTTTTTTCTTGTTCTTTAGCGAATCTGGAGCGGACATCATCGTAAAAATCAAAGGGGATATTGACTACTTTTTTGAAAGTAGCTACTTCGCCAGCGATCCCCTTATCTGCTGGAACACGTATTTCTAGCGTTCGGTGACCATCAGTTTCAGCTAAAATTGACCAAAGTTCTGCTTTTTCTTCATCTAATAAGAATATAGTTGTCCGGTCTGCGCCAAGTAGTTCGCCAATTTTTAACGTAATTGAATGCAACATTTCTTGGAGAATTTTCTCAAACCCCTGATCGTCTAGCATGGATAGGGTTTGATGTACAACTTGTAGCTTCTGCTCAACTTCCTGAACTACTTGTTTAAAAGTATCTTGAGTCAAGGGAGCTAAAAATTGGGAAAATGTTCCTTGTGTTGTAGCTAAAGCACTTATGGGCTGTGAATTTCCTTGTAACACATAGGTTTCCTCATTGTGGATACTCATAGTCAAATCTGTAGTTTCTTCGGCAGTTGTTTGGTACACTGTCATATTCGTTATTTGATATAGTTAGGATTTACAATTCTGTAATGATTAATAATGCTTTTGAATTTTATGCTAAAATCCATATTTGTTTCTAGCGTCAGTTACTTTAACTATCTAGGTGTAGTATTTATACTGAATCTACGTCCTACAGATGCTAGAAGAAAATTTAGATTGAACGCAGTGCTTAACCAGCCATTGTCTGGCTCTTGGTAGTGAAATCAAATCCTTTATAAATTTATATTATAAATTATCTTGTCAAGTCAAACATCGTCAAAAACCCTGTTCTATGCGGGAATCATCTATGCTTTCGATAATTATCTTCGGTGTAAAGTCAACTCCTGCTGTTCTAACCTTAGCATTATGTGATTTTTTGGCACTAGCATGTCGGAAGTCACCTTAACGGATGTTAACTTGATTGTAGTGGATAATGTAATTAGAGGAAAGAGTAATTGGCGTGTTTTTTCCTGAAAATATGCAAATACGAGCCTGTATTAACTCTTGGCTCCTGGCTCCTGCAAAATTAAAGTAGCATCAGCGCTGCGTCCAAATTCTTCTGGTGTGTATTCTAAGTGTACTTGAGAGCCAGACCAGAAGAAAGTTCCAGGGGTTACGGAACGGACTAAGTAATGTAGCTTATATACTCCTGCTTCTAGATGATCTGCGTAGGCGAGAATACGATCGCTCTTGATTGTTTTAAACCCTAATTCCCAGCTATCGGATTTAGCTTTAAGCGCATGTGTCGCCGTTTGAAAACTCTCATCTATTGCTTCTAGACCAGCAGGTAGAGGGTCTTGAATGACTAAATGGTCTATGGGGCGATCGCAAATTATTTCCAACCCGATATCAAACACCTGACCAGTCGCCAAAGTCAAAGGTTTGTCTCCAGAATAAAGTCCAATTTTCCTGATTAATTTATTTTCTGGTGAATTATTCACATTGCTGATTTCTCTGGTTACTCGTAAACCATTAAATCTCCCTGGCTGATTTCCGCGTAAACGATAATTGTAAGCAACTAGATAATGTAAAGTACCCCCGCCATTTTTTTGCAATATTAAATCATTGAGTCCTTGGGGTAGCTTATTCATGGGAATATGCAATTGAGAGCTAGATTTTTCATATCCTTGGAAACGGTCTTCACTTAATTTAGTTCCCGCTAATTTTGTCGTAACGGTAAAATTGGGAGGAGTAGGTTGTAATTGAGAATATTCTACTAAAGCTGTAAGAGCTTGAGCATTATTATAGCTAGTCAACCATGTACCATTGCGACGCAAGTTGAGCAGACTTTGCACTAATTTATCAATAAATTCCTGTGGAGATTTTTGCTGAATAAATAAACGTAGAGATTGAGCTTGAGTTGTGGTAAGTGAATCCATCCATCCCCAACTAGCTGGTAGATTCACAACCGCAGCGCGTCCGGTTTCATAGATACTTTTTTGGAGTTTGGACCTGATCAGTTGTGATTCTTTTTCCCATTCAGGGAACTCAGATAAATATCGCCCTAAGTTGATTTGTGTAACTAAGTCAAAATTATCTCGTTGTTGATAAATATCAGCGAGAAAACTATTCCGTTTGTCTCCTAATTGTGCTAGAGCAATCAAACTATTCAGTTGTAATTGAGATTTACAGAGTTTTGCTTGACAAAAATCATATTGTCCAGGATTAGCTAGAACTTTTTGTAAATAAGTCTTGAGTTGAGATAACATCCCCGAATTGACTAAATTAGGAAATGACTTCTTAGCTCTTACCAAAGATTCTGTTACATAAGTAGAAATCCAAGGGTCGGATTTTGCTTGTTTGGGAAAAGCAGCAAAACCACCATCAGCTAATTGGAGTGTTTGTAATTCCTCAAATGCTAGTTTTGCTTGTTTTTGAACATTAATTTGAGCATTAAATGGATAGTGTTTTTCAGCGAGTTTTTGCAAACTAGCAGCAACTAATAACTGACTCGCAGCAGGTTCAGCGAATGGTAAATCAGTATCATTGAAAGTTTGTTCTGCTGGTGCTTGGATTTGCGGGATCAATGTACTCGCTAGTTGGATATCCAAACCACCTGCTGATTCTACTACGGAGTTTTTGGCAATATTTAGGGGAATCTTGGCTTGATTTCCCCAAAGCCAATTATTACCTTGAACTTCCCCTGTTTCGACAACTTGCTCGCTAATTTCTAAAGGTTTAATTTCCAACGGTACAGAAAAAGCATCTGTAAAGGAATTATTTAATTGAGTCGTAAACTGAACTTTGCTTTCTCCTTCGCTATCAACGACCATCGGGAAACGATAAGCTTGGGTTGTTGACTCAGCTTTTGTCTGGAGTGTCGTGAGGGTAGAGTTACCTTCTACAAATTTCAACGCACCACTCAATTCACCTTTAATCGAGAGCGTTCCACCCTGATTTGTGGTGTTAGTTACAGATAAACCCCCTGATAGGCGATCGCCAATCCGCGCAAATTGAGGCAAAATGGCATTGGTAATCAGTGGCTTTGTTGTCGTAAAAGTAGCATCACCATTGCCAAACCGGAGATTTCCATCAGTAGCGACGACCATCACCCGCCATGTGGTCAGGTCATCAGGTAACTTAAAATTAACTGTCGCTCTACCGTTTTGATCGGTCAAAAGCGTAGCATTATAATAAGCTAATGCTTGAAAGTCTTTCCTAACGCGAGTATTCGCTAAAGCACTTGATAATCCTCCACCAAAACCCCAACCTTTGGGTTTAGCGATCGCTTGTTGTTCTATAACTACATCAGGACGATTATCCTTAAACCGGGTAGATATTGATTGTTCTGCGTAAACAGTATCGATCAAATCTGGTGGACGATAACCAGAAAGTTGTAAAACAGCTTCATTCACCACCATTACAGTTAATTGACCTCTGGTTGGTTTCCCTTGAATATCTTTTAACTCCAAACCAAGAGATTGTTGAGCGCCAGGTTCCAGGGAATTATTACTTGGGGTAATATCTACTTTTAAATACTTATCTGCTAAATCAACTTTAAAAGGAGCAAAGCCAATACGCACTAAATTTTCTAAAGTTCCCACCCCCAACTGATGTAATGGTCTACCTTGTCTAACTAAAACCGCTTCTACAGCAGCATTGGGTAACATTTCTGGAGTCACCTTAAACTGAATTTGCGGAGCACTTCCTTTGACCTTGAGAGTTTGCTGATAAAGCGCTTTATCCTTAATTACAGCGAAATACAATTCCCCTTCCGGGTAGGGAGATTGAATTAACGCAGTAGCAGTTTCACCGACTTTAAATGCTTTTTGATTTAATTTCACTTCCAAAAGTTCTTTGTCTTGGTTTCCCCAGAAAACTGGATTTTGACCAGTCACCCAAATTTGCAAATCTGTAGCGCTCAATTCATCCTTCTTATCGCTAAAATTAGCTCTGATGCGATAAGATCCCGATTCAGGTGGTTGAAAACTAATTGACTGTGAACTATTAGAAGATATCAAATCCTTTTGGTCAACAGTATGATATTCAATTTGATTTTTTGGCGTTCTCCCACCTTCGATTAGCTGGGTAACGGTACTATATTTAATCTGCTGTAATTCTACATGTACCCGTTGGTTTTCCAGCAGTTTCCCATTCGGGTCAGTGACAATAAATTCTATAGGAAAACTCTTACCAGCTTCAGCGACAAAATTTCCCTTTAAACCTATCAATCGATGACTAGGTAAAGCTGTAAAAGTTTTAGAATCAGCTACAGATAAATTTGAGATATCAGCAACTTGGACATCCACCTGATAGGTCATTGGGTAAGGTAAGTCTTGAGCTACTGTTAATACTTGATTACTTTTACCATTAGCATCTAGCTGAGTTTTAGATTGAATAACATCCTGAGAAACAACGGGACTTTCCTCCGGCCAAAACCATTGTCTACCAAAACTAAAATCTTCCCGACCTTGGGGAACAAAATTAATTTGCTGACGGGTAACAAAATATTTAGCTTCTCCTCCTTCCACAGGGGAACCAAATAAATATTTACTCGCTACTTGCGCCTGTATTTTGTCGTCAATAAAAGCAAATTGCTGATTTAGTTTAAGTTCAACTTTAAAATTTGGTGGTTTAAATTCAGCAACTCGGAACTCTCCAGATATCTCCTGTCCGTCTTTTCCTTTAGCTTTCACATTATAGTAACCCAAACCAATATTCTTTGGGAGGGGTAACTCTAAAGCAAATGTCCCAAATTCATTGGTTGTTTTTTTACCTAAATCGGTTTTTTTGCCATCAGGACTAACTAATGTCACTTGATAGTGGGAATTTTTATCTTGTCTAATTTCACCTTTTGACAAAAAATCAGCAAAACCAGTTAACCAAGCTTTTTCCCCTGGTTGATATAATTGTCTATCAGAGAAAATTATTCCCCGCGATTCTGGTTTATTATCTCGCCAACCAGCTTCAATCCCATAACCAAAAACGCCACTATATTCTTCAGTTCGCGCAAAAGCCCAATCTTGATTTTCTCTAGCAATAACTAATAGTTGTGGAGAGGTAGTATCAGCCTGTTTACTAGCGTAACACCTTTGTAAATCTCCACCCTGAACTTGGAAACTACCATTTTCATCTGTTTGTCCACTAGCACAAGGAGCAGGTTGAGGATGAGATTTGGCAGATAATTGTGATTGATAGATTTCAATTTTAGCAGCTTTGACTGGTACACCATTATCTAGATGATGAACTCGAATCAATCCTAACTCTGGAAACCATTGGCTAAATACTCCTAAATTCGTGAGTTGAACCATTCCATAAATTGTTGGTTCTTGCCATAATTCCTTACCATTTTCCTCATATTTATTAGTATGTGCTTTGATTCCATAAGCCAACATTCCTGTAGAGGAAGATATTTTTTCCCGCAGAGGAACATTGATATCAACTGATTGATTTTTCTTGACTGAGATATTAAAATTTTGCCAAGTTTCAGGTTTTGGCAATAAATCACTACTATTATCCGCATAAACTAAGTCTGTCGGTTGGACTAAACGATAATTGGCTTGGTATTTTGATTCTGGAAGATTAAGAGTATTAATATTTAGTTGTAAATCTTTACTTATGGGAAAAATATTTAAGTTTGAGGGAGCCCAGATATCACCTGCTAAATCACCAGTGTCGTATTTAATCGTCACAGGTTTACCTAAATTTTGTCCAAATTTATCTTTAAGATTTTCGCCGATAGTAATTGTATAAGTAGTTGTTGGTTGTAAAGCATAAGGATTAATTCCTACAATCCTATCGCCTTCAGAAAATTGCAAAACCTCAGAAATAGCTCTAGGTGAAGGATTAATTTTAATATTTTCTTTAACCGATGATGGTTCTAATATATTATTGAATTGTAACTGCGGACTCCCTTTGACAAATCTGCCATTAGTCCCTTGAGAATCTGGTTCTCCATAGGGAGCGATCGCTTGAAAAGCTAAAGGTGAATAAGTTACTATCTTGCTGACAAATTCTTTATCACTCTGCAAATTCCCATAAGCTGGAAATATCCCTGGAGAGAAAATCAACCTATAGTTAGTAGCTGGTGTCAAATTCTGTTGAGGAATCAGATTATATACCCAGTCACGGGATGAGGGATCAAATTTCTCCTGACTATTTTCCTGATCATCTAAATTTTCTGATTGATCATCTTTAGCTAATTCCACCCGAAAACTTACACCTTGATTTTTACCTTCAGGAATTAAATGTGAATGCTGTTCAACTGAGACTAAGTCTAATTCCATATTAGAAGTAAATTGTAACTTAGGCTGTAAATTGACAGGTTCAATATCACCTTTTTCAATCGGATTAACCCCTGGTAAATTGGTGAGATTAATCTTATCAGTATTGAATGTCCAATCTAAATCTTGATCTAACCGATGCTTTTTTAAATCTGCTAAACCTGCTTTGAGCGTGACTTTAAATCTAGTCCCATTCGGTAGTGCTTTATCAGCTTGAAAGCCTACCATCCGTGGGGTTAAAAATCTGAATTGACCAGGTAAGGGAGGCCAGAGAGCAAATTTGGCTAATAAACTTTCTTGGTGTGGACTTTCTAGTTGTTCTACTGGGATCAGAGCTTCTTTAAACCGAACTCTGATTTGACTGAGAGTTTTTGCATCTCCCAAAGGACTTATTTGTTCAATCCAATCTGGTAGACTTGGAGGCGCTAAAATAGCAACTTCGGGTATCTTCTCCTTAGCTGAAGTCACGCTCAAGAGATTACATCCTGCGATTCCGATGACTAAAGTAAGGATAAAGAGAAATCTTAGACAAGCTTTAATAAGCATAGTATTCTATTGTTATATGTTATGAGACCATGAGTAATATACAAGCGTTAAATTTTTACCTTCCGAATAGAATAATCCAGTAATTCCATCGGATGCATTATAGAAATTGGGCTACCTGACAAATACTTACTAATTTGGAGTGTACAACCAGGATTCGCCGAAGCAATTAAATCAGCCTTAGTTTTTAATAGATTATCAACTTTTTGTCTACCCAATTCCTCAGCCACTTCTGGCTGTAACATATTGTAAACTCCTGCACTTCCACAACACAAAGCAGCGTCTATGGGTTCTCTTAAAGTCACGCCAGGAATTTGGCGTAATAACCGGCGAGGTTGAACACTAATTTTCTGTCCATGTAACAAATGACAAGCATCCTGATAAACTAAACTGAGAGGTTTGTCAGCCAGTGGGTGAAGTGGAGCTGTTAATCCGACATCAGCTAAGAACTCTTGAGCATCTCTGACCTTAGCTGCGAATGCGATCGCTCTATCTCGATATTCTGGGTCATCTGCGAGGATATGTCCATACTCCTTTAAAGTATGACCGCAACCAGCTGCGTTGATAATCACAAAATCAACTCCAGTATCAGCAAAACTATTAATCATCTGTCTGGCGAGAGTTTTAGCTTGCTCGGTTTGTCCTTGGTGTTCTGGAAGCGCAGCGCAACAACCTTGGGATGGGGGAATGATCACTTCGCAACCATTAGCTGTCAATACTCGGACAGTTGCTTCATTCACTCCTGAGAAAAATAACCTTTGGACACAACCTAAAATCATCCCGACTCGATATCTCTGTTTACCTTGGGAGCGAATGCGATCGGGTAAGTTACTCCCAAAAGATTTGAGAGTAATTTCCGGTAAAATAGACTCCATCGCTGCTAGGTTGGGGGATATCTTATTGATTATTCCAGTTCGGCGGATTAATTGAGCTAAACCAGATTTTTGATAAATCAATAACGGTACAAGTAATATTCTTAAAATATCGGGGTAGGGAAATAGAGAAAATATCAATCGCCGTAAGAGTTGGTCTAAAAATCGGCGGGAGTAATTGCGCTCAACTTGGTGACGAGTTGCGGAAATCAATTTGTCATATTGGACGCCGGAAGGACAAGTAGTCACACAAGCCAAACAGCCTAAACAAGAATCAAAATGCTCTACCGTCGTTGAATTTAGGGCAATTTCACCTTCAGCGATCGCGTCCATTAAATAGATCCGTCCTCGTGGAGAATCCATTTCTTTTCCCAGTATTCGATAACTGGGACAGGTAGAAAGACAAAAACCACAGTGAACACAACTATCAATTAGTTTTGGGTCAGGCGGGACTTTCCCATCAAACCCCTGTAAGTTTTTTGTATTAGCAGTTTTCTTAATAGCACCCTCGGAAACTTGCATTTATTTTTCTCCCCTATAAGAGCACATATATCTAGACACTTGATGATTAAATTTCATATATAAACCTAAGCAGAGTTTAAAATTGTTATTGTCTAGTATAACCTATGAAAAGAGAGATGTTTGTTAAATGAAAAAAGTTAATGATTTTTATACAGCAGAACTTTTTGATGTTCGTGAATATACAAAGTCGATTAAAAAAGAAAACTTACCAACTAACATCACAACTTATCAACATCCTTTCCATAGATGGTTTAATTTTATAGCTGGGTTTTCCCCGGAGTTCGTCCATGAATGCTGTGCAGCAATTAACAAAGAATACGATGAAATTTTATTAGATCCTTTTTCTGGCTGTGCTACCGCACCGCTAGTAGCATGTCAAAGAGGTCTTCGAGCAATTGGATTTGAAGCTCATCCTGTTTTTACGCGTATTGGTAGAGCTAAATTAACTTCTCACATGTTTTTACCAGATCTCAACCAAATTGAGAAAGCAATTCTATCGGGACTAGAAGATCCCCAACCGTTATCTTTATTGTCTTCAGCACCATTAATTTTTCTGACAAAGCTTTTACCAGAAGATAGCCTGAAAATGTTAATTGGTGCTCGCGAATCTCTGAAAAAAAATAGTCTCCTAGATAATGATTTAGCTTTTCTTATTTTATCAAAAATTGTTGAACTTAGCTCTCATTCTCAAACAGATGGAATTTATAAAGCACCTACATCAATAAAAAAAGCACTTTCTCCATTTGTAGCCTGTAAAGAAATTACACAGATGATTCGTACTGATCTTAATTCGCTTAGTATATTCAACTATCATCAGCAAGCTACTATTATTGCAAAATCATCTGAAATTATGTGTGAAGTCGCAGATGATTCTATTTCCATAGTCGTTACATCTCCACCATATCTTAACAATTTCGACTATGCTGAAATGACACGTATGCTTCTATACTTTTGGGAAATAGCCACATCTTGGGGTGATATAACTGATAAGGTACGCTCTAAACTTATTATTAATACTACAACAGCCCTTAAAGGACAGAAAACGAAACAGAATAGTTATCGGAGTAATATTCCTCAACAATTTCATCTAGAATTAGATGTTATTGTAGAACAATTACGTGAGCAAAAAAAAATAAAGGCGGGTAAAAAGGAATATGATTTTCTTGTTTATCCGTATTTTTCTCAAATGAAAAACGTTCTAGCTGAATGCTACCGTACCATGAAAAAAAATGCTCCTCTGCATATAATGATTGCTGATTCTGCACTTTATGGTGTTCATATTAGTACACCTCAGATACTAGCAAAGATTTTAGAAAGTCTCAATTTTAGGAATATCACATGCTCTTTTGTAAGACAACGTGGACATCGATGGATTCTGACAAAACGACAAGGCTCAGAAACGGGATTAGGTGAATATCATATAATAGCAATTAAGTAATTAATAGAGAATATCATCAATGACCGAATCACCAAAAACCCTTTACCAAATCGCAGATATAGAGATAAGGAAATGCATTCAAGACTATTTAGATTTATTAAAAGAAACGAATAATCTTAATAATGTAAATTCAATAATTTTGGTGGAGCAAAGAAAACGGACTATATTGCTTACAGGCTTAGGAGTATATGGTCAGAACCTGAGCGCAAATGATGCATATGAAGAATGGAAAAGACGCCAAGCCATACCCTTCGATTTAGAAGAGGCTATTACATTGAGTGTGTATCATAACGCTCGTCAAAGTGGTATTGACTTCCTCGATTATGTTGAGAAAGAGACGAATAATTTTACTGATTTTAGTCCGAAATTTATTCAAGATAATCCATATTTACTGCCAATTTTACAGCATCTAAGTGGGATATTTAGTAAATCAGCACTTAAGAAAAAAATTGGCTCTGTTTCTGATAATTTAATCTCAAAACCCGCCTCTGAACGTCTTGCAGAACTACTTAAGGAAAGAGTTATTTCCACTTCTGTTAATAAAGGTGAAATCCTTAAGCGTTTAGAATCAACTTTAGAAGGTATTGTTCGTGATTTAGTAGGTCGTGTTCTGCTCGAATCTATAGTTGATAGTGCATTACGTAATCTTGATATTCCATTTGAGAGGGAAAAAGAATATGTATCTCTTGCTGGAGTAGTTTATGATTTTCGAGCTGATTTTGTGTTACCTAATTCGCGGGAGCCTTTAGCTTTTATTGAGGTTAGAAAATCTTCATCAAGACATGCTTCATTATATGCAAAAGATAAAATGTTTTCTGCGATTAATTGGAAAGGCAAAAATCCAAAGCTATTAGCTGTTCTCATAGTAGATGGAGAATGGACTAAAGAAACCCTGCGCGTTATGGCTAATGTATTCGATTATGTTGTGCCAATAGAGAGGGTACAAGATATCGCTGAAACACTAAAAGAATATTTAGCAGGTGACAAATTAAAACTCAAATGGCTAGTTGAGTTTCGGATTACATCCGTGTTATCTTCTCGCGAAGAAAAGAAAGACGAAAAATAAAATCATAGCAACTTGCTGGTATCCTAAAAGCGATAACAACATGGTAAAAAAACTGTATGGAAATTTCTCAAGCACCTCGTTGGTTTGTCCGGGGAGACATTGACGGTTTATTTGGACTGGCGCTGGATAATTTGATCCAAATTTTATTGATTGTGAGTTTGTGTCAAGGGGTGCTGGGGTTTCCTAGTTCATATGTCTATGGGCGCATTTTACCAGGAGTAGCTCTAAGTTTGATTGTGGGTAACTTCTACTACGCCAGACTAGCAAAACAGCAAGGTTTACGCGAACAACGAGACGATATTACTGCTTTACCATACGGGATCAACACTATCAGTCTTTTTGCTTATGTTTTTCTGGTGATGTTACCTGTAAAATTGGCAGCAATTTCCCAAGGTCTATCTAGCGAACAAGCTGTGGAATTAGCTTGGGAAGCAGGATTAGTAGCTTGTTTCGGTTGTGGTTTGCTAGAATTTGCTGGAGCTTGGGTAGGCGATTTTCTCCGCCATATTGCTCCTCGTGCGGCGCTGCTTTCTACTTTAAGTGGTATTGCGATTACTTTTATTGCTATTGGTTTTCTCTTTCGTACCTTTGCCAATCCTGTCGTGGGTTTGGTACCTTTGGGTGTAATTCTCCTCACTTATTTTGGACGAGTCCGATTTGCTATACCTGGCGGATTGCTGGCTGTTCTTTTGGGAATTGCTCTGGCTTGGGGAACTGGTTTGGTTAGTTGGGATAATGCCAAATTTGCTGCTACTTTACAACCAATAGGACTTTATCTACCAGGGTTATGGATGGGAAAATTGTGGGATAGTCGTTCAGTCTTGGTGGAATACTTCAGTATCATTCTCCCAATGGGTTTATTTAATCTTGTCGGTAGTCTACAGAATTTAGAAAGCGCTGCTGCTGCTGGTGATGTTTATCCTACGGCTCCGTGTTTGGCAGTAAATGGTATTGGTTCATTGGTAGCTGCTATTTGTGGGTCTTGTTTTCCGACTACTATTTATATTGGTCATCCTGGCTGGAAAACTTTGGGAGCGAGAATTGGTTATTCGATCGCCAATGGGATAATTATGAGTTTGCTTTGTCTGAGTGGAACTGTAGCCATGCTCGCTTATTTTGTCCCGATTGAAGCGGGAATGGCGATTGTGTTGTGGATTGGGATCGTGATTGTCGCTCAAAGTTTTACAGCCACTCCATCGCACCATGCGCCCGCTGTAGTTATAGGGTTATTACCGGGGATCGCTGGTTGGGGTGCTTTAATTGCTAAAAATGCTCTCCGCGCAGCAGGTTTAGGTACACCAGAAAAACCTTTCACACCAGATTTGATTCAGCAGTTTAAGTTGAGTGATACCTATATTCATGGTGCTTTTGCTCTGGAACAAGGGTTTATCTTTTCGGCGATGATTTTAGCTGGTATTACTGTTTATATTATTGAGCGCAAGTTTCGCCAAGCTGCTTATTGGTCGGCGATCGCTGCTGTAATTTCGTGGTTTGGTTTGATGCACAGTTATCGCTGGACTATCGCCGATACAGTTGTCAATTTAGGTTGGGGAACTGGTAGTCCTTGGGCTATTGGTTATCTTTTGCTAACGATTCTGTTTTTCTATGTTGATTGGCAAGAAAGACATCGGGTTTGATGCGATCGGTCTCATGAATTAGCTTGAATTTGGCGGAAAGGTTTATAATCAAATTAATAAGAGAACTACTGTAATATGGTAACACTAGAACAGGCACTCGATACAGTCAGTAAACTGCCGTTGGAGCAGCAAGAAATGCTACTAGCAATTATGAAAAGTCGCCTCATAGAAATTCGCCGTCAAGAAATTGCACGGGATGCTAAAGAAGCAATATCAGCCTTTCATCAAGGTCAACTATTACCTAAATCTGTTACGGAAGTAATTACAGAATTAAGAAAAACATTGTTAGATAATGAATGAGGAAATTAGTTTTAACTCAAAAATTCAAGCGATCTTTTCGTAAACTTGTTCTTCGTAATTCTCATTTACAAACAAGAATTGAATATATCTTGCAACAGATGCAAGATGATATCTTTCTACCACAGCTTAGTACACATACTCTCAAAGGAGAGTTATCAGGATTAAAAGCTTGTTCTTGTGGTTATGATTATCGAATTATATTTTCGCTGGAAATTGATAGTAATACTAAAGAAGAAGTGATCGTTTTGATGGATATTGGTACTCATGATGAAGTTTACTGAAACGAATATTATAGAACTCTAGCAAATTTCGCATGAAGGAAAAGGGGAAATGCTGATGAAGTGCAGATTATCGATTATCATGAGGAGGAAAATTATGGAAAATACTTTACTTCATAATCCGCATGTCGGTGAGATATTAAAATATGAGTTCTTACAAAAATTAGATATCAGTGAAAATATTCTGTCTGAGAATTTGAAGCTACCATATTTTAGTATTCAGCAAATTATTCTGGGAAAATCCCAAATGACTGCTGATATTGACTTGCGTTTATGTCGATACTTTGGGTTATCCGAAGGTTATTTCTTAAGACTTCAAAATTCTTATGAATTAATGGAAGCAAAAAGAAACTTGGGAAAAACATTAAAGCAATAATAATCCAATCAGCTAGTATAAATGTTACGGTAAGTAGAGGAAGTAAAATAGTTATAGCTATGTAAGGTCATGTAAAATCGACAGAACTCACTTTTGCTCAGGATTCGATTGCGCTGAAGCGCAACTACGAACTATAAGTTTTATTTTGCTCACCTACTTAATACGGTAATTAGTAAGTTCATTATCTACTTCTATCTGTATTTATACACCATTAGAACGACATGTTAACAATACTTAAGGTATAGAAATCACTCTATTTAATTTTATTAATCTCGTTCTGAAGATAGAGGAGAGCCTTAAATCTGGGAATTACTATTAAAGAAATCTTCAAGGAATCTTTTCTCCTCATTATAACAATAAGGAGAAGCGTGTCCCTTGACGTAAATTCTCTCCCGTTATGGCCATGCGGCTATGGCGGGAGAGAATTTGACTATTTTTCCCGAAGTTCTGATAAAAATCAATTAAATTCCCCCGACAAAACGACTAGGACTTAAAATATTATTTCCATCAAACTGTTTTTTGATTCCCCGCATTAGATTTAAAGCGTTTCCAGAATAACCCCAAACATCCAAACTTTCCTTTAACTTTACTGGCGCAGCTAGAACAGTGAGAAAACCAGAATAAGACTCACATAACTGACGTAAAGCTAATATCTCCTTTTCCTCTCTCAATCTTACCAATCCTAAACCACTACCAATATGAATCAATCCCAATTCTATCTGTGTGAGAATTTCTACCGCAGCAGTTGGTAATACACCAATCTTACCAGTAATGACAGATTCTTCAGTAGGTGAATGGATTTGTTCCGGTAATTTTCGCCATAAATCAACTTCATCCTCTCCCACATAAGTTGTCCCATCTAAACCTAATTTTTGAGCGATCGCCAAAAATTGGTTTGACTGTTCCTGGACACTTTCACTAACACTTTGGAACCGAACAATCAACCCCATAGACTCACCCACACCTAAACGAGAAACCAATTGACGAGATAATAAATCCGCATGAGTTGGAGTTAACGCTGAAGCTTTGAGATTAGCAATTGCGAGTGAGATAAATTCCGGTTGACCAGTTAAAACAACTGTTCTGGATGTTTCAGGACAGGGGTAAACCCGAAAAGTAGCTTGACTAATAATTCCTAAAGTACCGTAGGACCCTGTAAACAACTTCATCAAGTCATAACCAGCGACATTCTTGACTACCCTTCCCCCTGCTTTGGCGATTTGTCCATCAGCACGGACGAAGGTAATCCCTAATAAATGGTCGCGGACTCCACCATATCTTTGACGCAGAGAACCTGTATCCGCAGTAGCGATAATACCGCCAATCGTAGCTAATGCTGGTGTCGTGGGGTCAAGAGCGATCGCCTGATTTGATTTCGCCAGAATTTCCTGAAGTTGCGCAAACTTGATTCCCGCTTCCACCGTTACGGTCAAATCCCCCACAGCATGTTCAATCAAACGGTTGATGTAGATAGTACTAACTATAATATCTATTCGGTGAGCCAAACCACCCCAATTGAGCTTACTTCCACCTCCACAGGGGAGAACTCGCCATTTATGTCGGTGAGCGATCGCCATAACTTCAGCTAGCTGTGCTTGAGTCTGAGGATAGACGATACAACTGGGATGGGATTGAGAATCAATAGCTGATTGAATAAGTTGTTTTGTAGGAAGTTCCAGATTTTCCCAAGCTATAACTAAATTTGGTTCCCTCAAAATAGATTCGAGAGAATTCACAATTACATTCATTGATTTTATTGGTTACTTTTAATATATGGAAACTACCTGACCAATACGTTTGAGAATTTGTACTACATTATATAATTCTTGGACAGAAGCAAAAGGGGCGAATATTCTAGATGTATCATATTGTGCTTCATTCATCTGTGTCAGTTTCAGAAATAAAATATCGTCTCCATTCGTCACCATCCCAAATACAGGTCGATTAGGATTAGGGTTAGCCATTAGATAAGCAAGAGATTGGGGAACAGCTGACCAAATCGAGATTGTAGTTTTTTTTGACTCCAATACCATTACCCAAAATATATTTTGCAGGATTAGTACGTCAATTCGTCCCCGGAGAATTTCCTCACCATCATTCAGTACTAGTTCTACAGATGATTCAGCTTTAATGCGGAAAGGAGGGTCATAAAATCCGCAAAGTGCGAGTAGTGGTGATACCAGTAACAACATCACCGTCCCTTCTAATAAATCCCCTCCACTCCGGTGATAAACATACCTCCGCCGCAAGATGTCTATAGATGCTTTTTCTGCTTCTGTAATTTCAGGTAATCCTACACGCCATTCAGGAAAAAATTGTTCGGATTCAACGCGCATGATACCGAATCGATTTTCCGCATCTTCAAGCGTCGTAATTGCTTCTGTAATGGCTGTAGCTTGACTCATGGATTTGACACTCTGGAAAATTTTTGCTCAGATTCTTTAAATGTAGTTGATAGATATCTACATTTAAAGAACTTACTTTTTTGTTTCCACTAGATATTTAATGGGTTTGCTGTATTTACTGGTTTATAATCGCTACTAGTACTGACAATTTCCGTTTCGATCAGCGGGTCATTCCCTGTAATTAGTCTAGCACCACGATTGCGAGTAAAGTAATTCCATACCCACTGAATCATCACCAAGACTTTGCTATCAAACTCAATTAGGAAGTAAATGTGAATAAATAACCAGAATACCCAAGCGATAAAACCTGTAAGTTTGATAAATCCTAAATCGACAACGGCGGAATTTTGCCCAATCATCGCTAAACTACCCCAGTCCCTATACTTGAACGCAGGTAAGGTTGCCCCTGATAACCGCTTTTTAATCAATTTTGCTACATATTCCCCTTGTTGAGTCGCGACAGGAGCAACTCCAGGTAAAGGTTTATTATTTTGATGAGCAAAATGTGCTAAGTCGCCAACTACGAAAATATTACTGTGTCCTTTAATGCTCAAGTCAGGTTCTACCATCACTCGTCCAGCGCGATCGCACTCTGCGCCCACCAGTTCCGTTAAAACCTTCCCCAAGGGAGAAGCTTTTACACCAGCAGCCCATAAAACCGTTTTGGCGCATATCTCTTTCACCTCATCCCCTTGTTTGATGGTAACAACATCATTGACAATATTGGTAACCAAGGTTTTTGTCTGGATGGTGACACCCAATTTAGTCAAGGCGATCGCCCCTTTGTGGGATAATTCGGGGGAAAAAGGTGGTAATACGCGGTCTAAACCTTCCAATAATAAAATCTTGGTTTCAGAAGTATCAATATTACGGAAATCTTCTTTTAGGGTTTGATGGGCTAATTCAGCGATCGCTCCCGCTAATTCCACACCAGTTGGACCGCCACCAACAACCACAAAGGTTAAATAGGCGCGGCGTTTTTCTAGGTCAAGTTCTTTTTCTGCTGCTTCAAATGCTGTAAATATGCGCCGACGCATTTCGATCGCATCTTCTACAGTTTTCAGACCGGGAGCAAATTCTTCCCATTGGTCTTTACCAAAATAAGAATGTTTGGCTCCTGTAGCTACAATTAAAGTATCATAGGGTATAGCTTCATCACCTACTTTCACATTTTGTTCTACTGGGTCAATCTCATGAACTTCTCCTAAAAGTACCTTGGTATTTTTGCTCTTACTCAGAACCGACCGCAATGGTGAGGAAATATCAGCTGGAGACAAAGCACCTGTTGCGACTTGATACAAAAGAGGTTGGAAGAGATGAAAATTACGCTTGTCAATCAGAGTAACATTGACATTTGCCTTAGCCAAGGACTTTGCTGCATAAAGTCCGCCAAAACCCCCACCGACAATTACTACTTGATGTGGTAGTTTAGTGCTGAGAGAATCAACCATGATTAATTTTCCTTATCTATTACTATATGTTACTGGTAATTGTAACTATGCTTAACAAATCTTTATTAATGTATCAAAATTAGCACCATCTTTTCCGTTTATTATGGACAATCAAAGAAAAAATTATAGTAGCTGGTCATACAAGTTTGGCAAATTCTCTCTTAGGGTGATGGTATTTGACGGCTCTATTTGAGGTAGAATCAAAAATCTGTGAATTTAATGATGATATTTGCAAACCAGGAGATGTTGAATATGGCGCGGATGTACTATGACGAAGATGCTAATTTAGACCTTTTGGCGGGAAAAACTATTGCTATTATTGGCTATGGCTCCCAAGGTCATGCTCATGCTTTGAATTTGAAAGATAGTGGGTTGAATGTAATTGTGGGATTGTATCCCGGTAGTAAGTCAGCAGCGAAAGCCGAAGCGGAAGGATTAACCGTGAAAAATGTGGCTGATGCTGCTAAGTTGGCTGATTTTTTGATGATTCTCTTACCAGATGAAGTCCAAAGAACAGTTTACAAACAAGAAATTGAGCCAAATCTGGTAGATGGGAATGTTGTCGCTTTTGCGCACGGGTTTAATATTCACTTTGGACAAGTTATTCCCCCAGCTAATGTAGATGTCGTGATGGTAGCTCCCAAGGGACCTGGACATTTAGTCAGGAGAACTTACGCACAGGGACAGGGTGTACCTGCTCTGTTCGCTGTTTATCAAAATGCTAGCGGTCAAGCCCGCGATCGCGCTTTGGCTTATGCTAAAGGTATTGGTGGTACTCGTGCTGGTGTTTTGGAAACTTCTTTCCGGGAAGAAACGGAAACTGATTTATTCGGTGAGCAAGCGGTGTTGTGCGGTGGTTTGAGTGCTTTGATCAAGGCTGGATTTGAAACCTTAGTCAATGCTGGTTATCAACCAGAATTAGCCTATTTTGAATGTCTCCACGAAGTCAAATTGATTGTTGACTTAGTTGTAGAAGGCGGTTTAGCTAAAATGCGTGATAGCATTTCCAATACGGCTGAATATGGCGATTATACTCGTGGACCTCGGATTGTGACTGAGGAAACAAAAGCTGAAATGCGCAAGATTTTAGCTGAAATTCAATCTGGACAATTCGCACGGGAATTCGTTTTGGAAAACCAAGCTGGAAAACCGGGTTTTATTGCTATGCGTCGTCAAGAAGCTGAACATCCAATTGAGGAGGTGGGTAAGGATTTACGTGCTATGTTTAGTTGGTTAAAAAAAGCCTAATTTTTTCTTTGTTGGTAGTTGATGCGCATAAACAACAAAAAGAGTTGGCGTTTGGTTCCTATGCTACAAACATCGGGGTCAATTCAAATGGCGATCGATAGCTGGCTATTTGACCAATGTGAAAGCGAACAGCATCCACCAACGCTGCGCTTTTACACTTGGTTTCCCTGGGCGCTTTCCTTAGGGTATTTACAGAAAAAATATCCTCCCCAATGGGATAATTTATCTTATCAAGGACAGAATCTAGATTTAGTCTGTCGTCCTACGGGAGGTCGGGCTGTTTTACATCAGGGAGACTTAAGTTACAGTGTCGTCACTTCCACCGCAACTCACAATAACAGCAAAAGCTGGGGTGTGTATGAAAATATCTGTAATTTTCTGATTCAAGGTTGGAAAAATTTAGGAATTGAATTATCTTATGGTCATGCTGGTCGGGGTTACATTCACAATCCCAGTTGTTTTAGCACAGCCACAGCTGCTGATTTAGTTACTCTAGATGGAAGTAAGTTTATTGGGAGTGCTCAACGTCGAGGGAAAAATTGTATTCTCCAACATGGCTCGATGATTTTATCTACAGATAGGGTCTTATATGAGCAGATTTTTCAGCAAATAGCTCCTTGGAATAGTTCGTTTTGTCAAGCACAAGAACAGGAAGATTGGATTCCCCAGATAGTCCATGTGTTAACACAACTAGCAGAAGAGTATTTTAATATACAACTTATATCTCAGCCATTCTCAGATTCGGAATGGAAAGACATCCTCAAAAAAATACCTGCTTGAGAAAAAATTAAAATAGTTCAGATAGACTGGTGAAATAACGGTTGTTCCCCTAGAAGCGATTTTTTATCGTCTCGTCTACAATATCCATGAGTTCAAGTATTGATTTTCTCAGTCACCTCAATCCTAGTCAGCGCCAAGCGGTCGAACACTACTGCGGACCATTATTAGTCGTCGCTGGCGCTGGTTCTGGTAAAACCAGAGCATTAACTTATCGGATCGCTAACTTGATTCTGCAACATCGCGTTCATCCTGAGAATATTCTAGCAGTAACTTTCACCAATAAAGCTGCGCGGGAGATGAAGGAACGGATTCAAAGACTATTTGCGGAAGAATTGGCGATCGCACAACATGGACAAAAGTTTGACTTATTGACCGAATCTGAACAAACTAAACTGCGATCGCAAGTTTATAGAAATACGATTAAAGACCTGTGGTGTGGAACCTTCCATAGCTTGTTGTCCCGGATTCTCCGCTTTGACATTGAAAAATATCAAGATGAAAAAGGTAGAACTTGGCAAAAAAGCTTCTCTATTTTTGATGAATCCGATGTCCAACATCTAATTAAAGATATTGTCACGAAGGAATTAAATCTAGATGAGAAAAAATTTGAACCTCGATCTGTCCGCTATGCGATTAGTAACGCCAAAAATCAAGGCTTCTCACCGCAAGAATTAGAAATTGAAAAATCTGATTATCGGGGAAGGACAATTGCCGAAGTTTATAATCGCTACCAAAGTAAACTAGCAGAAAATAACGCTTTAGATTTTGATGATTTAATTCTCATTCCCACTAGACTATTTCGCCAAAATGAACAGGTATTAGATTATTGGCATCGGAAATTCTGTCATATTTTGGTAGATGAATATCAGGATACTAACCGCACCCAATACGAACTAATTCACCTGCTGACAACAAATGGCGAAACTCGTAAAAGTGAGTGGAAATGGCAAAATCGTTCTGTGTTTGTCGTCGGAGATGCAGACCAGTCGATATATAGCTTTAGGATGGCTGATTTTACTATCTTGCTAGGATTTCAGCAAGATTTTGGGGATGGTTTAGCAGATGAAGATACCCGTTCAATGGTGAAGTTGGAAGAGAATTATCGCTCTTGTGAAAATATTCTTCAAGCAGCTAATGAACTGATCGAAAATAACACCGAAAGAATTGATAAAGTTCTCAAAGCCACTAGAGGAGTAGGGGAAAAAATTTATTGTCATAAAGCTGACGAAGAAATCGCCGAAGCAACTTTTGTGATTAATCAGATTCTGACTTTAGAACATCAAAATCCTGAATTAAACTGGCGGGATTTTGCCATATTGTACCGGACTAATGCTCAATCCCGTCCTTTTGAAGACCTGTTAGTCAAACACCAAATTCCTTATACTGTTGTCGGAGGAATGAGATTTTATGACCGCAAAGAAATTAAAGATGTTGTGGCTTATTTGAGAGCGATCGCCAATCCATCTGATACAGTCAGCTTATTACGAGTAATTAATACTCCGCGTCGGGGAATTGGTAAAACCACAATTGACAGTTTAGTCAATGCTGCTCAACAATTAGGGACAACTCTGTGGGAGATTCTCAGTGATGAAACTTCTGTCAACACATTAGCGGGAAGGTCCACAAAAGCGGTGAATGGTTTTGCTAAAATGATCCAAAAATGGCAAAATGAAATAACTACACTTCCTGTCACCGAGATTGTCCAAGGACTACTAGAGGAATCAGGTTATATTCAAGATTTGCAAAGTCAGGGGACAGACGAAGCGGAGGACAGAATCCAAAACGTCAAAGAACTCTATAACGCCGTCATCCAATTTCAAGAAGAAAATGAAGATATTTCCTTACAAGCGTTTTTACAAAGTGCTGCGCTGAGTTCTGATTTAGATAATTTAAAGGAAGGACAAGCAGCAGTTTCCTTGATGACTTTACATTCTTCCAAAGGTCTAGAATTTCCCGTTGTCTTTTTAGTTGGTTTGGAGCAAGGTTTATTCCCTAATTACCGTTCAATCAATGACCCTAAATCTTTAGAAGAAGAACGCCGTCTATGTTATGTAGGAATAACTCGTGCTAAAGAACGTTTATATTTATCCCACGCCAGGGAAAGACGTTTGTATGGGTCACGGGAACCAGCAATGCGATCGCAATTCCTAGATGAGTTACCTGCGGAGTTACTTACATCGGGACAAAAATCTAATTCTAGGGTGGGACGTTCCAGCAGCAAAACTAATTTGACCAAGAACGATCAATTAACAGAAAATCAAATTTGGCAAATAGGGGATACTGTTTTGCATAAAACCTTTGGAAACGGTGAAATAACTCATGTTTTTGGAGAAGGGACGAAAATCTCTGTCGCGATTAAATTTCCTGGATTAGGACAAAAAATAGTCGATCCCAGGTTAGCGAAGCTGGAGAAGAGTGATTAGGGAGCTGAGGGAAATATTTATTTTATAGAGGTGGAATTATGGAAATTGAGGAAATAAGTAATTTAGAAGCGAGTTTTAATCAATTAATTGATACTCTCCTTTTGAAAAAAGCAGCAAACGAATCTTTTACTGTCACGTTGAGTAGTGAGAAAAGTCAATTTACTCGGTTTAATGGTGCTAAAGTTAGACAAACAGGTTTTGTCGATGATGCTTGGGTGAAATTGACTTTAATGACAGATTCTCGCAGTTGTTTTCACCAATTTCCTTTTACAGGAAGTGGGAAAATAGATTGCGAGTTAGCATATACAGCTTTGCAAGAATTACGCGATCAATTAACTTTCTTACCTGAAGACCCTTATTTAGTTCTACCTGCTGGAAATAGTAGTAGTCGGGAAATTCATCGGGGAAACTTGTTAACTACGGAAATATTATCTTCTAGCATTTTAGCACCAGTAGCTAATTTGGATTTTACTGGTTTTTATGCTGGAGGAATGATTATTCGAGCTTATGGAGATTCTCAAGGTCAAAAACATTGGTTTTCTACTGATTCATTTAATTTAGACTATTCGCTATTTACAGAATCGGGACAAGCTGTTAAAGGTAATTTTGCTGGAACCCATTGGGATGAATCTGCTTATATAGGGAAAATAAACCATGGTAAGCAACAGTTGGAATTACTGTCTCATCCGGTAATAGAGTTACCACGAGGACAATATAAAACCTACTTCGCTCCCGCAGCTGTAGCAGATTTATTACATATGCTTTCTTGGGGAGCAATCAGCGCTGCAAGTATTCAACAAGGTAATAGTGCTTTAGCTGATTTAGCAAATCGCCAAAAACAGATGTCACCCAAATTTACATTACAGGAAAATTTTCACGCCAGTTTAGTCCCTAGATTTAACGAATTAGGAGAATTGACCGCGCCGAAATTAAATTTAATTACCCAAGGAGTTATGGTAAATGAATTGGTTAACTCTCGTACAGCTAAGGAATATAATAAATTAGCTAATGGTGCTAATGGTGCGGAAACTTTACGTGCGCCAGAAATAATTACTGGTGAATTGGCGTTTGACCAGATTTTGTCTAGTTTAGATACAGGGTTATATGTTTCCAATTTACATTATCTCAATTGGAGCGATCGCCCCAAGGGAAGAATTACAGGAATGACACGTTATGCTTGTTTTTGGGTAGAAAACGGCGAGATATCTGCTCCGATTCAGAATCTCCGCTTTGATGAAAGTCTCTATTGCTTTTGGGGAAAAGAGAATCTAATCGATTTGACTAACTTTCAAGAATTGATTCCTGATGTGGGAACATACGAGAGTCGTCAGTTAGGTGGTAGCTTGGTTCCAGGAATGTTGGTGGAAGATTTCACTTATACGTTGTGAAGAAGGGTGTAGGGTGTAGGGGAGTTAGGAGGCTATGGGGAGTGTGAACCAGAAGGTTAAGCCGTTTTGCTGTTTACTTACAACGCCGATCTCACCCCCATGTGCTCGGATAATTTGGCGACATAAGTAGAGCTTTAAACCAATACTGGTGGAACAAGGTGCTTGGGGATCGCGGACATACAAATCAAATAGGCGATCGCATTCTCGTTTACTCATCGTCGCACCATTATCTTGAATCTGAGTGTAAATCATTTCAGCATTAACTTCAGCTTTCAATAGCAAGTTTAATCCTGGTGGGTTATGTTGTAAACTATGAGTAAATAAACTTGCGAAAACCTTTTGTAACCGACATACATCCACAAAAACAGGTGGTATATCCGGGCTAATGACGTGGTTAATTGTGGCTTGGTTACGTTGGAAAAGTGGTTCTAAGTCGCAGAGAATTGTGGCGATCAAATTATTAAACTCAATTTTTTGGCAATTCAGGGTTATCCCTTGTTTTTCGCCATAATGGATTTCTAGCAAAGAATCGATCATCCCCAATTGACGTTCATTACCTTGAATCATCCGCTCTAAAATAGCATCAGATATGGAGATGAGAGCCGGGTCTGAATTTTGACATTTCCTCAATTGACGGGTGTGGAGGAAATGTTGTACCACCATCAAGTTACCCATAACCGCAGTCCGTAAATCATGGGCGACGGTATGTAACGTCACATCCTTGATGCGTTGTATCCTTTCCAACTCCTGCATTTTTTGCTGTAATTGTGTCGTCCTCTCTGCTACCTGGCGCTCTAAACTACTATTCAATTGCGCCATTTTTTGGTGAATCAGACTTTGCTGAATAGCGATCGCCAATTGCTGGGAAATTTGTTGGAGTAGATCAATTTCTATAGATTCCCAAACACGGGTTCCCCGACATTGATGAGCTACCAATACTGCCAGTAATTTGGCTTTCAGAATGATTGGTACAGCCAGAGTGGCGCGAGTTTGCATTTCTTGGTAATGCTTTTTCAGTTTGGGAGGTAATTCGTGGCTAATTTTGCTGATATCTTCCACCACCCGCAGACAATTTGCGGCGAATAGACCTCGCAATTCCTGGATAAAGACTGTGTCATGGGTAGACCAACCCAAAATCGATGGATATTGGGGATCAACTGATTCAGCTACCGTTCTCACTGCTGTTAAGGAATCATAAAGACCAACAAAGACTCGGTCTACCTGCAAAAATTGTCTAACTTCCGTGACTGTCGTTTGCAGAATAGCTTCTAAATCCAAAGAAGAGCGAATCCGCGATAAGGTTTCTGCTAAAATGCGATCGCGTTGAGCAGCTAAATTTACTTGAACAGTGGATTTACAGTTTGTCACATCCCGCATAATCGCCAGAACTTCATCGTTACCATGTGGGATTAATCTAGCTTGATAATGACGCACTCCACTATTGGTGGTTATTTGGTGTTCCCAGATTTGACAAGTTCCAGAATTTAAAGTTTCAGCGATCGCCTCTACACCAGTTTGAGCGACATCAGCGGATAAGATATCGCCCAGTTTTTTGCCAATGAGCGACTCTGACGGATAAGGAAAGTCTAATTGCTCTGGTCGCCGCATTTCTAGATATTCACCATTACGGCTAATGCGTAAGACTAAATCGGGGATAGCAGCTAAAAGAGCTAAATATTTAGTCTCAGTCTCTTTTAGCTTAACTTCTGTTTGCTTGTAGTCTGTAATATGCATAAATTCACTATTTAGATAGTAAATACCCACTCAGATCAAGGCTCTAACTGGGACTTACCTATAATCCATTCAAGCAAGCCACTGTTCTCAGGTTATAGTTTAACAGTGGCGATCGCACTCATCCAATTGGGTGAGATATTATAAAGAAGGGTGTAGGGTGTAGGGTAAAGAACGGAGTGGAGCAAGGATAGCTCCGATTCCAGTGGTGGGTGTTAGACTTTAGTAGCTAAAGACTTGAGTAATTCAGTGTTAACACCTGATTCACGAGTCAGGGAAATTTTCCCAGTCCGTGCGATTTCTCGTAAACCAAATTTCTGCAGTACCTGGACGATCGCTACCATTTTACCAGGGTCTCCCACAACTTCTAAAGTCAGAGAATCTTCTGACACATCCACAACCCTAGCCCGGAAAATCTGAGCTAGTTCCATCACCTGAGAGCGATTACTACTCGTAGCATTGACTTTTAACAACATCAATTCTCTCTCAACGCAAGGGGTTTCTGTAACATCCTGTACTTTGAGCACGTTAACTAATTTATATAGTTGCTTAGTAAGTTGTTCAATAACGCGATCGTCGCCAGGAACGACCATCGTAATCCGAGAAATTCCTCCCTGTTCAGCTGGACCAACAGCGAGACTTTCAATATTAAAACCACGGCGAGCAAATAAGCTAGAGATGCGGGATAGAACCCCAGCTTCATCTTCTACAAGAACTGAGAGGGTATGTTTCATCTTCGATCATCATGAGAATTTTAAAGCAGAGTATCCAATTGTAAACTCAATATCTGCGTTGTTTACACTTCCCCCAAAAAAAATTACTTACTCAGGTCTTAACTTTCCCCTACACCCTACACCCTACACCCTACACCCTAGTCCTGATCCAATCTAGAATTATCTGGTTCACTTGCTCTGGAGATTCATCATGAGGACAGTGACCCACATCTTCTAGATAAATTAATTCTAGCTTTTGATTGTAAAGTACAAATTGGCCAGCTAATGCGGGCGGGACAAATAAGTCTTTTGTCCCCCAAATTAACAGCATAGGAATTGTTAAACCAGGTAATATTTTCCTGACACTGGGGCTAAAATCCATACTAATTGTGGCTTTGAATAGAGCAGTAAAAGCCCGTGCTGACCCTCTATCTTGGGGAGGTACAACCAGAATATCAATCAGGTCATCTGTGATAGCTGCTGGATTAGCATAAGCCAAACTAGCCCAACGGCGCAATATACTTGGGCGACGCACAAAATAAAAAAGCGGTTGTAAGATAATACTGGATGCGACTACTTTTTTAATTCCCAGCACGAGTGGTTGTAAAAAGGTCGGGACTGCTGCTTGCTCTAAAGAAGGGTCTGGTAAACTCATCATTATTATCCCTTGTACCATATGCGGATAGATTGCTGCTGTTACCAAGGAAACGAGTGAGCCATTAGAATTACCGATTAAAACTCCTGGTTGGCCAATGAATGTTTGCCAAAAGTCATGCACCTGTTCTACCCAAAGTTTTATACTGTAATTAGCAGCAGCTTTTTCAGAAGCGCCAAATCCTAATAGATCCAAAGCATAGACTGTATGGTATTCACCTAAAACTGCCAAATTATGTCGCCAATGACCAATAGAAGCACCAAAGCCGTGCAAGAGAATCAAAGGAGGCTTCTGTTGATATTCCATCTGTGGGCGGATGAAGGTATAACGAATTTGCCAACCCCGCCAAATCCAATCTCTTTGATTACCAACTTTCACTAGGGTGTAGGGTGTAGGGTGTAGGGTGGTGATATAGCCGATATTAATAACTCTATATACTTTACTTAAGTCGTTGTATCTACAAAGATAGATTAGGTTAAAGTATAATAAATTATTTAACTTCCGATATTCTAGCTCCTCATCGTCTATTATCAACTTTTACATATTTGATAGATTGCTTAAAATTGAAAAGTAACTCCAAGCAAAATTCTTTCACTAAAGAGCTCCCACTAAAATCATAATGACTGTGATTGAGAAAAAAAGAACTCGCGATCTGCCCCAAATTAACGAACGGATTCGCTTCCCGAAAATTCGGGTGATTGATACTGATGGTACCCAACTGGGAATTATGCCGCCACCAGAAGCATTACAGCTAGCAGAGGAAAAAGAACTAGACTTGGTGCTGTTAAGTGATAAAGCCGATCCACCAGTATGTCGGATTATGGACTATGGGAAGTACAAGTTTGAGCAGGAGAAGAAGGCGCGAGAGGCCAGGAAGAAGCAGCATACAGCTGATGTCAAAGAAGTGAAGATGCGCTATAAAATAGAAGAACATGACTATAATGTACGTGTTAAACAAGCAGAACGTTTTTTGAAAGATGGTGACAAAGTAAAAGCTACTGTTATGTTTCGAGGTCGTGAAATTCAGCATAGCGACCTCGCTGAAGAATTACTCAAACGAATGGCGACAGATCTAGAGCCGTTTGGAGAAGTGCAGCAAGCACCCAAAAAAGAAGGGCGTAATATGATGATGCTAATCTCTCCCAAGAAATAGATTCCCTATTTTCATGTAAATTTATTTTATCAAGATATTCCTGAGACCTGAGTGGGAAACATAATACTCAGTTGCTCAGGATTTTTGCGATTGAGTTACTGTTATGCTGATTACTTATTTGCTGCGCTGTGATTAACCCAGGAATTTGAAAACTGCATGGAATTGAAAAATCACTGGTTTAGTGTGACTAAAAATGCCTTAGAACAACTACTTCATTCGGTGAATCTCCGAACAGAAGAAGTTGAACGGACTTGGCTAATGTTTATCTTCTACACCACTGTATCAGTAGGATTACGGTGGGCAGAAGATTGTAGTGTCGCCATGTTTTTAGAATACGGCACTAGTAACATAGCGTGGATTTATATAGGCAGTGCAGCAGTTGGGGCTGGATTAGTTGTTGTCTACTCTTGGCTACAAAAAGTATTTCCGGTCCGATCTGTGATTGTAGGGATTATGCCCTGCATGGTAGTACCAGTATTATTCTTGATCTTATTGCATCGGGAAGTAACTGTTCCTTATCTAGGAGTAGTTATCATCTTTCTCCTCAGATTATGGGTAGATGCTTGTTACGTGATCAATCATGTCAACACATCTATTGTAGCTAATCAACTATTCAATATTCGTGAGATCAAGCGCACCTATCCACTGATCAGTAGTGGTTTATTGGTAGCAGATGTAGTCAGTGGTTTTAGCCTGCCTTGGTTATTACATTTAGCCCAGCTGAATAAAGTGTTACTGATTGCCTGTTTAGTGATTGTTTTAGGTTCGACGATCCTACTCTATCTAACTTATAACTACCGCGAAGCTTTTCCCTATACCCCTCAAAGAGATATTCCAGAACAAGAAGCGGTGCGCCGTCGTCGTTTACCTTTAGAAATTCAGATTAGGCATTATGCTTTATACCTGTCTTCTTTTGTCGCACTATTGCAAGTTATCGGGTTATTGATCGATTTTCAGTATCTGAGCGAACTGAGAACCAATTTGAGCGACAAGGAGTTAGCTAGCTTCTTAGGCATATTTGGTGGGATTGTAGGGCTATTTGAGCTACTCACACAATGGTTTATTTCTAGCCGGCTGATTGAAAGGATCGGTGTCTTTTTCACCGCCGCGCTTTTACCAATTATTGTCGGATTTGTTTTACCCTCGATTATTGCTATCCTGGGACTATTCTTTCCTCACCTACAAATCCAAGGGTTTTTCTGGGGTCTGATCGGATTGAAATTTTTTGATGAACTACTCCGCTATACATTTGTTCTTAGTAGCGGACCTGCACTCTATCAACCCATCCCCGAAAATATTCGTAGTCGGTTACAAATATTATCCGGTGGTACCGCCGAAGCGATCGCCTCTGGAGTTACAGGCTTAGTAATTTTTATAACTTTATTTGTCTCTCAGCATTATATCCCAGTAGAACTACAAAAATGGATATACATAGGTGAAACAGTAGTTGTTGCCATAGCTTGTTTAAAAGTTGTTTGGGAACTGCGCGAAAACTACGTTGACTTGTTAGTTTTAACTGGAAATAGAGGAGAACTAAATACAACTAGTGTTGGTGGTGGTCTATCCATGTTAAAACAAGGGATAGTTAAAGCTTTACTAGTTGACACCACAAGTAATGTCGATAAAAGTTCCTGTCTAGAACTTTTATCCCAAATTGACCCCCAAGGATCTGCCAAAGTTCTTGCACCCTTGCTGACAAAACTATCTCCAGACTTACAGCGCAAAAGTTTAGAGGTGATGTTTTTAGGTGAGATAAGTCATCATTATGTCCCTGAGGTCAGTTTATTATTAGAGCAGCAGCGGGAAGTTGACCCTGAAGTATTCGCCCTCGCCTTACGTTATGTTTGGTTAGCTGATACCAATCTGGATTTGAGCCTATTAGAAAAATACCTACAACCCAAACAAAATGCACTAGTTCGGGCTACTGCTGCTACATTGATTCTCCGACAGGGAAGCTTGATGCAAAGAGTCGCCGCTACAAAGACATTACGTTTAATGCTAACGCACAAAAAAGAACGCGAACGAATTAATGCTGTAAGAGCCTTGAGAGAGGCTGTATATTTACAAGAACTGAGAATTCATATTCCTGATTTATTACAAGATAAATCTTTGCGTGTCCGCTGTACTGTTTTAGAGATGATTGCAGCTACGCATTTAGAAGAGTATTACCACTCACTGATTACAGCTTTATATTTTAAATCAACGCGAGCGACAGCAATGCGTGCTATAGTCAGTTTAGGAAATGAAGGGCTGCATCTGCTATTGCAAATTTCTACGGATACTTACAAGCCAGAAATCGTCAGGATGAACGCTTGGCGGGCTATTGCGCAAATTGAAACAACAGAAGCTATAGATAGTTTATGGACCTATTTAGAAACATCCTGGGGTTCTAATAGGAACTACATACTGAAGAGTTTAATCAAAATCCACCAGCAGTCAAAAAATACAAATTTCACGGATAGTTTTTATGAAGGTAGGGTAGAAATCTTAATTGAGCAAGAATTACGGTTCTTGGGAGAAATCTATGCTGCTTATATAGATACCCAAAAATTTCATACAAAACAGGAATATCCGACAAATGGGCGTATTTCCCATATAAGTGAATTACTGCAACGTTCCATCTTAGATTTAGAAAAAGATATTAAGGAAAGATTAATGCTACTGCTCAAATTACTTTATCCGGCGGAAAACATGCAAGCAGCAGCTTTTAATATTCGTTCTGAATCAGTAGTTGAGCTAGCAAGAGGATTAGAAATCTTAGACCACACCATAACTTTACCTCGTAAATCCTTATTACTGAATATTTTGGACCGCCGCCCACCACAGGAAAAACTGAGATATCTGATAGAAGCCGAAGTGGTACGTCATGAAAATATGCCCATAGGCGATCGCCTCCGCAGACTAATCACATTGAGTAATTTATTATCAGATTGGTGTTTAGCTTGTTGTTTTCATTTTGCCCAAGTTGCCCGTATTCGACTTAACAGTGCGGAAATTATTGTCACTTTACGCCATCCTACAGGCTTTGTCCGAGAAGCTGCGATCTCTTATCTGAGCGTAGTTTCTCAACGTGTCCTGTGGGAAATTCTCCCTGATTTACAAAAAGACCCCCATCCACTCATCGCTGCTCAAGTGAAAGAATGGATGGAAGGGGGTAAGGTATAGAAGCAATTCTCGACTTCCTACCCAAATAATTTATTACCAAGAAATTTACTTTTCTTAGGTGAATATTCGGCACAATCTACGGCTCCTTGTGTGAGGACTATATCTGGTTTTACTGCACACTTTAGGTAATGGTTATTAGAAAAGAATCGGCAATTTTTACAAGGTACTTTTTGTAAAGTATTGAGCTGAAAAACTATTTTATCATCTAGGTTAGAGCGGACTTTTTGGCAGATAAATAGAAAAATAGCCCAAATAAAAATCAAGCCTAAAGGAGATAAAGACAATAATAAATCAGGAATGATTAAATCATTTTGATGTCCTTGGTTAGGTTTAGCTTCGTTATGGAAAACAACGTCAAACCTCTGTTGACGTGCTACATGCTCTGGTAATGTGTTTTCAACATACATATTATTTACCTTTGAATAATCCGCTTGGAGAAATTGGGTAATTACCAGGTACTCATCATATATTTAGCAAAAATAAAAATTAACTATCTCTGTCCATAGGATTGTTGCAAGTAGATATTTATATATCCAAAGGAATAAATTAGGGATAGATCAGGTAAAGATTTATCGTAATAGGAATTATGAATAATTACAAATTATAATCATACAACTTGGAACTAAATTTATTTTAATCCCATAGTTATATATTCAATATCTTAATTCTATTACTAGGGAGTAATTGCAGATTAAAGAATCTATTGACAAATGCTCTAATCAAGGGTGAAGCTAGTGAGCGAGGACTTTTAACCTTTTTTATTTCGTAGAGGATAATTTTAATGACAGCAACTTCCCCCCGATTAAAGCACGAGGTTAAAGACCTCGCCCTCGCTCCTTTGGGAAGACAACGGATTGAATGGGCCGGACGGGAAATGCCTGTATTACGGCAAATCCGCGATCGCTTTGCCCAAGAAAAACCCTTCGCTGGACTACGTCTAGTTGCTTGCGCCCATGTGACAACAGAAACAGCCCATCTGGCGATCGCCTTAAAAGCGGGTGGAGCCGATGCTGTCTTGATTGCCAGTAATCCCCTGTCTACTCAGGATGATGTAGCTGCGAGTTTAGTTGTTGACCATGAAATCCCTGTTTTTGCCCTCAAAGGCGAAGACAACGCTACATATAATCGCCACGTACAGATAGCCTTAGACCACCGCCCCAATATTATTATTGACGATGGTAGTGATGTGGTCGCTACCTTAATCCAATCCCGCCAACACCAAATAGCTGATCTGATTGGGACAACTGAAGAGACAACCACAGGGATTGTACGTCTGCGGGCTATGTTTAAAGATGGCGTGCTGACTTTCCCCGCCATCAATGTCAATGATGCTGATACAAAACACTTTTTTGATAATCGTTATGGAACTGGTCAATCAACCTTAGATGGAATTATCCGAGCGACCAATATTTTATTGGCAGGAAAAACCATTGTGGTAGCTGGTTATGGTTGGTGTGGTAAGGGAACTGCACTCCGCGCCCGTGGTCTGGGTGGTAATATCATCGTTACTGAAATTGATCCTATCAAGGCAATTGAAGCAATAATGGATGGCTTCCGCGTCCTCCCTATGGCAGAAGCTGCGTCTCAAGGCGATTTATTTATCACTGTTACCGGGAATAAGCATGTGATTCGGGAAGAACATTTTGCAGTGATGAAAGATGGGGCGATCGTCTGTAATTCCGGTCACTTTGATATTGAACTTGACCTAGAATATCTAGCTAGTCAAGCTCAAGAAATTAAGTCAGTCCGTCCTTTTGCTCAACAGTATTTGCTCGCCAATGGTAAATCAGTGGTTGTTTTGGGCGAAGGACGGTTGGTGAATCTAGCTGCTGCCGAAGGACATCCTAGCGCAGTGATGGATATGAGTTTCGCTAACCAAGCCTTAGCTTGTGAATACCTTGTGCAGAATAAAGGTAAATTAGCACCTGGTTTACATTCTATTCCTGTGGAAGTAGATAAAGAAATTGCTCGTTTGAAGCTACAAGCATTGGGGATCAATATAGATTCTCTTACGTCCGACCAAATAAAGTATATCAACTCTTGGACTTCTGGAACTTGAAATTGATGCTGATCAGCTGAGGTATTAGCTCCTCAGCTTTTTATCTCCAGAAGCACGAATCAATTCACCCATAGCAGCCACTACAGCAGTTACAGAAATCAACACTACGCTCAGAGCATTAATATCAGGTTTAACTCCAGTCCTAATCCGGCTAAAAATCTCCATAGGTAAGGTATTGTAGCCGCTTCCAGATGTAAAACTAGCAATTAAAAAATCGTCTAAACTGAGAACAAAAGCTAACAAGCATCCAGAAATAATCCCAGGCATTAATTGAGGTAATAAAACTTGGATAAATGCTTGGGTTGGTGTTGCGCCTAAATCTAATGCAGCTTCTTCCAAATGTGGATTTAAATTATTCATCCGCGAAGATACTACTAATGCGATATAAGAGAGGCAAAATACAACATGCGCTGCAATTACTGTGGTTAGGCTTAAAGGAATCGCAAAGGCGGCTAAACACACAAGGGTGGAAACAGCGATCGCAATATCAGGAATTAACAGGGGTAGATAAGAGATTCCCACATACAACTGCTTACCAGGAAACTGATAACGGGCAATTCCTACCGCCATTAAAGTACCCAAAACTGACGAAATCCCCACCGCAAAAAAAGCGACTAACAAACTATTGTTCAGAGCTGATAAAATTCGCTCATCTCTAAATAATTTGCCATACCAGTCTAAAGTAAAGCTTTGCCAAATTGCGCTGTAGGGGGAACTATTAAAACTATAAAAGGCCAGCACTAAGATTGGTAAGTACATGAACACAAATACTAGTACTGATAAAACCAACTGCCATGCGACACGAGGTCTTGGAGAAAACTTAAAACCTCTCATTGTAATCTAAGTCATATTCCAGATAGGTTATTATTATAATATATTTCTCGCAAAAGTCAAGCATAAATATAAGTCGTAATTTGGGGAAATAATTCCCCTATCTCTTGGTAGATGATCCAGGATGAAATCCCCGTATTTTAGTTTTTATCCCTAAAAATAACCAAATTTCCAGTTAAGTTTTGGACAAATTCTTTGACTAATTTACCTCTGCAGTAGAGAATATTTTTCCCTACTAGGATAGATAAGAAAATTAAACTTCCAGATTAAGATTTAGTGGGAATAAATTATATATTGAGTGTTTACTCAGAGTCTTAGCAGAAAATAAGTGGCTAAGAGAATAACTGAAAAACTTGAGAAAACACCAATAATTCCCATCTAATTTCATAGGAGTTTGATAATGAGAATTGCCCAGATTGCTCCACTTTGGGAGAGAGTACCACCTGTAACATATGGTGGCATAGAATTAGTCGTGGGACTGCTCACCGATGAATTAGTCAGGCGGGGACATCAAGTCACATTATTCGCTAGTGGAGATTCGATTAGTTTGGCAAAGATAGTATCGGTGCATCCTCGCGCCCTCAGACTTGACTCTACTGTCAAAGACCACATAATTTACGAATTATTAGAAATAGGTTTAGCATATGCACAAGCAGGAGATTTTGATATCATCCACTCCCACATGGGTCACGGTTCACTCACCTATGCGAATTTAGTCAAAACCCCTACAGTTCATACTTTACATGGGATTTTTACCCCAGATAATCGCAAAATCTATAAATATGCCAAAAAACTACCCTATGTAAGTATTTCTGATGATCAAAGAGAAAAAGAGTTAGGGTTGAATTATGTAGCGACCATTTATAATGGAATTGATGTTGACAGCTACGAATTTTATGCTCAACCAACAGAGCCACCTTATTTAGTATTTTTAGGTCGCATGTCTCCAGAAAAAGCACCACACTTAGCTATTGAAATTGCTAAACGGTCTGGTTGGCGGTTGAAATTAGCGGGTAAGGTAGATGTGGTAGATGCAGAATATTTTGCTAATCATGTAGAACCGCACATTGATAGTCAACAGATTGAATTTGTTGGAGAAGCAAACCATACACAGAAAAATGCCCTTTTAGGGGGCGCAGTTGCTACTCTATTTCCCATTGATTGGTCAGAACCCTTTGGTTTAGTCATGATAGAGTCAATGGCTGCAGGTACACCAGTAATAGCTACACGTAGAGGTTCTACAGCAGAAATAATTACTGATGGAAAAACGGGATTTCTCTGTGAAAATATTGCTGAATGTATCGATGCTCTTGACCAGATTAGAAATATAGACCGCCATACTTGTAGAAAGTATGTAGAAAACCATTTTACTGCACAGCATATGACAGATGGTTACGAAGCAGTTTATCAACAAATTGTCAGCCAGCGATTTACTCACAATGGACGGTTTCCTCTATTAAGTGACCAGGATAAATATTTAACTACAACCTACAGTTAGGCTGCTTGGATCCCATTATCTCCTTGGGAGTCTAAAGTTGAGAAACTCGCGACTTCCAAGTCTGTAGTACTTGGGTAAAAAGACTTTATAATTCAGGGTATAATTACGGTAGTACGCGTTGATACTAATATCCAATAATAGTAATAAATAATTATTAGCAGCATGATGTAAAGGTGAGTATGGTTAGCACTGTTGTTAAAATTCCTGGATATCTGATCGGTGAAGAGCTTTATAACGGTTCTAGAACTATAGTTTATAGAGCTTTGCGAGAGGCTGATTCTTTACCAGTAGTCATCAAGTTGCTGAAAAACCCTTATCCCAGCTTTAGCGAAATTTTGTCATTTTGTAACCAGTACATGATCGCTAAAAACCTCAACTCACCTTTAATCATCCAAACCTACAGCCTAGAATCTTACCAAAATGGCTATGCTTTGGTAATGGAAGACTTTGGGGGAATTTCCCTGAAAGATTTTGCCCAACAAAAGACTACACAAGCAATGTCTATACAGGAATTCCTCTCTGTGGCGATATCTCTGTGTGACTCAGTGGATACTTTAATTCGCTATCAGATTATTCATAAAGATATAAAACCTGCCAATATTTTAATTAATCCCCAAACAAAACAAGTTAAATTAATCGACTTTAGCATTGCATCTCTGCTCCCTAAGGAAACTCAAGAAATCCAAAATGTCAACATCCTAGAAGGAACTCTCGCCTATATTTCGCCAGAGCAAACTGGCCGGATGAACAGGGGGATTGATTACCGTAGTGATTTCTACTCATTAGGTGTCACATTTTACGAATTACTCACAGGACAATTACCATTTATCTCTAATGATCCGATGGAGTTGGTACATTGTCATCTTGCTAAAACTCCTCTTTTAATACATCAAATAATCCCGGAAATTCCCTTAGTTTTATCGGAAATTATCCACAAGTTAATGGCGAAAAATGCTGAGGATCGCTATCAGAGTGCATTCGGAATCAAGCATGATTTAGAGAGTTGTCTGCATCAATTACAAGCTACTGGAAACATTATATCTTTTGCTTTAGGAAAACGAGACATTAGCGATCGCTTTACTATCCCTGAGAAATTATATGGTCGAGAAAAAGAAGTAGAGCAGCTTCTAGAAGCATTCGAGAGAGTGTCTGCAGGAAACAGCGAAATGGTTTTAGTTGCTGGCTTTTCTGGGATTGGTAAAACTGTGGTAGTCAATGAAGTTCATAAACCCATAGTTAAACAAAGAGGATATTTTCTAAAAGGGAAATTTGACCAGTTTAATCGGAATATTCCTTTTTCAGCATTTGTGCAAGCGTTCCGAGATTTAATGGGACAATTACTGGCAGAAAGTGATGCCAAAATTGAAAATTGGCAAATTAAAATACTAGCAGCATTAGGAAATAATGCCCAGGTAATTATTGATGTCATTCCCGAATTAGAACGGATTATTGGTAAACAACCACCTGCGACAGAGTTATCAGGGAATGCTGCTGAGAATAGATTTAATTTATTATTTCAAAGATTCCTGCAATTATTTACTCGGAAAGAGCATCCACTAGTAATGTTTTTAGATGATTTACAATGGGCTGATTCGGCTTCATTGAAATTGGTGCAATTATTAATGAGTGATGGGAATCAAGGATATTTATTATTAATTAGTGCCTATCGAGATAATGAGATATCACCGGTTCATCCGTTGATGTTGACATTAGATGAAATAGGTAAAATAGGTGCAATTGTGAATACGATTACCCTGCAACCTCTGAGTCAAATAAAATTGAATCAACTTCTAGCCGATACGTTAAAATGTCCAGAAAATGTGACATTATCTCTTTCACAGTTGATTCATCGAAAAACTCAAGGTAATCCTTTTTTTGCAACACGGTTGCTCAAATCATTACATCAAGACGGACTGATTGAATTCAACTGGGAAAAGAAATGTTGGCAATGTGATATTTCCCAAATTAATCAGCAAACTCTCACCTCAGACGTTGTAGAATTTATGGTCTTTCAACTACAAAGATTACCAGAATCTACTCAACAGATATTGAAGCTAGCAGCATGTATTGGCAACCAATTTGATTTACAAACATTGGGGATTATTTCTGAACAGTCGGAGATAGAGGTGGCTACTTACTTGTGGCCAGCTTTACAGTCAGATTTGATTTTGCCTCAAAGTGAGGTTTATAAGTTTTATCAAGATAGTGGCAAACAAACTCAACTGGCAATTAGCGATCGCCCCACAGCGAAGTATAAATTTCTCCATGACCGCATCCAACAAGCTGCTTATTCTTTGATTCCAAAAGAGCAAAAACAAACAACTCATTACCACATCGGACAACTGCTTTTACAAAAAATTTCCCCTGAATTCAGAGAAGACCGGATTTTTGAACTAGTTAATCAATTAAATTACGGAACTAGTTTAATTACCCAACAATCAGAACGAGAAGAACTAGCTCAACTTAATCTCATTGCTAGTCGCAAAGCCAAATCAGCTACAGCTTATCAAGCTGCGCGTGAATATACCACCATAGGATTATCTCTGTTGGGAAAAAATTCTTGGCAACAGCAATACGGAATAACTCTTACTTTGCATGAATTGGCGGCTGAAGTAGCTTCTCTGTGTGGTGATTTTGCAGAGATGGAAGAGTTGATTGATACTGCTATTACACAAGTAAGTTCTTTGCTAGAAAAAGTCAATATCTATAGCATTAGAATTCAATCTTATGCCTCCCAGAATAAAGTTCCCGCAGCTATTGAAATTGCCTTAATGCTCCTGGAAGAGCTTGGCTTAACCTTTCCTAAAACACCTACACCAACAGATATTCAACAGCAAATTCAAGAAATATCACAACTGATTGGCGACCGGGAAATTGTAGATTTGGTGCATCTGCCTGTAATGACGGATAGCTCAAAGTTAGCTACTATCCAAATTGTCAATAGGCTTATACCTATGGCTTATAACGTCAGTGCTCTATTTTTCCCATTATTGATTTCATTGTCAGTCAAACTATCCATTCAGTATGGAAATACATTAGCTTCAGCGTTTGCCTATGCTACCTATGGCATTGTTCTCTGTAATATCCAACAAGATATAGATACAGCGATACAGTTTGCTCATCTCTCACTCCAAGTCATTGCAAAACTGAATGTTAAAGCTATTAAATCAGAAGTGTTTTTAGTATTGGGCTGTTTTATCCTACATCGGAAATCTCACATCAAAGAAACACTAGCACTATTGCAAGAGGGTTATATAGCTAGCCTAGAAGTGGGAAACACTAAGTTCGCTGGATATAATGCTAACACTTTTTGTTCAAATTCTTTTTGGTGTGGTCAGCCCCTTGCTGAATTAGAGCAGAATGCTCGATCCTACTCCCATGGATTAATACAACTGAAAGAATTGAACAAACCCAGCTACTGTCGGATGTGTTGGCAGTCTGTATTAAATTTACTCGGTTTTGGAGAGCAGCATCCCACTATTTTGTCTGGGTTAGCCATTAAAGAGAGAGAAATTCTATCTTTCCTACTGTCTACTAATGATTTGACTGAGTTGTTTGTATTCTATTCATATAAGCTGATACTATGTTACTTATTTGCGGAAATTGAGCAAGCTGAAAACTACGCAGTTGAATGCAGAAGCTATTTAAATGCCATTGTGGGGACAACATTTGAACCTGGGTTTTATTTCTATGATTCTTTAATCACTTTATCACAATTCAACCAACAGTTAAATTCAGGATCAAGAGAATTAGAACGTGTAACACAAAACCAAATCCAGTTGCAGCAGAACTGGGTGCACCACGCCCCGATGAACCACCAGCATAAAGTTGATTTGGTAGAAGCAGAGAAGCATCGCGTATTAGGAAAGAATTATGAGGCGTTCATTTATTACGATCGCGCCATATCAGGAGCCAAGGAAAACGGCTACATTCAAGAAGCAGCCCTGGCGAATGAACTTGCTGCTAAATTTTACCTTAACTGGGGTAAAGAAAAAATTGCCGCAGGTTATATGCAGGAAGCTTACTACTGCTATGCCAAATGGGGTGCTAAAGCTAAAACCGACGATCTAGAAAACTGCTACAGCCATTTACTCCAACCAATTCTGCTACAGCAAAAACTTAGCTTCAATTCCGCAGAAACCATTGTCTTTCGGGGAACTTCTTCATCCACAGGCACAACAAGTAGTAGTAGCAGTATTTCTGAGATTCTGGATTTTACTTCCATTCTCAAAGCTGCTCAAACTATTTCTGGCTGTATCGAATTAGATGAACTTGTCGCTAGTCTCACCAAAATTATCCTGGAAAATTCGGGGGCGAAAAAATCTGTTCTGATTCTTCCCAAAGAAGATACATGGCAAGTCCGAGCAATTACCTTGATTAATTATCAAGATCATCCCCAAGGTGAAATCCAAACTATCGTTAGCTCAGAACCACTAGATACTTGTGCAGATATTCCTAGAAGAATGATCAATTATGTGAAGAATACCCAGGAAACAATTGTCATAGATAATTGTCAAACAGATATTCCTGGAGTGATTGGGGAATATATGCTAGAGCATCAACCAAAAAGTGTATTGTGTACACCAATTATTAATCAAGGGAATTTGGTCGGTATTCTCTATCTAGAAAATCAAATCACCAGCGAGGTATTTACTAACGAACGTCTACAATTGATCAATCTACTTTCCTCCCAAACTGCTATCTCTCTGGAAAATGCCAGGCTTTATCAAAAAGCCCAACAAGCGTTACAAAATTTACAACAAGCACAATTACAAATTATTCAAAGTGAGAAAATGTCCGCTTTGGGTAATTTAGTTGCTGGAGTAGGTCATGAAATGAATAATCCTTTGGGTTTTATTGCTACTAGTCTCCAACAAGCTAAACCCATCATTTCTGATATTATTGAGCATTTGCAACTCTATCAATACAATTTTACCAATCCAGGTCAGGAAATCTTGGAACATGCTGCAGAAATTGCCCTGGATTATAGCTTAGAAGACTTACCGAAAATGATAGATTCGATGCTAATAGCAAGTGACAGATTAAAAAATATTAGCACTAGTTTAAGAACTTTCTCCCGTGCCGATCAAGATTACAAAGTGCCTTTTAATATTCATGAGGGTATTAATAGCACCATTCTTATTCTCAAACATCGCCTCAAGGCCAATGAACAACGCTCAGCAATTGAAGTAGTTACAGATTACGGTAAATTACCTGCAATCAAGTGTTTTCCTGGGCAATTAAATCAGGTATTTATGAATATCTTGGCTAATGCTATTGATGCTTTGGAAGAAGCAAACACCACACGTAGTTTTGCCGAAACCGCATCTCAACCAAACTCGATTATAATTAGTACTTCAGTTGCAAATAAAACCGTGAAAATTGCTATTTCTGATAATGGTAAAGGGATGGATGAAGCAGTCAAACAGAAGATTTTTGACCATTTATTTACTACTAAAGAAGTAGGTAAAGGGACAGGATTAGGATTGGCGATCGCTCGTCAAATTGTCGAAGAAACCCACGGGGGTAAATTAAGCTGTAATTCTGTTTTAGGCGTGGGTACAGAATTTGTGATTGAGATTCCCATATCTTAACGAGAATTCAAATTACAGCTGCTTCCAAAAGCTGAATCATTCCAGTTTCAGCATCAATCTCAGCCATTAAACCAATAGGAACTGTAAACTTATCTGGAATATGTCCGATCATCGAACCATACCAAGCGGGGATTCGCAATGGCTGAATGTGGTCTTGCAAAACTTGGATTAACGTCAAAAAAGGCGCATCGCCTACTTGACAATTAGTACATTGTGCAAAAATAAAGCCACTGATTTGGTACAGAATACCAGCATTTTTTAACTGCGTCAGCATTCGATCTATTCGATAAACATCTTCCCCTATATCTTCGACAAATAGGATACTTTTTTGCCAAGATGGGAGATAAATAGAGCCTATCATTGCTGTCAAAGTAGTCAAATTACCGCCAATTAATTTACCCTTAGCTCTTCCTGGCGTAATCACTTGAATTTTTACTAGGCTATTATCTGGGCTACTAGAGGGATTTTGCATTTTTACCAGTTCGCCATTAAATAAAATACGTTGGATATAATCAAGGGTAAATGGATTCCAATTTGATGTAGCGACTGGTCCATGGAATGTAATTAACTGGCTCCGAGCATTAATGGCTAAGAGTAGAGAAGTAACATCGCTATAACCCATGATAATTTTGGCACAGGAACGGATAAGAGGATAGTTGAGCCAGGGTAAAATCCGATTACAACCCCAACCACCGCGCATAGCAATAATGGCGTTAACACTTTGGTCTGCGAACATTGTGTTAATATCTTGAGCACGGTCGATGTCTTTACCTGCTAGATAACCATAACTGTCTAAAATATGCGCTGCGATTTTGATGTTTAACCCTAAATTTGCTAGAGTTTGTCTTGCTTGATCTATCTCTTGCGAGTCAACAATACCCGCTGGGGAAATGAGTCCTACAGTATCGCCTGGTTTCAGACGCGCTGGTTTTGGAGGGTTTTGGGTGGAGTGAGGAATTTGAGTAGCTAAAGTAGTCAATCCCAAAGTGCTGAGAAATTGGCGACGATTGATAATCATGCTAAATCAGGGTAGTTTTTTCAACCTATGGCACTAAAACGCTTTATTATCGAAATGGGTATGGGTGTAGACCAACATGGACAAGACCCAACAGTAGCCGCAGCTAGAGCCGTGAGAAATGCGATCGCCCATAATGCTCTAGTGGGGATTGTGGAGATAGCTGGTCTCCAGGATCTAAATCAAATGATTGTAGAAGTCAAAATAGCCGTACCTTACCCATCTAGGGTAAGAGAAGCGGAAGTACTAGCTGAACTTCCTTTCGGACAGAAATCTCTGATTGTAGAATCTGGGGGTATGGTGGTTCATGGACGAGCTATTCCCTCGCTCAATGACCAAAACGATGAAATGTTAATTGCTATAGCCGCAATCACCGTACAACTTGAAATTCACAATCCAGGATAATCCAGGATAATCCAGGATAATTTATTGAGTACTTATTGGGACTAATTTACCACCTTTAATCAATTTTAGTTGTTGACCCCGCCATTCGATGGTATTACCAGTAAAACCTGAACACCAAATGACAAAGTAGAGTAAATCCCATAAAGGAATTATCCAGAAAAACTTTTTAGTTACCGAGTCATTGAGGATTTTCACCCCAACGAACCAACCCATAACTAATCGCATTGACCAGGTAATTATTAAACCTATCCAACCCACAGGTGATCCGCCTGTAGTCAACAACAATAGGAGACTAGAAACTGTACCAAAGGTGAACAAAAGTCCTAAATAGCCCCAAGGACGAGAGACGCGAATACAACGAGTCCAGCGAATTTGGCGGTTGATCGAATCTGTTAAACTGCTCCGGGATAATATATGATCAACTACATAATCAGATAGTACCACTTTATAACCTGCTTGAGCTGGTAAATAACCAAGTTGAAAATCGTCTGCAAGATAATCAGCTACTGCTGTAAAGTCGCCAATCTTTTCCAAAGCGGGTTTGCGGATGACAATGGTAGAACCGAAGGCAAATTTTATCCCTTCTAATTGCTTACTGACTAAAACTCCCGGATGGAAATCGGTAGCTGTGCCAATAGCTTCCAAACTCGCAGCCAATCCTTGAGCAGAGGAACGATACAAACAAGTAACCACACCCACAGATTCGTCTTGTAATGGTTGGATAACTCGCTGGAGATAATCTGTACCCACACGAATATCACTATCAGCAATGATCAAGATTTCGTATTTAGCAGCAGTGACAGCATTGGCTAAATTGCTTACCTTTAAGTTAGCTCCAATGATGCGATCGCTAACGACTAAACTAATATCGACTTGGGGAAATTGGTGAATGAGCTTTTGGACAACTGCTATAGAAGGGTCAGCTCGATCCCGCACACCAAAAACAATCTGATATTGTGGATAATGCTGTTGGCAAAATGAAGCTAGGTTAGCGTAGGTTCCCTCGTCCACACCGCAAAGCGGCTTGAGGATGCTTACAGGTGGATGAAAATCAGGATTAACAGGGAGCGAGGAATGGGCAAAAACCAGCGCAGCATAAATCCCATAACAGTAAAATAAGACGGCTGACAGACAAAATATTAACATAATTACCGCATAAGAGCTAGAAACTGACGATTGAGGACCAATGACCGAAACATGAATTTAATTTATTTCCTTTTACGTTCTTCTTGGATAATGGTCGCGATCGCCATCCTGACGGGATTTTTGAGTGGTGGTAGCAGCGCCGGTCTAATTGCTTTAATTAGCAGTACAGCGGGTCATAACCACACATCATCGCTCCTAATAAATATAGCTTGGGGTTTTGTCGGTTTAGTTATCATCGCATTAATTACAGGCGTGATTTCGCAGGTTATGTTAATCCGCTTATCACAAAATGCTATATTACAATTACGCATAGGTTTAAGTCAGCAGATACTCGCTTCTGAATTAAGTCATTTGGAGCAATTGGGAAGTTCCCGATTACTGGCAACTTTAACAGAAGATGTGCAAGCCGTAGCCAATGCTGTGTATGTTATACCATTTCTTTGTATTGATTTGGCGATGGTATTAGGTTGTTTACTATATATCACTTGGCTATCCTGGTTAGTTTTTCTGTTAGTTTCTCTTTTAATGCTGGTAGCCGTTGGTAGCTGTCATTGGCTCCTAAATAGAGGCGAGAAATTATTAGCCCTAGCACGAGAAGACCAAGATGTGCTATTCAAAAATTTTGCGACTGTCACTTCCGGGATCAAGGAGCTTAAACTACATTATCAACGTCGCGAAATATTTTTGACCAAGCGCCTAGAAACAACAGCCAACTTATTTCGGCGTCATAATGTTGAGGGACTAAATTTATTTGCGATTACCACCAGCTGGGGTAAATTCGTCTTTTTCTTCGCTATTGGTTTTCTTATATTTGTTTTACCCCATTTACTGACGATCAATTCCCAAACTCTATCTGGTTATATATTGACATTTACTTATTTAATGTTGCCGATGGATAATATCGTCAATAATTTGCCGTTAATCAGCAAAGCTAGTGTCGCCTTAAAGAAAATAGAATCTTTGGGTTTATCCTTAACTGACCATGCTGAGGTTACTACTAGAGTCAGCACTTTATCCCCTAACTGGGAAAGTCTAGAATTGATAAATGTTACTCATACTTACCATATAGACCAAGAAGAAACAAGTTTTGTCCTGGGTCCAATAAATCTCAAACTACATCCCCAGGAATTGGTATTTATTGTCGGTGGGAATGGCAGTGGTAAATCATCTCTAGCTAAACTCATAACTGGACTTTATCTTCCTGAAACTGGAGAAATTAACTTGAATGGTAAATTAATCACCGAGCAAAATCGAGAATGGTATCGCCAGCATTTTTCCGTAGTATTTTCTGACTTCTACCTATTTGAAGAGCTTTTGGGTTTAGAGGATAATAATTTAGATATTCTAGCTGAAAAATATTTGCGTCAGTTACAGCTTGACCATAAAGTCACTGTCAAAGATGGACAATTTTCTACTACCGCCCTTTCTCAAGGACAACGTAAACGATTAGCCCTACTCACAGCTTATTTAGAAGACCGCCCAATTTATTTATTTGATGAATGGGCTGCGGATCAAGACCCTTTATTCAAAGATATATTCTATCATGAGATATTACCAAAACTGAGACAAAAGGGTAAAACCATACTGGTAATTAGTCATGATGATCGATATTTTCATCTAGCAGACCGGATGATTAAGCTAGATTATGGCAAAATTGAGTATGATCGGGTTATAAGCAAATCAAGGGATATAGGATGACAGAAGCTAAGAATGTCTTAGGTACAACTTTGCAGGTTTGCTGTACGCATCCTCTGACTGGATATTACCGTGATGGGTTCTGTAATACAGGTGGACAGGATTTCGGGATGCATGTTGTTTGCGCTCAGGTTACAACTGAGTTTTTGGCATATACCAAATCTCAGGGAAATGATTTGAGTACACCTGTTCCAGAATTCAACTTTCCTGGATTGAAAACTGGCGATCGCTGGTGTCTCTGTGCGCTTCGTTGGCAAGAAGCATTTAATGCTGGTGTTGCGCCTCCTGTGATTCTCGAAGCTACGCACATGAGAGCGTTGGAAGTTTGCAATTTGTCAGATTTGCAGAAACTAGGAGGTAAATTATGATGCTACAAACAATTCAAGGAATCTATAAAAACGGTAGAATTGAACTGACTGAAACACCACAGGGAATCAACGAAAGCCTAGTTATTGTTACTTTCTTAGAAACCAAACCCGCCAAATGGCCAGAAATTATTATGCAATATCAAGGTGTAGAAGAAAGTATTAATTTTGAATCGTATCGGAATGAACTTCTACCACCTAAGGAAATAGAATTGTAATCATGGGTTATCTACCCTGCTACAGCAGTAAGCAATAATCATATTTTAGTAACATCTAATGTCCGAGAATTTCAAAGAGTACCTAATTTGTCAATAGAAAATTGGCGTTCTAATTAAATAACTAACTTTTTTTGGTCATCGCTTGAAATCGCTCATTTCGCATCAACGCTTGTTTAAGCATCTGAGGTAACCAAAAGATAAAAGAGTAAATTTGTTTAACTTGACTATAGAGAAAGAATAATTTTGCTTGACTGAATAAAGTATATGGTTGGACTATTCTGAGAATATCGCCAAATCTATCTTTAGGAGTATGTTGTCCTAAACCACTCACATTATAAGATTGTAGGTGTGGAGGTAAATGCCAATTTAATTGAGAATCTGGTTGGTGTGCGATCGGCTCAACATTTCCCCGCCAAGCGACCCCCATAATTTGCATAGTCTGATATACCATTGTATTCCAACCATTATCCCGAAAGTAGTCCAACCCTTGTCCCACATCAGGAGAAGCCAAATCATGAAACAGAATTAAAGCATCTTCCTCTGCAAATTGTTCACAAATAATCGCATCATTCAGAGGTGCGGGAACTTCGTGGTGTCCATCAATAAATATCAAAGACCATTTACGTTGAAGTTTTTTGGCTATTTCCTCTACTTTCTCAGGGCTGTATCCGGGGATGAGATTAACATATTCCCTTACCCCCGCCCGTTGAAGTGAATCGGAAACGCTTTCATAAAATAATTCTGTCGATAACATCGGATCGATCACATCCAACTCGACTCCTCCCAAAGCTAAATGACAAGCTGACCACCCCATCCAACAACCGATTTCCAGAGCTGGTTTCCCCTGAAATTTTAGAGCTGTATTGTAGAGTATATGCGCTTCATCCCTGCTAACAAATCCTACTCCGCTTTGACGCTGATCTACATACCAGTTATGGTTAATATCACGCCGCAAGTAGAGCCAGAAGGAATCATACTTATTTCCCAAGACCATATTAGGAAAGCATGAATCTGGCTGAATAATTGCTAGTCCTGGCGAAACATAGTCTCCCAATGGTAATAAATCGCGTTGTATCACTTTTTCTTTCCTTGTACATCAGCTGGAGGTAGTGACAATAGAGAATACCATAGACGCACCGTTTAATTTTCATATTTGTTGAGGAGCGTACCATAGGCGAAATCCAACCTACTCGCCCAGGTTTAGACTAGAATAAATTTATTAACCCTGCTGAAATATGGTAACTGTTATATGACTATAGCCAAGGAACCAAATCCCTCTATCAGCATATATGAAGATATAATCTTACCCACAGATGAAATATTTAGTGATGAACCACCTTTGGAAACAGTCCTACATTTACAACAAATTATTCTCCTCCTCACCAGCTTAGAATTATTCTGGGACGACAGGAATGATTTCTTCGCTGCTGGTAACTTAACTATCTATTACAGTCTTCACCAAGTAAAATCACGAGATTCTCGCGGACCCGACTTTTTTGTGGTGCTGGACACTGAACGCAGACCAAGGAAAAGCTGGGCGGTATGGCAAGAAAATCATAAATTTCCCAATATCATAGTAGAAGTTTTATCACCCAGTACAGCCAAAGTAGACAAAACCACTAAGAAAACCCTCTACCAAAATATATTCCGTACCCCAGAGTATTTTTGGTTTGATCCATACAACACCGTAGAATTTGCGGGGTTTAGATTACAAAATGGCAAATATGAGCCAATAAAACCAAATGCTCAAGGATATCTTTGGAGTCAAGAGTTAGGCTTATATTTAGGACTGCATGAGGGACTTGTCAGATATTTTACACTAGAAGGAGAGCTAGTTCCCTCACCAAAGGAG
>Ga0116231_10000484_pt1 | contig 69430 bp, 65 predicted proteins | sample S1TSphgellanicum_2_FD_89695 | JGI IMG/M metagenome (GOLD analysis project Ga0116231, IMG submission 89695) | Host-associated microbial communities from peat moss isolated from Minnesota, USA - S1T2_Fd - Sphagnum magellanicum MG | ecosystem: Host-associated > Plants > Peat moss > Unclassified...
ACAATACTCATAACTCCACAACCAACAAAACAAAGAAAGGAAGGAGAAGGAAAGGAAGAAAAAAAAAAAAGAGTAGGAAGGGAGGGGGGGGGGGGGGGGGGAAGACAAGATCATTTGAAGGATAATTTTATTGTGTAATGGCTTCTTTGCATCAATTGGTGCTTAATGTATAATAGAGGCCCACCTCCAAATGAACCTGAGGAGATGAAACTAAACAAAATTCTATCAAAGTGAGAAGACCTGAATAGGTAGGGTGTTCTTAGGAAGGCCTACTAGTCCAGGCCAAAATAGTGGCAGCCAATTTTAGGAATAGAATTTCCATGCAACCCTTGAGAAGTTGTGTTCTGGAGTGAAGGGGCCTCCTTTTTTTCTTGTATGTGGGGGGAGGGGGGTTTTTTTCTTTCCAGTTGTGTTTGGTGTGGAGAGTGGACTGTCCACTGTTTCACTTTCTACTTGGACTATGTGCCCAGTAGACTTTCCATGCAAGCATTTTATAAAAAAATTTGGTTTGGGGGGTGGTTCAAAGCAAAGAGTTCCCAAGTTCCTGATATGTTCCCCAAAGGAAATGAACTCTATGTTTCAAAATATAACCTTCTGTTTTGAGGAGCCTCCATAGTTTCTTTTTTTTTGAGTGATGGGCCAATCAAATTGGCTCATTGCAGAAATAAAAAGAAAAAATTGAACTTGGGGAGGCACCTCATCTAATGAATAGGATGAACTCACATTTTATTTTTATTTTTTGAAGGAGTCATATTGATTGGCCTGTCACCAATATTTTTGGAACATGGGGCATTCCCCAATAGTAACACCTCTTTGGACAACTAGTTGCAAAATAGAAACAAATAATTCGGCTCCCTATGGCCCAACTTTTTCATGAGAGTTGAACTTTGGGCAAACCATATGGGATAAAACTCGGGTACTTTTGGGAACATTTTGGATGACCTCATGGGAACACATTAGGAACAATGAAAAAACGAAAAAAAGTGATGTGCATATGGTATTTGTGATTTCATCCATTTCAATGTAAACAACATGTGATGTTTATTGAGTGAAGTTTTATGATTTCATCATCTATTTCAACGTCAAAAGCGTGGCACTTTTGTAGTATTACGTTGGAGAAAAGATGTGAGACACATTGAGAAGAGCCACATTCTGTTGTAGTGAGTGGTGGGTAATGTAATTTGAATGCATGATGAATTTTGACAAACAAAAACACAGCTGAAAATTCAGAAATCACAGCTACAGTAGAACTGCCCATCACCGATCTTCATCATCTGTGCTTCATTTTGAGTGATTTAAAATGTTATGGGAGCACTATCTCAACCTTGAGAAATCATCTTTCAAGTGCAAATGAAAAGGAGTAATGAAAAAATAGCAAGAAGGAAAATAAGCCTTCCAACTCACAAAATGTGTTTTTTTCCTTTTCTTTTTTTTCTCTCTTTGGACCCCTCCTACTTTCAAAGCTTCTGACTTTCTCATTTCTTGTTCATTACTCCTCCTACTTTCAAAGCTTCTAACTTTCTCATTTCTTGTTCATTACCCCTCCTACTTTCAAAGCTTCTAACTTTCTCATTTCTTGTTCATTTTAAATGATTTAAAGTGCTATAAGAGTACCACCTTCAGTTCTACAAATCATCTTGGAACTTTATTAGTACCAGAGAAACATACAAGGAATTTTTTGGATGATCGAGATTAGGTTTTGTAATGTTAGGTGATTTGTTTTTTTGAGTTCTTGATCCCCTCTACTTTGGGGCCCCCTAACTTTCTTAATTCTAATTCGTTTTTGAGGATTTTTAGTGCGCCAGATGCACCAATAGGAGGGGTTCAGGTTTTGGTGGGACACCAAAAACAAGAGTCCTCCCCTTGAATCCGGCCTGCCCTGAGCGTTTAAGAGATCGCTCATGGGCTGTTCTACCCTAGGTCTCCAGTTTGTGACGTGGCTCGCAGCACAGTGTATTCCAAATCGTACAGAGATGTGCAGTCTTGTCCTTCTTGAAGACCAACAAACGAGGCCTTTGGGCTTCCAAGAAAAAATCCACCCAACAACTTCAGTCCTCCCCCGATAATGAGCTTCAAATCTCAGTTGCATTTTTCTCAAAGTATCCTGATCAGAGCACTACCATCCTATTTCTCATATCCTTGCTGTTGTTTAATGGTCTCATCTGCATGTACAATTGTCTCAAGTTTTGGAGTCCGACAGAGATCAGCAGAGCTGGTTGCAGCAAAATAATTTTGTCCAGAGGTGGCTTTTTGTTTGTTTTGGAGCTCTGGTTGTAGCAAAATAATTCTATTGTGAGGTGGTTTTTGTTTGTTTTGGAGCACTGGTTGTAGCAAAGAAATTGTGTTGTGGGAATGACTTTTGTTTGTTTGGATAGTTGATTGCAGCAAAATAATTGTTGTGGGGTGGGTTTTTTCTTTGTTTTGGAGAGCTGGTTGCAGCTCAACAATTTTGTTGTGGGATAGTTTTTGTTTGTTTTGGAGAGCTCGTTGCAGTAAAGAAATTCTGTTGTCAGGTGGTTTTTGTTTGTTTTTGAACAGGAAGAAGAAAACAGACAGCAAGAAGAAATGAAGGAATTTGTAAGATTCTTCAGCTCAAGAGTGGATACGGGTTGCACGGATTTTGTTGTGATTGTACTCGCTCTATGCGTTGTTCAGATTTATGGAACAGACGGGTTGTCAACCGATGGATTGGCTCTACTCGATTTTAAGAATGGCTTGATCTCCAAAAATATTCTTGAGAGCTGGAATGCTTCCGATGTATCACCATGCAATTGGGAGGGGGTGGTTTGCTCCGGATCAGATGGGCTTGTGACCGCCCTCCTCCTCTTTAATGCGGGGCTTTATGGTTCCATTTCTCCCAGCCTTGGGAATCTGCAAGCCTTGAAATACTTGAATTTATCTGCAAATAGTCTCACCGGGGAGATTCCATTACAGCTTGCAAGCATATCAAGCTTGGAAACCTTGGATCTTTCTAGCAATAAGCTAACAGGTCTCATTCCACCAGATCTTGGAAATCTCATGGAACTACACCTGCACAACAACAAACTGAATGGGACTCTCCCACCATCACTGGGGACATCGTTAGAGCTGTGGTCTTTTGATGTCCATGGCAACTCCATATCTGGAAGTATCCCAGAACTTATATATTGTATTAATCTTGCATACCTCGATATGTCGGATAATGAGCTTTCTGGGCAGATAATCCTTCCAATTTCCCTCGTTTCCCTTCAATTTTTGAACTTATCGTACAACCATCTTGTGGGTCCTATTCCACTATTTGTCTTTTATAGCAACTCGCTTATCAAAGTAGATTTGAGCTACAACTTCCTCATTGGCTCCAACTCCGCTATATTTGCAAGTGGCTCACATGAGTGCAAGGCTTGTGCTCCTCTCTTGCAAGAGCTTTACTTGCAAGGAAATTCCCTTCAGAGCAAGGTCTAAGTATTTATACCTTTCTCCACGGTCTCTCATTTTTGAATACATTAAATTTGGCTCAAAATGATTTGAAGGGCCTTATTCCCCAAGAGATTGGATTATTGAATGCTAGTTTGGTTATGCTGAACTTGAGTTGGAATCAGTTTTCTGGAACAATTCCCACTGCGCTTGGGAGCCTACAAGCACTTCAAGTTCTTGATCTTTCACATAATCAACTCTCTGGGACTATTCTTCCGAGCTTAGGTACTCAACTCATGTCCCTTAAATCAATAAATGTTTCCTACAATCATCTTGATGGCAGTTTGCCATCCTCTTGGGTTAGATTCCTAGTAGCAAATTATGACTCCATTGAAAACCCTGGACTTTGTCTAAAGTATTCAAGCCACAACCAATGTATAGAAAATGTTAATGTTAATATACGAATCATGATCATAGTCATTAGTTGTGTAGTATTCATAGTAGGTCTCAGCATTTTTACATGTTGCTATATTTGAAGAAGATCTAAAAGCATGTTGGTTGTACCTAATGACATGGAGATATTAAGTGCTCTTGGTAGGGAAATATCCTTTAATAACATCATGGAAGCAACCCAAAACCTTAGTGATGACTACATCATTGGGAAAGGAGGTCAAGGTATTGTGTACAAGGCAGTACTACATAATGGAAATGTAGTTGCAGTAAAAAAAATTCCTTTGCTAGACAAGGATATCAAAATTCATAAGAGTTTCTTGAGAGAAATAAATACAATAGGGAATATTAAACATCGAAATCTAGTAAAGCTTTTGGGGTTTTGTAAGTTTGGGAAGATTGCACTTGTCGTGTATAACTACTTTCCCAACGGAGATTTATTTGATGCCATACATAATAAGGAAAGGGGAATAGTTCTTGATTGGGACACCAGACTAAAAATTGTTGAGGGAATAGCACATGGGTTAGCATACCTTCATCATTATTGTGTTCCACCTATCATTCATCGAGATATCAAATCAAGGAATGTGCTTTTGGATGTGGACATGCAAGCACATATTACTGATTTTGGAATCGCAAAAGCAATTGCACTCAAGCCAAATGAAGATTATGTGAACACAACAATAACAATTGAAGGTACCTATGGGTACGTTGCCCCTGGTAAGTATGAATTGAGATTTGCCTACCTGTGCATTTCAATTGTTCAAAACATGTGTTCGTAAGGCTATGTGATTTCACAAGGACTTTTGAATGTTGTGGAAAAAATGAAACAATTAAATTAACACAAGATATTATTATTCTTCAATTTGCAATTTTATGGTTTCCTTATTTTTTGTAAAAATAAACTAAACAAATTGATGAGATCTTTCATTTTAATGTGGAAAAAAAAATTGTAAAAATTTCCAATGACTTAACAATGGTTATATATGGATTTTGCAGAAAATGGGTATGAGACGCAAATCACATCAAAAGTGGATGTTTATAGTTTTGGAGTGCTACTACTTGAGCTTTTAACAGGGAAACAACCACTTGACCCAAGTTTTGGTGAATTTGAACACATAGTACCTTGGGTATTGGCAACAATCAAGCAAAATGGTCCTAATTTGAATGATGATGTCTTTGATTCAACGCTCTTAAACATGGCAACAAATGTACAAAAGGAGCAAATGTTCCAAGTACTCAAAATAGCAATAGTTTGCACCAAAGACATTCCTTCGAAAAGATTGACAATGACTCATGTCCTAGAAATCCTAGGGATGAGCCGAATGATTACATGTAGTCCTTTATGCAACTAAGAATGCATCTTTTGTTTGCAACAATTGGTGTTGTTGGTTTATGACCACAAAAGGTTGCAAGGCCTATAATTAGATTTTACCTTTCACAAAGTTTTTGGTCCATATCCATAATAAGAACAATATTTCATAATTTTTCATGTTATCACTTCTTTAAATATTAGACTCTTGTGTTGTAAAAGTTTAATCTAATATGAGATTGGATATATGTTTCTGTTTAGTGGCCTATATGTGTTTTTTGGAATGTTGGGCAATTATATCAATGGAATCCTAGAATAGATATTGATACTAGTTCAAATATCAAGAAGTTAAACACACTTGTATAACCTTGCTTTAATACTCCATGATACTTTTATTATTCTATATGGGGTCCAATGGTACCCGTGTGGATACTTGACATGATTGATACATGAATTTGGAATACATAGGTTGAAAACAATGTTGTGTGATCATTAGAATTTACTAGAAATGCCCATTGGTTATCAACTTGAATATATACTAGTGTTGGTTAGTTTTTAGTTTTTAAAAGAACCTTCAGGCCCATTTTTAAACTTTTTTAAATTATGGAAAACCTTATATTTCAAGCTTTATAATTTTTTTTTCAAAATAAAAACCTATTGCTTTTGGGACTAAGTCAAAATTTTAAAACTATTGGTTCCCATATTTAATAGTTGTTATATAGTTAAAATATGTTGGTTTTAGGTCAAGGTTGGTTTTGAGTTTTACAATTCTTTTTTTCATAGATCAAATATTAAATTTCATTCCTAAATAATGTCACAGTTGATATCTTTATTGACATAAACCCACATGGATCTATTTCCTACACTTTTCCAAAACAATCTGAAGCCAACAAAAATACAAACAAAAACCTACAACAAGCAATGCACTAGTAACAACATTCAAATTTTCTTCAACTCCAAATTTGAAATTTAAATATATCCAACATTTAATATTCATTTTCTTTAAAAAAACTCATTGTCAAACATCAATTTTTCATTGACTTCCATCAATACATCCTCCACATTAATGAACTTAATGAAAGAACAAATTTTCCTTCCTTTGCAACCCACACTAGCATCATTTGGCCAATTTTGGTTAATCATGGTCAATTAATCCAAATTTTCCACCCCAAAGCTTGGATTGTTGTGGGTTAATGATCCCTTCAACAATAGAAAATTCTCTTTGTCATAATCAAAGACCCAACAATCTTGAAAATTTGATGAACTAAATAAAAAACATGAAGAAATTGATTTTCATGTGTAACCAACCAAACTAAAGGATTTTCAAAATCCTTAAGGCTTATTTGCAAGCAATGAAATATATGCAATTTATTTTTCAGCAATGGGTGAAGGACACCATCAGTGGAAGCAAATTGTTCCAAAAAAAATCCTCATCAAATAATGGACCAAGCTCTAAAGGAGCAACACCTATAGGGTTCAACTTTTTATAAACCTACAAGAACATGGGCATGACTAACTTCTTGTAATATTCTTCTATGATGGATGAAGCATTAAAAAATCCCATGCATTTTCGAATCAATTTCAAACTTTTGTGTCATTGGCCAAACATGATTACCATCATGTCATGCACCTTGAAAAAACAAAAAAATGTGCTCGAACTTCAATCACTTAACCCAACATGCAAAGCTTTGTAATTTGAAGTTCTGAATTAGAACCTCCCCAAATTAGATGTTAATGAAAGGCCTCAATTTCGCAAATTTTTTTTGCATGTTATATATCAAAGTGAATGCTACAACAAAATATGTTAAACAAAAAATTAATACACTAAACAACTTAGACTTGTGTCTTCTTCCTTCTCCAAATAACACCCAAGAAAGTGTGACAAGGAATTTTCCCTTAAAATCTCATTTCCTTTTGGTATGACCCTTGAATATGAATATAAGTTTAATGTACCTTAATTTATTGGGTTGGTGGGGATGAAATAATAAGGGGGTTTACCTAGATTTTTAAATGGTTTGTTCCTCCATATCTCTCTCACCTTCCACCTATTGACCTTTCTATTGTTGTTATCTGGACAACAAATAACACAACACAATTACACCAACCTTATTCCATCCCAGCCTACCACTATTGTGACAACTCTAAAATATTAGGTTAGTTTTTATTCACCATTACAACCCACTCCAACCATCAAATTAAACCATGTCCAACCAACATTAACCCCACCACATGTTCCTTGTTTCCTTTTCTCATCCTAGGACCTTTTACCCCCTCCCATCCCTACTTATTGAACAACAACCTTTAATTGAAATGAAACCTTGCATGTGTTTGGATAATTTCTATTATTCATCTATCAAGAACACAATACGATGTTCAAAATTGAAATGTTCAACTCCTTCATATTGATAAATTATCAAAATTCCTTATGTTCCAATCATATACATGAAATCCTTCATGGTTTTCTTCTAATATCTCCTTCTACCATCCTATCATAAGACCGCCTTAATTTTAACATTGGTTAGACTTTAAGTATGCAAAAACAAAATGCAATCCTGCCACAACTTGCTCTTCTAAACCTAAAAACTAAATGAAGTCCCCTAAAAAAACCTCTTTCTTAAACCCTAAACTCTTTCATCAATACTCCCCTTTTGTACCTTCTCCTCACCTTGTTGTTCCCAAACCCTATTTGTTAACTTTTCACTCCTTCCTTGCATGGAGTGGTCCTTTTCATGGAAAATCTTTGAACAATTGCCACCACCTCTTTTGCCTCCAAATGATACCTCCACCTCTTTTCCTAGTGTGTTCCCTTTTTAGTTTGCTTTGAAGGTTTCATTGTTCATGAGTGAGTAACCACCTTGCACTTGTGATGTGCTTAATTCCCCCAAGCCTCCCCAAATCATCACATAACTCTTCCACCTCCACCTTAAGTTCATGAGTATTTTAACATCTTCACATCCAAATGAGAGGTCAACAAGAAAGAGCTTGACCAAGAAGCCCCAACCTACTATAATGACCTAACCCCTTAATTTAGACCTAAAAAAAATTTCTAGAAGTTGTTCTCCCCCAACTACCCCTTTTACTCAATGAATTAATCAATCTAAAACAAGATATCTTATCCTTTCTTTTCTATGTTAACTAACCCATATTTTCCATCCTACCTAGGTCACCATTCCTTATTAGAACCTAAGATAGCTAGTACTTTATTCTAACCCTTTTAAACCATGGCCTTCTTTGCAAAACTCCTATTTTTTTCAATCTACCCCTTATTTTCCTTAAACCTCTTCCCATTTAACAACAATCCCACTAAATGGGTCATACCTATTAACAAAATTGGGTTAGGCAAATATTACCTAACACAAAACATCAAACAACAATGAGAATCCATTGGATTGATTCAATATGCATGGAATTACCACAAACAATAACAAAACTGGTGATAATCTTTGCAATGGCCCAAAGTATGACCATCAAGTAGTCATGTTTGCAAATGGGTTGTTTGCCACTTGTAACAAATGTTGATTGCCTTCATATATTCAAGAGTTTTTTGAAACATAATGACAATTAGCAAACCTAGTTTTCACCAAGGTCTTTAATTTTGTTGGTGGGAATTGAACATCCAAACATGCTTCCTTCCATTCCTTATAGCCTTTCCCTAATTTTTTAGTACAAGTAATTGTTGCTTGCAACTTCGTTTGAACAAACTTCAAGCTCACATATCACAATCCAAGGCAAACCTTATGATCATTTGTAGTAATTATATGTCTTGCTTATTTATTTTTAAAATGAATTAAAAGAATGGATGAAATCTTTCTTTTTAATGGGGGTCAAAAAATTGTAAATTTTTCCATTGATTTCACAATAGTGGTTATATATGAATCTTGCAAAAAATGGATATGGTGTTCATGGCACACCAAAAGTGGATGTCTATAATTCTGGGGTGTTATTACTTGAACTTTTAGCAAGGAAATGGCCACATGACCCAATCGTTGCTGAATTTGAACACATCGTACCTTCAGTATGGGCAACGATGAAACAAAATGGTCCTAATTTGAATGATGATGTGTTTAATTCAATGCTCCATGACATGACAATAGACTTATAAAAGACATAAATATTTCAAGTACTCAAAATTGCAATTGTTTGCACCAAAGATGCACCTTCTGTTTGGCTAACAATGACCCAAGTTGTAGAAATCCTAGAGAGGAGTCAAATCATGTAGATGCAATCCTTTACACAACTAGGAATGCCTCTTCTGTTTGTAGCAATGGGTGTCATGGGTTTGTGACCACAAATGGTTGCAAGGCCTACAATTAGAATTAATCTTTCTTTTTTTAAATTTTTGTTTAGTTCCACAATAATGTAATGTCTTAAAATGATCAATTTCAATTCATAAAAATAGAAATTTGTTATCATGTAATGGTAAATGATGTGCCAAGAAACCATTACCATTCCATTTAACAAAAGACTTCACCAAGGAAACTGTTGTTGTGGGTGGATGCATCCTTTGTTCTTAGAAACATGCACCTTAACATTACTTGACAATTTTTCATGTTAACGCTTCTTTAAATATTGACCATGTGTTTCCACCTTAGATGTTTGATCTAAGCTTAGATTGGAGAACTATTTGTGTCCAATGACCCATGTGTTAATTGCAATGTTGGGTGGGTATATTGATGGGAGCCTGGTATAGAGATTTGTACTGATCCTGGAATCCAAGAACCGACCAGATTGGCATACACGTTAACCTTGCTTTAATACTCTTATGGTACCTAATTACCCCATGTGGTGGCATGATGATACCCCAGTGAGAATGGAATCCCCAAACCATGCATATCCTACTTGGTTCCTTTCTTTTTTGTTGCAGCAATGATGGTCAACACTAAAACAGACAGATTGTGTTGCAAATCCGGGCTGAGTACCTTCCTTCTGTCAATTGGTTTTGTTTCAATGCACTTCCACTCTTGGCAATTATATTGGCATTGTCATGTCCATCCTGAAGCAATAGCATCTGGGAAGGCAAAGCTACCAGACCTGGTGCAATTCAAACCTGCTTAGTCCCTGGCATTTGATTCTCCAGTGATAAGGTGCAAAATAGGTCCACCCTCTGGTCATATGATTGCTGACTGCTATAGAAGATATGGTTTTACATTCAAGAAATTTATGGTTAAAATCTGATTCAAGTTGACACAATTCCACAGCTGAAAGCACTTTTGCTTAGAGGAGAAGCTAGAAAGTCGCTGTGGTGAGGTTTACAGCCTCCTACAACAATTGTGGAGTTCTTTGTAATTTGCAAAACAGTAGTCTAGGCTGGTCAGCATAGAAGTTGAACTGTCATCGGCTCAGATTCCTTCTGATAAATGAGATATGTCAATACACATGATGAACTGTGTGTTCTGAGGAATTCCACTGCAAAATAGCTCAGGTAGTTATGGATTAAGGGAAATGAAAATCCCTACTTCCAGAACTGAGTAAATGAATCAAAATACAGTAGGTGGTGTTGGTCCTCAACCACATAACTCAAGTTAGAAGTTCAAATGAGTTGACTACAGTCTTCAGCTTGTCGGCCATTTTTTCCCATCGCCGCTCATTTGCACCTGTTGTAAGAGTGTAGAATTTACCTGTCCATCAAAATAGCAAAGTACTTAATAAATTTCTCGTCCTTCCTTGATTTGCTAACCTGAATCCATGTGATCCCTTGGCCCCAGACCCTCACGGATTCTTTCCCTGAACTGAACTACATATGGCACTCAAATTGGTCCCAAACTCATGTCACAAAGACTTCTACAACTCCCTCTGCATTTAGAATTTCTAGCAAGTCCACCTTGGACAGACTACTCCATCTCCTTTATCAAAGAATATACTGAAGCTCTATCTTCTTTCATCAAGCTGACATTAACCCAGAAAAACAAAACATTATTGATGAGGTACTGAAGTCCAGATACCATCTTTGATGGACACAGTTCCCAGAGCGTGGCGCGTATAGTTTGGAGCTTTAGCAAGAAATTCAAATGTGTAGTAGGTCTTGCCATCTGCAGAACGCTGCATCATGTATTCCCATGACAGCACCCATAAAACTGGCATTTAAAAACTAAGGTAACATTCATATCCATCTGTCCTTTGGTCACTTGTATCAAACAAAATCAATCCTGTCATCAAAACAATAAAAGAAACTCAACCTAGTCATCAGCAGAAATCTGCCAGTGAGTGCATTGAAACTCCTCCCACCTCTTTGGCTTCAATAAGCTGTGTTTTCTGAGTTGGTGAAGCTAGTACTCTCTCGACCAAGGCCTTGGCAACCTGCGCACCCCATGTCCAGCCTCGGATTCAGGGCTTGGTAGTGACTTTAAGCAATTATTTTTATCTCAGTAAACTCATGGGCACAATTCCTGGGAATGCATGAAACGCATATGCATCAACGAAACGTATGAAACACATATGTGCAGTTAATGAGATTTAAGAGCTCCATTGCTGGAGTAATAACACTTCAAATTAACTACCAGGAAGTAGTCAACTACGTTGTGACTTGTGCAGGATGATCATGTGTCCAGACTAGAGGGTGGAACAGCAATTACACCTGGTCAGCTGACCCCAAGTCTTGCAAGCTGTCTTTGTCTGTCTTGATGATGCTCACACTCACACTCTCCAGGGGCTCAATGACATCCTTGAATGCCACATCCTGACCCTTCACAGCCACTTCCTGCATTCCTTCAAGGATGCATCTTCATTGGCAGCAGTACAAAATCAACTCTGTGCAAGCCATCAAGTTTTCTCCCTGGGAATGTAGCAATTACACAAACCTTGCAACTCTATCCATGAAAGAGATGCAGGGAGCCATTCATATATATATGGGCATCTCAGTGGAGAGATAGAGAATTACAGACCTGCCAGCCAAAAGGGTAAAAAAATTGATAGCCATCAGCATTGTCCAGAACAGCAGCATAGCCTTTTGGAGCTTCTGCAGTCATGGATTGACCAAAAAGCCATGTCATTCGTATGGCCATGTATGGCAGGGCACGGCATGGCAGCCTGTGTATACTGCAGTGCACCATTGTCTTGCATTAACTACAAATGCCACCTTCTGCTCCATCATACTTCTTTTACCCAGAAGCCATGCAGCAAACAGGATGGAATCAATCCTGCACACAGGCACATGCTCTATCTCCCTCTAAAGGGTTGTCCAGTGAAGACCTACTGTCATTCAAAAGCCTTCACAACAGGATCAAGTTCTTCCCAAGAGGAAATCTTGTATGGTAAGTAAGGTCAGGGGTGGGATAAGGACATACTTGCAGCTAGTGCTGACTGATCAAATGCAAGGCTGGCCACCAACACACCTACTCCTCCCAGCACCAGTCGTCGGGTTTGCATGTCACTCTCTGCAGAAAGAACCAACAGCAATTCTCACAAAACAGCATTGGACATAATTTGGTACTATAATGACAAGTCCCTATCACTGCTTGATAATGAAGCATGTTGAAAGAAGACTCCTTAGTTGTCTACTAAGGTTGACCCATATCACAAAAAGAGCCAGCCAAATCTGGGCATCAATTTGGGACCTTGAAGTACAAATTGGTGAAGAATCTACTCATGAAACATTAAACTGCCATCATCCATCATATCTTTTCTTTTCTTCTTCAATGGCTCTGGACAGTTTTGGAATCCTGGAGTTTTGAACTATCTTCCTCTTTGGTCCATTGGCCTTATAAACTGTCAATGGTACATCCCATTGTCTCTCTTCCTTTCCTCCTCTCAATTTTCAGAACCAGATGGGTCACTATTGCCACTTGCTTTGTCTATTCACTGACATGATTGGCTTCAAGTCTTTGCCTGCGTTCATGGACAGGCATCAATTACATCACAAATTCAGGTTCCTGGGAACTGTGGGTTCCTGGGAACTCTGTCAACTTTCTAACAATGTTCAAGAAATTATTTTCTTCCTCCTTTGCCCCTGCTGACCCTAAGCTGGGAACAGTGTCAAGAGCTTCTACATGAGGCTTCTGGTTCTTTGATGAAGTAGAGAGCACTGTTTACCATTTTGTTGTTCAGCACCAGAAGCCCGAACTCCAAAGGCATTCTTTCTCTGCAACCTTCCACATGTACTCCTGAATCTCAAAGGAACTGTCTGCATTCCACAAGTCATATTTGCAATGATCCTCATCAGCCATCAATCCACCTAGTCCTCATATGTCTGGCATTTCACTACCTGACCAACAGCATAAAATTTTGATTCCTCTTGATTGGATCAGTTTTTATGCTTTCCACTTTTCTTGCTCAACAGTGGAAAGGACACACGGTCTGTGAGTCTACAAGAAAACTCCATCTTTCCCCATTTTTCCATCTTACAACACAATTGAATCAAAGACTGGTACTAGAAGAATTCAACAAGAAAAAATACCTCATGATAGACCATGCTGGTGGTGCATAGTCTGTCCAAAGATGAGCAAATGGAACTAGAGATCTGAAGCACTGCCATCTCTGACTGCACAAATACACCTACTATGTTACAAAAAGCCAAATGCAAATGCATAGTTTCAAAAGACTTCTGAGTAATGTGGCCACACCATTACAGTATACAAAACCAGAGGCAGAAGGACAGCTAACTAAGCTTCCATCCTCAAGCACAAAAACCCTGGAATGAACTCCAATCCACCAAATTCTCCGAATGAGCAAGTTTAGAAAGACATACAAATCATTGCTTAAAGCCATAAGTAAAATCAAATTGGCCCGCAGAGGAACCTACTGTCTATGATTATCATTCTACAACTCCAGAAGCTAAATACCCACGTCCACTCCAAAAAAACATAGTGAAAAAACAACCTTATGGTCTTCACCCCATGTTCTGACAATGCTGGCAAGGAACCACTCCCTAAAGTGCCTGATAAACTTGCAAGGTTGAATACTAGAGGAAGGAAGGATGCAGTCTCTGCAACACTTTTTAAATTTTAGTGTCTTCCTGACTCTGCTGGAGCTAACCTCTTCCTTTCGAGATGGAGACCTTGTGACAGCTATTACACGGACAGCTTTTAATTAGCCAATTCTTTCCCCAAAAAGACTTCATAGCACCTAGGTTATGCAATACTGCAGAAAACAAATTCACCTAAATGTGGAATCCTAAAAGCTCTGTTATTCTGAGCAAACCCCAGCTGCCCCCAAAAGGGAATTTGACAACACAACCAATTGCAAGGAAGCCATGGCCCCCGCAGCTACTACTGGTTTGATGCTATCTCGTTCCATCAGTGCAATATCAGAGATGGAAAAGTTTGCATCCTGCCAAATTTAACACATTTTGTCAAGAATGTTCTAACATACTCTTCATCTGAGCGTTTCCACCCAACAAATGGACCGGTAAAGATTTCTTCAGTAAATGACAACAGTAACGCCTTCAGTGGTGTTGTGAAAAAGATAAATTCATATCAGACAGTGACCCACTCAAGAGGTGCATGAGCACTCGTAGAAGCAAAATGCAGGAAAGAGAAATCTTCTTCCCAGCATCATATTCACACTCATCGACAATTTAGCCTAGTGCAACCACACTACATCAAACCTGTTTGCGGTGCAATTTGTCTGTACTCGTTACAAATACAAACAAGCAGCGCGTCCCACAATGGCTCTGTCCTTTAAGTGGCATCCATAAGGGTGAGAAACATACTCAATCAGAAACACATGATGGTTAGCATGGTCAAGCCCAAATCGATGCTTCAGTTATGCCGGAAATGTTTCCAGAGTGGACTTCACACGACCTTAGAATGTAGGGATACCAAACTTTGGCCCGTTTCTGGGTGCATCACAATATCTCTACCCTGAAGGACAAAGCCAACAAACAAGTAGCTAAACAAAAAGAACGTTAAGACTTTAGAGCACATATGAAACACAGGAGAGGAAAGGCACTTTACCAGTGGAAGTTCTCGCAGCGAAAGTGTGTTTAGTGACTGTGAGATTTTTGCAGCAGTACGAAGCTACGAAGGTCAATCTCACGGAGAAACAACACACCAAAACCGCAGCGTTATTCGAGAGAATCGAGAGGGAGCGGCCATGAAGGCTGCGTTCTGGATAACGCTAGCCATATACAGATTACCCACTACCATGTTCGCCTCCATGGATGAGCCAGGAAAAATCATTCACATCCAGCTTCTCAGAGCCAGGTAAGGAAAAAGGTGCGCTATGCTACGCCATCCAAGCACGCCTGAGTGCGGTAGAAAGCGCCTGTGGAGACAAGGGACAAAAGATTTTCTCTTTGACCGGAAAAACCTTCGAAAATATTTCTAGTGTATTTGGAGGCACCCTTACAGAGCAGATTTTTTTTGTCTGCAGGACGTGGGAGCGAAATGGCTGCCCTCTTTTTTTCTTTTTTTTGGCCCCTGATACACACCAATCATCAGGGGAAAAATGATAATAATAATAATTATTATTATTATTATTAAATTATTAAATAAATTTCATAGGTTTTTACACTGGGTAAAGCCCTCTGAGCAGGGCATTCCCAAAGTACCCCCTCAGTTCATATCTTAGGCAGACACATACTTGGGGGAACACCTCGCTCCTGGGGCATTACCCAGCGAATTTGTCTTTCTCTTTCCTACCAGTAGATCATGGTTATAATACTGGTAAGGAGGAGGGCCTGAGTACAGGCCCTTCCGTGATTTGAGATCTGCGCCCAAGGCCGTAGGCCAAGGGAACAGGTCGAAAATCACAGAAGGGCCTGCACTCAGGTCCTTTTCCTATGTAGAGCAGAGCTGGGATTTTTTCACTTTTTAGAAATAGTGGCAGGTGGACTTGTACGTCTGCTCGTAAGAAGAACCCAGTAGAGCCTGGCTGGTACCTTCCACCAGAGAAGACCCCCCTTGCTGAAAACAGGTTTCTTCATGTAGGTAAGAGAGCTGAAAATACAAAGGAAAAATCCAGGTAGCGCTTCCTTACATATATCACTTTCATAATGCTGTTATAATACAAGTATAGAGGCCCTTCGAACAGGCTTGTAGCTTGTACCTAATTCTGTCGATTGTTAAATTGGTGGCATGATTTGTTATCTCTGTCTTTCTGGGTAGAGACATTGTGATACACCCAGGCCAAACTTTGGTGTCCCTACGTCCTAGGATCATCTGGAGTGCTCTATATAAACAATTACAGAATAACTAAAGGATTCAATAGACTTCGCCATTCTAATCACCATGGTGTTTCCAATTTAGTATGCAGAATATTTAACATCCTTATGGATGTCTTTTAAATGGCAAAGGCAATAAAATAAATACCCCTAGTTTATAATGGGGGTATTAGTTCAGGTTGAAAATGATGACAAACCGTCTTGGAAATAGAAATTTTATGTGGCCAATGAGAAGGCTTAGGAGAGCTTAGTTTTTTCTTTGGTGGGGGGGGGGATTTTTTTTCTGTTCTCAATGTTTTCCCATCAAGTTCCCAAGGTGTTTTTGTCAAGTTACCAAAATGTTCCTCAAGTTTGCAATGTGTTCCATAAGATGTTCCCAACAACACCTCATTTTTTATCCCATATTGTTGATCCATGGCTCAACTTCCATGGATATAAATTGTAAGGGGGGTGGGGGACCAAAGGGAAGCATATTCAGGCTTCCATGATTGGGAGAGCCCCATGTTCCAAAAATATAGGTGATGGGCCAATCAAATGGCTCCTTCTCAAGGAAAAATAAAACAACTACTACTACTGTGGGTGCACCCTCTCACATAATTAATAGAAGCATAAATAACCCCAGTTTAAAAACTGTGCCATGAGAAGCTTGTTTTAAGAGTTCTTCACAAGTGAATTAGCATTTCAATTTTGTAATAAGTTTCTTATTCTAACTTGATACAAACAACCTGCTCACTCGAAAATGCTTTATCCATCTCCTATCAGCATATTGAGTCATAAAAACTGTGCCATGAGCTGCTTGTTTTAAGAATTCTTCACAAGTGAATTAGCATTTCAATTTTGCAATAAGTTTCTTATTCTAACTTGGTACAAAGGACTTGCTCAATTGAAAATGTTCAATTCATCTCATATCATCATACTGAGTCATTAAAAAAAAATGTTGTGATTTTTTTTCAAAGTTGTGTAATTAATCATTAGTATTAGTGTATGATTAATCTTGCCAAACAAATATGGTCTTGATAATTAAATGACTATATTTACTACCTAATTAATGTTTCTTTTTATGACCAATTTCTACCAATCTAAGGGGGCAACAACATCAAAAAATGATTTCTTTGAAAGAAAATTTTGTGGGGCTAAATTTAAAGTATATATTGTTTATGATTTAGTCTAAAATATCATAAATAATCATAATATTGAAAGATTTAAACAAGTTTCCAATTACACAACTTGTCTATAACCAAATGTGGTAATCTTTTTATGGATGATTACCATTTTAACAACATCTTTAAATTAAATTTATATCTAATCATATTGAAAAAATAAGAACTTACAATTCTTTAAAAAATGGATATATTTTATGTAATGGTTTTTTTTTATATAAAAGACTTAATAAATGCACTTTTGAATTCACATTGAACTTACAAAGATGTCAATTTAAACAAAAACATATTTGTTGATTTATTCATGAAATGTTATTTTAAGGTTTTTTTTTACATTGTAAATTTAATTTTTGTAAATTATAATAAATTTTTTGGATACATTATTGAATAAGATTCAAGATAATCTTTTCATTGGTAGCATTTGAATAATTTGTTCAAATAAAAATATATATTAAAATTTGAATTTCCTAAACAATTTCATGCCAAACATGTGATAAACTTAATTTTTTTCACTTTCAATAATAAGATGTTGAAGTGGTTTAATGGTTTGGACCATAATTTGTTTCCATGAGGTCTTGTGTTCAATCTTTGATGGATGCATGCTTTTAATGTATTTTGTACAAATGCAATTTATAAACATATACATCATGGTGAATACTCAAACACTAGTTTGAACCCCATGCCTAATGCACAAGTGTGTGCGTATTTGATGATACATATTACAAAGTTACAACTACAAACTACATTTCCAAAACCTCTTTATATACCACATTCTGCATGTATTCATCAAGACCCTAGTCGCTAAAAATCTTGATGTTTGCACTACTTGTGACTTGTGAAATAACAACATATAGCTGACCATGGTAAAAGACCGGAGATGGCAAATATACCCCAACATTGTTCAGTGTCTGACCTTGACTCTTGTTGATTGTCATCACAAATGCCATTCGAATAGGAAATTGACAACAATGCAAAACAAATGGCCAATCAGTCTCGGAGGGGGACATGATGATGCGGGGTATGAACATGCGTTTGCCAACATTGTTCCATGTGATGATCTCCGCTTTAATGACACATTGACCCAATCTTTTAACAATCAACCTCGTACCATTGCACAATCCTATTGATTGATTGAAATTGTGCAACAAAAGGATTGGCACGCCCACTTTGAGTTCCAGTTTATGATTTGTGATATTGTTAAATTGCAAAATGTTCAGAAATTCCACCGGATATAATGAATCCATTAAAACTCCTACAACAACACTTGTACCTTCTTTTGTCAAAGCCAAAGAATCTACACTTAGGTACGTGTGCAATTCTTCAAATAACGATTCTAGAATTGCATTGTTGACTTCATCAATGTTTGTATTTTTGGGGGCTAGAATGCTATGTTGCATAAGATACATGGCATCTCTAGAGTGGTGTTGGTGATCCGAATAGATGGTTCGGATTAATCCTCTTAAATTGCAATCTTTTGTTGGCAACCTCATATGGGACGGAATCTTAATCTAATCTGGATCGACACCTTCTTCTTCTGTAATGGCAAGAAGACTACCGTCTCCAACATTCAACACCCATTTGGCAAACTCTCGCTGTTATTCAAAATTGGCTGCCATGACTCGCATGTTGATATGAAGACAAAAAATTGTCATATGCTGCCAAAGATGCGATCGAGGCAACGAAGCACTAACAATGTCTTCTCATCCTCCCTTGGGAATAACAGGCAGGGTCTATAAAAAATCCCCACCAAGGACCACGATTTTCCCATCAAAGATCTTTTTGGTTGCTTGTGCATCACCCAATTGCATCAAATCACGTAAGGTTCGATCAATAACTTTGAAAGCTTGACGATGCATCATCGGTGTTTCATCCCAAATTATCATATCAGCTTTACGCACCCACTTGGCCACTTTCATCTATTGTGTGATGTTACAAGTCGACTCATCGTGTAGATCAATTGGAATCTTGAATCTTGAATGGGCAATTCTGCCACCCAGAAGCAGCAAAGATGCAATTCCTGATGAGGCAACTACAAGCATGATTTTGCCTTGCCCTCGTAACAAACAGAAGCGTTATCTAAACAAATGTTTCGCCGGTTCCGCCACTACCATACACAAAAAATAGTTTGCCCTCTTTGTTTGTCACAACATTCAAAATAGTTTCGTATGCATTGTGTTGATCATCATTGAGCCTATCTTCTACATTGTCTACATCTATGGTCAATGAATGTTAATCATAAGCCAGCTCTTCTTGGACCAATCGGTTTCCTCCATGAACTTGAGGGACGTAATTAGACTTGGGAAGCGTTGGAAAATCTTCCAAGCGATGTTTATTGCGAATGAGAACCTAATCAATCTCATACAATGCATGATCCTTCAACACATCCTCAGAAAAGGTAACGAATGGATCATCATGCTCACGGTGTGTCATTGCCTCAATGTCATTGCTCAAAGACTCCCAATGTGCATCCCATAGTTGTCTAGGATTTATCACCTCACAAAACATCAGCATGGAGGCAAACATGTTAGGCAACTATCATCCTGAGGCCCAAAGACCGGCTTCTTCCAAGGCTTGATGCCATTCATTGTCGTCTGCAAGCAAACTCATTGCAATGCATGCATCTTTGAATGTGTCGTGTTCTATGCCATCCACTGTCTGTAAATGTTCATAGGATGTGGCACCTTTGACGCAATTCAGCAACATCCGCAAATAATAACGTTCACCCGATGTTGGGTGTGCATAATACATGTGACCAATGGCAAAGCCTTTCTTATGCATTGTCCATCGCTTCGACTTCCGATTCCACACCCATTATTGAAGGAATTAATTGAATGTAAAGCTTCGTGCAACTTTCGATTCTTGGTTTATTTTGAACCATTCCACTAGCATCGTTCTGGAAATGGCTGATTATGTTACCACTTCCTGCACATCATTGTCATCATCGAACAACACCATTTGTTGATTGGGCAAATGGTATTGCAGACACTCAATGGTAGGAAACCGCTCATGCATATCAAACTTGAAAATGCGCCATGTTGCTTCCGATGCAGATACATAGCGACAATCAAGATATTTTTTTATTTCATTGGCTTCAACCACATTCCCTTCGATGGCATTGTCGTTCTGGCGTGAGATTTCAATAGTTGCACGATCATGTCCTTTGTAAACGTACTTGAACAGATACTTGACTACACGAATGTTGTTGCAGACCTCAACATTGATGTGCGCATCATATTTACTCAACAAATAGACATTGTGCGGTACCACCCAACGATTGTCCAATTCAACGTCATGAACCAAAATTGTGCGCCCTATATTTCAGCGTCGATAAATAGGATATCCGTTTACATCTGTCACCATCTCGGATTGGAACTTGCGTGGATATTTTTTTTTGCATTTGCCATCTTCCATGCATGGGGCATTTGGAAATGTAGTTCCACATGGACCATACATCATGCATCTGGCAACCGTCTTGTGGGCCAACCTGTTTGTTTCTGGATTCGAAAATTCAGCACTGATCATGCAATCTACATCTTCAACCGTGTGTGGCTTGCAGTCTTCGGCAAAGAAGATGAAAATGTGTGCATGCGACAGCCCCTGATTTTGACACTCAATGATATAAATTCCTGCAGTTGTGCGTCCCAGAATATGCTTTTTGTGAATGTCATTGATCAACTCCTTCAACTTGATTTTAAACACTCAAGTTACCAAATCCGATCAATCCTAAGGTTGTTGTCCGAGCAGCAATGCTCTTTTGATCTCAAGCCATTGGGGATTGTAAGTGAATGTAACAAACGCATTTGGGTAGTGAGCCCATCTGTAGATTACCATGGCATCTTGATAATTATGAACCATGTGACATGGACCTCCTATGAAAAAAGATGGCAAAATGATCCTCTGTCTGATGGCAACATCGTTATTGTCACTTGTAGTGATGGTGTCATGAAGGCCTTGATAAAGATCTGCAAGAAGTTTTTTTTTATTCAGGCACAGATACCTCAAGCGGTTTTGTTCGACAGTTGCATAAACATCCATAATGTATTGTTACTTCAATCGACCACCCCAAAGTAATGCAATGCCATCAGCGTCTCGATGTTGAAGTCAGTAACCGTAAAATTCGGCCATTGTCACATTGCGATGCTTTCTTTGATGCTCAGATTCTTCCACATGGTCTTCATCCAAATCCGCATCAACATCCTGCACAATAACACCATTGAGCGAAATATTCGGATGTCATCCATCCTCACCGTAAGAAAATAACAACGAATAATGTAAATCCATGTATCCCACATGTAGCTTGGAAATGCACTGAAAAGGGCCAATTTGCTGAGCAACAACGACGTTACATCTATCTTCAACCTTATTTCCTACCATTAATGCAACGACTTCATTGGTCGTCAACACATTATATCGATGGGCATCCTTTGTTCGAGAGGTAACGAGACGCAATTTTAGATCCTTGGGAGCACTTTTTGTTGCCATCATATCCCTTGCCATTTTGAACACTTCCACATAGGGATTGATATTGTACATCATGGTCAACAACTGATCCAACGTTGTTGGATCAAGTGATGGCATAATGGCATGGCGGTTTTGACGTTTGTTTTCTGTATCATGAATGTATAGCTATGCAAATTGTGGATGTTGTCCTTCGGTAGGACACTAGGATTTAATTTTGTGATAAAGCTCACGTTGAATGCAAAAGGAGTATGGTCCAGTGCCTCTTGTTACCAACTCATCAACTTTGGCATCGAGCGAAATGAATGCCAACACCAAATTATACATGCGAATCTGATCTCAAAATTTGACGACACTTCTCTTTTTGTTAGTTAAAAAAACTTCCAGCTCTTGCGGTGTTACAGGAAGACTCGGCAATAGAACCTTTGCCATTCTCGCAACACAGAAAAAATTGTGGTTGCTATTACTCGACTTTGCCAATCGTTTTTTAATTCACATTTTCGTGTTACAAAATCCACAGATTGTGTCCATTTCTCCACAATCCCATCATGCCAGGGCTAACGCATCTTTGTTTTCAAACAATTGTAATGCGTCATTGCTAAGAAAAGGATGTGCACATGCTGCTACTTGTTGTACGGTTTGTTGTTATTGACGCAGACGATTACTTCGTTCTTGTGGCGTTTCAAATGGCCTAGCCGACTCCATACATTGTTTGGCACGTCGTTCTCTTTGCAAGCGATTATGACATTCACGTGTAGATTCTGACATGTCTTGATTGAATTCTACTGGAACATTAATATGTGGAACATGATTTTCCAAAGAACAAGAGATTTCAACACTCCCACACCACTTAAACAACACAGAACAAATAATCATGTTCCATCATCCCAATACTACCTTTCCACATTCCAACACCACCATGTAGCTTAGATTGGACACTAACCATAGATGTAGTCCATCTGTAGTTGGTAGGAGACCTCTTCTATTTTTCTATCATGTCTAACTCAAAGCATTTCTGTTTCTTACGTCCGTATGATGGAGACACCACAAAACTATTTGCAAAAATCCACCCCAACATAAACAAAGCTTGGATTTATAATCAAAGTAAAGGAGTTAGGTAATCTTCAAAGCTTGTAGACTGTATCTATGAGGGTACTCACCCATAAACCCTAAACCCTAAAAAGATCATAAAGAAATGGAAGGATTTATTTGCCATTGCCATCATCACAACTATCCTAATATTAAAGATTGTACATGTGGGTGTAATGACTTGCTTTTCAATGAAGGGCAAATGACCAAGGCCATGTTCCACCCCCTGCAAGTATATATCATTACAATGTCATCATTAGAACTCTTTCAACTTTCAATGGATTCAAGCTAATCCATCAACATTGCCAATCCTTAGTAGGTCAAAAAAAATTATCATTAAACCCTAAACCCTAAACCCTGATAACACACATGAAGCAATGCCAACATAAGATGCATCTAAACATAACATGAAAATTAATGTGAATTACATACCAAGCGTATGAGACGGTCAATGTAAAATACAAAATCATGTGTTGTAGTTTCCTGATATCGAATGAGAGTATGCATTCCTTGGATTTGCAAATGCACTCAAAGACAAACTCACAAGGACTTCCCAATCACAATAGTTGAACTGGCACTTTGCAATCTATAATTGTAATTCAGGTGAAACAATAGAGTATCTAGCTTGCAATGGCCATTTTTCCACAAAGGCTACCCAAAAAAGTTTTGTTAGTTTGTAGTTTGGGTTCACATGTTGTTTGTCTTTGCACATTGTTGCTACACTCAGTGTGAACAAAGTATGAACAAACTTTGAAGGTGGATTGGATCACATAAACATTTGGATAGATTTTGCGGAAATCATGCTGGCCAAGCTTTATGCGGATGTGCTGCACTATGAGATCAATTGCCACATGATTGTCTCCTCCATGCCATGGATGGATGACGGGATGGACGGACGGACGGACAGATGGACGGGTCATGTTAGAACTTGGCACTTCACAATTAACCTCTGTAATGATAATATCACCAGTGCCTTTATTTCCTCTACATGCATAAACATCAGCCATGCAAGCAAGAATGATGCCCACATGTGGATGTTTATCTCTTGATCAATAAGAGTTCCACAAATCCAGAGGAATTGGATTAACCCACAAACTCAAAATGCAAATCTTGTAATTATCCATACAATTTTCAGCTTCCCAAAAGTCCTCAAACTAAGAGTTCATAAAATGAGAATTCATAAATTTAGAATAACACCTCAAGAAGCATTTGCACGGAGTTGGTAATCTGGAAACATAAAAAGAAAAAAAACAACAGGGGGGGGAAGAAGAAATGGGTGTTGCGAGAATTTGGCCAAAATTGAGTCCTTGGAAAATTGGGTGAAATTGAGGAAGTAGCAAAAGTGGGAGAATTGGGAGGGAGCTTGCCTACTTGCCTTTGATGATGGGGTCCATGAAGCTGGGATCGAAAGCTGAAGCTTTTCAAAGAAGAGGGCAAGCTTGGTTTTGCACATCAGGGCTTGTAAGTGACATCAAAATCAAAGTAGAACAGATGACATTTCATCTCCACGAATTACCCTTGGTGTCAAAGAGTGGCAGATTGGCAAAGCTGGTGGAGGAGATGTTAAAAGAGGATGACAATGAAGAGTCATTTGGATGTCAGATTCAGCTTGTTGACATCCTTGGAGGTGTTGAAACTTTTGAGCTTGCAGCCAAGTTCCATTACCAAATGAAGGTGGAATTGACTACAACAAATGTTGTGGCTCTGCAATGTGTGGCTGAGTATTTGGAGATGACCGATGAATTTGGAGATGGAAACCTAATTGCGAAAACAAAAGCTTTTCTCTAACAAGTGGTTTTTCAGAATTGGCCGGACTTTGTGCGAGCCCTTGAGAGCTGTTCTTCATCAATGCCACAAGTGGAGGAGTTGGGTATAGTAGAAAAGCTCATCCATTTTGTTTGTGTTAAAGCATGTACTAATTTTTCCTTAGTCGATTGGCCCATTCCTGAACATCAGAGCTTGTTGCAAAGCCCTAGTGGGAGTGTGCTATGGAATGGAATCAACACTAGTGCTTGTGCTCGTGCAATTCGAACAGATTGGTGGTACAATGATTTTTCCACTCTAAGCTTGCCACTTCTTGAAAGAGTGGTTGCTGGTCTGGAAGCTAGAGGAACGAAACCTGAGAGCATTGCTGGAGCTCTTATGCATTATGCAAAGAAATCATTGCCAAGCTTGCACATGCGGCATAGTGGTCGCAATGCTTGTACACATGGTCCTCTTGTGCCTGCAATTGTCGCCCTTGCCGAGGATGATCAACGAATCATGTTGGAAACAATTGAAGCTCGATTGCCGCAAAATGAAGGGAGTTGTATCAACATGCTTCCTGTTTGGATTGCTGCATACTGCAATGATCTTGAATGCAAATGCAAGGTGTAGGAGTAATTTGGAGAGAAGGATAGGGATGCAGTTGGAGCAAGTGATGTTTGATGCCAACATAAGATGCATCTGAACACATCATGAAAATTAATGTGAATTACATACCAAGCGTATGAGACAGTTGGAGTAGAAAACAAAATCATGTGTTGTAGTTTCTTGATCTCGAATGAGAGTATGCATTCCTTGGATCTGTAAATGCACTCAAAGACAAGCTCACAAGGACTTCCCAGTCACAATAGCTGAGCTAGCACTCTACAATCTATAATTGTAGTGCAGATGAGACAATAGAATATCTAACTTGTAGTGGCCATTTTTCCACAGTGGCTACCCAAAAAAGCTTTGTTAGTTTGTAGTTTGGGTTCACATGTTGTTTGTCTTTGCACATTGTTGTTGCACTCAATGTAAACAAAGTATGAACAAACTTGGAAGGTGGATTGGATCACATAAACATTTGGATAGATTTTGCGGAGATCATGCTGGCCAAGTTTTGTGCGGATGTTGCATTATGAAATCAATTGCCACATGATTGTCTCCTCTGTGCCATGGATGGATGACGGGACGGATGGATGGATGGATGGAAAGCTTCACAAAGAACAACCACCACGTCCTTTACTATATGTAATGGACATCATACTTAAATGGTGTCAAAACATTTCTATCTACAAAATCAAAAAAAAAAAAAAAAAAACCATTTTAATTTTTTTCGTAGTATGTAAATTTGTCATGGCATGCCATTACAAATTTGTAATTTGTGACCTCACAATTTATATATATATATATATATATATATATATAGCTTTTTTTTTTTTTCACAACATTTAAATTTTTTCTAGCATGTCATGAGAAATTTGTAATCCATGACTCCATGATCCAAATATTATATATATATTGACATGACGTGTTATTTCACATTAATTTGGGACCTTGCATATCCATGTCATAATTTTTTAATTAAAAGTTATATAATGCAACACATGACTATTCAAAATGATTAAAAAACATTTCATTAAAAATGTTTCAATCAACTTGTCGTTTTTTATCAAAAGCATACAAGTTGTATATTAGTCAATTTTGTCCTATTTCACTAAAAACCTACTGAATTTGAGAAGTGGAAAAAAACAAAATTTCTTGTGTAGGTCGTAACTACCTTCTGGATACAATAATCACTAATCTTTTATATTTGAGAAATTCATACCATTAATTTGTAGTTGTACAAATAATACATTTTGTATTTGCTGAAGTTTTTGTAGTTTTGTAAATAGAGTGTGTGTCGTGTGTGTTGTGTGTGTTCATGTATTTATCTCTGTAGGCTCTCACATGTTTGGATTGTTGATTGACTTTTAATGGTATTTGAAATAATGCCATCCCTCTCTGTATGTCATGATTTCCCGAGGTGATAATAGGTGGAATTCAATGTGAACAACCATATCATATTGAAATAGAAACTCTAGTTCACCACAGACAAGCATTCTTCTCTTTAAATTGCTGCCAGAGATCATGTGAAACATGTGTCTGCTGATGGTGATGGAATAGGAAGCAGATGTGTGCAGGGAAGTCATTATTAGACCAGGTGAAGCCCAGGTCACACCTTGGTGTTTTTTGGCATTTTCCCCCATGTTTCTATTGAGAAGTATTGTAGTTACTATGGTGCAATAGACATGTGTCAATGGATGTGTAATGGTGATCCACACTGAGGTTCTTAACTTTAATACATATCCTAGACCTGATATCAACTACTCTTCATTTCTTGATGTCACACGTCATAGTTACTTGATGAGCTGAGGCTGCATAGTCACATTCAGAGAGTTCCATCATTAAGAAAAGTGAATGACTAGAATAAAGTTTCTGAGACTTTGAAGATTGGTGACAGACTTCCTCATTGTGAAAGAAATTCTCTAGTGGTAGAAAGTTTCAGCATTGAATCTGTGAACTAGTTATTTTCAAGTAGTTTCTTGGACCCTTTGGACTTGAACAATATTTCAGGTATGTTTGGGAGCCTTGTGTTGGCAAGGACAAGCTCTGATGGGGGCATGAAAATGTCACATGTGTGTTGTGGAAGAGTCCTGCAGGAGTAAAGCAGGTCTTGAGCCAAGGCTTCTTGAATGAGACTCCCAGGGTCCCTTATAGTCTTCAAGTCCTCTTTGAAGAAAATCAAGTTTTGCGAAGCATCTTGGCAAACTCATATGCATTTATATTGACACCACACATCCATAATGGTAGTGACACAGAGCTTGAAATCTTTCCTTTTACATGTGAGATTGTTTTAGATTTCTTAGCTGTGGTGTTTGTGTTCATTCTTGGGCAATGTGAATTTCTCTGGTAGATGTTGAAAGTTGAACATTACTAGAAACAAAGTCTTAAAATTTTTAGTTCTATCAGTGGTTCATAATTAGTAGTACTCAGTATACATATGGCAATCACATAGACTATTAACTTTGATTCAGGAAGCAGGCTTGCAAGTGCTGCTAGCCCAGGTCAATTTTAGCAAAGAATAGCTCTTGATCAGTTGCATCAGAGAAGTGTTGCTGAATAGAAACAAGCCCTGCATAAAAAGAAGCTATGGAATCCATCTCCAGTGCACAACCTTGGGAGAAGCACAATAGGTGTATCAATAAGCATTTAACAACATTTTCTTGGTATTGGTGTGGTTCATCGAAATCCAATCAATAACGGTAGCATGTGTTTGGGCACCAATCTAGACATACAGATGTTTGGATTTGATGCACTTAATAAGAAATGGGAGGGAGTGGGTGTACACTGATATTTTGCCAAAGAGATACTTTCTCTCAACTTTATTTGTCTGTGTCACAGAGTCCATGTGATTCAGAAACAAATCAAATCACAAAATCATACTGTCATCTAACAAGTATGATCATCCTGTCTGATCGTGAGGTCTTGTTCCTCAACATTCTTAAAACATTCACCCTTGATGTTAAGTCATTGTTAAATGAAAACCTACACGGCATCCTAGGTGACACCCAATGTTAAATGGGCGATATGTTAATGTTAAGTGAACATTAACTTAACATAAAATGTTCATGGTATGTAGGTGTAAGTCCTAAATGACTTGCATGGTGTTAGGGGACTCAACACTAGAGTCCCTAACACCAAGTGTGAATGCACCTTAACTATGTAACAATTATTTTCAATCTCTTTGCATGTGGTCCAAATAAGGCATGCACTGCAGGAGCTCGGAGAGGTGGTCTAAGTTCTGCGACCATGACGCTCTTGGTGCTCAAATTACTAGCAAGCAGGGTTCTGGCACTTTTGCTTGTGCAATTTGATTTGTTTGTGCGTCAGCCAACGACCCGGTCCTCGCTCTAAAGCTTGCCTCTAACTGTGTCCCTGGTGAGTGCCGTTTACTTAATTACTTCTGGTTTGCAGTTTGCACGTAGAGGTTTGTTTTGTTGGACGGTGGCGACCAGTGATTTCAACAACCAATCGGCTGAAGCTGTTTTAGTTGCCATACTGGTGAAGTCAGTGGAGGCACCCGGGCGAATTTAATTTCCCTCAATTGGATTTTTTTTCTTCGATTTTTGGTGGCGATGGCAGTGCACTGCCATCGATTCGTCACTGAGTCGTGCTGCTTAGGACTTCTGACGTGTCGTGGTCACAGAACGCTAGCCTCTTCTTGGGGTGGACAGGATGGGCCAGCAGCAGCAGCAGCAAGTCAGACAGAAATCCTTTGGCGAGAATTATTTTCCGATCCTTCGCAGTGGTGGGATTGTGGGCCGGAGAAGGTGAATATGAGATACCAGGATTTCAAGCATAAGAAGACGGGAGACGCACTGGGGGTTTCTGACAACCGGAGTCCCCCGTGGGTGGTAGCAGAGCTGGCTGCTATGGCACCAGGGATTGTACCGTTGGACACCTTTTCATGGAATAGAAAACTTTCATGATATCTCAAGGCTCGGCAACATGAAAAGACAGTGGAGCTTTTCCAACGAATGCAGCAGAAAGGAACCACTCCTGACAGCTTCACTTTTGTTCTGGTTCTCAATTCGTGTGCTAGTTCAGGAGCACTTCAAGAGGGCAGGCGTGTTCATGAACAGATCATCGCAAGTGGTTGTGAAGCTAATGTCTTTGTGGGGAGTAGCCTGATTGACATGTATGCCAAATGCGGGAGCATGGGGGATGCTTGGAGAGTCTTCAACAAGATGCCATCTCGAAACGTGGTCACTTGGAATGCGATGATATTTGGACATGTGAAATGTGGGCAAGGGCAGAAAGCACTGGAACTATTCCAACAAATGCAACAGGAAGACATATGGCCAGACCCTGTCACTTTTGTGGGGGTACTAAATGCATGTGCCAGTGTATTGGCACTTGAAGAAGGTAGGCATGCTCATTAGCAGATCATTCAAAGCGGTTGTGAATTAGATGTTTTTGTGGGGAGTAGCCTGGTGGACATGTATGCAAAATCAGGTAGTGTTCAACAAGATGCCATCAAGAAATGCGGTATCATGGAATGCCATGTTATCACCACATGCAAAGTGCTGAATGCATGTGCAAGTGCTTTTGCAATTGAAGATGACAGGTGTGCACATAAGCAGATCATTCAAAGTGGGTGGGATTCAGATGTCTTTGTGGGTAGTAGCCTTGCTGACATGTATGCAAAATGTGGGAGCATGGAGGATGCATGCATAGTGTTCAATAAGATGCCTTCATGCAATGTAGTCACTTGGAATGCAATGATATCAGGACATGTGAAATGTGGGCAAAGGCAGAAGGCACTTGAACTATTTTGACAAATACAACAGCAAGGGGTGCAGCCGGATCCTGTCACTTTAGTGGGGGTACTGAATTCATGTGCAAAAAGTGGGAGCATGGAGAATGCTTGCAGAGTGTTTAATGAGATGCTTTCACATGATGTGCTCACTTGGAATGTGATGATATCAGGACATGTGAAATGTGGGCAAGGACAGAAGGCACTTGATCTATTGTAACAAATGCAACAGGAGAGTGTACAGCCGGATTCTGTCACTTTAGTAGTGGTGCTGAATGCATGTGCTCATGAAGTTGCACTTGAAGAGGGCAGGTGTGCACATCAGCAGATCATCCAAAGTAGTTGGGATTCAGATATCTTTGTTGGAAATTGTTTGGTAGATATGTATGCAAAATGTGGGAGCATAGAGGATGCTTGCAGAGTGTTCAATTAGATGCCTTCACATGATGTGGTCACTTGGAATGCAATGATATTTGGACATGCGAAATGTGGGCAAGAGCAGAAGGCACTGGAACTATTTCAACAAATGCAACATGAAGGAGTGCAGCCTGACCCTGTCACTTTTGTGGGGGTGCTACATGCATGTGCAAGTGTACTTGCACTTGAAAAGGAGAGGTGTGCTCATGAGCATATTATTCAAAGCAGTTGTGAATCAGATAGTTTTGTGGGGAGTAGCCTGGTCAACATGTATGCAAAATGTGGGAGCATGGAGGATCCTCAGAGAGTGTTCAACAAGATGCCCTCACGAAATTTGGTATCTTGGAATGTCATACTTGCAGGATTTGCCATGGATGGGCATGGCAAAGAAGCTTTTGAACATTTTGAACAGATGTGCAAAGAAGGGATAGAGCCAGATGATATCACCTTTGTCTGTGTTCTATCAGCCTGTAGCCATGCTGGTCTGGTTGATGAAGGCATGCAGTGTTATGGTTCCATGAACGAAATTTACAGGATTCCTGCAAAATTGGAGCACTACACCTGCATGGTTGACCTTCTTGGCCATACTGGTCATCTACAAGAGCCAGAAAATATGATCAAGGCAATGTCCTGTAAACCAAATGCAGTTGTGTGGGGGGCTTTGCTTGGTGCTTGCAGAATTCATGGTAATGTGAAGATCGGAGAATGAGCTGCTCAACAAGTTCTTGAACTGGATCCTGAAAATGCTGCAGGCTATGTGCTGGTATGAAACACATGTATATGCTGCCTCTGGCAACTGGGATCTCAGGGAGAATGTTCAATGACAGACAAAGGAAAAGAGGTGTGACAAAACAACCTGGTCACACCTGGATTGATGTGAGTGGACTCATTAGTGAGCCTGGTCACATTCTGGACACCTTAGTATCTTCTATGGATTTTCTGGATCACTTTCTGGATTATCTTCACCCTGTTGATAAATCATTGCAGGGAGAATTGCTTTTCACAGAAAAAGAACACAAAACTCCTCTTCCAGTTTCAGTACTGACCAATTCTACTATTGATTCTTCCAGAACCCAGGATATTGCTAGGAGATGGACTCCAATTAACAGTTCAAATATGGTTAAAGACACCATAACATTTGACACCAAGGAGGAAGTCAGGGGGAGTGGTTTATGCAGGGGATGGACGTTTGTGAGGCAGCAGTGTGTACATGGGCTGAGAAAGAGTAAAATAAAATGGGGAAGTGTTGCAGCTAAAGTTGGATTTTAGATCGTAGATTCATGAACTCTTCTTTTCTTCCACATTTCAAGAACTGGTGGTAGTATATGCCATGAGTGGCATGTCTGATTCATTATACTTGGGTCAGTTTGGTGTCATAGCTCTATGGCAGATCGTAAATGGAAAGGTTGCACAATTTGCAAAGGGAATGTGTGCATTTCAATGGCTCTCATCCAGTGGGTTGAGCTCCTTTCACCATCCTCCTTCTTTTCTTGTCCCTGGCTAGCACATAGGGTTTGGGAGTATCTCATTGTTGTCATTGTCGTGCTGTTTGGAAGATGTCACTTTTGTGCTGAGCTTCTGAGCCTTCACAAGCTTGCTATGGACCAATGTTCTTACAGCTGGACCACTAGGAGTGTCCATCTGTAACATTGTAAGCCTGTCATCAGGGTTGTGGGTTCATGTGCATATGTGTCCAATTGCTGTGTTTCTGGTTGACCACTCTTGATTTCTGAAGGAGGAAGGCAGAAAGTTCAGGTATTCTGCATAGTTGGCTAGTTGCATTTCTGTGAGCTTTCCTGGACGTGTTGAGCAATAGTCTGCCTCAAACATTCATCATGTGGCTATTTTGTCTGCAAATGCATGCTGCAGTCTTTTTGCAGTCGGAATGGTTCCCAAGAAGATAAGTAGTTGAGCAATTCAATCAATGTCAGGTGTCTGGTTAATCTGACAGTTGGACGTACCAACAATATGTGTGGGGGAAGAGGCTGGAGTGGTTCGCACATGCTAGCTGGTTTGCTGGGCTTGGACATTGGGTTCTTCCTGTTGCCAAGGTAGGTCTGTATTGCTTGTAGAGTTGTTCTCAGGCTGCAGGGAGGAGCCAGGGTTTTCCAGAACCCTATCACTCAAGGGTGCCCCCCAGTGTCATGCCAGGAATCTAAGCTTCATGTCCCTCTTCTTGCTCCTATCCCACTTCCATCTTGGTATAACTGGTCCAACCATGGCAATTCATGGCATTTTCTCTTGCTGCTTTCAATGGCTATGATTCTCACTTTTAGGGAATTTATAGACAGAACCAGGGATGATGAGAGGTGTCAATCATATGAATTAATATTACCCTAGTGTTGCTCTTGTAATGATCCATATGAGAAGAGGGGTAGGAAGCAAAGGTTCTTGGCATGAGCCTCAATGTCAACCTTGAGATCATAGGGTGGCTCAGTGTGTACCCCACCTACCTGACTCTTGCCAAAAGCTGCTGTTATGCATCAACCTCAGGGTGCAAACCTCTTCCACAAACAGAATCTGCTATCTTTCCAACCATGAACCCCTTGGGTTGGAGAAGAGCACATAAATGGCATCTCCAGAGAGGACACGTGATCCTTCTCCCATCTCATGGGTGTTTCTGTGCATGTGTTATCAATCCATGTGTGCTATCAATTACTTGATCACCATGAAGTCATCAAACTGGTTATAGGTAAGGACACTGACAATAAACAAACCAGCAAGAGCTGCTTTGGTGTCTGATAGTATTTTAAGACAGTGACAGAATGGTGCCAGGTCTATTTTTCTTGCTCAATCAATAATGCAGCTCCATTGGTTTCTGGATTAATTTCGTAGTTTCCAATGATCACATGAATGATAAGTGACAACAAAAATCTATCAACACTAACCATTCGTCCACTGCTTTGCACATCATTGGTAAAGATGTTGAGATTCTCACTCATGTGGAAAGCAGATGAAATTCTTTGAATGACCACTGAGTTGACTGCCAGACTTGCAAACACTTGGAGAATGCAAGCTGGGTTGGAGTTACAAGGAAGGCTGTCAAGGCGAGAGTGGGCTTGTCTTGGACAATGGAGCTGTCTAAGAGGGGGAAAAAAACCTGTTAACTTTAAGCAATGCTGCTCCAAGCATGTTGGGACAAAGCTTGGTAGACTGTAGAAACTGAAAGATCATGGCAGCTCTGACTCCTTCCCCAACCCTTGCTGTCTCTTGCTCCCACAAAAGTTCTCTGCATTATTCTGAAGTAAAATCAGAGTCTTCTTTCATTTTCTTCCTAACATTGACAGACATTGAGGTGATTGGTATCGAAGTTGAATCATGACTTGCAGAAAAAGAGACACAAGAGATACAATGAAACATTACTCTTATGATGAAGAAAATACAAGGGATGTCATGCAAGGATGAAGGGGCATCTGTATATGGGGTGATTTGTTTCACTCCCTAATTAGAAATGGCATAATGTTAATCTCTATCCAGCTTAACAGTAATACAGTAGATTTTCACATTTGGTAGATTTGTACATGAGAAAACAGATTTAACCACATTTTCACATGGCATGGTTTTTCAATAAATGTTTTCAAGAATTTTTGTAAGCCCAATTACTTTATAATATTAATGAAAATTGGCTCTGAAGTAACAAATAAATACCTTATTTTGAAAATAAAATCATTTTTGTGGACCATAAGAACTCCCTGGGTTTTCCTGCATGACACTGGTGTTATGGAAAGGGGAATTGAGAAAATCATTGTGAAGAAAATGAAGTTGTCTGTTTGTTTACTTGCTTGTTTGCTGCCCAAGTTGATTAGCTCTCTGCACTCTAAACTCCCTTCTTTCCCCATACCCTTTCACAAAATACAGAAGTATGGCTCATTCCAATAGATTACTCACTTCTTGTGCTACTTGGTTTTAGCACATCCCCTGGAGTTTAGATGTGGTTGGGATTCAAAATCCATGAATCAGCATAGTACTGACCCAGCCTGATGGTCAACAATTGAACCATTTGCCAAAGACAGCATCAGTGAAAAACTCAGAAACATGTAACAGGTCAGTGCAAAATCATTGTTAGGAGGAGATGGGGAAAGGCAGGATGGAAGTGGGATCAGAATGAAGGCAAGTGTACTATGGCCTGATCCAACTAAGAGCTTTATCCACCACTGTTTCATCCACAAATGGTCGGAGTGTCCACATCATGCAATAGTTCTGAAGAACTTCTGAAGACAAATCGAGCCCAAGGGCACCAACAATTTGCTCCTGTTCAACAACCACACAAAGCTCAAAGTTTCAGCACAGAGAAAGTGTCTGCAAAAAATAACAGGGTGCAAGTCCAAAGGGTACAAAGCAAGGGTGAACTACCTGCATATGAACATCTTGTTCAAGCATGCTGAAAATGGCTGCCATCATTGTGACATAGTCTGATGCAAATAATCCACTCACTTTCACTGTTGGTGATGTCACCTGTGAACAGAACATATTTTATCAATGGTGATTGCATGCCAGAAACATGTTGGTTCTTGACACCATAAGTAACAATACAAGACAATCCAGTGGACTTGGTTACCTTTGAATCCAAAATAGAATCATTACATCCACACTGCTGACAAATAGAGCACAAAGCTCTAGCCAATTCCATTATGATGGTCAAAAGTGTAGTCTCGCATCTAAAGCAAAGTCCTGTGACTATTTATGACTTGTAACCTTTTAATACAAACACTGAAATGCCAATATGTGGCTATCCACATAATGATAGAATGAGAGAGGGATTGACATAATAAGTCAAAGTACTACCTACCACTTCATAAGCACATAATAGATCACTGTCAAAGAAAAGTACAAAAGATAGGCAGATCTAAATTCATGTCCAAAAAACAGTGGATCTCATTGGGAATCAAAACCCCTTGAGGCCCAAAGTTCCTGGAGCATATTTGGCCTTGAAAATGCAAATCTTAACCTGCCAGAAACGTATTAGTACAAAAGCTGCTCACTTTGACTTCCTGTGTAGGTTGAGAATCTTCAAGACAAATGTCAGCTCCCATTAGAGATACACTTTCCAACTGTGAATTCAAATCCTCCTGCATGACTGCACTTGCTTGCTCCATTAGGCCTTGCATCTCTTCCATTATTCCTCCAGCTGAAATCAAAAGCACAGCAGTTTTACACAGGCGGATAAAGGTGATGCCTGCTGCAGCAGACATAAAACTAAGGACTAATTCCCAGGAGGTTCATTGAACTTCATAAATCTTCAACAGATTCACCTTCCCCTTCAGTTATGGGTTCACAACCAAGAGAGCAGATTGCTCATCCTGAATTTGAAAAAGGGAAAGAAGATGTAGGGAACACAAACCTTGCTCAACGTGGTTATGGAGACCCTTCAAAGCACTGTCCACTGTCCCATCCTCCACATGACCATAAAGAACACCAGATGATGACCTCTACCCATTGTTGATGAGGGATAGACAAAAAACTGTTCATGATAAAAATCCGGCATTCTGGTCTTCCAGAAATCTGCCTTCCCTGAAGAGCTTCTTTAGGGAAGGTGCAATAGAATGTAGTCTAAGAAAAATAGGAACAACACCACTCACACTTGATGACAACAGAACGATCAGAATGAGCATGGTGACAGCCCATATCTTTGTAAGTATCCAACCGCTCACTAGGTGCACTTGCCATGACCTGGGCCAATAGTGCTGAGGTCTCATGGAGTGGTGGCCTTTGAAATGCCTCTGAACCATCACCAGACAAGAAAGCACATCAAGAAGGCAAATGAAAGCCATCATCAATAAAAGAAAATTGAGAAGAAGAACACAATAAAGTCATCAACAAAAGATGCAATCCTAGAAACTTCAGCCATGCATCAGTGATCAAACTGTCTAGATAATGTTATCATACCAAGTGCCTGCTGGAACCCAATAAGCATCTGGCTGCTCAATTTCTGGAGATCCTCCAAATCCACTACCCTGCGCTCTCATTAGCACACAAACAAAACTCAGGAAAACTTCAAGATCAAGACCTAATATTTGCAACGTCAATTCCTGTAATGGAGACAGGAGCAACACAGGAGATTTCAATGCAAGGATCCAACCAAGAGCAAGACATTGAACTACAATTCCTGCCCAGAAAACAGAACACAAAAAGGAATAGAATTCCAAGGATGGGGGCATCAACCCTTGTCAAACCTTCCACTGAAAACACTAAAGAGATTATCAAAGAACTGAACACCCCAACAGAAAAAGGAGAAGACTGCAGAACCTGCTGATGAAAAGATGAAAGATTTGTGCAACAGAAGGAGAAGAGTCCATCAGATCCTCCCACTTCACGCCTGTTCTTGGCTGGTCCCTTCCAGCAGGTCACAATCAGGATTGAGATTATGCTGAATGCATTCAACTCAGCAAAATACTAAACCCTAAAGTCTAAACCCTGAACCTCAGTTTGTGAAAAGTGTCCAATTTGTTCAAATGTTGCATTTGAAAGATTGTTGTGTTGTTGTTTCAGGGCAGGAAAACTGGAACCTTTATCAAATGTCAAAATGTGTTCACGCCATACCCAAATCTCATTGAGGGTGCTAAATTAGTAGACTAGGTGATGATGGAGGCATAGATCAGCAGGTAGCCACCCACCCTTGCCGCTGCTGTCGGGCATGCTTTAAGGGGCTATCTTTCGCTTATTAGGCGCTCGCAAGTACAGGGCGCCCAAGTCCTGTAATGATATGTGAGAAATGGCTCAGAGTGAGCCAGTGGCAACCAGTACACAGTCAGTTAGCCCATTATGACTGAGTTGTGTATAGACACTTGCTAAAGTTCAAGCGGGGTGTCAACCTGTCTAGGCTAGTCTTTTTTGGTCAATTTTGTAATGCAGCCAAAGTGGCTAGCCTCCCAAAGAAGATTTCGCATTAACTGATTACACATTTGTAAACAGTAGAGATAATTGTGAACCCAGCATAAAATGATCGCCAAGTTTCGTGAGGTCCAATGACAAGTGAACTGGTTAATTAAGTCAGCTGAAATTCATTCATAACTGAGTCAAAATGGCCATCCAGTGAATCTCTATTGAATTTCCAATGACAAGGTACTCAAAATTCAATAACTTGCACACCATAGGTTTGAAAATCATGAAACTACCTTGGTACACCTGCACTTCTTTGAGGCCTTTGCAATGGTTACAAAGCATACACCCAATTTCCGAAAAAAAAACTTGGTTTTGATTCTCTTCAATTTTTAGTGATCAAAATACTCAAAATTAAATAACTCCTGCATTGCATATCTAAACTCTAAACATTCTGAAATCACCTTGGTGCACCCCTACTCATCAAGGGCTTTCCAGTAGCTGGTTGTGGGTATGCTGCTAATAAGACTGCAATACAGCTACTAATGTTTTCCTCTTTCTTTGCAGCAATGCCCACCACACTGATTTGCAACCTTTGCCTTTTATGTATATGCCCAGTTCCCATGCAAGACTTCCTGGTGGAATGCCCAGGGCACTGTAGTCACCAACAAGGTTTCAAGCACCATGATTATATCTACTTGGTGATACAGCATGAGAACAACTCCACAAGCAATACAAATCTACCTTGGCAACAAGTAGACCCTAATAGCCAAGCTCAGCACATCAGCTAACATGTGTGAATCAAACCAGCCTCTTGCCTACAAGAATTGTTGGTAAGTTCAGCTGTCAGATAGGGTAGCCAAACACCTTAACAGTGATCTAATTGCTCATTAACCATCTTCTTGGAAATCCATCTGCATAAGACTACAACATGTATCTTAATTCTGCAGACAATATAGTAGTCTCATGGTGAACATTTGAGGCAAACTATTGTGGTGGACTAAGTCTGAAATATCTGACAGTAATGCCAACTACCCAACTATCAGAAATAGTAAATACCTTCTTTCTGCCTCCCTATTTTCAAAATCAAGATTGGATGACCAGAAGTCCAGCTCAATCAGACTCATATGCACAAGAACCCTCGACCATAATCACAGGCTCACAATACAAGGGATGGTTGAGCTGTGAGAATATTGGTCCATAGCAGGATTGTGAAGGTTCAATAGGTCAAGGCAAAAGAGACATTTTAAACAGCATCACAATCACAACAATGAGATACTCCCCAACCCTATGTCTTGTGACTGGGGACAAGAAACAGGAAAATGTTAGTAAGGACCCCAAAAGTGTAGGATAATGCCTGAAGACGAGGGCATTACCAGAAGGAGGGCCTGCACAAGGTGGTAGTCAAGTGCTGGCCTGATTCTGGTAATACCCTCGTCTGAGGGTATTACCCCACATGAAGACAGGCAGAAATTTTCTTTCCACCTCAAACAGACACAATTTCAGCAAGTTCATGGTTGAGATGCATCAAAACAAATGAAAACAGATAAAACTTGCCTTGAAAAAGGAAAGAAACAACCTAAAATTGGAACATCCTGCCATACAACAAAATAGCCTGCCCAGGAAACAAAATATGCCCCCCCCTTTGTGGAGGGCAGATTTTGCTTTAGAACATACCCACCCTGAACACAAAAAAATTTCCACCTGGGCTTTACAACCTGAAACACAGCAGTATGGTGACCAAGCTTGTGAGCCACTGAGTGCTAGAGGAATTCTGCAAGAGGCATGCCAATATGATGTATTGGGGGAAGGGCCACCCAGACAAAATGTACTTTAAGCCTAACTTTCACTGCCACAGCACACAATTGTTGTTTTAGCAATTTTCACTTTCTGTTCATCCTTACTGGAACCAAACCACAATGAATCCCACTAGGACATGCATGCAAAAAGTCAGGAAAAGAAATATGGCTCACCCCAAATGCTAGATGATATAAAATGGTAAGATCCACATAAGGCTCCATGGCCAGACTATGGACAGTGCTCCTCTACTGCAGACAAATTTTTGAGAAAGTCAGCAAAGGAAATCCAGATATTGGTGAATGGATAAGATCTGTGTTTGTCATCAACAACATTTGCAACACCTAAACCCTACAAAACAGCCACTGTGAGGAAAAAAGACCAGAGATAGAGAGTTCCATGATTCCAACAAACTGAACAAGAGCTTCTTAGTTGCACAGATGACAAGTTCTAGTTATGACCAGCATTATTTTTGGCAATCCACAAGACTAGTATTCTACAGCTATTTGATAAATATAGATTAAATATAGATCAAAGCAACACACTTCAGTGGCACTTTGGCCTCCTATGTACATCATCCTAGATCAGGGTCTTCATTCTGTATACACCTTGCACCTTCAAGACTCAGGCATGTCCTCATACAACTACACATACTACAACCAAAATTTAAATAGTTGGCCTTCAGAAAGACAAATTTCTGGCATCACCAATAATCCATACAAGAACAAACACCATCCTCAAAGTGATGAAATTGATTGGCATCCCTCGCTGTGATGACTCTCCCAACTATTTTTGATATGAAAATACCCAAATGCAATGGCCAGCTTCTTGCTATGGTGATGCAAATGAAACAACTTTTCTTCTTCCTCAACATCATGCAACACAAGTTTCATATCCTGCATTGTGCATCCACCTCAACAATCTCTTCAGTTCTGCATGAATTTCAATCATCTGAGGGTACTCTTGGTTGTTTACTACAAAAGTATGCACCTCATCATTCACTTCAATCTAGGTATGACCAGGCTCTTCACCCTCTTCCTTTCTCTGCCATTGAACATTCTCATTAAGATTGCAGTGGCCAGCAGCAGTGTATATGTGTGATAGTGGCACATAGCCTGCAGGATTTTCAGGATGCAGCTCAAGAACTTGTTGAGCAGCTTGTTCTCCCATCTCCACATTACCATGCATTCTGCAAGCATTGAGCAAAGCCTTCTAGACAACTACATCTGGTTTACAGGGCATTTCCTTGATCATATTCTCTGCCTCCTGTAGATGGCCAGCATGGCCAAGAAGGTCACCCATGCAGGCATAGTGCTCCAATTGTGCAGGAATCCTGTAAATTTCACTCATGGAACCATGACACTGCATGCCTTCATCAACCAGACCAGCATGACTACACGCTGATAGAACAAAGACAAAGGTGAGATCATCTGGCTCTGTCTTCTTTGCACATCTGTTTGAAATGTTCAAGAGCTTTACTACCATGCCCATGCATAGCAAATCCTGCAAGCATGGCATTCCAAGATACCACATTTCGTGATGGCATCTTGTTGAACACACTCCAAGCATCCTCTATGCTCCCACATTTTGCATACGTGGTGACCAGGCTACTCCCAACAACACTATCTGATTCACAACTGCTTTGAATAATCTGCTCATGAGCACACTTGCCCTCCTCTAGTCCAACTTCACTTGCACATGCATTCAGCACCCCCACAAAAGTCACAGGGTCTGGCTGCGACCCTTCCTGTTGCGTTCGTCAAAACACTTCCAATGCCTTATCCCCTTGTCCATATTTCAAATGTCCAAATAACATTGCATTCCAAGTGATAACATTTTGAGATGGCATCTTGTTGATGCTCTCCAAGCATCTTCCATACTCCCACATTTCACATACATGTGGACCAGGCTACTCCTCACAAAAATGTCGGATTCAAAACCACTTCAAATGATCTGCTCATGATCACACCTGCCCTCTTCAAGTGCACCTATGCTAGCACATGCATTTAGCACCCCAACAAATGTGACAGGGTTTGGCCACACACCTTCCTGTTGAATTTGTTGCAATAGATCAAGTGCCTTCTGCCCTTCCCCACATTTCACATGTCCAAATATCATAGTGTTCCAAGCGACCACATCTCGAGATGGCATCTTGTTGAACACTCTCCAAGCATCCTCCAAACTCCCGCATTTGGCGTACATGTCAACCAGGCTGCTCCCCACAAAGACCTTACCTTCACAACCACAAGCCATGACCTGCTCATGAATACACTTACCATCCCAAGTGCTCCTGAACTAGAACATGAATTGATCACCAGGACAAAAGTCAAGCTGTCAGGACTGGTTTCTTTTTGCTGCATTTGTTGGAAAAACTCCACTGTCTTTTCATGTTGCTGAGTCTTGACATATCTTGCAAGCCTTCTTTTCCATACAAATGTGTCCACTGGTACAGTCCCTGGTGCCAATGCAGCCAGCTCTGCTACCATCCATGGCGGGTTCCAGTTGTCAACAAGCCAGAGTGCGTGTCCCGCGTTCTTGTGCTTGAAATCCGGGTACCTCGGATTCACCTTCTCTGGCCTACAATCCCACCACTGCGAAGGATCCGAAAAGAATTCCCGCCAAAGTGTTTCTCTCTCGTGGCTTGCCGCGGTTGATCCAACCTCTCCACCCCGAGAAGAGGCATGCGATCCGTAGCGACGACTCGTCATAAGTCCTAAGCAGCGCGACTCAAGGGTGAGTCGATGTCGCACTGGCATCGCCACGAAGAAACGAAGAAAAAACTGAATTGAGGGACTTCAATTTTTTTGGTGCCCCACTACCATCACCAATATCGCACCTAAAATAGCTTCAACCGAGTAGTTGAAACCACAGCTCGCCACAGTCCAACAATATAACGGTCTGCGTCCAAAGCAGATGCACATGACTGCAGCCTACTACACCAACTTTCAGAGATTGATATGAAACCAAGGATACAGAAAGAAGAATGTTAAAACAATAAGAAGCAATGGTGAAATAAGGTAAGTACGAGGCACAAGAAACGACATACAGCGTCTCGACTATCTTCCGGCGGTTTGGGGTTACGGATGAGTTCGAACGTGCGGACGAGGTCAGGAAGAAGGCTGCTTCTGACCCATAAGCAGCAAAAGGTACGAGTGTTGGAAGAGGAGCTGCTGCTGCTACTGCTGATGGTGATCTCATGAGGCTGAATTTTGCCATCAATGTGTGGAGGACGACACCAAATGCAACCAGACCCACTGAAGCAAAAACAATCTTTATATTGAAATGCAGCAGAGTTTCAGTGCCACATGAATACACTAGGGTGTTTCAAGGTTTAACATAATCGATGTTGTAAAGTTCGACTATGTTAGTGGTCATGTGATCATCTAGGATGAACCTTTGAATACCCCCCCCCTCACAATGGGTTTTTCATTTTATCTCGTGATTATTTTGAGTTGAATAGTGAGAAAAAGACTCTTCAGTCATTGATGAATCAAGAACTATACCTTGGTTGATGCATACTTTTGACTCATCCATGATTCAATAATCAATCAAATCATATGCAATCACATGAACATTTTTGGATCGAATAAATTTATATATGAAGCCAAATGAATTAAAAGTTTATGTGCCACTGAAACTCTGCTTCATTTTGATACAAAAAATTAAGGGGTGTTCAAGATTAGATTATCTTTTAATTCTCTTGTTCAAAGAAGGCCTAGCTACAGCCGATAGCCGTGAGAGATAAAAAAAAGTGATAAGAGACCACACAAATACCTTGTGAAGTAGACAATATTGAGCGATAAGAGAACACAGAAAAACCTTGTGAACCAAACAGACAGACGGGAAGCAGCAAAAAACGTCTAAGTGAAATCCCAGCAAAGAATTGTAGATCCCCGAATCAAATTAATCTGAAAGGAGGCAAAACAGTGTTTTAAACAATGTCTGAGCCCGGGTTCGAACCGGGGACCTCTAGTGTGTGAGACTAGCGTGATGACCAACTACACCACCCAGACCGGCTCCTGTGCTTGCTTATTCGCTTGAAAATTTTGAACCTATACCAAATTCTGGCCTCGCCAAAAGCTTGACAAAACTACAAATACTGCGCAGGATGTCAAGATGTCTTTCCAATTCAGATATTCAGACAATCCTGATTTCAAAAATGCCTTAAAAGGTTTCTCCACTATTTCACAATTGTTCTTTACAAGTGTTGATGTGAAATACTTGCTACAGCAGGCCCAGGTGTTGGTGTGAATCTTATATGGCTTTGGCAGCTTGGAGAAGTATTTGGTGATTGGGGCTAGTTTGTTGGTGTTCACAAAACCTTCACCATATGTCTCCCTCTGACCTCTTCAAAACATAACTTGCTCTAATGTTTTTTTTTTGCAAGTTTGAATCTGCAAGGAAGTTCACCAGTTCTTGGAAACCAAATTCATGAATTTCTTTTTTTTCAAAAAAGGATAGAAATCTGGGTTTAACAATTGGAGTAAAACAAACCAGTGGCCGTAATTAACAGTTCCAGATCATAATGATGCAAGTGAATCTTAAACTTGATTGAATCTCAGCTTTGTGTGCAAGTAGTGGCAACCAACCGGACAACCTTTTTGCTACCATGAAGAACCCCATGTACACCTCATGGGATGCATTCTCAGCTAATTACATTCAGCAAAACATGGCAGTTCACAGACTAAAGCATCATTCACACCTGGAGGTAAACTGATGCTAACTCAATGTTACGACTGCAAGAAAAAAACAGCATTCACACATGAAATCTGTGAATCTGCAAATCTGGGTGTGAAGGGTCCTTAACCAGAGCAAGCTCAAGGCAGATAAAGCACACATCACACATACACTGTGAATCACCATGGTACAACACAAAATGAGGTGCCAGAGAACAGCCACCAAAGCATTCAAAGGGGGCACCTGTGGAGATGAGTGAGCCAAGCAAGTGAGGTGCTCACAGCAATCAACTAGAGCCCAACTCCAAGAAGAGAAGAAGCTCTTTGATCACAAAGTTTCAACAAGAGTTGGAAGGATTTTTCTTTTTTGGAAATCAGGAGATTTGAGGTGAACTATGTTACATTTGACAACATCAAATGCACAACAAGCCACAATAACATTATTTGAGTGATGTATTACAGGATTTTGAATGGCAACACAAATAATGTCCTGCATTCACACAAACCATAAAATCAAAACATAGATGTGGGTACCTGGTTACATGTTGCATTTGAGTGTTGTGTCAACATGCATTGGATCTGTGTGGCATACAAAATTGAATTGACATTACGACATCATTGCACTTCCATTTCTGCTAAACCCCTGCCAGAAACCTACCTGTTCACCTGCCGCTAAAAGATGTTTGGGATGGAACATGGGGAGGCAAATTCTTTGCAGGGATGCCATCACTGGTGGCAACCATGATAGTGTGTGATCATTGAGAAACTCCTGCTCTCAATGTTAGCAAAGGAAACTCCAATTGCTTGAGAGAAGAATTCAATACTTGCAGAAAATTGAGCAGGTATTGACAATGAATGATGAAACTCTCTGTGATTGCAAAGGAACATTTACATACACAAGCTGAGGATAACCTGAAGATCCAAACACATTGGCAAGGCACTGGCTGAGGACCAATCAGACATTTTTTACTGGCAACAGACAATATGAACGTAATAATGAGGTCAAGAATTCACAAAGACATATGTTCAGGCCATGAAAGAGACCTGGCCAAGAGTAGCTTTCTTCTTAGGTCAATGAAATAGATAAACTGCTGAACATAACACCAGCTGTTGCAGATAAGATTAAGACATATGTCACACAAGATGGGCCATTCAATGAGCAATTACACTCAAATATCAAGAAAAGACTGATATGAAACTGAAGTCAGGGATGCCTCTACCACACCCAAGCTTCACACTTTAAGAAGTCACCTGCTGTTGCTAGGGTAAAGCTTGAATGATCTCCACAACATATGTATCTCATGTGACACCTCTGAGATTGGGGAACTTCAGATTCTGAAAGGAGTGCCCAAGGTAAAAAGCTCACAGAAAACTCCTCTCCATAGTGGCATGTTCAGATTTGCAACTGAGAGCCAAAATTGGTTACCTCCAGTCACTGAATTTAGCACCAAGGATGTCATCCTGATTCTAGACTGGAAATGTCACAATATCTGGCATGCCTGCACAAGAGCATTACAAACATCAAATCATATACATGTTCAGATTTGACTGACATTTTGTGAGACTACTCAACCCCAGAATTTCACCTTCCCAAAAGATCTGTAGAATATTTTTGTGACTTTAACCCTCTCCTCAAATTTTGCTTCATTGAGTTGTCAAAACCCTACAATTCATTGACTGCAGGTTGGACAGAAAGTGGGCTGTCAGATTGATAGCATTTACAATGTCTGAATGAGAGCACAAAACAGCACGTCTAGTTTACCAAACTTGCACCTTCAGAGAGCAGGATGTAGCAGATGAGAATGAAAGGCTGCAATGTTATGTGTGATATCCAAACATATGAAGCTGTATTCTTGATCCAGAGAAAGTCCTGATGTAGGTAAGAACTTCTTCCCAAGGACATTCTGACCAAGAAGGAATAGCAGGACATACAAACCAAATTTCAAGTTAGCTGTTAAATTGCAGCAGAGATTTGGAAAAGTTGGGAGCTGAAACAAACAATAGAGGACTGCTTGATCCCTTGGAATCACATACATCATCTCATCAGAATTACCAGTCTTCCTTGTCAAACAAACAGTTGTTAGACACATCAATGAGAGTCATGTTCAACCCAGCCAATATCATAGGGGAACAGAATGTTCTCATATGGAGCATAATTTTAGGTGAGCTTTCAGTGCAGAAACCTCAATTGCAATCTTACTGCAGAATATAGTACATGCAAACAAGCACTGGTAGGGAGTGAGTTGCAGATTCTTATAGAATAATACAAGCTTTAAATGCATCAACTTGAAAAGCTTTTCCACAGAACAAATCAAAAGGGAAACATCATGTGGAGGCAGCTGCACCAAAAAAACTAATCACAGCCCTGCAACAGAAAATTGCATCCATTAAGCCAGTTCCAGCTATACAAAATCTCAACAGATGGATCACTTACATATAGCATTTGCTTTGAAGACCTGACTGATTGCTGTGATGAGTCACACATCCTTTGCTTTGATCTTCCAAACATTCTGTGAAGCTCTTCTGAGTCCCCTCTGTGCTCTGATAAAGCTTTCATAACTTCAAAACCTGTTCAAGTAGCATCATCTAATCAGTTGCAAGTGATCCTACCTAGGCATCAAGGTTCATGTGAATGATTTGCAAAACAGGAATTTCAATGGGAAAAAAAGAGCAGATGCCACAGAAACCAGTCTTCATAGTCAACAACCTTCCAGACTCTTGACAGCTACACATGTACATGCTCTAAGGGATTTGCTCAAATAAAGCTGTCTTGCAAAAGCTGATAACTTTCTCCCATTCCCTGTCTTGGAGCAAGATCAATGATGGAGCAGTTGATAGATGCAAATTCACTTTCACTGCCAACATGTACGATGTAAGACAAGATCAGAATCCACTTCACCATTGAAGAAAAGAAAAAATAAGGTCTTAGAGTGAAGTAAAAATCAATGAGCTTGGCTTGCAATCATAGAATAGGAAACAACTTTATGGTCCAAAATACCTTCAGTGGGAGTGCTGTCTGAAGCTAGACCCCAGAAGTCTCTTCTGATATACTGTTAAGAGAGGCCAGAAATAGAAACAAACTATGAGAGAAAAGAGCAGTTTGACCATGCAAAGAGACCACTCGGTAGTCCTTGCCTGCTCACAAGCCAAGCAGAGGAAGGTAGTAAAGAAACAAGCATGTTCACAACTCAGCAACAGACCAAAGCTGCTCTCACAAGACAAACTGGAGAAGGCTTTACCAGTGGGGCCCCACATGGATTTCTGCAGTAGATGCACAGAAGGACTGGCGCTGCACAACAGCAGGTCACCAGGGTCATTGCCGTATTTTGAAGAAGAGTTGTTCCATTTGTCAATTCCTCACCATTCCTCAGTTGATGTGGACAATGAACCTTCCATGAGCCACTCCACCTTGAACTCACTCTTGCAGCAAATTAATGTTCTTCTGTCCAGTCATGGCAAAAGCATAGCAGACCCTATGGAATCACAACTATTATATCTACTATTCCAGATTGAGGGTGAGTAATCTGGGCTTCAAAACTTCACAATTGACAAAGATCTCTGTTCAAACTAATCAGAAATGCAACCAGTACTCAGGTCTGTAAAAGTGCCACAAATATTCAGGTAGCACAGATTCCTTAAAGAAGTTCTAGGTTCCTGAGCCTTACCATCACATCATAAAGTCACCAGAAAATACAGAAAATAGAGAACAGAATGCATCCCATTCAAACAGGCATCTGTGGCCCTGCATCATTATGTGGCAGCAAACAAACTTCATGAAACAGTGATGTGTTCTCAACCAGAGTTGCAACAATGGAGTCTCTCTGATGGATTTCACATCTGTAAGTGCAAACTGATTGACCCAGGCAGTGCTCTATCTTTTTTCCTTCTTCCTACTTTCTAAACACTCCATACAAGTGAAAGCCTGAGCTTGTGGTTGACTAAGAAGTTTGTTGCTGAAGGTTTTTGGTGTCTGTTCTACAGGTGGCAGTTACATACAAGGAGCATCTCAAACATATAGCAGTTTGCCTGACAATGAGATGCCCCAATGTCTACTGGCTCAACATCCCATACTGACTGGCAGAGAGCAAGTTTGATAGTGTGCCAATTCCAGATCAGACTTCAATTGAGACACAGAACAACAGCAGGAGCAGCAGCTACTAAACATACATGGAACACAGGCCTTGCCCAACACCCTATCTTCTCTCCTCTTGTATGTACGCACCCCATCTCTGTGTGTCCAAAAACACTTAAGCCACAAGTTCTACAGTTGATTCTGGAGCACCCGCAGGTGCTTGCGAAACTTCTTCTGGCTTTGGCACCACTCCAGATGCAGCTGCATTGTCAACAAGAGTATGGACGCCATGTGGCTGTGGCAGGTCTACCTGCTCTGTAGCATCTTCCTCTATCACAGGCTCCTTAGCGTTGAGATCTGTCAGAAGTGCAGGCACCGATGCAACCTTCTCCACCTCCTCTGCCACTACTGCTTTTGGAGTGACCTCATTGGGCACATCCACTTTACTCTCTTCAACAGCTGGTAAAACAGCATCCTCCTCCCCTGGTGCAACAATTTCTTTCAGCTTATTCGCCTCAGGCTTGGCAGCCGATTCCCCTGCCACAACATCCTTGGAATCAAGTACAGGTGCATCTATGTCCATTGGTTTTGGCTCCCTTGTCACCACTTCCTTTTCAATTTCTCCATTTTTCTCAACAGTAGACTCCTCAGCTGCCTTCTTGACTATTCCCTTCTGAGTTTCATCCACCACAGAGTCATGTTCCTCACCAGCCACTTTCTCCTCAGGCTTCTCAGCATCCTGTATGACTTCATCCTTACCAGCTGCGGGTTTCATGCATCACATATTTGATATCAGTTCTCAAATCTTCATCATGTTGTAATCAACAAGCCACTTTTGTTTCAAAAACATGCATAGACAAATTCCCCTCCCATCTTATTGCCAACTGCAGAGACAATTTTGTCCTTTGATTCTTGATGGACATCTTTGTTCACTGACTCTCTCAACCTGAGGACAGGTAGTTGGATTCACTCACCACCAATCTCGCCTGGAGTTTTTGGAGAAGAAATGTCCTTGCCATTCTCTCGACTTTGTCTCTTGGTCCGCTTGCTGGTAACCAGTTCCGCTTCTGCTTCTCCCTCAATACTATCACCAGAGAGCCGTCCTTTGGAACTGAGCCTTGCAGACCTCCTTGGAGTCTCACCTGGACTGCCACCACCTTCAAGGGCACCAAAACAGAAATATACAATCACCAAAACAGATTTTGCAGAGAAAACTCCACACTAACAGTATGAAGGTAACCATTGTGCCAGTTTAAGCAAAACCAAAACAATAAAGAATGGGTGTGGCCATAGTCTTGTGAGCATCACTCACAAAGTATTGGACTATCACCTTCATCTTAAATGGCAGTAACTAGCTGCCATAATACACACAAAATTTTATCAGCTCCAGATAGTGGCCATAGATAAGTATATAATAGTGTGCCCAAAAGATTGGAAAAAAAAATAAAGAGAAATAGGCAAACATGCATGTTCAATAACACAATACCTGACTATAATAAGAACATCAAAGTCATAGCAGAAAAACAAAAGCACTCAGTAACAAAGAAGTGAAAAGCACTTGCAATGCCAAGATCCTCAACAAATCCTGAGGAATGAGCAAAAAGGAAAGAGGAGTGAAAGTATGCCTGAGCTCCAATCAAAATCACTGGCTGTGAGACTCCCAGGATGCTTCTTCAAATACTTATCCAGTTGGCGCTTGTTGCGTATTTCTTCACCATCAGGAGCCAAGAAGCTCACATCCTTCCTCTTTGGAGTCCCAGACTTCTTTGTGAACAACTGAAAATGGAATGAAATTATCATCAAACACTCACAACTGGTGCAACTGTCACATACCTCTAACATCATGCAGAGTCTCAAGAAAAGTCAGGAAGAACGAGTGTTTAGTGAACGAGTGTTTAGTGTTCTTATTTACCTCTGCAGCAAATTTAAGTCCTAAGCCCTTCCACAGGTTTTCAATCTTTCATCTCAGTGCTGTATGTCCTATATGTGTGCTTGCCATTCCTCAACACCAGGTTCTTGCATGATCAGGTTTTTTTCTTCTTCTTTTTGGTGATCTCGACATGAGAAATCTGATTTTCAGAATATAAAGTGACGCTACTGCAATTGATAGATTCTTCCAAACCCCAGTTTATAGGAAAACACACTACGTGACATCTTGACGGCTCTTCATGGCAGGGAAACAACGCGTGAAAAATGCTTGCAGAGCTCTACGACAAGTTAGGCTTGAATAAACGACGTCATTCCAGAGAAGGACAAACGCTTTCATCGCTGTTGCATTTGCCCAGAAAAAGAGATTTCTTGTGTAATTATCAAAATAGTGCGAGTCCTACAATCCCCGCTGTATAAGGCCTGAGGGGGAAAGGAAGCGAGAGAAATTTAAGGTACGGCAGACCTTTCGTTTCCAGCCTTGCAGACTCCCCGTGAGGTCTTCCCAAACACCTTCTGGCGATCCAGCAGCTGCGGTTGCCCCGGGACTCCCCATTCGCCTCACCTTGCCAACGTTGCACAATCTTCAAGAAAAGCTTGCGCAACTCCAAAACTAAGCCCGCGAACAAACGACAGCACGCGACACTACGAGAACGCTGAGAGACCAGAACTAGTTCCGTGAACAACCAGAGAATAATCCACGGAACGACCAAAATCGAAAACCGCAACGCCGAAGCTAACAATTCAGCAGAAAAGGCAAAAGAGGCTAAATCCCAAAACTCAGATTGGACACCCCAGAAAAAAAGAAAAAAATAGACCGCGCGTACAAAACAGTCAGGCCTCTATTCTCCTATTGCGCAAAAGAAAGAGGGGCAAAAGCATGCGAACCCAAGACACGAAGTTTACGACTGAAAAACGAAAACAGAAAAGGGGGAAAAAAAAAGAACGGGGGCTAGGAAACCTCCAAAGCAGCTGCGGAGAGGAAAATCATGGACAGACGCAACAATAATCCTTTCTGCGCAACCCTTCTTGTGGAACAACAAAAAGCACCCAGAATGCGGGAAACCGGGACCCCGAAAGCAAAACGACTTGAACACAAAACGCCGTAAAGAGCTCGAAACCGGCTGCGAAAAAAAAATATGGCCAAAAGCACAGAACCTCTGCTCACGCCACGCACACAAGAGTGGAAGATGTTGTACTTACAAGACCCGAAAGAAAGTGGAGAGCTTTATTTTTTTGAGCAGCAAACCGACAACGGACACAAACGAATGCGCAGCGGACGAGCGCACGAGCGCGGGGGAAGAGAGAGAGAGAGAGAGAGAAAGACCACATCTGCCCCAATGAACGGGCACAAACTTGTAAGTTTTATCTGCCCGAATCGCTGGCGAAATTCAGGGTTCCTAATCTCGCCGGTTTGGGTTTTGTTTCGCCAGGTTCGGACCGGACTTCGTCCAAACCCATCTGTTTAGTCAGGCTCGCCAATTTAATAGGTTCGAACCAGTTGTTGGGCGGGTATCAATATCACCCATTCTAGTTGCAGTCCAATTGAACAGAAAATAAAGGTATTGCAACAGTAAATAAGGTTCCAACCAGTTTTGTGCAGGTATGTTGGCTTTGATATATTCCTTGGGTAAGGATATCATTTTTTTTTCAATGGGTTTAACCATCAGGTAAAGGTCTATTAACTCCAAAATGTTTCCATCCCCATAGGGTCTGGGTCTACGGAAATTGTGATTTTAGGTAAATGGGTATGGTTGGGATACCCCCTATTTGGAGTAAAAATGGGGACTTATTTCTTATTTAATTAATTTAATTTTTTAAAAATCACATTTTGGAAGTATCAAAACAATTTTTGAAGGCCAAATCCAATGGGATGATGCACAAATCCCATGTCCAAATGCAAAAATCAATGCGTTCATTTATCCTCGAGGACTAATATGCACAAACACACAAAAGAACTGTGATTTGTTCAATGAAACATGGAACTCAATTGCTCATTGCTAAACATACACACATAAAATGTTGCAACTAAGGTAATTTGTGAGGCTTTTGTGAATAAGACATGCATAATGTGTTTGAGTTTCATCATCATGCTCAATGGTTTCTTCACCCCACATTCCAACAAATTAGCGAAATTAAGAACACTAAAAAAATTGGTCAAATCGGCATCAACACATCCCAACATATTGATATAATTGGAAACAACCCAAACCAATTTTTTTGTATATATAGGTTTCATGGCCTACATACCCTAATCTTACTTGGAATTTTGGGACGTACCCCGTCCCAAGTATGGATATGTCTTGCCTACATCCAAGGATATGGATAGGATATTTATTTTTCATATTTACATACCTAAAGTATGAATAGCATGTGATTATATTGATTTTTAGAAAATAAATTAAGGTAAATAATATAACATATATGTACCCAACTAGTACATCCAAGTAAAATATATATTTGCACAACATTGGTTTGAACTGGATGGATATACCAACCCTCCCCCAACAAAACCGTGTAAATATTAATTAGAAGTTGAATTCAGTTTTATTTGACTTGAAAATATAAATAGGCATGAATAAGTTTAACATGTAATCCCTTTGTAGTAAGTAGGGTAATACTTTTGAAATGATGGAATCACATGTGAAATATAGGATTAGTCAATGTAAATCTCTGAAAAGTTTTGGCTAATGGCAAAATACTTGAGCTTTTCATAATTATTAGCTATATTTTATGAATGTATTTATGTAATATGTGTTAAATATCAACATCCTACTAAGTTCTACTAAAATCCCACATCCAACATATCATGACACATTCTAGTTACTTTTAGAAACATGTGATAGTTTTGACATGGGATATTCACTTTGAGATGGGAGGAAGTAACATTGATTGTAATAATTATCACTTTGATTGCAAGGTATAAATAGAAAATTAGAACTTGAAGGAAGAATGTAACTTAGAATCTAAGTTTGTAATTTCTTGTGTAATCCCAAGGTTGGGTGGAAAGTTCTCAATAAAGTTATAAACCTTCCTTTTGTTATTTTAAATTTTTCATCTATAATTTTTTTATTTTCAACTTGGCATTGAAGCATGTCATTCACAAGAAAAAAGGAACGATTAAACGAAATATTAGATTTTGACATTATTTTAAATGATGATTGTGGCATTTAGTTTCAATGTTTTAAGCATTATGAAGATGAAAGCAATCATGCTTGATGAAGGTTGGGGAGCACAATTCTAAGAACTTCAAATTGCTTCATAAAAACAATGGCATTGTGAAATAGACAACCACTATATACACATTAAAGCATAATGCAATAGTTGAAAAGAAAAATTGAACATTTATTGAATGTGTGTGATATATGTTGAAATAATTGAAATTGGATAATAGTTTGTGAACAAAAACCATGATAACTACAACATATGTTGTTGTCAAATGTCTACCAAAACAATCTAAACGATTATTAAATGAAATTGGGTGTTAAGATAAACTCATCCTTCGGTGATACCATTAAAAATCACCTCAAAGAATGGTCAAAGATCTAAAATTAGTCAAATCATTTTTTTCAACATTTTTTAAAAATGTTTTGACAATTATGATTTTTTTTTCACATGTTTATTCCTTGCATGCAAAAATATATGGTTTTGATTTTTCATTGGAATAAAAAAAGTGAAAAATTCATACAACTATATTATCAATAGTTATGATTTTTTCAAGAATCACACTCATTGACTTTGGAAATTCATAATTAAGTCATACCTACTGAATAAATTGCTTAATAAAAAATCAAATTGAATACCATCAAAAGTATCTTTTAAAAAATTTCAAAACATGTTTCAAACTTGTCTTCTTGAATAAAAAGCTCATGAAAAATTTACATTGTTACATTTTTGAAACTTTTTAAATGCAATGATTAAGAACACCAAAATAAAAAATATTTTTAATATCATTGAAGTTCGAAAAATTGTGCAACCAAGTCAAAACATGTTAATAGGAACCAACAGTATTATTTTAGAAGGATTAAAAGTCTTTTTTTAGTCCTTTCATTTTTTTCATATAAAAAATATTTGAATGAAATATTTTTTAACTTTTAAAAAATATAGATAATTGCCCCAATAAATGACTTTTTTCAGTTTTTGTTGAGTAAATATGAAATTTTCAAAATGTGTGAATTTTATCAAAGTATATGTTTCAAATTGAAAATTATCGTGATTTCAAATCATACCAAAATATGCTAACTACTTTAATTTTTAGTTTCTTATATCATAAATTACAACTTTTTTATATATGTTATGTACATTACACCCCATTTAGATGTGATAAAAGATTATTGAAATTCTAAGATTTTGAAACATAGTTCAAATTTTTAATAATTGCAAATTCCACAAATTTCAGATTTCATGTGAATGTTTTTAAAATCTTGGTAGTAGGTTATTATCATGTTAGTTTTTTTACCATCAATTTTTTAAAATTAAAATAGTCCTTTACCTTTGTCCTTTGCAAAATTGACTACTTTTGACATGATTGTTATTCAAGTTCAAAAATCTTTTACTAAAACCAAAATCCAAAACTTAATTTAATGAATTTTTATTTGAATTCTTCAACACTCATGTTAATTATTTAGCACAGCTTAGAATGATTACCATAACTTCAAAATGTCAAAACAAAAACATATATATTATAGTTTGAAATTTTCAAAAACTCCATTACAACAAAAAAATGTCCATGTATGTTAAGTGATTTCACTAGATTTTGAGTGAATTCACTAGTCGCAATGAATGGGACCTAGTGGGGATGCAGTGCATTCACTAGTCTATTGAATAGGGACTAATGAACTACATCTACATTTCATAATAATGCACCTATTTTGGTTCCTATTAGCATGTTTTGACCCAAGCTCTTGATAAATGTACTATTCACCAAACATTTAATGAAATTTTTAATTTAAATGTTTCTTATTTTTTGTCAATGGACAAAAATTATTGTTATGATTTTTTGTGCATGAACATTGATTATCAAATTTACTATCAAAAATTAACTATCAATTTCTCATTATCAATTTTATGTTACCGAAATTTGTTACTTATTTTTAATACCAAAAAATTAATGATTATATGCAACTACTTGTTAGGATTTTCTAAATTGTTGATAAGATTGACTTCTATTAGTTTTATAAAGAATATACAAAATATACTATTTTTAGTAAAATCACCATTTTGGACTTAGATTTGCATAATTTGTTTAGTGTGCTTAAAGGTCAAGTTTTGAATAACTTAACTCAACAAAATTAGTGTATTGTACTTTGATGTACATGTGTTATAATTCAAGTTCTTGTATTTTTGAAGATGTCTTTCCCATTATAGATTTATGTTGTGCATTTCAAAGTTGTATTTGTTTCATAAAGTTCAGGTATTGTCATTTTTCCTATTAAAATTAGTTACTTTGAATATTTGTAAGAATTTAATAATCTATTTGTACTACCAATTAAAAATTTTGTCACTATTTGTCATTTTTAAATTACAAAAGTGTATTTTCATTTTTTGTTCCTATTGTTTTTATTTTCCAAATTTGCTTGTAATAACATAACTTTTGTTGCAACCTTGGTTTACAACCAAAGATAAGGAAAGGACTAAGGGGATCAAGTAAAAAAAGAGGCCAAACCTTGGAATGACTTGTCAAAGAGGGTGAAAACCAATGTTGTGCAGTTTTTTTTTACCCAGATATACATGTCGAGTATATTTAGGGTACGTTATATAACTTAACCTTTTTAAAATTGATTTACCTTAAATTTATGCATACTTTATGATCTCAAAATTGATATAACCTATACATTGTTAAGGGCAAGATTGTATTGTAGTAATCAAACCAGATAAACATAGGAAGTAGGCACTATGATGTCTATTTTGAGACATGTAGAATAGAGCAGGTTAAATAAGTACAGGGTAGGTGAAATTAAGACTACTAAAGAAAAGTTCAAATGATGATTTTAGGTAGGAAAGTTGAGGATTAAAGAAACATTGGATATTTTGTAGAAGTTTTTTTCCTAACTAGTTTTTTTTATGTTAAATATTAGGAGTACATAAACAATAGAAAGCATAATAATAGTCATGAAAATAGAACAATTTTGAGGATGTGCACAGAATTGCTAAACTATAATCTTGGATCTTTTTTTTTCTGTAGTTTTTTTCCATGATCTAATTTTTTTTCCTTCATATCAATATGAAAAATAAATTGTGGTAGAATTATACATATTCATAATTGTGCAGATACTTAGGCTGTGAGGAATGTGGTTGTTGAAACATTTTGGATTATGTATGGATTTCTAGTACATATTTTGTATAACTAAAATTGAATATGTACAAAAACAGAAAACTACAATTGAAATAATATTAAATATTAAAATCTACCATTTGGCGACCATCCCTAGGATGAATTTGCGGTTAGAATTTTGAGTTGTATGAATTGCTTTGGTTTTATTGTGTGGCAACGGGTACAAAAAAGTTATTGCAAATAATTTTGTTTATTCTTTAACTACAAATTCAAATTGGTGAAGAAAATTTGTGAGGAATTGAATCTGAACAAACAATTGCTGTAAGGATTTAAATTTGTGGCAAATTTTTTTCCCAATAATGAATAGTAAAATGGCAACGAACATAAATTGAATAGTAACCCAAAATTTGCAAAGACAACTAGACTAGGTAGTCATGCAGCACAATGAAGATGAAAATGGAGGGAGAATTTCCATTCGCTAGTGATGCAACAAAGTTTCATATTCCAAAAAAAAACATTATACCATAATATGAATACCTAGGATAGAGGAGCACCTTGCAAGGTACAAGATGCCACATGTAGTAGTTATGGAACCTCTAAAAGCATTCACTAGTAGAGCAATGAGGCAACCCAATGTTCAAACAAGGCTACCAATGAAGGCAAAACCTCCAAAAGTTGAACAAAAAGTATGGGGAGACAATGCATTCAAAGTTACCCCTGCAAATCTATAATGAAGGGAATGGGAAAGAATAAAAATGAATTTGTCAACCCAAAGAGATGGCATTTTGTACAAATTCAAAGAGATATTACATACGTATCAAGAAATACATGGAGGTATGGAAACAAGATCCATTAATAGAAGCTATGTTTGGCAATCTATTTCACTTAAGTACTAACATAACCATGAAGAATGGGATGAAGACCTGGACAACGATGAGGTTGTATAGTTGTCACCATAGTATGTTGAAATTGTATTATAAATTAAGGCTCTGGAGAAACAAACTTTTGTAACTAAAGCAATGTATCAAACCAAGAAGGAGCATGGAACTAAACACAACATTCCACCAATAATGATGATTGGTATTGAGATACTACAAGTAGATCAAGTGAATATATTACAAACCAATGAGTCCAAAATTACATCCGGTTGTCAATAACAATTATTACCATGAGAACAAGTTTGGAGTAGATTCGGTCCAAACACAAACCATCACTACAGATTCACCATTAGTCATTGTAGATTCTTTAGACACGAAGATCATTCACTCACAGATTGTCCATTCATTGAGTAGGATGTATAATATGCAATGTTCAATCATTTCCATATTCAAGCACATAATCACCATAATTCAAAAGATGATCACAATCTATTGGCTATTCCATAGGATGTGGTAACAACAACACAATTGCAAAATTATAAAAATTCATGCAATACCATTAAGCAAGGTGATGTATGGAGAATATTTTTAAAGGGTATAATACCCCAACTCACTAGGTCGTGTCATTCCATGCCAAAAATAATAAAGATGACTGCCAACCATTTTTTTCTAAGCCACACAAGACTTGCAACCGTTAAAAGTACAGAGTCTATGCCCAAAGCAAGGAATAAAGCACTACTAGATCCCACATTGTTAAACAACAATGGCATACAAATTCATGAAAGACTAGTATCACAATTTTGTACAACATTTACTAATGGGGTGCAAGGAATTCCTATGATGGCTACACACCCAACCAGATATATGCCTATAACTCTGGCTAGATATCCAATATCTGTAAAGAATGATGGAATCCCTATAGTGTTATTTGAAAATAGTTCTTTCTACAACAAAATTCATACAAAGCTTGTTGAAGCCTTAAAAAAAAAATCATTATAATGGCTTTAATGCAATTCCTATTTGTTTTGGTGCTAAACAATTTATAATAATAGACCTTAATGCAAAAATACTAGTGAATTTACTATCAAGATAACCTTTCCACAATATAGTTACTACTAAATATGTACCACCAAACCCTGCAGCAAATCCTCCAAAACCCCCAAGATGTGTTACAACAACAATTGTGCAACCTATAGTACCTTGTTCTAGGCCTTTTAGGAAACCATTCAATTATCCTGAATATAAAAAATACTCTAATCCGAATGCTCACAAATGAGTATTCAAAATCGCTATCAATGTTAATGATGAAACAATAGATGAGGAAATAGCCAATCTATTCAATTTTACATTGAGACATAACACATCTAATTGATGTAACAACTATATGCGAGATAATCCCAATTGCAAATTTGCAGATTTAAAATAAGCCTTTTGTAAATGTTATCAAATAATGCAAAATGATGAACAAGATTGTCTACAATTAAAGAACTTGAAACAAGAATTCACAGAAAGAATAAAGGTGTACTATAAAGATTATTAAAATTGGTTAATAATCTATAAACACCTACTATTGACAATTTTTTGACCACGGTGTTCTAACCAAGACTATAGTTTTATTTACACATTACCACTACGGGAATAAAATGGGAAACTCTACAATAGCACAAAAAGTCGATGTTAATCTGTGAAAGTATTTCTATGTTTGAAGCATAGAGTACACTCTTTGTACCGCAAACCACAAGGATAGGGAACGTAGCTATGGGAAAGTAGAAAGCTGCAAAGTCAAGTATGTACTATACCAATTTCCATCACACAAACCACAACGTAGAGGCCTATAGACGCAAGAAGAAGGAAGAACCTACTATAGCTGCTACTAAAGCTACCATTTAGGCTGGTAAACCTCCAAGACCACTAAATTGTCCTTGTCATATTTGTGGAATAGTGGGTCACAAACTGACAAAATACCCAATTTAGTGACATGCAAAGTATGTTCAAGGATAAAAGAGGTCAACCCACATAATTTAAACCAACAACCAAGCTTAAAATGATTACTACCTCAATTAACATGGTGGATGTCAATGTTACCACTCAAAGTAAAACAAATGAAAATCAAATGTTTAAAAACTAAGAACCAAGGAAAAACAAATCTACAATAGATTGGGAAGTTGAAAAGAAGTTGAAAATTTTTATGATGGAAACCATACAACAGATGTAGGTAGTCAATTCGCCACCAAACTTACCTACTCCTTCAATGAAAGAATGGAGTAGGTAAGTATTGGGTGGGAATGCCAAGCTCAATAAAACCTATAGACCCAACAAAATTTCAAGAAGTACCTACTACCTCTCCAAGTATAACCATTTTTATAGAGGAGATTTTTCAAGATATTAGTAAGTAGATGTTGGAAACCAATTATACCCTGAACCTTGGATAGTTGATAAAAATAGCAACAAATTTGAAAAAATACTTGTGGTAGAAAATGAAGACTAATAAACCACAAATGAACACCATGGCAATGAATGAGAAAACAACCACGTATGTAGTACATGACATTAGCATAATTGCAATGGCTATAATTCAAGTATAGATCGACAAAAATACAATTAATGATGTCCTCTTGCATGCAGGGGGTTCTAGGGTAAATAGAACAATTAAGAGCTAAGTTAGGTTACCTAAACTAAAACTTGCTCTTTATAATCTATGGATGACATATCAAACTACAACCAAACCAATAGGATTGATCAAGGATCCGAGGATGTATGTTCATGGCATACCATACATAACTACATTTATAGTCCTACATAACATTGTTGTAGATTCCAATCATTCCATGTTGCTTGGTAGACCTTGGCTTCGAAATGTTAAAGTGGCACATGATTGGGGAAATAATATGATCACAATACAAAGGAATGGTATAGTTCAAACCATAGTTGTGACTAAGCACATGGGCACTAACTTGAAAAAACTAGAGGTTTTACTATGCTTTGATATCAGAATGGCATTACAGATGAAGAAGAAATTCTGATGTTTGCTAGTGAATCTAAACTATTTTCTAAATTGGTACAATTAATTTTCCATCAAATTTTTTGGATATAATGGTAGTTAATACAATATAGATTGAAAGAATTACAAAAAGTATAAATGCTAGAACAAAACCCTCTTGTAATTTCAAAAGTAGTGCAAAAATTGCTCTTGATACAAAACTTGAGATCAATTTAAAAGATAAGGTGTATCCTAAAATCTATTATCACCACACCTAGGGTTAAATGCAAGTTGATGAGACACTAGCAAAGGTTCAAGTACATGAATTATAGATTAAAAGCTGGACATTAACATAAAAACATTAGTTGTTGTTGGTTAATTTGCAGACAATCAAAGTGAATGCTCAGTTGAGTAAGGAGAACATGAATTCTTTTTAAAAATTGTTATTAGAATATAAAGACATGTTTGCATGAACTTACAAGGACCTGAAAGGTATATCTCCAAAATTGGCACAACATCGTATTGAGTTGGAAACATTAATTCCACTAGCACATCAGGCCATTTACAAAATGAATCTAAACTATGCTACAATCATTAAACAAGATATAAACAAACTATCAGCAATAGGATTTATCTAGCTTGTAGGAAAAGCCACATGGTTATCATCAATTGTGGTAGTACCCAAGAAGAATGGAAAACTCAGAATTTGTGTAGACTTCAGAAAACTAAATGCAACTACCAAGAAAGATCCCTACCCTTTTCCATTCACAGATGAAGTTTTAAATATAGTTGCAAGGCATGACAATTATTCCTTTTTACATGGATATTCTGGATATTACCAAATATCTATAGTACCAGAGGACATATACAAAACAACTTTTATAATAAACTAAGGAGCTTTTACTTGGGTAGTAATGTCTTTTGGAGTAAAAAATGGACCTCCCACTTATTAAAAGGTAGTGAGCAAAGCCTATAGAAACTATCTAGATAAATTCATGAATTATTATTTTTGATTTCATTGTTTACAATGATATGGACACTCATTTGTAGAAACTTCAATTGTGCTTTCAAAAGTGCAAGGAGTTTGGAATTAGTCTAAACCCAAATAAATGCACCTTTATGGTATTTTAAGGATTAATACTGGGGTTTATTGTTTCCAAAGAAGGTAAATTACTATATCCTAATAAAATCCAAGCCAAAGTTCAGATGCATGTACCCACGAATCCATAATAGATTCAGGTGTTCAACATAATGGCCCCAATTACTGAACTTATGAAGAGGACAAAACAATTTTTGTGGACTTTAAAATGTTAAGCAACATGGGAGCTAATTAATAAAAGTATGTAGAAGCACCTATTTTGATATCTCCTAATTGGGATGTTGAGTTTCATGTATCTTTATTACTTGTAAGTGCCATGTTAACTTAGAATCTAATAGGAAAACATGACTAGCTTGTTGTTTGTGCTTTTAGTTTACTAAACAATATTGAGAGTAACTACAATACCACTGAACATGAAACATTAGTAATGGTATTTGCACTACATAAATTTAGACATTACTTGGGTAACAAGTTTGTTTTTTATGTAGATCATATGGCTTTCGTCTATTTAGTAAACAAACCATAGGTTTCAAGACATATTACCAAATGGTGGTTGTTGTTTTTAAAGTATGAATTTATATAAACCAGGTCATACACATGTAGTAGCCAATGCACTATCTAGATTCTCGGATATTACAGTACTTGATCAAACTATAAATGCTACATTGTTTATGTTACAACCAATATGGTTGGAGAAGGTCAATAATTATCTACAAATGGGATAGATCTCTTGGATATTGACAAATACTCATAAACAACAGTTGACAAGAACAGTAGAAGCTTTTACTTTACAAAAGGGTATCCTATACTGCATGGGTCAAGACAACAAACATTGTGTAACCACAAATGAAACATAGATGATATTATGGGAGCTTCATGAAGGATTTGGTAGAGGCCATTTTGCATTAAACATCATTACCAAAAATATTTTTGATGCAGCATATTAGTGGCCCAAGCTACTTCATGATGCTTTTGAATTCTTCAAATCTTATGATGCATGCCAAAAAGTTGGAGGTTTAGCAACATAAAGTTTGGTTAAACTAATTACAATTTTACCAAAGCAACCATTTATGAAATGGGGACTAAATTTTATTGGGCCAGTCAAACCTGCAAGATGGTTTATAGGTAACAAATACATTCTTTATTCACAAATCATGCTACCAAATGGGTGAAAGCTAAGGCACTCAGAACCAATATTGTTATTTTCATAGCAAAGTTTATATATGAATGTATTTAAACTAGGTTTGGCTGTTCATTAACCCTAATAACAAACCGAGGAATTCATTTCATCAATGATGTTATTTTAAAAATCTTATTGATAATTTTTTGTTGAAACATGTCAATTCTACTACCTATTATCCACAGGGAAACGGATAGGCAACTCAACTAACAAGTTTATTGTTAATACCATTACTAAGTTAGTTTGTGAGAATAAGGTAGAAGGGATGAACATTTACCCACTATGTTTTTCTCATACAGAACAATTTATAAAATAGCTACATGGTATACTCCATATTAGTTAATATATGGATTGCACCCTCTCATGCCCACAAAATATGTTATGTCAGCATTTAGTGGGGACCATAGAAATGTAAATCATGTTAGAGTATTAAGAAGTAATAGAGTTGGAAAAACTACAAACTAACAAATTACATGCCAAGGAGACTATAAGGAGTCAATAGTGGAATCGTGCTTTATGGAGCTAATAAAAGTACTTAGAAAAGCAATTCAAGTTTGGATATCATGTACTTTGGTTTCCAAAAGGACAAAAAACACATATTGATAAATTTACCAAAAAGTGGTTTGGTCCATACAAAGTACAATTTTGTGTACCGAATAACATTGTGTTTTTGGTGACTTTAGATTAGTGTGACCCAAACCTTGTGCTTGTGAATGTGAACAAGTTGAAACCTTACCAATTTTGGATGAAGAAGCGCAAACTGCAAATCAACCTAAAACCAATGTATTGGGAAGGACAATGAGATATCAAGATGGATGATAAGGAAGACGAACATCTAGATGAATATGTGTTTATGGTACAAATGGTACCAATCGATGGAACTTTTATGCAACATACAACTTATGTTCCTATGAAGGTCAAATTAGATGAAAAACATTTAGGGTGAAAGCATGGTAAAGTATGCCAATGAGGGATTTTTAATTTTTGGTGGACAATATCCATAAACTAAGACTCAATACATTGAACTCATGAATATTTTTTACTTTAATGATCAATAAGAGGAAGATCTTTGATTTCATTGCATAATATTGAATAATTTCATATTTTAATATGCATTTAAATAATTTTTAAAAAATACAAGTATAGGAAAATAGGTGTCACGCTCTTGTTTCAAGTATATGAAAGTATGATGAAAGTACAATGTAATTGGATGTTTTGTACTTTCAAATGGATAGAGCACTAATATGTATCAATGTGCTTTTAAATTTTTCATATCATATTCATAATTTCTCAAAGTTCTCATATAAAAGTATGTTGGAAATTTTGAAAACCCAATTAATTTAGAACATAATTTTCGCCCATTTTTCTTATATGAAAATTCCTCACATTTTATGTGTAGCTTACTATAAACTCAATGGAGTGCACCATTACTTCATAATGAAAGTCAAAGAAGTTTTGAACATGTTTTTTCATGTTTATGCCATAAATGTGATCGTGACTACATGTGTGACTATTTTTTTGGCATACTTTTCCATGCTTTCACTCTTCAATGACAAGTGGTGGGTGCAAGATTTACCATTTCAAATCCCAAAACCCTAATGGATACAATGACACATCAAGAAGCGTGGGACGTAGTGGTGCCAATTTGGCATGATGTCGATTATGAACAATTGTTTTTCTAAACTTTTCCAAGCTTCACGCATTGTAGTAAATTAAAATGAATGATGAAAGCTTGGTAGAAAAACTTTAAAAATTTATTCAAGAAAAGGAGGAAGAGCAAAAAAATTTAATCAGTCAAAGAAAGAAAGACATGTAGGAGGTGCGCCACACTACACATTTTGGAGTTGTAAATCTAACACCGCTTCAAGTTCAATATCCAAAGTCTTCTCCAGACTACAATCCTAGGAGAAGGATCAAAATCACATTACGGATTACAACATGCACAAGGAGTGACATTGAAAGGTGGTTGCATTTTCTAAGAGAATGTGGAATTTCAAAACCACAGGAGGAAGTGGAAAGGGTGGTGTTGATAAATTTAGAGGGTGACAATGAAAACAACCTTCATTTTCTTCAAGCATTGAGATAAGTGACAACCCCAACGTGCCACAAACAACTATAAAATATGCACCTACTACTACAAAACATGGTTTTTTAAACGGTTCAAGTTGACTAACTAGTTTTTTTTTACTAATGGACATGTCCATTTTGACTAGGGGCCCGAAACATGTATTTTTTGACTAATCAACTTGACTAGTGTAATTTATTTGACCAATACATCTAGTCAAGTTAGATAACCTTAGTCAAAATGGCCAATGGGTTTTAATCAAATGGGACATCTAGTCAAATTGAACATAAGAAATTGACATCATTAATTGAATGACCAATGTTCTTTAGTCAAATGGGACATCTTATGCTTATTACATACATATTTCCTACCTCCCACTTACAATTTTACAACCTACCTACCTACCCACCCACCCACCTACATGGATGTACTACCTACCTTCCCACACACGTTCTTACATACATGTACTACGTACCTACATACCCACCCACCTACCTATTTACCTACTCACCCACCACCTACCTACCTACCTACCTACCTACCTACCTACCCACCCACCCACTACCCACCCACCCACCCACTACCCACTACCCACCCACCCACTTCACACACCCACAAACTCTTTGATTGACCCAAATGTGAATCCCAAAGTGAAAATAATAGAAGGAGTTGGGGTATGCTCCTTTGCTTATAACACTTTAAGGGTGGAGGGGCCTACTAGAGCTCCAGGATGGGGACTAGGATGAGTAACAAGCAAGTTAATTATTCATTTCGATATGCATAAACCAAATAACAAGTTGGTTAGTGCATAATTGGGGTACTTTTGGTGCATGGACAAACCACAAACATACACGAATTCATAAGACTCGCCACGGTTGGGACTTGGGGGAAGCCACCACCTCCCCTTTATAGTATTATCTATGATTGGCCATGGCAGCTACACCCAAATGTCAATTTTCCCAAGATTCCTAGGTTAAGAGTCTCGAAATTCCCGAAATTGGGACTCCTACCACTTTGGACGCTTATAACTTCTTATGCAAACTTGCAATTGAAGTAAGGTTTGAAGAAAAGTTGTAGCCTTCATCAAAAACTTTCCAAAAATATTAACAAACTCCTTAAATGCATGTAATTAAAAGCGATTTTTGACTTTTAGTGGTTGGGAATCAAATTAACACTTTGACTCCCTTTTTTTGGCCATATTTTGTGTTGTAAATACTCAAATGAATCATGCAAGCCCATTTTACACATCTACATCTCAAGAGCTTTTTGAAAATTTGGAAGTCCATTGGGACTTCAACTCCCAAAGTGGGAGCCCATTTGGGAATGTGTGGGCTCATTCCCTCACACTCTCCCGCACTCATGGGAGTGTGAATGTGACTCACGGGTCGCACTCTCGATCTACACCTTTCCATCCCCTTTGTTTTGGTTGTGAACCCAAGGTTAGGGTTGTGACACCACCTATCTCCTATAACCTACCTACCTTCATACTTCATATTCTTATAGTGAAATGTCAAAATAAACATGTGAAATAGAAAAAATTAACAAAAGTTAAACATTGTTTGATGGTGTGTTCCATTGGTTAAGGACTTGGTTTATCATTGGGGAGGTCAAAGGTTCAATTATTAACATTATAACTTATGTACATGCTTAAAGGGCTAAGGTAGGTAGGGTAGGCTAAATAGGATATACTAGGTTAAATTAAGGTAGGTCAAGTAGGATAGGGTAGGGTAAGGTATGCTACCACTTACTTACATGGCTTTTTATGACCTACCTACCTACTTACTTGCCACAAATGTTTTTAATCTGGGTAGAAATTTGACAAGTCAAAATGACCAAGCAAATGGTCCAGTAAAAAAAAACCACCCCAATCACAATGAACATGTTGAAATCGACTTGTCCAAAATGACGAAGTGGTTTTTTTTACGCTTGTTCAAATTGGGTAATTTTTTACTAGATTTGCTAGTAAAAAAATACCATGTTTTTTAATAGTGACCATTGATTGTTCCAAGTTCTTCAAAACCTAGTTTGTCTTTAAGTTTAAAATGAAAAAGCAAAAATGTAGAGCAATGGTACATTAGGCTAGGTATGTGCTTTCACCAAAAACGAAGAGGTTGATTTTCACACCAATATAATAAATGCATGCTCAAGAGTTAGAAAAATTACAACTTGGGTCAATATGGAAGAGGATGAAAAAAAAGGGTGTCCAAAGTAAGACTGGTAGGATTGTTGGAACTATAATGGAAAACACCACACCATGACTAGCTAGTGGAGTTTTTCAACACTTATCAGATTATCAGATTATGGTAGAAATTATATATGCAAATATGGGAGAGAAAATTGTTGTAATTGATAAGCATATGATTGTAGATGTTTTTAAGATTTCCAACAAAGGTTGGAAAGAATATAAGCATGTAAATAAGCAAATTGTAAAAACCATGCTTCAACATATTGCTCTATTAGGAACATATGTGAAAACAAAATAATGGAATGTTAATAAAATGAAACCACGCTATGATATTCGTTTCCCTACATTCATTCAAGTTGTTTACCAAAAGGATAAGGTCATTTACTAGAGGTTATTTCAACAATAGAAATGTAATATCAATCATGACAACTATGCAAGGGAAGGTAATAGATTAAATAAACATTTTATTTAAACAACTGTAGAAGGAATTGATGAGATGGATAACCTCCTAGATTAAGATCATGATGGGAATAATCAAGGTTGATCCAAAGAAAGATGTTTGTCATTCAACATTAGTTATTGATATTTTGATGCGACATTTTTTCCCTGACACAATTCAATAGATTTCACTAGAAGATGTACTCATTGGAGTACATGATGCTTCTACATTATGGGTCAATACCTCAAAATTGAAGGAGCGACTACAACAAGTTAAACAAATTTTGTTTCATCTAGCAAATTGCCAAGACAGATTCAAACCAAGGAGCAAAAAATTGTAGAAAATTCATAGGAAAAGGATGAAAAGGAAAACCTTTGATGATCAAAAGAAGGAAGCAAATGCGATTAACACTTCCCAACCCAAAAGTCCTAACATACCACACCATGCCAAGACCATAACAACCTTAAGAGGAGGCATAACAACCTACACCAATTCTATAAAGATTCTAAACCTATAACAAGTGGCCAAACAGGAACCATAGTCGAGGGGTCAAATTGTTTAACAGGTTCCATCACTTGTAAATCTAGACGTACTGCAAGAACACCAAAAGGAGATATCAATATCTCTAGAGAAAAATCTATTTTGGTGGTTTCCATCATTTTCATCATCTCCGCAACATCATCAACTAAAGGTTCACTTATAAACCATAACCAATTACAAATCAAAAAGGTAAACCATCGTTTTCAAAAGGGGTGTATGAATTAGGGGATACATTTGGCACATACAGGAGTGTAGGGCTATTTGCAAAAATATCTAGGGGCACAACTCTAATTTTTCAGACCCCACACATAGGAAGATCATTACATCAAGAAGCAAAAAAAGATTTGCGAATTACAGAACTATTTTAACATGTAGCAAACTACAATAAAAAGATAGAGCATATCAAAATTGAGTTATTAAAACTTAAACTATTGTGTGAAAATAATGATGTAGAAAAGTAAGAGTTGGAGAATAAATATTAGTACAAAAGTTGGGTGTAGTTCATTAGCCTAAATCACTATGGGACTTTAAAAGTGAAATAAGCTCACTACATTTTAGTGATTTCACCCTAGTTAAAGTTATTTCATTATAATATCATTATGTAAACATTGTGTTTCACTACTAGTTGACATAATTCATTATTATAATTTATTGTGGTAAAAAAGTTTATTTTTATATTGTTTAAAATACCCTATGTTACTTTATGATATATTTTATATTATTTTAAGTTACCTTAATTATTATAACTTATACCTTATATTATTATAAATTATTATAGGTTATTATAAATTATTATATCATAAACTATTATACATTATTCTACTTTACCGTATCATAGCTAATTTAATATAAGTTTTTTATTTTAAGTTAAATTATTCAACTAACCTTAAGCTATACCTTAGGTTACTTTATTTTACATTAATATATGTTATTATAAGTTATTTTATCCTAAGTATAACAATTAAAAATAATCTAAAATATAATATAATGTACTAAGGTAAAATAACCAATAATAACTTATGATAATATAAACAAAAATATCCAGCAATAATTTATAGTAAAATGACCACCAATAGCCATTAATAATAACTTAGAATAACCAAAAGTAGCCACTAATAACCTCCAATAACCTATGATAGTTTAATCTAAAATAACCATTAATAGCCATTAATAAAATAATTCCACTAATAACCACCAATAAAATAACTACTAATAGGCATTATTAGAATAACCACCAATAAAATAATAATTAATAGAATAGTCATTAATATTCACAATAAAAGAATAATTAATATCCACTAATAGAATAGCCGCCAATAGCCACTGATAGAATAACCGATGATAATCGCTAATAGAATAACCACAAATAACCTATGGTAATATAATTTGGAATATGCAATAATGACATAAGGTGAAATAACCTTCAATAACCAAAAGTAACCAACAATAACCTCACATAGCTGAAAATAGCCTAAGATGAAATAGTTTAAAATAACAAAAAAATTATAATAACCATAAATAATCTAAAATGAAATAACCTACAATAACCATAAATAATTTATAATAGTCGAAAATAGCCTAAAGTAGCCAAACTTAATTTAAAATAATCGAAAGTAACTTAGGGTGAAATAATTTTTAAAACTAAAAATAACCAAAAATTTGAAAATAACCATAAATAACCGTAAATGATGTAGGGTGAAATAACTTATAACAATGAAAAGTAGCCCTAAAACAATTGAAAATAGCTTAACATAGGTAGTATTATTATATTAACAAAAAAAATCCATTTATTAAATTTTTTTAAAAAAAGAATGGTCATTGAAATGTTCTTGAATAGTGATATTCAAAAAAAATTGTTCAAATGATTTTATACTTTCAAAAGGAAATAAATGTAATTATGTACATTATTGAAAAAAAAAAAAACTTTGATCATTTCATTTGGAAAAAATCTCAATAAGATATGAATTTTCAATGTTTATGTTTTTGTAATGTTTAAAATGAAGTATTTGATAAATAAAATG